>Ga0066661_10000343_pt1 | contig 15144 bp, 15 predicted proteins | sample GraSoiAngelo_110_FD_66454 | JGI IMG/M metagenome (GOLD analysis project Ga0066661, IMG submission 66454) | Grasslands soil microbial communities from the Angelo Coastal Reserve, California, USA - 14_0903_12_30cm | ecosystem: Environmental > Terrestrial > Soil > Grasslands | place: USA... | reverse complement strand
ATAATCGCGTGCGATGATTCGAGCGCGGGGATGATACCCTCCAGTTCAGCGCAAAGTGTGAATCCCTCGAGCGCTTCGGCGTCGCTGGCGCAGATGTATTCGGCCCGTCCGCTGTCATGAAGAAATGCATGTTCCGGGCCGATTGCTGCGTAATCGAGGCCGGCAGAAATCGAATGGGTGGTTGCGATTTGTCCCGTGTCGTTCTGAAGAACGTACGACATGGTGCCCTGCAAAACTCCGACGCGTCCTCCGCCACTCGCGACGCTGGTGTGAAATCTCGCCGCGTGTTCGCCTAACGAATCCGCGCGTCCACCGGCTTCCACGCCGATGAGTCGAACAGATTGGTCGCCAATGAAAGGATGAAACAATCCAATGGAATTCGAGCCGCCGCCCACGCAGGCAATCAGCGCACGCGGCAAATGTCCCGTGGCCGACAAAATTTGTTCGCGCGCTTCGCGGCCAATTACGCGCTGAAATTCGCGCACCATCAGCGGGTAGGGATGCGGACCGAGTGCGCTGCCCAGCAAATAGTAGGTGTCGTGCACATTCGTTACCCAATCGCGCAGCGCCTCATTGATTGCATCCTTCAACGTGCGCGCCCCGGCATTCACGGCAACGACTTCGGCGCCAAGCAACCGCATTCGGAAAACATTGAGCGCCTGCCGTCGCATATCTTCTGCGCCCATGTAGATGATGCATTGCAATCCAAACATCGCGCAAACCGTCGCCGTGGCGACTCCGTGCTGACCTGCGCCAGTCTCGGCAATGATGCGGCGCTTGCCCATTCGCCGCGCAAGCAAGGCCTGGCCCATCGCATTGTTGATCTTGTGCGAACCAGTGTGGGAAAGATCTTCACGCTTCAGGTAGATTTGTGCTCCGCCCGCGTGCGCAGTCAGCCGTTGCGCGTGAAACAGCGGCGTTGGCCGGCCGCAGTAATCGCGAAGTCGCTGGTCAAGTTCGCACCAGAAATCCGCATCATGTCTCGCGCGCGTGAACTCTTTCGTTAGCTCGTCCAGCGGCGCGACCAAAGTTTCGGGAACGTAACGGCCGCCGAACTGGCCCCAGTGACCATCCTCGTCCGGCTCGCTCGCGGTGATTGTCGATCTCTGCATGTATCGATTGTTATGCCGCGGGATCAACCCGTAAGCGTTCGGCCGTTCGCGCGTCCGCGATAAACTTTTCAATTGCGCGATGATCCTTCACGCCCGGTGTGCTCTCCACGCCGCTGCAAACATCCACCGCGTGTGGCGTTACGGCTGCGATGGCGTCGCCAACGTTTTGCGCGTTTAAGCCGCCAGAGAGAATAAGGAAGCGTGCGAACGGTAACGTCGCTCGTGCCGCCGACCAATCGCAGGTCAATCCTGTCCCACCGCGCAATTCCCCATGAGGCGCATCAAGAAGCGCATCACAGTCGGAAAATGCCCCGATATCTTCGGGGTGAAATTTGGCGCCGGTGCAAAAAGCGCGAATGACGCGAAATTCACGCGCCAAGTCACGACACGTTTCAGACGACACGTCTCCGTGCAGTTGCACACATTCGATACCAGCTGTCTTTGCCAGGGTGCGAACTTCGTGGGCCGTCGTGTCAACGAACACGCCGACCGCGCGAACACTGCGCGGTATTGCTTCGACAATCTCTCTTACTCGGTCCGGTTCGATGTAGCGAGGACTTCGAGGATAAAAGTTTAGCCCGATCATGTCGGCACCAAGATCGACGCAAGCTCTCGCATCTGCGAGATTGGTGACACCGCAAATTTTGATTTGCACGCGATTCATTTCACGACGTCTCATGAGCCACGATTTGCCGATCGTCAGCATTAGCTAACAGATCGCGCAGAGCGGTCTCGGGATCTTTCGCGCGCATCAGTGCTTCTCCAATTAGAAAACCACGAAATCCGAGCGCGTGAAGGTGACGTAAGTGTTCGGGATCCCGCAGGCCACTCTCGCTCAGGATCAATCTGTCGCGCGGGGCTTCGGCGATCAGGCGTTCGCTCGTGCTCAGTGAAACTTCAAACGTCTGAAGATCGCGATTGTTTACACCAACGATTCTCGCGCCCACTTTCAGCGCGCGACGCAATTCGTCCGACGTATGCACTTCAATGAGCGCATCGAGCCCGAGCTCGTCTTCAGCCACTTTGCGCAGTTCGCCTAACGAGTTGTCGTCCAGCGCCGCCACAATGAGCAGTATTGCGTCCGCGCCTGCGATGGCCGCTTCGTAGATTTGGATTGGATCGACAATAAAATCTTTGCGCAAAACCGGCAGGTGCGTGCTGGAGCGGATCGCGCTGAGGTCGTCGATCGAACCACTGAAATATTCTTCATCGGTCAGGACGGAAATCGCGCAAGCGCCGCCGCGCTCGTAACAACCAGCAACATCGGCGGGTGAAAGATCACCCCGAATCATGCCAACTGACGGTGAAGACCGTTTGAATTCGGCGATGATTTTGAGAGCGGGAGACGTCGCGTTCAGCGCTTCGCACAAGCGATGCGGGGCAGTATTTTTTCGAATCTCGACGGCGCGCGCGCGAAGCGCGCCCACGGTGGAGGTGGCGCGAAGCTTGGCCACGGTCCGTCGCTTTCGCGCGACGATTTCAGAAAGAAACGTTCTGCTCATTTGCCTCGAACCATCCTTATTTTGCTTGGAATTCATTTTGCGGAGTGGGCGCGTTCCATTCGCGCAGCCATCGCCAGAGCCTTCGACATCGCGCGCGCCTTGCTCACTGTTTCCTCATATTCCAGGCGCGGGTTGGAGTCGGCAACGATGCCGGCGCCGGCTTGAAAGTGTGCCCTGCCGTTCTTTAACACCGCGCAGCGCAGCGCGATGCATGAATCGACACTGCCATCGAATCCGAAATAGCCGATCGCGCCCGCGTAGCAGCCGCGCCTGGTCTTTTCCAGCTCACTAATAATTTGCATCGCGCGGATTTTTGGCGCGCCGGAGACGGTGCCGGCGGGAAATGTCGCTTTCACTAAATCGAACGCGCTGCATCCGGTTCGGAGGCGGCCAGTGACATTTGAAACGATGTGCATGACGTGGCTGTAACGCTCGATCTCCATCATCTCGGTAACGCGCACACTGCCGAAATCCGCGATGCGGCCGACATCGTTGCGCGCAAGATCGACAAGCATGATGTGTTCGGCGCGTTCCTTTGGATCGGCCAGGAGTTCGGCGGCATTGCGTTCGTCTTGCGCCACAGTGGCGCCGCGGCCGCGCGTTCCTGCAATCGGACGAATGTCGATCGTGTCACCGACAAGCCGCACGTGCATTTCCGGCGAGCTGCCGACGAGCGCGAAATCATCGCCCAACTTGAGGCAAAACATGTACGGCGAAGGATTGATGAAGCGCAGACACCGGTAAAAATCGAGCGGGTCGCCGCCGAAATCAGCTTCGAAACGCTGCGAGAGGACAACCTGGAAGATGTCGCCGGCGCGGATGTATTCCTTGGCCTGTTGCACCGCGCGCTCGAACTCGTCGCGGTGAAAAGTGCTGCGAACCGGCTGCATTTCGCACTCTTCAGTTAAAACGAGCGGGAGATCAGCAGGCTGCGCGAGCTGGCGCATGAGCGCGCCAACCGATTCAGCCACTCGCGCATAAACTTCTTCAGGCGGGCCCTCTTCGAGGAATGCGTTCACCACGATTTTTAAGCTGCGCAAGCGATGGTCGAAAATGAGCAGGCTGCTCGTGATCATGAAGAGCATCTCGGGCAAATCCAGATCGTCACGTTGCGCGACGGGAACTTTCGGTTCGAAGAAACTGATCGCTTCGTAGCCGAGAAAACCGACGGCGCCGCCGGCGAAGTGTGCCAATTCCGGAAGCGAGACAAATTGATAACGCGCCACCAATTTGCGGATTTCATCAAGCGGGTTGGTCATCGTCTCAAAACGATGCTGGCGGTCCCCATCGATAACCTGGATCTCGCGACCGTGACTGCGGATGATCAGGCGGGGGTCGCTCCCGACGAACGAGAATCGTCCCGAGACGTCATTTTTTTCTGTCGACTCAAACAAAAAACTGTAACTGCCGCTCTCAAGTTTTTTGAATGCGGAGACGGGCGTTTCGCAGTCGGCAACGAACTCGGCGAAAACGGGAATCACGTTGCCGCGTTCGGCGAGTCGAATGAACTCGCTTCGGGTCGGTGTCAGCTGCGTTGTCATTCAGTTTGACGAGAGCGCAAGGAAATTGGCGAGGACCTTTTTGCCATCCCGGGTCAGAACTGATTCGGGGTGGAACTGCACTCCTTGCACTGGGAATTCGCGGTGACTTAACGCCATGATTTCCCCGTCGTCGCTCTCGGCGGTAATTTCGAGGCACGCCGGAAAGGAGTCTCGCTCCACGACGAGTGAGTGGTAGCGGCCGGCCTCAAACGGCGTTGAAAGATCGACAAAAAGTGCGCTGCCGTTATGGCTGATCATCGATGATTTGCCATGCATGAGATGGGGAGTACCAATGATCTTTCCGCCGTACGCTTCCGCGATGCATTGATGGCCCAAACACACGCCCAGGATGGGAATTTGCCCGCCGAAACGCAGGACGACGTCTTTGCTGATGCCCGCCTCCCGCGGTGTGCACGGCCCGGGCGAAATACAAATGTGTCGCGGCGCTAGGGCGGCAATCTCATCGATGGAGATCTCATCGTTGCGTTTAACGAGAAGTTCACACCCGAGCTCCCCGAAATATTGCGCGAGGTTGTAAGTGAACGAGTCGTAGTTATCGAGAAGCAGGAGCATGGATTTTCACGTGATCGAGGAGTGCCGTCAGTCCTCCGCTGAAGTAAGTTTGCGAATGGCGCGGACTTCATTCACGAGCTGCGCATATTGCGAAGGAGTCAGCGCTTGTGCGCCATCGGAAAGTGCAAGTTCTGGATGATTGTGAACTTCGACCATGAGACCGTCCGCCCCGACTGCTACACCAGCGCGAGCCAACGGCGTGACCATGTAGGTGTTGCCGCTGCCGTGAGATGGATCAACGATCACTGGCAGATGGGAAATGCTGCGAATCGCCGGCACCGCGGCGAGATCGAGCGTGTTCCGGGTGTGCTGCGCAAAGGTTCGCACACCTCGTTCGCATAGAACCACATTGTAATTGCCTTCGGCCATAATGTATTCGGCTGCGAGGAGCCATTCCTCGAGTGTGGCAGCCATCCCGCGTTTCAACAGCACGGGCAACTTCGAGCGGCCAGCCCTCTCCAGGAGTGGAAAATTCTGCATGTTGCGAGCGCCTATCTGAATGATGTCGCCGTACTGTTCGATCAGGCCGATACCGGCTTCATCGAGGGCCTCGGTCACGATCTTGAGTCCGAACGTTTCGCGGATTTCCGCCATTATTTCCCATGCCTTCTCTCCCAACCCCCGGAACGAATACGGCGAAGTTCGAGGCTTCCACAGGCCGCCGCGGAAAAAACGCGCCCCGCTCTCTTTCACCGCTTCCGCCACGGCGAGCGCCTGCTCGCGACTCTCGATTGCGCATGGTCCCGCGATAATCGCGAACTCGCTTCCGCCAATGGTAGCGTCGCCAATTCGCACGATTGTTTTCTCGGGCCGCAGATCGAGCGTGACGAGCTTGTACGGTTTGGTGACGCGAACCACTTCCGCGACGCCGGGCAGGTTTTCAAAACGCTGGCCGTCGATGGGACCTTCGTTGCCGGTAATGCCGATGGCAGTCCGCGTGGCACCAGGCATTGGATGGGCACGAAGACCAATTGCCTGGATAACGCCCACCACCGCATCGACCTCGTGCGCGGTGGCGCTGGGTTTCATCACAATCAACATATGGTTATAAGCCTTGGATTATTTCGATTGACGCAAAGACTTAATCTCTTCGACCAAAGAGATAAATCAGCGTCCCGTTGAGTAACGGTCGCTTTTTATCGCCACATTACCGGGGCTGACGCAGAGACAAGCCGCCTACCAGTTGTCACGTCCGTCCAACAAAGCATGTCAGTGCTCATTGCCAAATATTATAACGTCGATCTTGCAAATGTCGATCCTCAGATTACGCCGACTCCCAAATTCCGGGAGTGGCCAGCTCGATCATGTGACCGTCGGGATCGCGAAAGTAGCGGCTGCGCGCGCCGCGTTCCGAAGTTACTACGCTTAAAATTTGAACGCTATGCTTCGCGAGGCGCGCGCGCCAGGAGTCCAGCGCGTCTGCAGAGACGCCAAACGCGATATGCCCCGGCCCTCGACCATCGTGCTGCGGCAAAGCGCATGGCGGAATAAGATCGCCGGTCGCCGTTTTATTCTGCGCTTGCGCACTCTCGCGACTGACCACAAGCAGATATCGCAGGTCGCCCACCCGTAGCACGCAGCCCGTGTCGCTTCCTTCAACTTTCTCCAGACGGAGAACTTGCTGGTAGAAATCGCAGGCGCGCGGAAGATCTTCGACGAACAGGGCCGTCTCGACTATACGACTCACTTCCGGCGTTTCTTCTCGCGTGTCGCCAGCTTTTTCCATTCTGAGTATAACCCATTGAAACTTGGATTCGGCGGGTCTGGCAAAATGCTGATGAATTCCAGCATGTGACCGTCTGGATCTCGGAAATAAATCATCGCCGCCGGCGCCCAGCCGATTACTGTCGGTTCATCCGTTTTTTCGCCGCTGAATCCCAGGACCTCGATGCCCTTCTCATTTAAATTCGTAATCGCGGTGAATAGCTCGTCCAGGAGAACGGCGAACGCGAGGTGATGCTTTTGCGAGGTTCTTTCTTGTTTGCCGTACTCCGTGTGGGGTCCCCATAAACCGAGCATCGCTTTTTCTTTCGCATCCGCCCACATGAACACGATGTCGCGTGTCGGATCACGATAAGCGAAGGGTAGGCCAACGATTTCCTGGTAGAATCGTTGCGCTACGTTCGTGTCGGCAACCGGAATATGCGTTTCGTAGAGATGCATCAATTTAACCGCTGAACTAGTTCAAAAAGGTTCCCCTCGGCATCCTTAAAGTAGGCCCAGTATTGGAGCGACTGCGGCCCTCCCTCGACCTCCGTCACGGCTTCAACGCCCCGATTAATAAGTTCCGCTCGCGCCGAGCGGATGTCATCAACTTCAAAGGCGAAGGACACGCGGCGACGGTCGTACTGGGGAAGTGGGGCCTTTGCCAGCAGCTCCAGAAGCTTTCCATCGAAGTCGAACCACGCGAAGTCTTCCCCTGACTTTAGCTCCTTGAGACCGAGGACATCCCGATAGAAGTGCCTCTGAGATTCAAGATCATCGCACACAATGCCTATCCAGACTGGCCAGCGAAGCACGGCTCCTCCTCTTTTTCGTGAATCCTTTCAGGAATCAAATTGCGTACGCTTACTGCCCGCGTAACGAGAGTACAACGCATACAACCTTTTCATCGGTTGTCCTAAAACTTTCTTTCGCACGTCTGACTGAACAGTTAACTTTCGCCTTATGTGTCGGCCAAACTCTTCTCCGGTCTCGCTCTTACTCTTACTCTTGCTCTCGCTCAGAACTTATGCTGCATCGCCCGTTCAGGAACGCGCCGATCGCTTCCTTAAGTTGGCCAACGCGGGTTATCAGGCGCTCTATCGAGTCAACAGCGAAGCACAATGGCTCGCGGTCACTGATGTAACGCCGGAACACGACGCCGCGGCCGCGGCGGCCGGCAAAGCGTACGCCGCATTTAACGGAAATCCGGCAATCATCACCGAAGCGCGCGATCTGCTCACACACGAGAAAGAACTACATGAGTTGACGGTTCGGCAATTGAAGCAGCTTCTCCTGAACGCGGCCGAAGGGCCAATGACCAATCCCGATCTTGTGAGCAAGAGGGTCGAGGCCGAAACAAAACAGGCATCGATCCTCAACAGCTTCGAATTCAAGCTCAACGGCCAAAAGATCACCGCCAACGAGATCGACAATAAATTGGAGAAGAGCAATGACCTGGCGGAGCGCAAAGCAGTTTGGGAAGCATCGAAACAACCGGGTCCAGCGCTCAAGCCGAACCTCGTGGTCCTGCGCGATCTGCGCAATGGTGTCGCCAAGGAGATGAAGTATGCCGATTACTTTTCGCTCGAAGTCGCTTCCTACGGAATGACGACCGATGAAATGCTCAAGATGCTGGAAGATTGGATGGCGACAGTCCGTCCGCTTTATCTACAACTGCACACCTGGGCGAAATACAAACTGGCCGAAAAATACCATCAGCCAGTGCCGAAGAAAATTCCAGCGCACTGGATCAACAATCGCTGGAGCCAGGAATGGCCCGGCCTGGTCGAGGCGGCCAACATCGACAAATACTTCGAAGGTCGAAAACCGGAATGGATCATCAAGACGGCCGAGCAGTTTTACACCGGCCTCGGGTTCTCACCGTTGCCGGAAAGTTTTTGGAAAAAATCCGATTTGTATCCCGTGCCGTCGGGCGACAAGCGGAAGAAAAATACGCATGCCTCATGCTGGCATGTCGATCTTGAAAACGACATTCGCTCGCTCCAAAGCATCGAGCCAAATGCGAACTGGTTTTTCACCGCGCACCACGAGCTTGGGCACGGTTATTATTTCAAAGCTTATACGCGACCAGAAGTTCCGTACCTGTTGCGACTTGGCGCCGCGCCCGGATTTCACGAGGGCATCGGCGAATTAATCTCTTTAGCTTCGAGCCAGGTGCCGTATTTGCAATCGCGCGGGGTTTTGCCGGCAGATTTCAAACCAGACAAGACTGCGTTCCTGCTTGATGATGCGCTCGCCCGCTCGATTCCGTTCATTTATTTCTCGTGCGGCGTAATGCCGCACTGGGAAGCGGACATTTACGCGAAAAATCTTCCGCCCGATCAATGGAACGCGCGCTGGTGGAAATACGTCGGCGAGATGCAGGGCGTCGAACCGCCATCACCGCGCGGCGAAGAATTTTGCGATGCCGCGACCAAGACGCACATCAACGATAACCCGGCTTACTATTACAATTACGCTTTCGCGACCGTATTTAAGTTCCAATTGCACGATTACATCGCGCGCAAAATTCTGCATCAACCGCCGCAATCTTGTAATTACGCCGACAACAAGGAAGTCGGCGCGTGGTTGAACAACATTCTGAAGAAAGGCGGCACCGAAGATTGGCGCAAAGTTTTGAAGGAAGCGACCGGCGAAGATATCTCCACCCGCGCCATGGCCGATTACTTCAAGCCGCTCATGAGCTGGCTGGAAGAACAAAACAAAGGCCGCCAGATCGGCTGGGAGTAACGGAACAACGATTGTCGATCTTATCGGGCGCGGTGTCGATACCGATCCCGGCGCTCTATTTACCTTCGTAGAAATAAGGCACGACGAATGTCCAAACGCCGATCCCAATTGAGATCAGGCCGGTATTGTTCGCGGCAATCGGACCAAGATACGGGAAATATCCGTTAGTCGCGTAGATCCAAAGGACAAACGAGACAATCGAAACTAAGACTCCCATGATTTGGACACCCTTGCCTTTTTCGTAAGAGCCGACAGCGCGAGCAAGAATTACCAAGACCAAGCAGACTGTCGCCCAGCCTGCCACCGACAATACAGTTCCGGCGGCGGTCGTTTTGAATGCTAGGTACAAAGTAATGACCTCCGAAGGGATCAATTTGACGAGCCGAGTCAAATAGGGGTCGCCTTGTTGAGCGGGCGGAGCGGCGGGAGCAGCTGCTGCGGCTGGAGGTGGTTGTAATGCGCGAACACGGAAGGGAGCTTTTTCGAACATAATTTAGCTTTCTAGCTTGAGGTTGCGGGTCGCCGTGTGAAATGGGCGAATGAAAACTGGGGGAGCCAGTTGAGAGAAAATGTCGATCTTTCTCAGCCCGTCACCGACGATTGAACTATCAGCGGGAAAATCAATGGAAAAACCTGGCTGCGAGCGGGGGTTTTCGCTCATCTCGCGACGTTAGCTACAATAACCCGCCGAACACAAGTAAATCTTGGGTGCTCTGCACGCCTCAGGAATCAATCGCGGTTCGGTTGCCGGATTTTTCAGGTCTTCAAGCCTCTGCAATCATGGCTGGACGAGCAAAACAAAGGCCGCCAGATCGGTTGGGAGTAGATTCAGAGATCAGAAGTCAGAGATCAGACGGTTCGCGAAAATAGGCGACGACGTTTGCTTTGACGTAAAAATACCAGGCGGCGACGCAGCCGAACACTGTCGCATTGGCAATCGCGCGCCACATGATCGCGTGATGAATCACATTCAGCGCGCCGAGGATTGACGCGTAAATAATAATCAAACTGAACATCGCGATCACAACGTGGCGCGGCCACGGTTTTTCCGTTGCGAATCCGTAAGAGATGAATGCCATCAAAATTCAAATCACGGCAACAAGTGGAGCAGCCATATGCGGCCATACCGCGCGCGTGAAGCGCTCGCCGCCCATCATGTGCGGCCCGATATCATAAAGCGCGAGCACGATCGACAAATACATGCCGGCTGATGCCAAAGCCGCAAAGCAAGTTAGGAGTCGGATTGCAAACGGCTTCTTTAATTTTAGCACTGGATGGTAACTAAGCGCTGATCGCCCGGAGATAACGCTGCGCCGATCGCGACACCGCAGCTTTTGCGTCGGACAATACGTTTGCCCGCCACCAGCCGCCGTAGATTCGATCGAAGGAGAACGGTTCGATCGTTTCGAGGACGCGATGGATGGCAGCGGCTCCGAGCGGAATAAGATTCGGATAGCTGCGCATGAAGCTGACGTAGCGGCGGTCCTGCACCACCGTAATGATGTCGCCGGTGAGCAGCGCGCCTTTGCTCCCGCCACCGCGGGACGCCGCGGGCCAGTGCAAAACTGTGCCGCCTTCGAAGTGCCCAGCGCAATTGATCAATGTGAGCCCATCCCAAAGTGACAAGGCTGGCCCTTCCCAAAATTGAATGCGCGGACTTTTGCGCATGACCCATTGGCGATCAGCCCAATGCAAGAAGATTTGCGCGTCAAAATGCTCGGCCCATTCCACCATCGATGAATAAAAATGCGGATGGGAAATCGCGATGGCGCGGATGCCGCCGCGCGCTTTCACTTCGGTGATGGTTTTATCGTCCAGCAAGGAAATGCAATCCCAGAGGAGATTTCCGCCACCCGATTGCAAGAGCAATGCGCGCTGGCCGATCGCGAACTCCGGCTCGGTCCCGATGCCGAGAAGTTGCGGCGCCTCATCTTCGAGGCGGTTGCGATGATCGGCGGCCAGGCGTTCCAGCGTCGTCCACTGCTGGCCGCCGTAATGAACAAATTGCCGCTCATCTTCGCAAATTGTGCAGCGCGCCGGCGGCTCGGCTGTTCTGCCAAACTGTGTGCCGCATTGAACGCAGATGAAGTTTTCCATCGCGACTTATGTTTGTAGCGGCGATCTGTGATCGTCGCAAATGACCGACCCGCTTCTCGGCGTTGTAGGGCAAGCGTTCCCGCTTGCCACGAAACTGCTTCCCCTACAAGCAAGGGTTCAATCGCGACAGCGACTCTTCATTTGACCTTGAGTTACAAATCAAAGCCCAAAGAAGAAGAAAGAGCGACATGGTTTTATTCTTTGTGGCGGATTGATCCCGCGCCGGCGATGTGTTTTTCGATCGTTGGCGGGTTGCCGGAGTAAATGACTTTGCCCGCACCGGTGATTGAAACTTTCAGGGTTTCGCTTACCGCAATATTCGCGTCGGCCGCGCCGGTTGTTGAAATCTCGGCGGTTTTTGTTTGTAGCGATTGCGCGTTCAGCTCGCTTGCGCCGGTCATATCGGCAAGGAGCTGGTCGATGTTTCCATCAAGCGTGACGTGCGCCGCGCCGGTCGATTCAACGGCGAACTTCGCTCCCGAAAGTTGATTCGCGGTCAATCGCGTGGCGCCGGTGAGTCTTGCGCCAAAGCGCGTGGGACTGGAGACCACGACTTTGATTCCGTGCGTCGGCCAGAGATTTTTGTAGGAATGCAGGCGCAGTCGATTGTCGGTGTTTTCGCTCTCGATGGAATTGAGAAGATTTTCGTCCGTCGTGATGCTGAGCGCCGGCGCGCCGTTGCGCCATTCAATTTGAAAAGCTCCATTGGCTTCGATTTCGGAGAATGCGCTGATGTTGCGCGAATCGGTGGTGACGTGGCCGTTGCCCCGAATGCCGGCCCAATGGCAGCCGCAAACAAGGACGGCCGCAGCTGTAAGGAGCGCAATGTAAGTCTTCTTCATGGCAAAAAGTGCTTTCTCTTGATTCGATGCAGTCGAGGCCGGCTTTGGATTCAAAAAACCTAGCGTGGTGTAGAGGCGCGTGTCCTCACGCGCGGACAGAAACAGTTATGTGGCTGAGGACAGCCGCCCCTACACCGACATCCCGGCTTATTTTGTGATCTTGAGCTTTGCCGTGTCCGCCAGTTCGGCATCGAGATAAAAGTCCACCCGGTAATCGCCGGGCGCCCATCCCGTGTCCGGCCGCGCCAGGGTGAATGTGCCGTGCGCATTCCGGCTGTCGGCGATCGTGGTAGCTTCATCAATGGTGTAATTCGGAGGAACATCGGCTACCTTCTCCGCGATCCACACGACCCGGATCTTTGCCTGCTCGCGCAGACCTCGCCCTTGCCAGCGCGCATAAATTTTCGGCGTGTCTTCTCGGAATTGGTTCGTCGAATCACCCATCGGTCCCTTCCCTACAATCACGGAAATTTTTTTTGGCGGTGGTACCGGCTTTACCTCTGGCCTCGGCGCAATCTTCGGCCTTTCCCTTAGTTCCAGCGAAATGCGGCGCAACAAGCCGCCGTCCGGCATTTTTACGGTTGTTACGTCCTTGACGATCCCGGTGCCGTTGGCGAACCAGCGATCGATCGTCATGCGCATCGGCTCGGTCTGCTCCCCGTGAATATGGAAGGCGCGAAACTTTCCGGCCGGTAGATCGACTTCTTCCTCAGCTAGGACGTCATAATGCTGATGCACATTCGCATCCGCCACTTTGCCGTCGAATTCCCAGGTCGCGCCGGATTTGAGCGGTGCGGCGATCATGGTTTGGGTCGGATCGAGTTTGGTTAACTCGCCATATTGATCGACGCGGGCTGCGCAAGAAATTCCGTGCTCATCCACCGTCATGAGGTCGGTGTTCGTGATCACTCCCTCGCAGATCATTTCGAATTTGAGCAAAATTTTGCCATTCACTTCTTGCGTTCCGTTAATTCGATAAGCCGCCAGCCGATGAACTTTCCCGTCGGGCCCAGGCTTCGCGTCGGAAAAGGCGAACTTTTTGCCCGTCTCCTGCGTCATCTCGTAGAGCCACGTCGTTCCGTCTGCTGTCGGAACTAATTCTTTGCCCGACGCGAAGATTAGTGGAACAACCGCAAGCGCCAGGCTGACAATCTTCTGCATGCGGGGACGCTAGAAAGCAGGCGTAGACCGGTCAACCCGTCGTCCGCCCCGCAGCCTGGACGTTCCTTTTGGCTTGGGTGATCGCGCGATTTTTTGCAACGTCACGGTGCGCCTCCGGCGCGTTGCGATGTCCAATTTCATTCGATCGCCTTGTGACGAAGTTGTCATTCAATCGAGGACGGCAATCGCACCATGCGCGAAATCTTCCGGGCCGTGGATTCTTGCTGCGACGATTCTCGCCTCGAGCATGGCGTTTATCGACGGCACCGTGGTGAATGTCGCGTTGCCCGCATTGCAAGCGAGTTTGAGCGCCACCGTTGTCGATGTTCAATGGGTGGTCGAAGCCTACTCACTCACACTCTCCGCTTTTTTGCTCATGGGCGGCGCGCTCGGCGATCGATACGGCCGGCGTCGCATCTTTGTTGTTGGAGTGGCGCTTTTTTCCTTTGCCTCGGCGTGGTGTGGAGTTTCTGCAACCATTCGCCAACTAGTTCTGGCTCGGGCCATTCAGGGCATCGGAGCGGCTCTGCTTGTCCCCGGAAGTCTTGCAATCATCAGCGCCTCCTTTCGCGACGAAGATCGCGGCCGCGCCATTGGCACATGGTCTGGGTTCACCGCAATCACGGCGGCGATTGGCCCGGTTATCGGCGGCTGGCTGATCGAACATATTTCGTGGCGCATGGTTTTTTTTATTAACCTGCCGCTCGCAATCATCGTGCTGCTGATTTCATTCTATCGCGTCCCGGAAAGCCGGGATGAAAAAGACAATGAGCGGCTGGATTGGCTGGGCGCGCTGGTCGCAACGATCGGCCTCGGATCGCTCGTCTACGGTTTGGTCGAATCTTCACGTCTTGGATTTGGCCACGCCGCGGTGCTGACCTCGCTGATCGGTGGTGGCTCTCTCGTGCTCGCATTTCTGTTCGTCGAAGTGCGTACGCGTAACCCCATGTTACCGCTCGTTCTATTTCGTTCGCCTGATTTTACCGGTGCGAACTTGCTCACGCTTCTTTTATACAGCGCTCTCGGCGGCACGCTCTTTTTCCTGCCCCTGAATTTGATTCAGGTGCAGCGCTACTCAGCCACCGCCGCCGGCGCGTCCTTGCTTCCATTTATTTTGATCATGTTTTTTTTGTCGCGATGGTCCGGCGGTTTGGTGCAGCGTTATGGAGCTAAACTTCCCCTCATCATCGGCCCAGTCATCGCCGCGACCGGCTTTGCTCTTTTCATTGTGCCGGGGCTGGGAGCCAATTACTGGAGCAAATTTTTTCCCGCGATTTTCGTGTTGGGCATCGGCATGGCCGTCAGCGTCGCGCCGCTGACCACAACTGTCATGAGTGCGGTCCCGCGCAATCGCGCTGGCGTCGCCTCGGGAATCAACAACGCGGTCTCGCGCGCGGCCGCGCTGCTCGCGATCGCTGTCCTCGGCATCGTCATGCTGAATGCATTCAATCGCTCGCTCGACCAGCATTTGTCCAAAGCTCAAGTGCCTGCCACCACAAAACACTTGTTGGACGACCAAAGAATCAATCTGGCCGCGGCGACGCTTCCGAAAGAGATCGCGCCGCCGATGCGCGAGATGTTGCGTAAAGCGATCGACGAATCTTTCGTGCACGGTTTTCGCATGGTCATGTCGATCGGCGCGGCGCTAGCGCTCGCCAGCGGAATCGCATCCTTATTGTTTATTAGCAGCCATCCCAAATCTCGGCATGATCCGTAACGCGATGAAAAACCGAGCCGGCCGCGCTTTTGCGCAGAAATTCTCGATTTTGTCGATGTCGATCTTGTGCGGAATCGCATTCGCGGAGGATTTGCCGCCAGTTTCAAAGCACGTCGTGCTGATTGTTTGGGATGGAATGCGCCC
>Ga0066661_10000341_pt1 | contig 15173 bp, 15 predicted proteins | sample GraSoiAngelo_110_FD_66454 | JGI IMG/M metagenome (GOLD analysis project Ga0066661, IMG submission 66454) | Grasslands soil microbial communities from the Angelo Coastal Reserve, California, USA - 14_0903_12_30cm | ecosystem: Environmental > Terrestrial > Soil > Grasslands | place: USA... | reverse complement strand
CCCGCACGCCGACCGCGATGGTGAGCGCGCCGGGCCAGAACGCCGCCGCCAGCCGCTCGGCCGACTCCGGCCATTCCAGGCCCAGCGCCCGCACCTGGTCCGCGTCCTCGACGATGACGGGCAGCCGGCGCTCCCGCGGGCGCCGCTTCAGCTCGTAGATGCGCGCGACCGCGTCCGGCCGGGTCGGCAGCGCCGCCAGCCCGTACACGGTGTCGGTCGGGATGAGGACGACGCCCCCGTTCAGGAGGCTGGCCACGACGCGATCGATGTCCAGTGATGCTCGGGGAACCTGCATAGACGAGTCCGCCAAGTCTACTGAGCGACCGGTCACGTCCAGGCTTCGAGGACGCGCAGGTGGCCGCCGAGGTCGCGGTGGAAGCGGTGGCCGGCGTAGCCCTCCAGCCCGCCCAGCAGCGCGTCGCGCAGCGACGGGTCGATCTCGGCCAGCAGCGTGCCGCCCGGGCTCAGCCGGCTCGGCGCGGCCCCCAGCAGGCGGCGGATCAGCGCCGCACCGCCCTCCGCGGCGAACAGGGCGTGTGCCGGTTGGGCCAGCACCTCGGGCGGCAGCACCGTTCCCTCGGCCACGTACGGGAGGTTGGCGCAGACCAGGTCCAGGGCGGCCGGCAGGGGGTCCACCAGGTCGCCCCGCAGGACGGTGACGCGGTCGGCCAGGCCGTGCTTGCGCACGTTCCGCTCCGCGACCTCCAGCGCGGCCGCGTCGTCGTCGGACGCGAACACCGTGGCCTCGGGCACGTAGTGGCCGACGGCGACCGCGATGCAGCCGCTGCCGGTGCCGACGTCGGCCACGCGGACGGGGCCGCCGCGCTCGCGCGCCCACGACACGGCCCGCTGCACCAGCACCTCGGTGTCCGGGTTGGGCACCAGGACGGCCGGCGTGACCTCCAGGTCCAGCTTCATGAACTCGCGGTGGCCGACCAGGTACGCGACCGGCTCCCCCTTCCCCCGCCGCGCGATCAGGTCGCGGTACGGGGCCAGGTCGGCGTCGTCCAGCGGGCGGTCGAACTGGAGGTACAGGTCCAGCCGGCGGATGCCCAGGGCATGGGCGAGCAGGACCTCGGCGTCGAGGCGGGGAGAGCTGGAGCCGTGGGAGGTCAGGTACCCGGTCGCGCGACGAAGGATCTCGAGCAGAGTGAGGTCGGCCACGCGGGCGGCTCCACGCTACGCGCCGTTCTGGCTGTTGTCGTTGAGCTGCTCCTCGCGGGCCGCGGCGGCCAGCAGCGTGACCAGGTCGTCCAGCTCGCCCGCCAGGATGCGGTCGAGCTTGTAGAGCGTGACGTTGATCCGGTGGTCGGTGACCCGGTTCTCCTTGAAGTTGTACGTGCGGATCTTCTCGGAGCGGTTGCCGGTCCGGACCATGGAGCGCCGCTGCGCCTCGTGAGCCGCGTGCTGCTCGGCCATCTTCCGCTCGTAGAGGCGGGTCCGGAGCACGCGCAGCGCCTTCTCCTTGTTCTTGAGCTGCGACTTCTCGTCCTGGATCGACACGACCAGGCCGGTCGGCAGGTGCGTGATGCGGATCGCCGAGTACGTCGTGTTGACGCTCTGGCCGCCGGGCCCGGTTGACGTGGAGGTCTCGATCTTGAGGTCCTTCTCGGGCAGGTCGATCTCCACCTCGTCGGCCTCGGGCATCACCGCGACCGTCGCGGCCGACGTGTGGATGCGGCCCTGGCTCTCGGTGGCCGGCACGCGCTGGACGCGGTGCACCCCGCCCTCGAACTTGAGCTGCGAGTACGCGCCGACGCCGTGGACCTCGAACTCGATCTTGTCGAACCCGCCGATCCCGTTGGACTGGCCGTCGATCACCTCGACCTTCCAGCCCTTGGACTCCGCCCAGCGCGAGTACATGCGGAACAGGTCGGCCGCGAACAGGGCCGCCTCCTGGCCGCCCTCGGCGCCCTGGATCTCGACGACCACGTCGCGGTCGTCGTTGGGATCCTTCGGCAGCAGCAGCAGCTTGAGGCGCTCCTCGAGGTCCACCAGCCGCTGCTGGGCCGAGTGCTCCTCGCCGCGCAGGAACTCCTGCATCTCGGGGTCGCGCTCCTGGCGCAGCAGCTCCTGGGCCTCCTCGGCCTGGCGCGCCGCGTCCCGGTACCCCGAGTACGTGTTGACGAGCTCCTCCAGCCCGCGCAGCTCCTTGCCCAGCGACGCCAGCCGCTGCGGCTCGGTCGCCACCTCGGGGCTGGCCATCTGCTCCTGCAGCTCGTCGTAGCGGCGGGCGAAGGAGTCGAGCCGGTCGATCATGCGCCCGCCTCCGCGACCCGGGGCGGCGCCGCCGCGGCCTCCTCCTCCTCGCCGCTGCGCGCGGCGTCCAGCGCCGCGATCGCGACTTCGAGCATCCCGTCGTCGGGCTGGCGGGTGGTGAACCGCTGCGTGTACAGCACCGGCAGGAGCAGCACCCGCACGACCGGGTTGTCGCGGTGCCGGGCCATCAGGCGGATCCACTCGAAGCCGATGCCCGCGATGACCGGGATGCCCAGGACGCGTGACGCGATCAGCCAGAACCAGTTCGGATGGAAGATCGCGACCAGGCTGAAGACGAGCACGCTGACCACGAGCACGACGAGCAGGAAGCCCGTGCCGCAGCGGGGATGGAGCGTGCTGGCCGGGCGCACATGGGCCACGTCCAGCGGCTGCCCCGCCTCGTATGCGTTGATCGTCATGTGCTCGGCGCCGTGGTACTGGAAGACGCGCCGGACGTCGCGCATCAGCGCGATCAGCGAGAGGTACGCGAGCACCAGCGCGACCCGGATCAGGCCCTCCACCAGCACGAACCAGAACGAGCTCGACCGGTGGACGGCCAGGCTGGCGCCGAGCAGCGGCAGGCCGAAGAACAGCGCGATGCTGCCGATCGCGGCCACCGTCAGCGAGATGGCGACCTCGCGCTTGCCGATCTGGATGTCCTGGGCGCCGGCGTTGACCTGGGCCGACCAGCTCAGGCTGCGCGTGCCCAGGTGGATCTGCTCGGCCAGCAGCGCCAGGCCGCGGATGAACGGCAGCTTCCACACCCGATTGGTGTAGATCGGCGCTGTCAGCGCCCCGCGGTCGATCCGGATCTCACCGGTGGTCGGGACCCTGACGGCGACCGCGTAGTGCCGGCGGCCGCGCATCATCACGCCCTCGATGACCGCCTGGCCGCCATAGAAGAAGCCGTCCTTCGGCCCCGTCGGGGCCGGCTGGGCGGCCGCTTCGTCCGGCGGCGGCATGGCGTGCGTGGCGACGCCTATCGCGTCGCCTTCGCCGCCCGCTTGCGGAACCGCTCGACCTGACCGCCGGTGTCCACGATCCGCTGCGTGCCCGTGTAGAACGGGTGGCAGGCGGCGCAGATCTCGGTCTTGAGCTCCTTCTGGGTGGAGCCGGTCGTGAACGTGTTGCCGCAGACGCAGGTGACGACCGCGTCCTCGTAGTAGGTCGGATGGATCTGTGTCTTCATGATGTGATCGCTCGTTGAATGGGGCAGTTTACCCAACTATTCCGGCCAGCAGTTGGTGGGTCTGGAACGCCGCGAACGCGAGGTATCCCACCAGGAACAGCCACGCCGCGCCCATCGCCAGCCGGGCTGGGACCGGCACGACCTGATAGTAGGGCAGGTGGTCGTTGCGGAAGCGCTCGAAGACGGCCGGCAGGCCGAGGAGGACGAAGATCAGCACGATCGGGCTGAACCCGAGGAAGATCACCGCGAGCAGCAGCACGGCCAGGCCGAAGACCTGGAACCACTTGGAGACCACGGCGAGGATCCAGCCCCCGTCCAGCATGCCGACGGGGATCAGGTTGAAGAGGTTGATGAAGAAGCCCAGGTACGCGGCCAGGAGCAGCGGCCAGAAGTGCAGGTACCCGTACAGGGCGAAGGCGACCGTCGCGCCGACCGTGCCCGCGAGCGGGCCGGCGATGCCGATCTGGGCCTGCTTGAGGGCGTCCGTGGGGTGCTGGCGCTGGAAGATGGCCGCGCCGAAGAACGGGATGAACAGCGGGGCCGAGGCGGCCATGCCCTGGCGCCGGATCTCGACGACGTGTCCCATCTCGTGGACCAGGATCATCAGGACGAGGCCGGCGGCGAACCAGGGTCCGCCGAAGACCGCGTAGGCGCCGAAGCTGATGAGCAGCGTCAGCAGCGTCTTGGCCGCGCCGAACTTGGTCAGGAACAGGAGCGCGTACTTGCCGTACGCCCAGATGGCGGCCAGCACGGCGAGGAGGCCGCCGAGCAGCCCACCGCGACGGGTGTTCTGGGGTGGCCGGGACGCCTGGGGCCGGTAGTACGAGTCGAACGGCTGGTAGCCCTGCGGCTCGTCAGGGGGCTGCGGCGGCGGGGGCGGCGGGCCGTACGGGGGCGGCACCGAACTCATTTGTAGTGAGCATACCCATGCCCGAGACGGCATAATCGACGGTTTCGGGCCCCGCTTACGAACTGTTGCGGAAACCCGTCAGGTGGGGGTGACAGCGGGCCCTGGGCACCGGACAGGGCCAACCGCCGGCGAATGTGCCTGCCCACGGCTCCCAGGGGGGCCTTCCGCCGGCGGATGGCCCAGCGCCCTCTTCAGGCCCGCGCGGGCTCAGCGGGACTTGCCCGTCGCGTGGTGCCACGTCTGGATCCGCCGCACCGTGCGCAGGCGGCTCGACATCACCAGCGACTCGGTCTCCGCGCCCTGGCTGCCGTACCAGACCGGGCGCAGGAGCTGCCCTCCGCTGACCCCCGTCACCGAGCAGTCGACCTGGTCGGGGGACAGGTCCGCCACGGTGTACACCTTGCCCACCTGGTCCCCGGCCAGCAGGCGCTCCTCCTCGTTGCGCGGCCACAGGCGGGCCTGGAGCTCCCCGCCCAGGCAGCGCACCGCGCACGCCGCCATCAGGGTCTCCTGCAGGCCGCCGATCCCCACCATCGCGTCCACGCCCGTCCCCCGCGTCGCCGCCAGCAGGGCCCCCGCGATCTCGCCCTCCTCCAGGAGCAGGATCCGCGCCCCCGTGTCCCGGACCTCCTCGATCAGGCCGTGGTGGCGCGGGCGGTCCAGGATCGCCACCGTCAGGTCCGACACGCCCCTGGCGTCGCGCGAGAACGCGATCCGGCGCAGGTTGTCCGCCAGCGGGTCGTCCAGGTCCAGCGCGCCCCGCGCCGCCGGGCCGGCCACGATCTTCTCCACGTACCAGACGGCCGGCAGCACCGGGAACCCGCCCGGCTCCACCGCCACCAGCACCGAGATCGCGCCCGGCAGGCCCTTGCCGACCAGGCTCGCGCCCTCGACCGGGTACACGCCCAGGTCCCAGTGCGGGTCCTCCGGGCGGCCCACCGTTGCGCCGTGCGAGAGGATGCGGTCGCCGCGGGGACCGAGCACCACCCGGCCGCAGATCCCCAGCAGCTCCAGCGCGTGCAGCATCGCCGCGGCGGCCGCCTCGCGGGCGCGCTCGGAGTCCCCCCTCCCGATGCCGCGCGCGCTGCCGAGCGCGGCCGCCTCCGTCGCCGGCACCAGATCCGGCATCACGCTGGTCCCAACCTCTACATACGTGCGGCCCGCATCCTCGTCCATCGTCAGGGCAAGGGCGCGCTCACCCCGTCTCGGCCTGCTGCAGCTCGGCGGGTCGCAGCTCCATCTGGTCGATCCCGCTGGCCGAGATGGCGGCGGCGACGAAGTCGCGGAACAGGGGGTGCGGACGCTGGGGCCGGCTGCGGAACTCCGGATGGAACTGGCTGGCGACGAACCACGGGTGGTCGTCGAGCTCGATGATCTCGACCAGGCGGCCGTTCGGCGACAGGCCGCTGAACGTCACTCCGGCCTCCTGGAGCACCTCGCGATACTCGTTGTTGAACTCGAAGCGGTGGCGGTGGCGCTCGTACACCACCTGCTCGCCGTACGCCTGGTGGGCCTTCGTGCCCGGCACGAGCTTGCACGGGTACAGGCCGCGCCGCATCGTGCCGCCCAGGTTGGCGACGTCGCGCTGCTCGGGCATGAGGTCGATGACGGGCGTAGACGTGAACGCGGCGAACTCGGTCGAGTTGGCGTCGGGCGCGTCGAGGACCTCGCGCGCGACGTCAATTACCGCGCACTGCATGCCCAGGCACAGGCCGAGGTACGGGATCCGGTTGTGCCGGGCGTAGCGAGAGGCGACGATCTTGCCCTCGATGCCGCGGTGGCCGAACCCGCCGGGCACCACGATGCCGGCGACCCCCTTGAGGAGCGCGGTGTCGCCCTGGTCGACGCGCTCCGACGACACCCAGCGGATGTCCACCGCCACGTCGTGGGAGAACCCGGCGTGGCGCAGCGCCTCCATGACCGAGAGGTAGGCGTCGGGCAGCTGCACGTACTTGCCGACCAGCGCCACCGGCACCACGCCCTTGGGTTTGCGCATGCGCTCGGTCAGCCGGCCCCACGGGGCCAGGTCGGGCTCGTGCTGCGGCGTGTCGAAGCCCATGTGGCGGGCGATCGTCCGGCCCAGGCCGGCCGCCTCCAGCATCAGCGGCACCTCGTAGATCGACTCGACGTCGGGGACGCCGACCACCGCCTCGCGGGGGACGTCGCAGAACAGCGCGATCTTGTCCTTGAGGTCCTGGTCGATCGGCTGCTCCGAGCGGGCGACGATCGCGTCCGGCTGGATGCCGATGGCCCGCAGCGCCTGCACCGAGTGCTGGGTGGGCTTCGTCTTCATCTCCTCGCCCCGGATGATCGGGACCAGCGAGACGTGGACGTAGAACACGTGGCCGCGGCCCAGGTCGTTCTTGAGCTGGCGGATCGCCTCCAGGAACGGCTGGCTCTCGATGTCGCCGACCGTGCCCCCGACCTCGCAGACGACGACCTCCGCCTGCGACTCGCGCTGGGCCCGGAGGATCCGCTCCTTGATCTCGTTCGTGACGTGCGGGATGACCTGGACGGTCGCGCCCAGGTAGTCGCCCCGACGCTCCTTGGCGATCACCTCCGAGTACACCTTGCCGGTCGTCACGTTGGACGCGGCCGACAGGTTCTCGTCGACGAAGCGCTCGTAATGGCCGAGGTCGAGGTCCGTCTCCGCGCCGTCGTCGGTGACGAAGACCTCGCCGTGCTGATAGGGGCTCATCGTGCCGGGGTCGACGTTCAGGTACGGGTCCAGCTTCTGCAGGTAGACCGACAGGCCTCGGCTCTTCAGAATGCTGCCGATCGAGGCAGCCGTGATCCCCTTGCCAAGCGAAGACACCACACCGCCGGTCACGAATACGTAGTTCGACAACCTGGACCTCCTGCGGTTTTTATGAGTTTACCCCAGGACGGCGGTCAGGTCCGGGGCTCCAGCACGACCACCTTCGTCTCCCCCTCGGCCGAGCTGGCCTGCACCGACAGCCGGTTCTGGGCCTCGCTCTCTGGCACCCCCATCTCCTGCAGGAAGCGGTCCACCGGCGCCAGCTCCGTCCGCAGCGCCGGGTGACCGAAGTGCATCGGGACCACGTAGCGCGGCTCGACCTGGCGGACCACCTCGGCCGCCCTGGCGCCGTCCAGCGTCTTGCCGCCGCCGACCGGGACCAGCAGCACGTCCACGTTGCCGATCGCCTCCAGGGCCCGGTCGTCCAGCGCGTGGCCGAGATCTCCCAGGTGGCAGACCCGGACGTCGTCGAGCTCGATCACGTACACCGTGTTGCGGCCGTGCTCGGCGCCCTTCTGGCTGTCGTGGAACGTCGGCAGCCCCTGCACCGACACGCCCGCCACCTCGTACTCGCCCGGGCCCTCGATCACGTACGCGTCCTTCACCGACTGCACGTGGCTGTGGTTCTCGTGGGGGTGGCTGACCGTGACCAGGTTGCTCTCCAGCCGCAGCCTCGGGCCGAGGCCGGGCGGGAACGGGTCGGTCACCACCGCGGCGGCCTTGCCGCGCAGGCGGAAGCAGCTCTGTCCATGCCACGTCACGTCCAACGTCTCCATCTCCTCAACTAGCGGCAGGCGGGATGTACGCCCTCCAGCGTGAGCTGGACCTGCCCGCTGGACGCGCCCCGCGTGTACGTCACCGTCACGCGCTGGTCCGCCTTGAACTGCGTGCGCAGGACCTGCGCCAGCGGGTGGGCGTCGTCCAGCCGCTGGTCGTCCACCTGCGTGATGACGTCGCCGCTGGCCAGGCCGGCGCCGGCCGCGGGACCACCGGCGTCCGCCGTCACGATCCGGGCCCCCGCCGCCCCGCCCTCGATCGCCGCGGCCTCCACGCCCACGTCCGTCGTCTGGGCGCCCACCGACGGCACGACCAGGGCCCCGCCCTGCACGATCTGCTCGATCTCCGGCTGCAGGTCGCTCGCCGGCAGCGCGAAGTGCGTCGGCTGGCCGCGGCTGGTCGCGGTCATCGTGATCCCGACCACCTGGCCGCCCACGTTCAGCACCGGCGCCCCCGAGGCGCCCGCGTCCACCTGGGCGTCGGTCCGGATCACGTTGCTCATCTGGGCCTGGCCGGGCCCCCAGCTCACCGTCACGGGCAGGCTGTCGTGGAGGCTGCCGATCACGCCCCGGCTGACCCCATGGCCGCCGGCCATCGCGCCCGGCACGACGACGACCGTCTGGCCGGTCGTCAGGTCGGCCGACGTGTCGAGCGCGAGCGTGGGCTGGTTGGAGACCTGGTCCACCTTCAGGACCGCCACCCCGGTCGTGCAGTCGTAGTCCACGAGGCGGGCGTCGTGGCGCTTGGTGTCCGTGCTGAGCAGCACGGCCAGCGTCTGCGCGTTGGCCACCACCCCGACGTTCGTCACGATGTACCCGTCCGTCGTGACCAGGAAGCCCGAGCCGTGCGTGAGGCTGGCCGCGTCGGTCACGATCGAGACGACGGCCGGCTGCGCGTTGCGGGCCACGGTCGTCGTCGCGTCCTCCTCCTTGATCGTGACGTTGCTGCCCAGGCTCACGCCCTGCGGGTTCGTCCTCGCCTGCTGGCGCATCACGACGAGGGTGACCCCGGCCGCGACCGCGCCGCCCACCAGCGCGGCGACGAGGACCGAGGCGACGAGGACGCCTGCCGGGATGCTGCGGCCGATCACAGCGCGAAGTCTAAGCAGCCCGGCGGACCGGGGGTCCTCGGCGCCGGGCGCGGTCAGCGCTCACCGGGCTCCGCGAAGCCGGACCGGATCAGGGCGGCGAGCGCGTCCACCGCGGTCGCCGCCTCCGGGCCCGAGCCCGTCAGCCGCACCACGTGCCCGCCGTCCACCCCCAGCGCCGTCACCTCCAGCAGGCTGCGGGCGTTGGCCCGCCGGCCCGTGCCCCGGGTCACGTTCTCCACCTCGACCAGCGCCCCGTAGCGGGCGGCCAGGCGGACGAACCGCGCCGCCGGCCGCAGGTGCAGCCCGTGCTCGTGCTCCACGACGACCTCGACCGCCACGGGCTCGGGGCTGCTCACGCCAGCTTCTCCAGGCCCCGCGCCGCCTCGGCCGCCGCCAGCACCGCGGCCAGGTCGGAGCCCAGGCTGGCCTCGACGGCGGCGGCCACCGCGCCCTCCACGAACGGGGCGTCCGCCAGGCGCGCCCGGTCGCGGACGGCCGGCTCCAGCAGCTCGAGCGCCGTCTCCGCGCTGAGCACCGCGCTGCCCAGGTCCACCAGGACCACGACCCCGTCCCCGCCGCCCACGGCGGTCACCGAGTCCGCGATCTCGGCGGCGTTCGTCCCCAGCGCGCCGCCGGCCCCGCCGGCGGCGACCGCGACGGGCACCTGGCCCTGCGTCACCTGCTCGATCAGCTCCCGCACGCCTTCGGCGAGCCGCGCGCTGTGCGAGACCAGCACCAGCCCGACGCTCATGCCGCGTCGCCTCGTCCCGGACGAGAGGGGGAGTTCTGGAGGAGGGGGCCTGCCCCCTCTTGCATCACTCCCAGGCCTCCGCCAGGAGCTCGACCGGGTGCCGGGCCCGCACCCCCGTCAGCGCCTGCACCTGCCACCGGCACGTCTCGCTGTCGCAGGCCACGACGTCAGCCCCGTGCTCGGCGACCCGCGCGCGCAGCGGCTCGCCGACCTGGCGGGCGATCTCGTACTTCTCCGTCTTCAGCCCGTAGGTGCCGGCGACGCCGCAGCACTCGACGCCGCTCTCGGCCACGTCGGCGCCCTCCAGCCCCGAGAGCAGCTCGAACGCCGGCAGGCCGATGCCGTGGCCGCGGAGCTGGCAGGGGCCGTGGTAGAGGATGCGGCCGGCCAGGCGGCCCGCCGGCGGCTCCAGCTCGCCCTCCCAGACCATGCCCCGGAGCAGCTCGAACAGGTCGTGGACGGACGCCGCCAGCTCGTCCCACTCGGGCCCGCGCAGGCCGAGGACGCTCCGGTACTCGTGCTTCAGCGTCAGGCTGCAGCTCGTGGACGTGGCCACGATCGGCGTCCCGGCCCGGGCCACCGGCAGGAGCGCGCGCAGGTTCGCCTCGGCCAGCCGGCGGGCGCCGGCGAAATCGCCGTTGGAGATGAAGGGCAGGCCGCAGCAGCGCTGCGGCGGCAGGTCCACGCCGAGGCCGGCCCGCGCCAGCACCCGGACCGCCGCCTCGCCCACCCAGGGCTCGTAGTAGCTCGTCGTGCAGCCGTGGAAGTACGCCACCCTGCGGATCGGCCGCTCGGGCTGGGGCAGGCGGCGGAACCGGCGCCGGAAGCTGCCCTGCGCGAACGCCGGCACCGGCGCGTCGCGGTGCACGCCCAGCAGGCGCTCGGCCACCACCCGTCCGGGCCGGAGGCGCAGCGCGAGGTTCGCGACCGGCGCCACGGTCGATCCCAGCCGGCCCAGCAGCTCGGAGCGGCTGAGCAGCTGGTTCCGGAGCCGCAGGCGCGCCGGGAGCGGCCGCTCCCGGTAGGCCCGCGCCCGCGCCCGGGCGTTCAGCTCGGCCACCTGGACCCCGGACGGGCAGGCCCGGCTGCACGCGCCGCAGCCGCTGCAGTAGTCCACCCACCGCTCGACCGGGTCGCCGGGGCGGAACCGCTGGGACTGCGGCCCGCAGTACTTCGGGCCCGGGAACAGGTCGGTCACCGGCATCACCGGGCAGGCCGAGTTGCACACGTTGCACTTCGTGCAGTGGTCGGCGCTCAGCGCCGTCTCGTCCAGGTCGAGGCGGATCGGGTCGCCGGTCACGCCGCCGCCTCCTGGCCGGCCCGCCAGCCGGTCGCGCAGGCGATGCCGTCGGCGGACCGCTCCAACGCGCGGTCGGCGGCCGCCAGCAGCCCGCCGGCCGCGAAGAGGTTCGGGCGCACCGGCTCCCCGCCGTCCCCGACCGGCCGCAGGCGCGCGTCCACCCGGACGCCGGCGCGGTGGGCGGGATGGCCGGCCTCGCTCAGGAACGCCGTCCCGTACAGCCGGTCCACCGCCTCCGGCGCCGGCACCGGCAGCCCGGCCACGGTCTCCACGAACGCGCCGTCGATCGTCAGCGCCAGCCCGCCGCTGGCCAGGCCGCCGCTCGCCAGCACCACGCGGCCGGCCGGCACCCGGACCGGGTGCCCGGCAGCGGCCAGCTCGACCCACCGGACCTCGCCCCGCTCCGGCCCCACCCGGGCGCCCGGCCCGACCTGGACGACGCCACCGGCCCGCCGCAGCGCGGCCGTCAGCGCCATCTCGAGCCGGATGCCCGGGACCGACGGGGGCAGGGACGGCAGCTCGACGACCGGCAGCCCCAGCTCGCGGACCAGGCCGGCCCGGACCTCGCCGGCGCGGCCCAGGCCGAGCACCGCCGGCAGCGCCACCAGGCTGACGCCGTCCAGGTGCCCGCGCAGGGCGGCGACCACCTCCCGCCGGAGCCCGGCCGCCTCGAAGCCCCGGGCCAGCGCCAGCCCGTCCAGGTGACGGCGGTGCAGCGCGGGGACGTCGATCGTGAGCGCCCGGCAGGCCAGCCGCAGGCCGTGGCGGGCGGCGGCCTCGGGCAGGACCCGGGCGACCAGCTCGGCCTGGAAGTCGCGGTACCCGGCCAGCCCGACGGCCAGGACGCTGGCCTCCGCCCAGTCGGCGGCCAGCGATGCGGGGGCGAGGCAGGCGGGCCGCAGCGTCCCGGCCGCGGTCGCGACCAGGAGGTTCGCGGCCAGCGAGCCGTCCACCGGCAGCGACGCGGCCTCGGCGGCGCCGCGCACCGCGTCCAGGCTCGGGGCGAGGTCCGCGCCGGCGCGCGAGTACGGGTGCTCGGGCGCCGCGCCGGCCAGCGCGGCCACCTCCGGGCCGGGCGCGGCGACCAGCCGGCCGTCCCGGTAGCCGAGCACGTCGATCGTCCCGGCCCGGAAGCGCAGCGTGCCGTGGCCCCGGCCGACCACCAGCGTCCGGGCGCCCCGGCCGGCGGCCGCCAGCCCGGCCATCAGCCCCGCCAGGCCGAGGCCGATCACGACCACGTCGTAGCCCGGTCCATTACGGCCCATGGTCGAGGTCCAGCACCTCGCGGTAGACGATCTCGTTGAGCCGGAGCTGGCGCGCCTGGTCGCCCCAGAGGATGGGTCGGTCGCCCTTCATGCGCTCGTCCAGGAACCCGCGCAGCGGCGCCAGCGACGAGCCCCCCGCGGGCTCCGCCCGCTCCAGGATCCCGGCCGCCCGGAGCGCGCAGTACGCGCCCTGGCACGGGCCCATGCCCAGGCGCGTCGCCCGCAGCAGGTCGTCGATGGGCGTCCGGCCGTGCGCGGCGACGTGCTCCTCCACCATCGCCCGGCTGACCAGCTCGCACTCGCAGACCAGGTCGGCGTCGGCGCCAGCGGCTCCATCCTCCCGGGCGGTCAGCCGGTCGCCCAGCCGGTAGTGGCGCCCGGAGCGCGCCTCCGGCAGCGGCTCCTCGGCCGTCCGGCAGGGAGCGGTGACGCCGAGCTTCCGGCAGACCGCGTCAGCCGTGTCCTGGGCCATCAGCCGGTACGTCGTCAGCTTGCCGCCGACGATCGAGACGAAGCCCTCCACGCCGTCGCGGGCGTGGTCCAGCACGGTGTGGCTGCGGCTGAGGAACCGGGAGTCGCTGGCGTCGTGGCCGGGATCGTACAGCGGCCGGGCGCCCGCGAACACGCGGAGGACGCGCCGCTCGGCCACGGCCGGCATCATCGCGGCCGCCTCCGCCATGATGCCGGCCACCTCCGCCCGCGTGACCTCGTACTCGTCGGTGTCGAGCGTCCGGTCGGTCGTGCCCAGGATGGAGACGGGCCCGACCGGCACCACGATGTCCCCGTCGCCCGGGGCGCGGCAGCGGTTGACCACCCGGCTGGCGAGCCGCTGGTTCATCACGACCATCGTCCCCCAGCCCGGCGCCATCTCCAGCTCGACGCCGGCCAGCCGGGCCACGCGCCCCGCCCAGTAGCCGGCGGCGCTGGCCAGGACGGCCGTGCCGACCCGCTCCCGGGCGCCGCTCGCGACGTCCTCCAGCTCCACCCAGCGCACCGCGCCGGCCTCGACCCCGACGCCGGCCAGGCGGGTGTACCGGCGCACGCCGGCGCCGAGCTCGAGGGCGGCCTCCACGTTGCCGCCGACCAGGCCCCAGGGCTCGATCGTCGCGTCGGGCACGGCGAACGCCCGCCGGAGCGCGGGGGTGAGCAGCGGCTCGTCGCGCCGGGCCGCCTCCGCCGGGACCTCGTGGATCTCGATGCCGGCCGCCCGGCAGCCGGCCAGGAGCTGGGCCGGGTAGTCGTCCGGGTCGCCCTCCAGCCAGCAGAACAGCCCGCCGGTGTCCTCCACGGCGGGGGCCGCGATCCGGCGGACGACGCGGTTCTCCTCGATGCACTCGCGGGCCGCGTCGGGGTCCCGGACCGCGTAGCGGGCGCCGCTGTGCAGGAGGCCGTGGAAGTGGCCGGTCGTGCCGGTGGCCAGGTCGCCCTGCTCGACGAGCAGGCTGCGGACGCCGCGCATCGCCAGGTCGCGGAGCAGGCCCGCGCCGGTGGCCCCGCCGCCGACCACCACCACGTCGTACTCGGTCATGCTCAGCCGGCGGACTCGGCGAGGGTCCGCACCAGCAGGGCGGACGAGGTCGCGCCCGGGTCCTGGTGCCCGACGCTCCGCGGCCCCAGGTAGCTGGCCCGGCCCTTGCGGGCCTGCATGGGGATCGTGGCGGCGGCCCCGCGCTCGGCCGCGTCCGCCGCCCGCCGCAGCGCCGCGGGCGCGTCGCAGCCCTCGGCGATCGCCGCGTCCAGAGCCTCCACCGCCGGCCCCAGCGCATCCACCATCGTCTTGTCGCCGCGCTCCGCCTTGCCCCGGTCCACCACGCCCTGGAGACCCGCCGCCAGCGCCTCGCGGACGTCGGCGAGGGCCAGCCCGTCCTTGCCCGCCGCCGACTGGCCCATGCGGATGAAGAACGTGCCGTACAGCGGGCCGCCGGCGCCCCCCACCGTCGAGACGAGGGCCATGCCGGTCTGCCGGAACAGGCCGGCGACGTCCGCGTCGCCGGCCCCCTCGAGCACCCGCTCCCGGACCGCCCGGAAGCCGCGCCTCATGTTCGTGCCGTGGTCGGCGTCGCCGATCGCCGAGTCGAGCCTGGTCAGCTCCTCGGCGTGGTCGGTCAGCGCCGCTGCCAGCCGCTCCAGCCAGCCGCGGGCGCGACCGGCGTCCAGGGTCACACCCGCCATCGCAGCGCTGGCGTGTGCACCGGCGCGTCCCACAGATGGACCAGCTCGTCGTCGAGCCGCAGCAGCGTGATGGAGAGCCCGGCCATCTCCAGCGACGTGATGTAGTTCCCGACCAGGCTCCGCTCCATGCGGTAGCCGCCGGCGGCCAGCGCCTCCGCCACCCGCCGCATGGCGATGTACAGCTCGATCAGCGGCGTCCCGCCCATGCCGTTGACGAACGCCAGCAGGCGGTCGCCGGACCGGTACGGCAGGTCGGCGAGGACCGGCTCCAGGAGGCGGTCCACGATCCGGTCGGCCGGCTCCAGCTTCATGCGCTCCCGGCCGGGCTCGCCATGGATGCCGATGCCGATCTCCATCTCGTCCTCGGCCAGGTCGAACGTGGGCTTGCCGGCCGCCGGCACGGTGCAGGACGTGAGCGCCATGCCCATGCTGCGGCCGCTGTCGTTGACCTTGCGGACCGCGTCGGCCACCTCGGCCAGCGACGCCCCCTCCTCGGCCCGCGCGCCGGCGATCTTCTCGGCCAGCACCGTGGTGCCGACGCCGCGCCGGCCCGCCGTGTAGAGGCTGTCCTGGACCGCGACGTCGTCGTTGATCACGACGCTCTGCACCTCGATGCCGTCGGCCTGCGCGAGCTCGGCCGCCATCTCGAAGTTCAGCACGTCACCCGTGTAGTTCTTGACGATGTGCACCACGCCGGCGCCG
>Ga0066661_10000323_pt1 | contig 15433 bp, 17 predicted proteins | sample GraSoiAngelo_110_FD_66454 | JGI IMG/M metagenome (GOLD analysis project Ga0066661, IMG submission 66454) | Grasslands soil microbial communities from the Angelo Coastal Reserve, California, USA - 14_0903_12_30cm | ecosystem: Environmental > Terrestrial > Soil > Grasslands | place: USA... | reverse complement strand
GCCCACGTCCACAACTACCAGCGGTTCACGCGCAAGTGGGACAGCGGGGAGGTGCCGTTCATCGTGGCCGGCGCCGGCGGCTACCACAACCTGCACTACATGACGCACAACCTGGGCTGGCCCATCACGCTGCCGTTCGACGTGCCGGCCGACTCGGCCAACGGCATGCAGGCGACGCTCGAGGCGTTCAGCGACGACCACCACGGCTACCTGGTGCTGGAGATCACCCCGGACCGGGTGAACGGCACGTACTTCACGGTGCCGCGGCCGCAGGAGTCGTGGCGCGCGCCCGCGGTCGCGGCCGACGCGTTCAGCCTCGACTGGAAGAGGCACCAGCTGGTCCAGGCCACGCCGCGCGCGCCCGGCATCGGCGGGGTCTCCGGGATCGGGACCTAGGAACGAGAAAGGGCCCTTCCCCCGACTGCCGGGGGAGGGCCCTCTGCCAGCTCTGAGCTACGCGCTGCGCGGTGACGGCGAGGCGCCCGGCCGGCGGCCACCACCGACGCCACCGAACCCGCCGCCGCCGAAGGTGCACCCGTTCGGGCCCGGCGCGCTGATCAGGATCGTGCGCGCCTTCACCGTGCCGGACGAGTCGCGCTGGCCGGCCGCCGTGACGCACTCGCCGGTGGCGAGCCGCGCCGTGCTGGACGTCACCAGCCGCGTGACCATCGTGGTGCTGGACACCGTGACCGTGACGGGGCTGCCCGTCTCCGGCTGCACGGTCATGGTGCTGCCGCTGACGTTCGTGAGCTTGCCCCGCACCATGGAGAAGTTGGCGGGCGGCGCGCCGGCGCCCCCTCCGGCCCCCGGGCTGGGGCTGCCACGACCGGCCCGGCCGCCGCCACCGGCGCCCTGACCGTTTCCGCCGGCTCCCTGCCCGCCACCAGCGCCCGCGGGCGGCGTGCAGTTGCCGTTCATGTTGAGCTGGACCTGGAACGTGCGCGCCGCGATGGCGCCGCTCGCGTCCGCCGTCCCGGTGGCGACGACGCAGGTCCCCGGCACCGCTTCCGTCAGCGTGCCCGTGCCGCTCTGCAGCACCGACGTGCTGGAGTCGAACGTGACCGTCGCGCTGCCGTTCTGCTGCGCGACCGTCAGCTTGCCGCTGGCCACCTGGCTGACCTGGCCGTTGACGGCGTTCGCCAACGCGCCGCGACCAGGGCTGGGCGACGTCTTGGCCGCCGCGCCCGACGAGGCGCCGGCCGGGCTGCCGATGCTGCCGCAGCCGGCCAGCACCGCGGCAGCCACCCCCACGACGATGATGCTGGCTCTCACAACTCCAGGAACTACTCCGCCGGGTGACGAGCGGTTGCCGGCGGCGGTCAAGAATCTGTAAGTCGAGGCCCGGATGGAGGATGCTGGCTGACATGAGCGTCGCCTCGCCCTGGGGGCCGATCCGGCTGACCACGGTGGCGATGGCCGTCCTGGCGTTCGCGATCGTGGCGGTGCGGACGCGGCGGCTCGGCCTGGCCGCGATCACGGTTATCGCGTGCCTGTGGACGTACGAGGCGGTGTGGAACGCGACGGACATCGCGGTCCACCACTGGGGCTGGGCGCCCGAGCCGTACTGGCTGGTGCTGGCCGCGGGCTGGACCGGCTGGATGCTCAGCCGGGGCTGGACCCCGAGCCTGCGGCTGCTGGCGGCGTTCGCGGTCGCCCACCTGGCCTGGGTGCTCGCCGGGTTCCCGTACAACTACGCGGGCCGGCCCTGGACCTGGCCTGGCGAGGCATGGAACGTGGCGACCAAGGCGCTGTGGCTGCTGGCCTGGGGCCTGGGCTCCGAGGGCGTGCCGCGGCTCCGGCCGGGCCAGGTCGGCTGGCTCGCCGCCCTCGGCCGGGCGCGGCCCGGGGCGGCTCAGCGCCGGGCCGGGCTCCACGAGTAGGCGTACACGCCGTCGTCGAGCTGCCTGGCCAGGCGGGACAGCCGCAGCGGCCGGAACGTGTCGCACATGACCGCCAGCTCGTCCGTCTCGGTCGCGCCGAGCGCGGCCTCGGCCCGGCCCGGCTGCGGCGCGTGGGGCAGGCCGGACGGGTGGAGCGTGATCGACCCCGGCTCCACGCCCCGGCGGGCGGCGTAGCTGCCGGCGACGTAGTACATCATCTCCTCCGAGTTCAGGTTCGAGTGCGCGTACGGCACCGGCACGGCCAGCGGGTCCCAGTCGAGCTTGCGCGGGCAGAACGAGCAGATGACGAAGTTCTGGCCCTCGAACGTCTGGTGCGCCGGCGGCGGCATGTGCACCCGCTTGGTGATCGGCTCGAAGTCCTCGACGTTGAACGTCCACGGGTACACGTAGCCGTCCCAGCCCACGACGTCGAACGGGTGGTGGTCCAGCCGGTACGTCTGCAGGCCACGCCGCACGCGCACGGTGACCCGGAAGTCGCCCTCCTCGTCGTGCGTGCGTAGCTCGCCGACCGGGTGGATGTCGCGGTTGCCGTACGGCGCGTGCTCGAGCAGCTGCCCGTACTCGTTGCGGTACCGGCGCGGGATCTCGACCAGGCCCGGCGACGTGAAGACCAGGTGGCGCTGCGGGCCCTCGGCGCGGAACCGGTGCGTGATGCCGCGCGGCACGACCACGTAGTCGCCGGGGCGGTACGGCAGGTCGCCGAGGATCGTCTCCAGCGTGCCCGACCCCTCGTGGACGAAGACCACCTCGTCCGCCTCGCCGTTGCGGTAGAACCCCTCGTGCTCGCGCTCGGGCAGGCAGAGCGAGACCTCGACGTCGTCGTTCCACAGCAGCACCCGGCGGCCGGTCACCGGGTCGCCCTCCGGCTCGACGGCGCCCGTGCGGAAGTGGCGGTGCACGTGCTCGTCCGGCTCCCACTCCTCGCGCCGGAGCGGCTGGAAGCCGGCCGCTTCGGCGATGCGGCTGGGCGTGACCAGGTGGTACAGGATCGTCTCGTTGCCCGAGAAGCCGCGCAGGCCCATGACCTCCTCGGTCAGCAGGCGGCCGTCGCGCCAGAGCTGCGTGTGGCGCTTCCGGGGGACCTCGCCCCGGACCTGGTACATCGGCATGGCGGTCCTCCTCAGATCACCCGCCAGCGGATCGGCAGGTGCTTCACGCCGTTCTGGAAGCTCGAGCGCAGCCGGACGGCCGGCCCCGCCTGCTCGACGCCGTCGAGGCGGTCGAGCGCGGCCGCGAAGATGGCGCGCATCTGGCGGCGGGCGAGGTGGGCGCCGAGGCAGTAGTGCGGGCCGTGGCCGAACGCCAGGTGGTCGTTGGGCCGGCGCCCGACGTCGAACCGGTCCGGCTCGGGGAAGACCCGCTCGTCGCGGTTGGCGCTCGCGAACACGACGACCACCTTCTGGCCCGCGCGCACCGGGTGACCGGCCACCTCGCAGTCGCGTGTGGCCGTACGCCGGAAGTGGATCACCGGCGTCCACCAGCGCAGCATCTCGTCGATCGCCGTATCGAGGAGCGCCCGGTCGCCGGCCAGCCGCGCCCGCTGGTCCGGGTGCTCCAGCAGGGCGACCATGCCGCCCGGCACGCCGTTCCGCACCGTCTCGTTGCCGGCGACCGCGAACAGCCAGAACAGGTTCTCGAACTCGTCCACGCGCAGGCGGCCGCCCGCGTCGTCCACCTGCTGGAGCAGCAGCGACATCACGTCGTCGCCCGGGTGCCGGCGCTTGTGCGCGGCGAGCTCGTGCGCGTACGCGTACAGGTCCGCGATGCCGGCGCGGGTGCGGGGATCGGGCATGCGGCCGGCCGCGTCCGGCCGGGGTCGCACCGCGAGCGCCGCCCGGGCCATCGCCGTGGCGGCGGCGCGGTCCGTCGCGTCGGCCGCCGCGTACTCCCGGTCCTGGAAGCCGATCACGCGGCTCGCCCAGTCGAACAGGAGCGAGCGGTCGGACTCGGGCATGCCGAGCACGTCGGCCAGGGTGTGCAGCGGGAGGTCGGCCGCCAGCACCGCGAAGTCGCACTCGCCGGCCCCGGCGGCCGAGTCCACCAGCGCCCGCGCCCTGGCCTCGATCCGGTGCTCGAGCGCGGCCACGGCCCGCGGCGTGAACGAGCGCGCCAGCAGGCCCCGCAGCCGGCCGTGGTCGGGCGGGTCCATGTTCAGCATCGACCGCCGGACGTACGCGAGGTCCTCGGGCGTGGCCGGTTCGCGGATCTGCGTCGCGCCCAGGTGGGAGCTGAAGAGGTCCGGCCGGCGGAGCACGTGGCGGACGTCCGCGTGCCGCCACACCGCCCAGAAGCCGGGGCCGGGCGGCGCCTCGTCCACCCAGGTCAGCGGCTCGCTGGCGCGCACGCGCGCCAGCGTCCCGTACGGGACGCCGGCCACGTACGTGTCGGGGTCGAAGACGGCCTGGACGTCGGGCTCCGCGCCCACGCCCCGATGCTATGCCCTACACGTCGAACAGGACGGGCAGGGAGTCGAGGACGGACATCCCGTTCGTGCCGACCGTCACCCGGGGCGCGGGCTGGCCGTCGTCGAGGCGCAGGCCCGGCATGCGGTCCAGCACCGCGTTGACCGTCGCCGCGGTCTCCAGGCGGGCCAGGTGCAGCCCGAGGCACATGTGCGGCCCGGCCGCGAAGGCCAGGTGCTGCTGGGCGTCGCGGTGGATGTCGAAGCGATCGGCGTCGGGCCAGCGGCGCTCGTCGCGGTTGGCGGAGCCCAGGTTGATCACCAGCGCCGAGCCAGCCGGCACCGCCATGCCGCCCAGCTCCGTGTCGCGCGTCGCGACCCGCATGATCATCAGGGCCGGCGCGTCGCAGCGCAGGCCCTCCTCGATGGCCTGGGGCATGAGCGAGCGGTCGCGGATGAGGTCGGCCAGCTGGTCGGGGTGGGCGAGCAGGCGCCGGACCAGCGAGACGATGGAGCGCGCGGTCGTCTCGACGCCGGCCGGGAGCAGCAGCCGCAGGAACGAGTAGATCGCCTCGTCCTCCAGGCGGATGCCGTCCACCTCGGCGGACAGCAGCCGGCTGATGATGTCCTCCCGCGGCTGCCGGCGGCGGTCGGCCACGACGCCCGCGAAGTACTCGCGGAGCTCGGCGGAGGCGTCCAGCCCGCGCTGGAAGTCGTCGGACATCTCCAGCAGGTCGAGCGACCAGCGGTGGAACCGGCCCTCGTCGTCGGCGGGCAGGCCGAGTATGCGAGCGGTGACCAGGATCGGCAGCGGCAGGCTCAGGTCGGCCACCAGGTCGGCCCGCCCGCTGGGCGCGACCCGGTCGATCAGCTCGTGGCACGCGGGCGTGACGACCTCGTCCACGAAGGGCGCCAGGGCGCGCTGCTGGAAGATGTCGGCGACCAGGTCGCGGTGCCGCTTGTGCTCCGGATCGTCCATCCCGATGATCGTCCTGCCGAACACCCGGGTCGCGTTGTCGGCGTACGCCTGGGACGACGAGAACGTCCGTGGCTCGCGCAGGACGCGCGCGCACTCCTCGTAGCCGAACACGTCGAACCCGGCGGGGAGGCCGGCCTCCGGCGTCGCCGCCCGGGCCTGGACAGAGGCCTGGGCACGGCACCCCGCCAGGTACTGGTACACGTCCTCCAGCTCGATGATCACGGTGCTTCCTCCCCGTATTGACGCCATGCGCCAGCGACCGGTCGCTGGCCGAGCCGGGAGGATTCTCGCCGGCCGCCGGCCGGCGGGTCAACCGCCGTGCTCGATACCCCGCACACCCTCGAGCGCGATCCGCACACGCCGGTTGTGCCGGCCCTTGTTGTCCACCTTGAGCACACGCAGTGGGCGGGACCGGCCGGTGGTCGCCAGGTGGGTGCCGCCGCACGCCTGCCGGTCCAGCCCGGCGATCTCGACGATGCGGACCAGGCCGTCGGGCGTCGGCGGCGGGGCGACGGAGCGGCTGCGGATCAGGCCGTGCTGGGCGCGCGCCTCCTCCAACGGCACATAGCCGTCGCCCACGCGCAGGTCCTGGGCGATGACGTCGTTGAGCTCCGGCTCCAGCGCGCGCAGGCGGTCGTTGTCGGCGTCGGGCAGGTCGAAGTCCATCCGGGCCGTCCCGTCCGACTGCATCTGGACGCCGGTGACCAGCGCGCCGTCGAAGTACCGGAAGATCAGCGCGTTGAGGACGTGCGTCCCGGTGTGGAGCTCGCGCATGAGCTGTCGGAACGGCTCGTCCACCGCCGCCCGCACGGGGCCGGCCAGCTCGACCTCCCCGGCGAGGAGGTGCCACAGCCCCCGCTCCGACGGCTCGAAGCCGACCACGGCCGACTCGCCGTTCGCCCAGCCGATCACGCCCCGGTCGGGCAGCTGGCCGCCGCCGCCGGGGTAGAACGGGGACCGGGCGAGCAGCACACGACCCGGGGCGGCGTCGAGCACGTCCGTCTCGACGATGAGTACGTCGGGGTGCTCGTGGTAGAAGGAGCGCGTCGCTGGCATCCGCCGGCGATGGTGCCGGGTGGCCTCGCCCGCCGTATTGGCGAAATTTTGGGCGGCGTCAGCCCCGGACGGCGCGGACGTACTGGGCGGGCGTGAACCCGTACGCGCGCTTGAAGTGGCGGGTGAGCGCGCTCTGGTCGTAGAAGCCGGCCGCGGCGGCGGCGTCCGCGATGGACGCCGAGCGGCGCAGGTGGTGGCAGGCGGCGCCGAGGCGGATCTGGGTCAGGTGGGCGTGCGGCGTCATGCCGGTGCCGGCGCGGAACAGGTCGATGAGCTGGAACTGCGTGATGCCGGCCTCCGCGGCCACGTCGGGCAGGGTCAGGCGCTCGGCGTGGCGGTCGTGCATCAGCTCGACCACCCGGGTCAGCACCGCCTGGCGGGCCGGCGGCAGGGACGCGCCCCTGGTCGCGGCGGCGCGCTCCGCGACCAGGTGGCCGAACGCCGCCACCAGCAGCTCGCGCTGGAGGAGCTCGTCGGCGCCGGCCTCGAGCGCGCGGTGCAGGCGCAGGAACCGCTCGACCAGGTCCGGCTGGCGCAGGACGCCGCTGCGCAGCTCGGGGAACCGCGCCAGGCCCAGGCCGCCGGCGACGTCCTCCAGCGCCGAGCGCATCAGATAGAAGGACCGGTACCGCCACCGCGAGCTGCGGTTCATCCGGCTGGAGTGCGCCTCCTCGGGACCGACCACCAGGAGCGCCGACCGGTGCACCTCGTCGGGGACGCCGGCCGCGGCGACCTCCGACCCGCCGTCCTCCGTGACGGCGACCAGCAGCGCGTGGTGCGTGTGGGCCGGGAACTCGTGCGTCGTGAGGTCGGCCCGGAGCAGGCTGAGGCCGCGCGTGCGCGGGTCCAGCCAGTACCGGGTCGCGTTCCGCGGATCCACACGGGCCACGAGCCGAGCGTAGGCCAAAACGGGTACTTCTCCGGGTGCCACGGGCGCCCGACAAGAGGAACCTGCGGCCATGGCGGACATCGACATCGAGCAGCTGCGGAGATCGCTGGCGGAGCGCGGCGGCCGGTGGAGCGCCGGCGAGACCTCCATGACCCGGATCCCGCCCGCGGAACGCCAGCGCCGGCTGGGCGTCGACCTCGACGAGACCCGGCTGGCCGAGCACCGGCAGCGGCCGGAGCCCGACCTGGCCCTGGTCGTGGCCGAGTCGGCCGTCGGGCCCGAGGTGCGGAACCGCGAGGCCGAGGTCGAGCGCGCCGCCGCGACCGTGCGCGACTCGATGGCGCTGCGCCGCCGGGCCGAGGAGCTGGTGTCCGTCGCGGGGCTGCCGTTCTGGTGGTTCCTGCTCGTGGACTGGCGCAGCAGGTTCGGCCTCGACGCCGTGACGTCGGTGAAGGACCAGGGCGGGTGCGGATCGTGCGTGTCCTTCGGCACGATCGCGACGCTGGAGTCGATGCTCCTGATCGAGCGCAGCCTGGGCCTCGACCTCTCGGAGGCGGAGCTGCTGTTCTGCGGCGGGGGCGGCTGCGGCGGCTGGTGGCCCGACGCCGCGGTGACGTACCTGCGAGCCCGCGGCGTCGGTCAGGAGGGCTGCTTCCCGTACCAGCCGTGGGACATGCCCTGCGCGCCGTGCGGCCGTCGCGACGGCGAGGCGATCAAGGTCAGGGCCAGTACCGTTCTGTTCGACGTGGGCCAGCGCAAGGACTACCTGGCGTGGATCGGGCCGACGATGTGCGTCTTCGCGGTGTACGCCGACTTCTACGGCTACACCGGCGGCGTGTACTCGCACGTGTCCGGCGGGTTCGAGGGGCTGCACTGCGTCGAGGTCGTCGGGTACGACGACTTCGAGCGGTGCTGGATCTGCAAGAACAGCTGGGGCGGCGGCTGGGGCGACGGAGGCTTCTTCCGGATCGCCTACGGCCAGTGCGAGATCGACACCACCTATCCGTTCTGGGGCGTCTCGCGCACGGAGTTCTGGACCTGAGCGAGCGCGACGCCGAGGAGCGGGTGGTCGCATCCGTGGGTGACGCCTTCGATATCGCTCTCGAGGGCGTCCCCACCTCTGGCTACGTCTGGGAGGTGGAGCTCGGCGACCTGGGCTCGGCCGTCGAGCTGCTGGGCAGGGAGACCCGGCCGCCGGGGGCGCCCGGGGCGCCGATCGTCGGCGGGCGGGCGTCGCAGGTGTTCCACTTCCGTGCCGTCACGCCCGGCGAGGGCACGCTGCGCTTCCGCTACGGCCGGAGCTGGGAGCCCATGCCGGTGCGTGAGCATCTGGTGCGGGTCGCGGTTCGGGCCTAGAGACCCTCGCCGTGGAGCCGGGCGGCCAGGTGCCGGATGGCCACGGCCAGCTGCTCCAGCTCGACCAGCGCCTCGATCGTGGGTCGCGGGTGCAGCGTCCACGCGATCGACGGCCACGGCTTCGCGCTGGCCAGCCAGTGCAGCTGCAGGTTCTCTTCGAGGTCGTCCGCGACCGCGTCGAGCGTGCGCGACAGCCGGTCGTGCTCGCTGTCGATGACCAGGCCCCGAATCGTGCGCAGCGCCCTCGCCTTCCCCGCCCGCACGGCCAGCAGCAGATGCTCGAGGTCCCAGTCCTCGGGCTCGGCCGCGTCGGGATCGTCGACGACCTCGAGCTCGAGCGCCACCCGATGCGTGGCCTTCGTCCGCGGTGTCATGCCTTGCCCCCGTGCCATGATTTGAAACAGCGTACCCCTTGGAACAACGAAGCAGTCAGACTATCTGCCTCATACCTGTCTCAGAGGGGTTTCCTCCCGAACGCATAGGCGCAGCGCACCAGCGTGTGGTGGCGCTCGAACTCGGCGGAGGCCTCCTGGATCAGCTCGATGCCCTCCTCGATCGGGAGGCGCGAGTGCGCGTGGAGCACCTCGCACGTGCGGGTGAACCCGGCGCGGAGGTCGGTCGCCATCAGCTCGCCGACGCGGCCGGCCCACAGGCCGACGGGCATGTCGAAGTCGCGCCGCTCGACGCTTCGTAAGCCGGCCTCGCGCAGGTAGCGGTCGATCGAGTCGGCGACGACCCGGGTCGTGTCCAGGCCCAGCGCCTGCGCCATGCCCTTCGCCAGGTCGAGGAGGCGGCCGATCGCGGGGCCGGCCGGCTCCAGCTGGATCCGGACCTCGACGAGCTCGACCCAGCCGCCGGGACGGGCCGTCCGCGCCAGGTCGGCGACCTCCACAGGCCAGTACTCCAGCGGTATGCCCACGACCAGGAACCGCTGGTGCACGAAGTCGAACAGGCCATCACGGAAGGGCAGGCCGCTCAGGATGTTGCCCTTGACGTACGAGTAGCGGGTCGGGCGGTCGATCTTGCCGGGCACGAGGTCGAGGCCGACGACGTGGGTCTCGGGGAACTCGGCACAGAGATCGAAGCCCCACTGGCCCGTGCCGCAGCCGACGTCGAGGATGCGGCGTGGCGACTCGATCGGGGCCCGGTAGTTGCCGTCCAGCGCCTCGCGCAGGGCGTAGTGCTGCACGTCGAGGCGGTCGATCTCGGCCGGGTGGCGGGGGAACAGGTAGTGGGCGGCGGTGCCCCGGTCGGCGGCGGCGGACGCCGCCTCCTCCTCGGTCGGGATGTCGGGCGCCTCGGCCACCAGGCCCACGCGGCGCGCCTCCCGGGCCAGGGTGCGGAGGGTGCCGAGCCGGCGGCCGACGGTCGCGGGGGCGCGGCCCGCCCGGACGAGCTCGACGGCGTAGTCGAGGGCCAGGCGCCTGCCGGCGACGGGGTCGCCGCCGAGCAGGAGCTTGGCGACGGCGGTCGCGGGCGACTCCTCGATGTAGCGGGCGAAGTCCTCGATGTCGATCTGGTACGCGATCCGGGTCCTGCCCGCGCGGCCGCCCAGGAACGCATCGAGAAACGCCTGGCCGCGGACGTTGTCTCCGCTCCCCTCCATGCTGATGCTCCTTCGCTACGAGCCTGATCGGGTCCCCGTTCGGCAGTATGAAGAGTGGGATGCGGAATGGCCAGGGCTGGGGCCTGCCGGCGGTGCTCTTCTTGTTGCTCGGGCTCGCGGTCACCGGGTGCGGTCCGGCGGCGGCCGCCGCGTCCGCTCGTGTGGGCGCGTCTCCGGCGTCGCCGCCCGCGCCTTCGGCGTCGCCGAGCGCTTCCCCGACCCCGGTACCGGCGCCGGCGCCAGTGGACTTCTCCGGCACGGTGACCGCCCAGCCGGGCACGCTGGTCCGCTTCGGGCCCGCCGCGGACATGCCGGGGCTGGACGTGGACCTGGACGGCCGGGCGGAGGTCTTCGACGCGTGGTCCGGGGACTGGTTCCGCCTGGCGGACGGCCGCGGCTGGGTGGCGCGCGCGTCGGTCAGCGGCTCCCCGCCGGCCGGCCTGGCCGAGCTGCCGTGGACGCCGCCGGCGAACGTCCCGAGCCCGACGGCGGGGCTGCTGACCATCCCGCTGCACCTGCAGGAGCAGCGGGCGACGTGCGAGGTAGCCGCCCTGCAGATGGCGCTGGCCGGCGTTGGCATCAGCACGAACGAGCGGGCGCTGCTGGCGCTGACGGGCGTGGACGGGCGGGCACCGGTGGCGGACGCCAGCGGCGGCATCGCACGCTGGGGCGACCCGAACGCGGCGTTCGTCGGCGATCCGAACGGCAACCCGGTGGACCACACCGGGTACGGCGTGTACGCGACCCCGATCGCGCGGGCGGCGAAGGGGTCGGGCGCCGTGGTGAGCGCGGCGGGGCCGGGCATCGCGCCGGCGGCGGTCTACGCGGCGGTGATGACCGGACACCCCGCGGTGGCGTGGGTGACGAACACGTACCGGGCAGAGCCGCTGGCGACGTGGCGAGCGTGGGACGGCGCGGCGGTGTCGTACTCGCTGCGGGAGCACGCGGTGACGGTGATCGGGGTGACGCCTTCGCAGGTGCTGCTGAACGACCCGTGGTACGGCCAGCGCTGGCACCCGCGGAGCGAGTTCGAGGCGGCCTACAGCACGTTCGGTGACATGGCGGTGGTGCTGGGCTGAGGCCCTGGGCCCTGTGGACAGCCCGCCGCAGTAGGCACAGGCCGTTGAGCGAATGCAACCGTTCGTGTCTGTGAGAACCGCGGTTCTCACACTGGCAAGACGGATTCGTTGACAGTATGCACTAGCGCGAATTAGTGAACCGTGCGTACGGCATGTGCCGGCGAGCGGCAGCTCCTGAGATGAAAACCCGAGACCTGGTTGGCTGGAGGCCTGGACAAGGACCGCAGGCGCGGTTGCGTGCCGCTGCCGGGTCTGTCAGTGTCGTGCGATGACCGCCAGGAGCCCGCTGCCCGACCCGACCACGCCGTTCGGAGACCGTGTCCGAGCGCGCCTGCGCGACGACCCGCTGATCTAGCTCACCACGGTGGCGGACGACGGGACGCCGTACCCAAATCCGGTGTGGTTCCTCTGGGAGGGCGAGACGTGCCTCGTCTACAGCACGGCCGGCGCTCGCCGGCTCCGCCACGTCCGCAGCCGTCCGACGGTGGCCCTGCACTTCGACCACGCCGGCAGCAGCACCGTCGTCATGGCCGGGCGGGCCGCTTTGCCCACCGACCAGGTGCCTGCCCATCAGGCTCCTGCCTTTCTCGCGAAGTACCGGCACCTCATGGCGATGGGAAGCGAGGAGTGGGCCCGCCACTTCTCGGTCCCGCTCCGCATCGACCTGGTGAGCACCCGTGGCCACCTGGCCGGCTAGGGCATGCAGCCCGCCGAGACAGAGGTGGTGCCGGCTCTGTAGCCTGGGACGTGGGCCACACCATCTTGAAGTTCGCCGATTATTCCCAGGTCGTCACCGCGGACCAGCTCGACGCGGCGCTTCGGGCCGGCGCGTTCGAGGCAGTCTGTCACTATCTCGGCGGCGACTTCGCGCTGCGTGTGGAGGACCCACGGATCGTCGCCGACATCCGTGCTCGCAACTGGCCACAGATGGGCATCTTCGTCCCGCTGCTCGGTTCCGTGAACGGCGCCGCGGATGCGCAGGGCGCGATCTCGACGTACGGCGTCCCGCGCGGCTCGCTGCACTGGCTGGACATCGAGCCGATGGAGTTCGACCAGGACCCGAGCGGCTGGGCCGCCGCCGCCGATCGCTGGTGCGACGAGATGCGTGCGGCACAGCTCTCTCCCGGCGTGTACGGCGTCGACCGCACGGTGGCGGCCTGCGGCAACCACGCCGACCACATCTGGCGGGCGGTGCCGGGCGAGTGCGACCCCGCCGGACCCGGGCTCGATCCCGCGTTCTTCGCCCACAGGCGCGCCGTCCAGTGCGACCAGGGGGTGTTCGGGGGCGTCGTGATGGACGTCAACTTCTCGGAGTTCGCGGTCAGTCTCCCCACACCGGCGCCCACGCCGACGCCGACCGTCGTAGAGGAGGTCATGCCTGTGACGACCGAACTGAGGCTGCCCGATGGGACGCTCGCCACGTGGGAGCTGCTGCGCGATGCCACGGTGCGCTACACGCAGACCGACCCGAACAACTTCGACATCCTGGCACGCGCGCCACTGCCCGGCTCGTGGCTCTCGATCGAGAGGGTGGGCATCTTCCAGGGGGAGGCGTTCTTCCGCGGCACGGGCGTCGACGGCAAGCTGTGGCAGACCACGCTGGCGCTGTCGCCGAACTCGGCGTGGACCGACCCGGTGACCATCGCCTGACCGCACGCGCCGGGCCGGCGCACGCAGCCCACGCAAGTGGCGGGGATGGATGGGAATCGAACCCACCTGGGACGGCTCAGCACCGCCCCACGGACGGTTTTGAAGACCGCGAGAGGCACCAGCCCCCGAACATCCCCTCGAGACGCTAAGGCTACTCCCACAGCTCGCCGAACGGAGGGTTCCCGCCGCACTGCCGGTCCGCACTCCCGAGCAATAACCGAATATGTAGACTTTCAGGCATGCCGCGATCGCCGGACGCTTCGCCGCAGACCCTGCTGGTCCTCGCCGCCCTGCTCGAGGCGCCCGATGCCTGGCACTACGGCTACGACCTCAGCCGCCGGCTCGGACTCCGCTCCGGGACCCTCTACCCGATCCTGGTCCGCCTGGCCGAGCGCGGATGCCTGGAGACGCGGTGGGTCGAGGCCGAGCGCCCCGGGCGGCCGCCGCGCCACACCTACCGGCTGACCGCGGACGGCCGGGCCCTCGCCCGGTCGCGCCTCGCCGCGGCCGAGCCGGCCCGGGCCCGTCCGTCGCGCGAGGTCTCGGGGGGATGACGCGCCTCGACCGGCTGTTCGAAAGCGCGGCCGGCCGCGTCCTGGCCTGGGCCGCGCGCCACGCCGACCCGGCCCGCGGCCCCTGGATCGATGCCCTGCGCGGCGAGCTCGAGCTCGTCGAGGGCGCGCCCGCCCGGCTGCTCTGGGCGCTGGGCGGTCTCTCGGTCGTCTGCAGCACGAGGAGGAGCACCGTGTCCCGTTTCTGGCGTTCGCTGCCGGCCGCGCTCCGGCTCAGCCTGTTCGGCGCGACCCTCGCGGTCGCGATGGCGGTCGCCGTCGTCTGGTCGAACGTGATCGTGCCCAGCCACGAGTCGGACGACGAGTACACCGGGTGGTACCTCGCGTTCTACCTCGGGCTGTTCGCCTACTTCGGGGTGTCGGGGTTCCTGGCCAGGCGGGGCGGCGCCTCGATCGGCGGCGCGGCGCTGACCGGCCTCGTCACCGCGGTGATCAGCGTCGGCATCACGCTGGCGACGTTCGTCATCGTCGACAACCTGTTCCTGGACATCGTGATGACGCAGCCCGACAAGGCGGCCGGCTTCGCGCGCAGCGGCATGACCAGCGCGCGGGACTACGTCAACCAGGGCAACTTCCTGGGCCTCATCACCGTGATGCCGGTGGTGGCGGCGATCGGCGCCGCCTGCGGCATGGCCGGCGGCCTGCTGGCCCAGCGGCTCGGCCTCCGCCCCGCGGCCGCGGCCTGAACGAAGGACCGGGGGCGGCGCAGCCGCCGCCCCGGCCGGCGCGCGCGTCAGCTGGTGACGGCGACGTCGGCCGGCGCCGGCCCGACGATGGCGCCGGCGGCCCGGCAGGCGGCCAGGTCGCGGCCCAGGCGGTCGAGGAGGACGCGCAGCGTCGAGCCGTCCGCCGAGAACGTCGCGACCGCCGCGCGGACCGGGCGGCCCGCCAGATCCGCGCCCGCCACGCACAGCTGCGCCGCGCCCGCGCGCAGCACGGAGGGCGGGACGCCGGGCAGCACCACCAGGCGCTCCGCCGGCCCGCAGGCGCAGACCGCGTCGGACCCGCCGAGGCCGCCCGCCAGGGCCTCGTCCAGCAGCGCCATCGCCCACCCCTCGTCGCCGCCGCGGTCGATCCCGAGCAGCGCGAGCGACAGCTCGCGCGCCTCCACCGCCGCCCGCGCCCGCTCCGCCTCCACCTGGGACAGGCCGATCCGCCGCGGCTCGAGCCGTGAGGGTGACGTCCCGGGCAGGTCCTCGAGCGCCGGCGGCGCGGCCGCCAGGGCCGGCCGGCCGAGCGCCAGGCCGCCCGCCGTCCACCCGGCGACCAGCGCGGTGGTCAGCACCAGGGCGGCGCCCGCGAGGGGCGGCAGCCAGGTGCCCGGGTCCCGCAGCGCCGGGCTCAGCAGGACGGCCGAGGGGCTGTCGAGCGCGGCGACCGGATCCATCCGCACGACCGCCAGCGCGATGCCGGTGCCCGCCAGCAGCGCCGCCGCGAGGATGCCCGCCGAGCGGGCGGCCGGAGCCGCCGCGCGGAGCCCGACCAGCGCGACCGCCCCGATCAGCAGCGTGCCGAGCACCCCGCCCGGCGCCGGCAGCAGCAAGCAGGTCAGCACGGCGGCGACGGACGTCCACGCCAGCATCGCCATCAGGCGGGCGAACGCCGGGAGCCCGGTCACGCCGCGGGCTCCCGCGGCCGCGGCCGCACCACCTGCCAGCCGAGCGTGAACGCGAGCGCCGCGGCGACCACCGCCACCAGCGCCCACGCTGCCGCGAGCAGCGCGGGCATGGGACCCGGCAGCGGCGCCGGGGCGAGCGCGGTGACCTGCCCGGTGGCCGACACCTTCGCCGCGCTGCCCCGCAGGTCGGGCCGGCCGAGCGCGCCGGCAGCGGCCCGGAGCAGGTCCGGGCTGCCGCCCTCGATCCACAGCGCCCGGTGCGGCGACGTCGCCGCCAGCGGCCGCACGGCGACCAGCCCGCCGGAGCCGGTGGCCGGCAACCCCGA
>Ga0066661_10000320_pt1 | contig 15473 bp, 15 predicted proteins | sample GraSoiAngelo_110_FD_66454 | JGI IMG/M metagenome (GOLD analysis project Ga0066661, IMG submission 66454) | Grasslands soil microbial communities from the Angelo Coastal Reserve, California, USA - 14_0903_12_30cm | ecosystem: Environmental > Terrestrial > Soil > Grasslands | place: USA... | reverse complement strand
GGCCTCGCCTCCGGTGGCGGGATCGACGAGCGACGAGCTCTGCGGGTAGGCTCCGCAGCTCGGACCGAGCCTGACGACGACGATGCCGGCGTCGCTCCACTGGCTGGCGCTCACGGTGTAGCCGCCGGTCCACGTCCTGACCCGGCTCGGGCGCTGCCCGACGCCGGCGACCCACAGGCTGCTGGTCTGCGGAGCCGGAGGCTCGGTGGTCGAGTCGACCGTCGTCCACGCCCAGCTGAGGCCGGTGGGAGCCGGGAAGATCGGCTGATCGGCCGCGGCGGTGCCGCGCCCGATCACCGTGCCCGAGCGGTCGATGACGGCGACGCTGCCGCCGCCGTACGCGAGCAGGTTGGGCCCGTTCGTGACGAGCGCCGGTTTCGTGATCCCGAGGTGGCCCGGGTCGAACGACCAGGCGAAGACGCCGTCGGGCGAGACGGCCGCCACCATGCCGTTCGGCGAGCTGACGATGGCGAGCGGCCGCGAGGCCGTCGCCGTCTGCGCCGGGGAGGTCGGCGACGGATCTGCCGGTGGCGCCGGCGCCGCGGGCGACGGCGTGGGCCGGGCCGCCGGGGGCGTGGAGGCCGCGCGAGCCGGGCCTCCGCCGCAGGCGGCCGCGGCGAGCAGCAGCCACAGCCCGAGGGTGAGGACGAGGGGGGGTTTCATGTCGCCCGTCAGATGCCGGGCGCCGGCGATCTGTTTCAGCCGGATTCGCTCAGGACGTCCCCACGCGCACGCCCAGGCGCGCCAGCCAGCGCCGGTACGCGATGGCCGTCCGGTCCGAGCGCAGGTGCAGCTCGGCCTGCAGGTCGAGGGGCAGCAGCTCGGGCCGCTGCGACTCGACCACCGGGATGTCCTGGCCGATGATCTCGTCCTGGAACCGGCGGACCTCCTCGTCGGTCTGGTCGCCGTAGTCCATCGCGACGTACATCCACGCCACCGACTCCCGCTCGCCGGCGGGCGCGACGGTGAAGTACATCGCGAACTGGGGCCCGGCCGACGTCTTGACGAAGGCCGCGGTGAGCGGGCGCGGGACCCGGTACGTGTACGTCACGCTGGCGCCCCGGCCCATCCCGTCGGGGTCCGGCTGCCACACCGTGATGTCCCGCGCCGTGACGCCGTCGGGGCCGATCTCGGCCGTGTAGTCGCCGACCTCGGGGTGGGCCGGATCGCCCAGCAGGCCCTGGTGGACGAACGGGAAGTGCGTGACGTCGAGGAAGTTCTCGATCACGCGCGGCGCGCCGGCCCGGATGCGGTACGGCCCGCAGTGCACCTTCCGGAACGACCCGTCCTGCCACTGAGCGAAGGGAGCGACGTCGTGGTCCGGGTCGCCGAGGGAGACCCAGACCCAGCCGAAGCGCTCGACCGCGCGGTACGTGGTGGCCCGGGCGGTCGCCGGCGGCGACTGGTCGGGATGGGCCGGGAAGCGGACGCAGCGGCCGTCGGGGTCGTACGTCCAGCCGTGATAGGCGCAGGCGAGCGTGCCGTCGTGGACCGTTCCCAGAGAGAGCCGGGCCCCCCGGTGGACGCACAGGTCCCGCCAGGCCAGCACCCGCCCGCCGGCGCGCCAGAGGACGAGGTCCTCGTCGAGCAGGCGGACGCCGGCCGCCCGGCCCTCCACGACGTCGGCCGAGCGGGCGACCACGTGCCAGTCGTCGACCAGCACCGGATCGTCGAGCACGAGACCGAGCATAGGCCCGGTCCCGGGGTCAGGCGCCCGGCACCACCAGGCCGCTCTCGTACGCGGCGACCACCAGCTGGGCCCGGTCCCGCGCGTACAGCTTCGACATCACCCGGCTCACGTGCGTCTTGACCGTCGCCGGGCTGACGAACAGCTCGCCCGCGATCTCGTCGTTGCTCTTGCCCTGGCCGACCAGCGTCAGCACCTCGCGCTCGCGGTCGGTCAGGCCGTCCAGCTCGCGGGCCGAGACGCGCCGCTGCGACGGGCGGCCGGCGAACGTCGCGATCAGCCGGCTCGTGACGGACGGCGACAGCAGCGCCTCGCCGCCCGCCACCACGCGGATGGCGCGCAGCAGGTCGGCCGGCTCCACGTCCTTGAGCAGGAAGCCGCTGGCCCCCGCTCGCAGCGCCTCGAACACGTACTCGTCGGCCTCGAACGTGGTCAGCACCAGGACGCGGCAGCCGGCCAGGTCAGCGTCGTCCGCGATCCGCCGGGTCGCCGCGATCCCGTCCAGCACGGGCATCCGGATGTCCATCAGCACCACGTCCGGCCGCTCCGAGCGGGCCAGCGCGACCGCCTCCTCCCCGTTGCCGGCCTCGCCCGCCACCGCGATGTCGGGCGCGCTCTCGATCAGCACCCGGAAGCCGGCGCGCACCAGCGCCTGGTCGTCCGCCAGCAGCACCCGGATCACGCGGTCCCGGCCTCCAGCGGCAGGGTCGCCCGCACCGCGAAGCCGCCCTCGGGCCGGGCGCCGGCCTCCAGGCTGCCACCGGCCGCCCGGACCCGCTCGCCCATGCCGGACAGGCCCTGGCCGGCGCCCTGGCGAGCCTCAGCCGCCGCGGTCGCCCGGCCGTCGTCGGCAACCTCCACGACGAGCGCGTCCGCCCGGCGGCGGACCGTCACGGTGGCGGCGGCGCCGGGCGCGTGCCGGACCACGTTGGTCAGGCCCTCCTGGATCACGCGGTACGCGGTCAGGTCGATCGACGGGGGCAGCGGCCAGCCGTTCTCCGCCTCCAGGTCGAGGGCCACCTGGACGCCGGTCCGGCGCACGTTGTCGGCGAGCGCCGGCACCTGGGCCAACCCGGCCACCGGCGAGCGCGGCTCCGCGTCGTCGCTCTGCCGGAGCAGGCCCAGGATCGAGCGGAGGTCGCGGAGGGCGTCGCGGCTGACGCCCTTGATCGCGACCAGGGCGGCCCGCGCCTCCTCGGGCCGCTCGTCCATCACGTGGACCGCGACGCCCGCCTGCACGTTGATCATCGAGATGCTGTGCGACACCACGTCGTGCAGCTCCCGGGCGATGCGCAGCCGTTCCTCGGCCAGGCGACGCTGGGCCTCCGCCTCGTGTGCCTCCGCCGCGCGGGCGTTCGCCCTGGCGCGCGACTCCGCGAGGGCCTGGCCGACGACCAGCGCGCCGAGGAGGATGAGCGCGAAGGGCAGGCCGGCCAGCGGATCGGCCGGGTAGCCGGGCCACCCGGCCGCGGAGAAGAGGACGACGATCAGCGTGCCGAACACCATCGCCCGCAGCCGGGAGTTGGCGGCGGCCGACAGGTACGCCGTCACGCCCAGACCGACGAAGAACGTGCCGTCGTACGGGTAGCCCAGTCCGAGGTACGCGCTGGTGGCGGCCAGCGACGCCGCCAGCGCGGGCGCCGGCCAGCGGCGGGCGAACCCGCTGGCCCCGGCCGCGATCACGAGCAGGACGACCGCCAGCAGGTCCACGGGCCGGCCGGTGCGGTGGGCGCCGGCGCCGCTGCCGCCGAGGGTGACGAGCTCGGTCAGCGCGACGGTCACCAGCGGCCATCCCCAGCGCGAGGCGACGGTGCTCACGGCCGCGATCGTATCGCCGCCCCGCCGGCCCGTCGTCACCCCCTGGTCGTATTCACGTACGACCGGGGGAGTACGCGCGGAACCACCCGGCGGTCGGACGACGGCTACGGGAGCCGGCCGAGATGCTGCGGGCCACGGCGGGCGGATCGCCGAACCAGCACGGGAGGTCCGAAAGCACCCCATGAAGGAGATCCTTCGCAACCTGCTGCGGCGCAAGATGCGCTCGGCGCTGACGATCTCGGGGATCGTCATCGGCATCTTCGCGCTGACCACGATGGGCGCCCTGGCCGAGCACTTCAACTCGCTGCTGAACGTCGGCGTCCAGTACGCGGGCAGCTCGATCTCGGTCAAGGCGCCGGCCGAGCAGGCCGGCGGCCTGCTGCCGCTGGGCAAGCGCGACGAGCTGGCCCGGGTGCCGGGCGTGGCCGCCGTGTACCCCGCGTACCAGGTGGCGGCGGACCCCAGCAGCACCGCCATCAACCTCGGCGCCCCGACGATGATCACGAACGAGCAGCGCGGGGTGAGCGCGTACGGCATGCCGGCCACGACGTTCGCGGCCGGGCGCGACCTCGCCCCGGGCGCGCGCGGCGAGGTGATCCTCGGCAGCTCCATGGCCACCACGTACGGCAAGCACGTCGGGGACACGTTCGACCTGCCGGTCGCGCCGGCGCACCCCCGGCCCGACTTCGTCAACCACCGCTTCACCGTGGTCGGCGTCCTGGCCAGGACCGGCACGCCGGTCGACACGTTCGCCTCGGTCAGCGACGCGGACGCCCGCATGCTCCTGGCGGACACGCTGCCGCCGGCCATGCGGTCGGCGATCGACGTGGACACGATGGCGCAGGGCTTCGCGGTCTACGCCCCCAGGGGGACGTCGCTCGCCCGGCTCGACGCGATCGCCCAGCGGATCGACGACACGGTGCCCGGCGTCGAGGCGCCGAAGCCGTCCGCCCAGGTCGCCAGCTTCAAGTCGGCCAGCACCACGTTCACGGCGGTGTTCACCGGCGCCGCGATCCTGGCCCTGGTGATCGGTGGCCTGTCCGTGGTCAACACGATGATCATGGCCGTCAACGAGCGGATCCGCGAGATCGGGCTCAAGAAGGCGGTGGGCGCCCACACCGGCCAGGTGATGCGCGACTACCTGCTGGAGGCGGCGACGATCGGCGCCGTCGGCGGGCTGGTGGGGTACGGCCTGGGCCTCGGGCTCACCACGCTGGTGACGGCCGCCGGCGGCAGCAGCCTCGACATCTTCCTCGTCACCCCCCGGCTGAGCGCGATCGCGCTCGGGTTCGCGGTGGCGATGGCGACCCTGGCCGGCATCCTCCCCGCCCTGCGCGCGGCGCGGCTCGACCCCGTCACCGCGCTGCGCAGCCTCTAACAGGAGATCAGTGAGATGGCAGACATCCAGCTCGTCCACCTGACCCGCACCTATCGCCAGGGCTCCCACACCGTCACCGCCCTGGCCGGCGTGGACCTCCGGATCGCCAGCGGCGAGTTCACCGCGATCGTGGGCCGGTCCGGCAGCGGCAAGACCACCCTCCTCGACCTGGCCGGGCTGCTCCTGCGGCCGACCTCGGGCACCGTGCTGCTCGACGGCGAGGACACCGCGACGCTGAGCGACGGCCGGCGGGCCGACCTCCGGGCCCGGCGCCTCGGGTTCATCTTCCAGGAGTACAACCTCCTGCCCGGGCTGAACGTGATCGAGAACGTGCTGCTGGCCAGCCGGTACGGCGGCGCCGACCGGCGCGAGAGCCGGCGCCGGGCGCTGGAGCTGCTGGAGCTCGTCGGCCTGCGGGACCGGCTGCACCACCGGCCGGACCAGCTGTCCGGCGGTCAGCAGCAGCGGGTCGCCATCGCGCGGGCGCTGGTCAACCGGCCGGCCCTGGTGCTGGGCGACGAGCCCACCGGCGCGGTGGACAGCCAGACGTCCGACGAGCTGGTCGGGCTGATGCGCCGGCTCAACCGCGAGGAGGGCGTGACGTTCGTGGTCGTGACGCACGACCTGGACCTGGCGGCCAGGGCGGACCGGATCGTGCGCCTGGCGGACGGCCGGGTGGTGGCCGACGACCGGGTGCCGCTCGCGGTCACCGCGTGACGAGGGCTCGCGAGAGACGGCGGCGGACGTCCTGGGGGCGAGGAGCGCCCGGGACGTCCTCGCCCGGGCGCGGTGGCCAGGCGTCGGCCAGCCACGCGTTCCTACCCTCCGGCTCATTCGCTCCCGCTCTGCCATGAGGGCAGGCCAGGCCGCTGGCACCCCGGCTGGCGTCGTGATGTACGCCGGGAGAGAACTGAGGCGTGCGGCGATCGCAGGTGTGCCGCAGTCGGCCCGTAGGCGTGCGGAGAGACGTTGAAGTATCGGAAGTTCAACCTCTCCTTGGCTCCGGAGACGTGCAAGTATCGATGGTTCAACGTCTCCGTCGCCGGCGGAGCAGACGTTCTGGCCGACGCCAGCCGGCAGGGTCCCATCCTGGCCGGGCGCCCCAGCGCCCGGCCAGAATGGGTGCCGGGGTGCCAGCGGCCTCGCCTGAGTTTCACATGGCGGAGGGGAGCGTCTGAGCCGGAGGTTGGGAATGCGTGGACGGCCGGCGACGAGTCACCCCATCCGAGCCTGCGGCGCGTGCGCCCGGCCGCTACTTGGCCAGGGCGGCGCGCTTGCCGCGGGCGGCGTCCGCCGGCCGCGCGGTCCAGCCGTACACGACGCCGCGGATCGCGATGCCGCCCGGGCCGACCTTCCAGCGCTGGCGCGCCGCGGCGGCCTCGGCCAGCTCCAGGAAGCCGGCGGCCGCCGAGCCGGTCGGCGCCCAGGCCCGCAGGGCGGGCGGGTTCGAGCGCTGGGCGAGGTCCTGCCGCACCAGCTCGAGGAGCTGGCGGCCGACGCCGCGCCGGCGCTGCTCGGGCATCACGTAGAGCCGCCGCAGCTCGACCAGGTGGCCGCCGTCGCCGACCATCAGCCCGGTCACCTGGGCGAAGCCGACGATCCGGCCCTCGCGCTCGGTGACGTACAGGAGGTTGCCGTCGTCCAGGTCCTCGAGCAGACGCAGGGCCAGCTCGGGGGACGACAGCTCCTCGTCGTCGTGCAGGGCGGGCAGGTCACGCTGGGCCTCGCGGTTGGCCGCGACGGTCAGCCGCGCCACCGCGGCGACGTCCGCGAGCGTCGCCCTTCGGACGACCATCTCAGCGGCTGGCGGTGGTTATGGCCGCCGTCCCGGCCCGAAGACCGGGGACGGCGACCATTGAGAGAGGGAGGATGTCAACTTGTTCCCAGGAGGGCACCGCCGCCCTGGCCGGTGCGCACGGGTGGAGGCGACCGGCCGGCGGCGGCAAGAGAAGGGGGAGGCCGCGGCCCGCGGGCTTCACGAAGTTCGCCAACTGGGGTGATCCTCCTGGGGTGGTACGAGTCCGCTTCAACCGCGACCACCCCATTGCACCTCCCATCCCTTGGAGGACCGTTACGCCGGGCTTAGAGGAGCATAAGAATCGGCGCGGGCCGATTCAGCGCAGCTTGAGGCGCATCAGCGTGCCGCCGTCGGCCGGCAGCTCCGCCGTCACGGTCCCCCCGTGGGCCTCGGCGACCTGGCGCACGATCGACAGGCCCAGGCCCGAGCCCGGCATCGCCCGCGCGGCCGGCGCCCGCCAGAAGCGGTCGAACACGAACGGCAGGTCGGCGCGGTCGATGCCGGGACCGTGGTCGCGCACCAGGACCTCGCGGTCCACCACGCTGACCTCGACCGTCGTCCCCGGCGGGCTCCACTTGCCGGCGTTGTCGAGCAGGTTGGAGATGGCCCGGTCGAGGCGGCCCGACTGGCCCATCACCACGGACTCGGCCAGCCGGGTGTCGAAGTAGACCAGGGGCCAGTTCGTCGCCGCCCGCTCAACCGCCGAGGCGACGATCCAGTCGAGGCGGACCTCCTCCTTCTCCTCCGGGGCCTGGTCGCCCCGGGCCAGGTCGATCAGGTCCTGGACCAGACGCGTCAGCTGCTCGACCTGGGACACGACGTCCTTGAGCAGCCGGTCGCGCTCGGGCCCGACCAGGGAGGGCGAGCGCTGCAGCACCTCGATGTTCGTGCGCATGCTGGCGAGCGGGGTCCGCAGCTCGTGCGAGGCGTCGGCGACGAGCTGGCGCTGCGTCCGCAGCGACTGGTCCAGCGCCACCAGCATGCGGTTGAAGTGGGCGCCGAGCCGGCCCAGCTCGTCGTCGCCGGTGTACGGCACCACCTGCGACATGTCGCCCGTCTCGGTCACGTGGTCCACGGCCTGGCGCAGCCGGTGGATCGGGCGCAGGCCAGTCCGGGCGATGAGGTAGCCCAGGAGGGCGGCGAGGGCGACCCCGCCCCCGGCGACCAGCGTCAGCACCACCCGGATGGTGCTCAGCGTCCGGTCCATCTCGGTCAGGGACCGCGCCACCTGCACCGTGTACCCCGTGTATCGACCCTCGGAGTCGACCACGCGCTCGGTGAAGATGCGGACGTGGATGCTCTGGAGCGTGTCGTCGCGCCAGTACTCGGGGATCGAGCCGTCGACCACCTGCCGGTCGCCGTCGGTGACGGGGAGCTGGAACGGCGGCGGGGAGACGTTCAGGGAGGGCAGCGGCTGGGCGTCCTTGTCCAGGATCTGGGCGGACGTGGCGGTATTGCCGAACGGCAGCTGCGTCACCGTCACCCGGCCGGCGCGGATCTGCGTGCTGTCCGCGTCGGACCGCAGGCTCTCGTTGACCTGCCCGTTCAGCACGTACCAGGCGACGAAGTAGATGCCGCCGGCGGCGATCGCGACGGCGGCGGCGAGGGCGATCGCGGTCGTCAGCGTCAGTCGCGCCTGGAAGCTCAGACCGCTGAGCTGCGCCCCGATGTAGCGGCTAACGGAGCGTGTAACCGACACCCCGGACGGTGTGGATGAGCCGGGGCTCGCCCTCGGCCTCGAGCTTGCGGCGCAGGTACGAGACATAGACCTCCAGCGCGTTCGAGCTGGCGCCGAAGTCGTAGCCCCAGACCTCCTCGAAGATCCGTGAGCGGGTGAGCACGACGCGCGGGTTGCGCATGAACAGCTCCAGGAGGCGGAACTCGGTGCGCGTGAGCTGGAGCTCGCGGGGGCCGCGCCGGACCTCCATCGTCTGCAGGTCCAGGACCAGGTCGCCGAACTTGAGCACGCCCTCGCTGGGCGTCGCGGTCGTCCGCCGGAGCAGCGCCCGGAGCCGGGCCAGCAGCTCGTCGAGCGCGAACGGCTTGACCAGGTAGTCGTCGGCGCCGGCGTCCAGCCCCTCGACGCGGTCGGTGACGGCGTCACGGGCGGTGAGCATCAGCACCGGGGTGCGGTCGCCGCGCTCGCGCACCCGCCGGCACACCTCCAGCCCGTCCATCAGCGGCAGGCCGAGGTCCAGGATGACCGCGTCCTGCGCCGCGCTCGTCATCATCTGCAGCGCCTGGCGCCCGTCGTGCGCGAACGAGACCCGGTAGCCCTCGAGCTTGAGGGCGCGGTCGAGCGCCGTGCGCAGCGCCGGGTCGTCGTCTACGACCAGGATCTCCAACGTGGCCAACGATAGAAACGCTTCCTTAGGCGGAGCTTAGCGCTCCGCATCTCAGGCACATCAAAGGCGAGCTTAATCCTCTTCTAAGGGTCCTCTGATCCACTGTGGCGCGAAGGCGGCACACCCCCCACCGTCGCTCGTCCGCCAGGAGGCAACCCGAGATGAACGTCTCGACGCAGCAGAGAACGAGGAAGAGCACCACCCGGACCCGGTCGCTGGTCGCCCTCCTCATCGCCGGTCACCCCGAGGAGGCGGACCGGTACGCCGTCAAGCTCCGGATGGACGGGTACGCCGTCGTCCCCGCCACGGGCCTGGAGCAGGCGCTGGAGCGCGCCGAGGCGGCCCAGCCCGACCTGATCTTCGTGTGCGTCGGCCCGTGGGCCGTGCCGGCGCTGGTGCTGCTGGTCCTGCGCTCGGACCAGGCCACGCGGGGGGTGCCCACGGTGCTGGTCTCCGACCACACGCGCGGCCAGCTCGCCGCCGAGGTGGGCGGCCTGCTCAGCACGGAGAACGTGGTGCCCCGGAACGCGGCCGTCCACGCCGCCCGTGAGGAGCAGGCGCTGAGCGGCCGGCCCGCCGGCTGCGGCCGCCGCCCCGGCTGGGAGCAGTGGCTCAGCCCGAAGCGCGGGTAGCGGGGTCCTGCCGTACCGTGGCCACCTCTCGGCCAGACGGTGACGTGGCCGCGGTACGGCACCGCCGCAGCGCCGGCGGCTCGCTAGACCGCGACCCCCAGCGCCTCCGCCGACGCGGCGATCTGGTGCCACGTCGCCTCCGGCAGCGGGACCGCGGCCGCCCGCGCCTCGCGTGAGCGCGCCTCCGGGTCGCCGGGGGCCATGACGCGCTCGAACCCCGGCGCCGGGGGCAGGTCCCGGATCTCCTCGGCGAAGCGGCCGGCGCTGGCCGCCGCGGCGTCCGCCGGCCGGAACAGTCCCGCGTCCACGGCCAGGAAGAACGCGCCGGCCCGGGTGAACGGCCCCCGGTCCTGCCCGTCCGCCAGCGCGTCCGCGCCGGTCAGCGCCTGCCCGAACAGCTGGGCGAAGAACGCCAGCGCGTAGCCCTTGTGCGCGCCGAACGGCAGCAGCCAGCCGCCGAGGGCGGCGTCCGGGTCGGTCGTCGGCCGGCCCTCGCGGTCCAGGGCCGAACCATCCGGCAGCGGCACGCCCCTGTCCTTCGCGACCATGATCTTGCCCCCGGCCACCGCGGTCGTCGCGAAATCGAGCAGCAGCGTGCCGGCGGGTCCGCCCGGGAACGCGGCCGCCATCGGGTTCGTGCCGTAGATCCCCCGGCTGGCGCCGTACGGCACCGCCGACCGGTACGCGCTCAGGCCGCCGAGCCACAGCATCGCGACCAGGCCGCGGTCCGCCGCCCGCTCCGCGTACGTGCCCAGGCGGCCGATGTGCGTGGCGTGGACGAGCGCGGCGGCGCCCAGCCCGGCCCGTGCCGCGCGGTCGCACGCCGCGTCCATCGCCACGGTGGCCGCCGGGTGCCCGAAGCCCCACTCCCCGCTCACCAGCGCCGCCGCCGGCGACTCGCGCAGGACGCGAGGCCGCTCCGCCGGCCGCACCCACCCCTGGCGGATCTGACCCAGGTACCACGGGATGCGGAGCACGCCGTGCGAGTCGTGGCCTGCGAGGTTGGAGGCGACCAGGTGGTCGGCCACGTGCTCGGCGATGTCCGTCGGGGCGCCGGCCGCCGCGAAGATCCGGCGGCCCAGGTCGCGCAGGTAGGCTGGCTCGAACTCGGGCATGCAGGACACGCTACTTCCTGGCCGGCCGGCGCTGTCCTCCGGCGCCCTCGTCGTTCGATAGAGGAGTGAGGCCGGCGCCCGGACCGGCCACCCACGTATGGAGGCGCGCACGTGAAGTACATGCTCCTGCTCAACCGAACCCAGGACTCGCTGCCCGAGGCCGGCTCGCGCGAGGCGGCCGAGCTGAACGCCGCGTACGCCGAGGTCACGACCGCGATGGCCGAGGCCAGGGTGCTGGTGGACTGCGGCCCGCTCCAGCCCGAGTCGGCGACGACCACCGTCCGCGTCCGGAACGGCGAGACGCTCGTCACGGACGGCCCGTCGGCCGAGATCAAGGAGCTGCTCGGCGGGTACACGATCGTCGACTGCGCCGACCTGGACGAGGCGCTGCGCTGGGCGGCCCGCATCCCCGCGGCACGGGAGGCGTCGGTCGTGGTCCGGCCGGTGGCCGGGCTCCGCGCCCCGGTGTGACCACCGAGCTGGAGGCGCTGGTCCGCTCCCACTGGTGGCGCGCGGTGGCCTCGACCACCCGCGCCGCCGGGGGCGACCTGGGCCTCGCCGAGGACGCGGTCCAGGAAGCCTGCGCGGCGGCGCTGGCGCGGTGGCCGGCGGAGGGCGCGCCGCCCAACCCGCTGGGCTGGCTGATCGCGGTCGCCCGCCGCCGGGCCATCGACCGGCAGCGCCGCGAGGCGAAGCGAACCGAGAAGGAGGCGGCCGCCGTGCACGAGCGTCCCGAACCCCCGCCGGACGCGGCGGCGGGGGGCTCCGCCGCTGACGACCTGGGCCTGGTCCTGATGTGCTGCCACCCGGCCCTCGACCCGGCCACCCGCATCGCGCTGACGCTGCGCTGCGTGTGCGGGCTCGCCACGGCCGAGATCGCGGCCGCGTTCCTGGTCCCCGAGGCGACGATGGCCAAGCGCCTGGTGCGCGGGAAGGCGAAGATCCGGGACGCCGGCATCCGCTTCAAGGTGCCCACCGGCGAGGACGCCCGCGAGCGCCTACCGGCGGTGCTGAAGGTGATCTTTCTCGTGTTCACCGAGGGCCACATGGCCAGCGGGGGCACCGCCCTGGTCCGGGGCGAGCTGTGCGACGCCGCGATCGGGCTCGCGCGCGGCCTGGCCGAACGGCTCCCCGACGAGCCGGAGGCGGCGGGGCTGCTGGCGCTGCTGCTGCTGACGGACGCCCGCCGGGCGGCCAGGACCGACGCGGCCGGCGACCTGGTGCTGCTGGAGGACCAGGACCGCGCCCGCTGGGACCGCGGCCTGATCGCGGAGGGCGAGGCCGTGCTGGAGCGCGCGCTCCGGGCCGGCCGGCCCGGCCCGTACCAGCTCCACGCCGCGATCGCCGCCTGCCACGCGGACGCCGCGACCGCTGCCGAGACGGACTGGCGCCAGATCGCGCTGCTCTACGGCGAGCTGATCCGGCACGAGCCGACGCCGGTCGTGGAGGCGAACCGGGCGGTGGCGGTCGCGATGGCCGAGGGGCCGGCGGCGGGACTGGTCATCCTCGACGCGGTGGGCCACCACCCCCAGCTGCGGCGGTGGCCCCAGCTCCACGTGGCGCGAGCCGACCTGCTGGCCCGGCTCGGCCGCGCTGAGGAGGCCGTCGCCGCCTACCGGACGGCGCTGGCGCTGGAGCCGCCCGAGGCCGAGCGGCGGTTCATCGGGACCCGGATCCGGCGGCTGCTGGACGGCTGAGCGGGCCGGTCAGAGCCCGGACGGCTCGTGCGGGCCGAGCACCAGCACCTCGAACAGGCCCCAGCCCACCTCGCCCTCGCACTCGAACCGGGCCAGGTGGTCCACCAGGCCGACCAGCCGGACCCGGTCCTCCGGCACCGACGGGTCCAGCGTCAGCCCCTGGACCTCGAACGGGCCCTGATACGCCCCGTGCCGCCACGTCGCGTCGCCACCGTAGCCGCCGACGCTGAGGTTGAGCGGGACGACCGGCTCCACGCGGACCTCGAACGGGCGGCCGCCCGGGGGCGCGAACGCGAGGGTGGCGGCCCGCAGCGCCCGCGTGCCCGGCTCCAGCTCCAGCCGGTGCTCGGGCCGGCCCAGCGGCTCGGCCGGGCGGCCGGACGACTCCGGCCAGACGCACACCGCCTCCTCCAGGAGCCGGCCCCCATGGCGGTCCTCCTGCACGATGACCAGGATCGAGCGGTCGGCGAACTGCATCGGCGCGTAGATCCAGAAGAAGCTGGGCGGCTCGGCCGAGCGGATGCCGGGCGGCTCGGGCTCGCCGACCGGCCGCACGCCCCACGAGCGGTCGCGGAAGCCCCACCAGTGGTCGGGTGTGACCTCGTGCGTCTCGCCCGCGACCCGCAAGCGGCCGCTCCAGCGCCCGGTCTGGGCCATGCGCACCGAGTCGAAGACCACGCGCTCGAAGTGCCGGAGGTGGTGGCGCGGCTCGCGCGTCGCCGGGATGCCGCCCTCGAACGTCAGGTCGAAGTCGAGGCCCCACTCGTTGGGCTCGAGCGCGATGCGGAGCCGGCGCAGCCCTTCGAGCACCTCGACCCGGAACGGGCCGGCGGTGGTGTCCATGCGGTCGGCGCCGAGCTCGCGGGACGCCCGGACGACGTGATGCTTCCCGCCCGTGACGACCGCCGCGAACGCGTCCACCACGCCCAGGTTCGGGTATTGGCCCAGGCCGGCGGCGAGGAACAGGTCGGGGCCGCACGGGTGGCAGTTGAAGTAGTAGCGGTCGTAGAAGTTGCGGTCGCTCGTGGCCACGTGGCGCATGACCTCGGCGACCTGGTGGATCGGGTAGTCGTCCAGCGGTGTCAGCATCGCTGCTCCAGGATGACGCGGAGCAGCCGCGCCGCGGTGTTCGTCGTCGGGTAGTCGCTGCCGAGCGGCATCCAGCCGACCTGCATGAACAGCACGCCGAGGCGGGCCATGATCACGGCGAAGCGGAGCGCGGCGAGCACCTCGTAGTACGCGAGGTCGCGCATCGGCCGGCCGAGCAGCCGCTCGTAGCGCGCGACCGTCTCCTCGCGGCTCGGGAACCCGGCCAGGCGCGGCGTCTCGTAGCCCTCGCTGTGGTGCCGGTCGAAGTACAGGAACCAGGCCAGGTCCACCTCCGGCTGGCCCAGCGTCACCATCTCCCAGTCGAGGAGCGCGCGGGGCTCGAAGTCCCGGAAGATCACGTTCCCGATCCGGGCGTCGCCCCAGAGCAGGCGGAGCGGCCCCGTCTCGTCGGGCCGGTTCGCGCGCAGCCAGGCCAGGGCCCGGCGCGCGTCCGCCAGCTCGCCCGCGCCGGCCCACTCCAGGAACCGCTCGTAGTAGCCGAGCTGCTGGTCCACGCCGGTCCTCCCGAACTCGGGCCGGTCCACGAAGCCGAGCCCGAGGGCGTCCACGTCCAGCCGGTGGACCTGGGCGAGGGCGTCCACGGCGCCCCACCACAGGCGCGCGCGGTCCGCCGGCGACGCCTCGACCAGCCAGCCGTCCTGGTGGTACGTGGGCACGTCGCCCGGGACCTGGCCGGCGACCTGGTCCATGACGACGAACGAGGCGCCCAGCGGCTCCGGGTCGGCCTCGAACCAGCGCACCGCGGGCACGGGCAGGCTCGTCTCGGCGGCGAGGATGCGCATGACCCGGCACTGGTCGGCGAACCGCGGCTCGGGGAACAGCTGGTACGCGGTCGGGGCGACGCGGACCACCAGCGGGAGCCGCTCGCGGTTCCCGCGCTCGTCCCACTCCGCGTCGAACAGCAGCGTCTCGCCCGAGAACCCGCCCGACGGCGTGCGGAGCCCCGTGACGATCAGGTCGTGGGCCTGGGGCAGCCGTTCGCGCAGCCACCCCTGCAGCAGCGAGCAGGTCAGCCCCGGATCCCGCTGGTCCGGGACCGGCATGTCGCCGGACTCTACCTGCCCGCCCGCACCTCGTCAAGCCGCGGCCACGGGGCCGCCAGGGCCGGCTCCGGACGCGCCGGCGCGGCGCCGTCCAGACTGACCGCGGACGGCTCGCGCCTCGCCGCCCGGGCGTCGGGCGGCGCGTCGTCACCGCGGTACCACTGCCAGCGCAGCTCGAACGTTCCGCTCACCGGCTGCATGACCGCTCCCCTCATTGGTCTGTCCAACCTCCCTTGGACCAGCGTGCCAGGCTCAGCGCGGCCCGTCTTCATGTGCCCCCGACGAGGCCGCCACCGCATACCATGGCACGCTGACACATGCACCGGGTGGCGATTCTCGACGACTACCAGCAGGTTGCCGCCGGCCTCGTGGACTGGGCCGCGGCGGTGCCCGGCGCCGAGGTGACGGCGTTCGCCGACCACCTCGACCGCGAGGACGACGTGGCCGCGCGCCTGGCCGACTTCGACGTGGTGGTCGCGATGCGCGAGCGTACCCCGTTTCGGCGGTCGCTGCTCGCCCGCCTGCCCCGGCTCCGGCTGCTGGTGACGACGGGCATGCGCAACGCGGCGATCGACGTGGCGGCCGCGGCCGAGCTCGGGATCACGGTCTGCGGGACCGCCGGCTCGGGCGCCAGCACGGTCGAGCTGACGTGGGCGCTGATCCTCTCGCTGGTCCGGCACGTGCCGCTCGAGGACGCGTCGATCCGGGCCGGCGGCTGGCAGCGGACGGTCGGGACCGACCTGGCCGGCGCGACGCTGGGCGTGCTCGGCCTGGGCAACCTGGGGCGCCGGGTGGCGGCGATCGGGCTCGCGTTCGGGATGGACGTGATCGCCTGGAGCCAGAACCTCAC
>Ga0066661_10000318_pt1 | contig 15493 bp, 18 predicted proteins | sample GraSoiAngelo_110_FD_66454 | JGI IMG/M metagenome (GOLD analysis project Ga0066661, IMG submission 66454) | Grasslands soil microbial communities from the Angelo Coastal Reserve, California, USA - 14_0903_12_30cm | ecosystem: Environmental > Terrestrial > Soil > Grasslands | place: USA... | reverse complement strand
CGACCGCGGCGGGACCGTGAATCCAAGCAGCGGCGCTACCGGTGTGGCCGGCAGAGCCAGACCGATAGCCGCGATGGCAACCGTCGTCAACAGGAGTGGCGTGCTCGGTCTGCTCTTGAGCGGATTGCCAGTCGTGCGGATGACGAACAGCACCAGCGTCTGCGTCGCCAGCGACTCGACGAACCATCCGGTGTGGAACAACACGTCCGTGGCACGCAGGACGTGGAGAAGAACGTAAAACGTGATGAAGTCGAACAGCGAGCTCACGGGACCGACGAACAGCATGAAATCGCGTATCAGCCGCATGTCCCAACGCTGGGGCCGGCTGAGGTACGCACGATCCACGCGGTCGGTCGGAATCGTGATCTGCGCGAGGTCGTAGAGGAAGTTGTTCAGCAGGATCTGCGTCGGCGTCATGGGCAGGAAGCTCAGCACCAGCGACGCGCCCGCGGCGCTGAACATGTTGCCGAAGTTGGACGACGTGCCCATCAGCACGTACTTGATCGTGTTGGCGAAGATCCGGCGGCCCTCCACGACCCCGTCGGCCAGGATGCCCAGGTCCTTCTCCAGCAGCACGACGTCCGCCGCCTCCTTGGCCACGTCGCTGGCCGAGTCCACCGAGATGCCGACGTCCGAGTCGTGCAGCGCCACCGCGTCGTTGACGCCGTCGCCGAGGAACCCGACCTCCACGCCGAGCCGCCGCTGAGCCTTGATGACGCGCGACTTCTGCGCCGGCGTGACGCGGGCGAAGATGGTCGTCTCCGGCAGCCGCCGCGCCAGCTCCGCCTCGTCCATCCGCTCCAGGTCGGCGCCCGTCAGGACGCCCGAGACCGGCAGGCCGAGCGCCGCGCACGCGTGCTGCGCGACGCGGTCGTTGTCGCCGGTGACGATCTTGACGCGCACGCCCAGCCGGTCCAGGCGCGCCAGCGACGCGGCCGCGTCCGCCTTGATCGGGTCGGTGAACACGAGGAAGCCGGCGAGCTCCAGGTCGCGCTCGTCCGCGACGCCGATCGCCTGCAGCCGGGGCGCCTGGCGCGTGCCGACCGCGACCACCCGGGCGCCCGCCGCGAACTGGGCGTCGAGCACGGTCCGGGCGCCCGCGTCGAGTGCGGCGCAGCGGTCGAGCACCGCCTCGGGCGCGCCCTTGACCACGACCTGGCGGCCGCCGTCGGGCGCCTCCAGCAGCACCGACATCAGCCTGCGGTCGTAGTCGAACGGCACCTCGCCGAGCCGGCGGAACCCGGCGACCAGGGCGGGCCGCGCGCCGGGCGCCTCCCACAGCGCGCGGTCGAGCGGGTTGCCGCCGACGACCGACCCGGCCTCCGCCGCGGCCGAGTTGCAGAGCAGGCCGAGCACCAGCACCTGCGCCGACGGCCGGCCGCCGGCGTCCAGCGCCGCGGCCAGCGTCAGCCGGCCCTCGGTCAGCGTGCCGGTCTTGTCCGTGAACAGCACCTCGACGTTGCCGAAGTCCTCGATGCTGACCAGGCGCTTGACCAGCACCGAGCGCTTCGCCAGGCGGTCGGCGCCGTAGGACAGGCTGATCGTGACGATGGCGGGCAGCAGCTGCGGCGTGAGGCCGACCGCGATCGCCAGCGCGAACAGCGCCGCCTCGATCAGCGGCCGGTGGAGCAGCGCGTTGATCGCGAAGATCGAGACGGCCAGGATCACCGTGACCCGGACCAGGAGGCCGGAGAACCCGCGCAGGCCCTGCTGGAAGCCGGTCTCGACCGCGCTCGTGCCGAGCCCTCTGGCGATCTCGCCGAACGCCGTCGCCGGACCGGTCGCGACCACCACCCCGCGGCCGGTGCCGCCCCGGACCACCGTGCCCATGAACGCGCAGGACGGCAGGTGCTGCTCGGACTCCAGGACCCTCACCGGCGCCACGGTCTTGGCGGCCGGCAGCGACTCGCCGGTCAGGACCGCCTCGTCGCACTCCAGGCCGTGGGCCTCCAGCAGACGCAGGTCGGCCGGGACGATGTCGCCGACGTCGAGCAGCACGACGTCGCCGGGCACCAGGTCCGTCACGTCCACCTGGCACATCGCCCCGCCCCGGACGGCCACCGCGCGGTGGCGGATGCGCTGGTGCAGACGCTCGACCGCCCGCTCCGAGCGGTACTCGTTGACGAATCCCAGGCCGACGCTCAGCGAGATGATCGCCAGGATGATCAGCGCGTCCGCCCGCTCGCCGACCAGCAGGCTGGTCAGCGCGGCGGCGACCAGCAGGACGAGCAGCGGGTTCCCGACCTGCCGGACCAGCACCCGCCACGGGCGGGCGCCGTGCCCCCGAACCGCGTTCGGACCGTGAGCGAGCAGGCGCTGCCCGGCCTCGGCCGGAGGCAGGCCCGCTGGTGAGGTGGCCATGCGCGCGAGCACCTCGTCGACCGGCCGCTGCGCCGCGTCGGCGAGTCGCACCCGTCAGGTCTCCCCGCGAGGCCGCGGCCGCGATCCCTCCGGGGGGCGGGGGTCCCGGGCCTCGAGCCGGATGCGGGCGTCCACCACGGCGACCCCGTCGCTGCCCACGATCACCGGGTTGAGGTCCACCTCGGCGAGCTCGGGCACGTCCTCGGCCAGCGCGCCGAGGCGGAGGACGAGGTCGCGCAGCGCGGCCACGTCGGCCTTCGGCCTGCCCCGGTAGCCGTCGAGCAGCGGGAACGTGGCCAGGCCGCGGATCATCTCGTCCGCCTCCGACCGGGTCAGCGGCGTCAGCCGCACGCTCACGTCCTTCAGCAGCTCGACGGCCGTGCCGCCCGCGCCGCAGGCGACGACCGGGCCGAACCGCGGGTCCTGGACGACGCCCACGATCATCTCCACGCCGGAGCCCGCCATCGCCTGCACCAGGAAGCCCTCCGGCGGAGTGCCTGCGGCGCTCAGCCGTCCGGCCATCGCCGCGGCCGCGCCGCGCGCCGCCTCGGGGCCGTCCAGCCCGAGCGCGACGGCGCCGGCCTCGCTCTTGTGCAGCAGCCCCGCGGCGTAGGCCTTCACCGCCACCGGGCCACCCAGGTCGCCGGCGGCGGCCGCCGCCTCGGCCGGCGTCGCGGCGAGGCGGGACTCGACCAGGCGGATGCCGTAGCAGGCGAGCAGCGCCTCGACCTCGGCAGGCCCCAGCCAGCCCTCGCCGGGAGGGTCCCCGCTGCCGAGCGCTGTCGCCACGAGCGCGCGGGCCTCGTCCTGCCGTGCGTCCGGCGCCCGCCAGGCCGGCTCGTCCGGTGACGACCGCCACTCGGACCAGCGCGCGGCCCGGGCGAGCGCCCGGGCGGCGTCCTCGGGGTAGGCGAAGACGGGCACCGACGAGCCAGCCGCCTGGACGCCGCCGCCCACGAACACGCCCAGCACGGGCAGGCCGCCATCCGCGGCGCGTCCGACCGCCGCGGCGACCTCTTCGGGGGCGGTGGCCAGCGGCGGGATGAAGATGACGATGAGCCCGTCCACCTCGCCGCTCGCGGCGACGGCGCGGATCGTCCGCTCGTAGTCGGCCGGGCTGGCGCTGGCGATCATGTCGATCGGGTTGGCGGTCGAGGCCTCGGCCGGCAGGAAGGCGTCCAGCCTCGCCCTGGTCTCCGCGGACAGCTCGGGCACGTCCAGGCCGTCGGCGCCGCACGCGTCGGCGCACATGATGCCCAGGCCGCCCGCGTTGGTGACGATGCCGACCCGGCGGCCGGCCGGCGCCGGCTGGCTGGAGAGCAGCGACGCCACGTCGAACAGCTCGCCCAGCGTGTCGGCGCGGATGACGCCGGACTGCGCGAACAGCGCGTCCACCGTCGTGTCCGAGGCCCCGAGCAGGGCGCCGGTGTGCGACGACGTGGCCCGCGCGCCGGCGGCCGTGCGTCCGCTCTTGACCGCGAGGATCGGCTTGGAGCGGCCGACCCGGCGCGCCACGCGGGAGAAGCGGCGCGGGTTGCCGAACGACTCCAGGTAGAGCAGCGCCAGGTCCGTCCGGGGGTCGGACTCCCAGTACTCCAGCAGGTCGTTGCCCGAGATGTCGGCCTTGTTGCCCACCGACGCGAACGAGGACAGGCCCAGGCCGACGCGGCGGGCGTGGGCGATGACCGCCAGGCCGAGCGCGCCGCTCTGGGACATGAAGCCGATCCGGCCCGCGGGCGGGGCGCCGGGCGCGAACGTCGCGTTCATCGGGCGCTCGGCGGCCGTGCTCAGGATGCCCATGCAGTTGGGACCGATCAGGCGCATCCCGGAGCGGCGGCAGACCTCCACCAGCTCGGCCTGGCGGCTGCGGCCCTCCTCGCCGGCCTCGGCGAAGCCGGACGAGATCACGACCAGCGCCCCGACGCCCTTTTCGGCGCAGGCCCGGGCCGCCTCCACGACGTCGCGCGCCGGCACGACGATCACGGCCAGGTCGACGGGCCCGGGGACCTGGCGCACGTCGGGGTATGCCAGGACGGACTGCACGACCGGGTGCGGGCTGACCGGGTGGACCGGACCGGGGAAGCCGGACTCCAGGAGGTTGTGGAAGACCTCGCCGCCGATCGTGCCGCGGCGCCTCGACGCGCCGAGCACGGCGATCGAGCGCGGCTCGAAGAAGCGCCTCATCGCGGCCACGGCGCTGATCTGCTCCCGCCGCTCGAACCGCTCCCTGGCCTGGTCGCTCAGCTCGGTGGGGAACAGGACCTGCATCGAGCCGTACGAGGAGCGGACGCTGATCGGGAAGCCGGTCTCGCGGAACACGGTCAGCATCCGGTGGTTCTCGGTCATGACCTCGGCCGTGAACGTGGTGATGCCCTCGGCGGCGGCGTGGGCGGCCAGGTGGCCGAGCAGGATGGTGCCCAGCCCCATGCCCTGGAGCTGGTCGGCGATCTCCAGCGCGACCTCGGCCGTGCCCGGCCTCTCCAGCGCGTAGTAGCCGTGCCCGACGATCACGCCATCGTCGCCGCGCTGGGCGACCAGGCTGTGGCGATCGTGATAGTCCACCTCGGCGAAGCGCCGGGCGGCCCAGGACATGTCCTTCACGGCGGTGAAGAAGCGGAAGATCCGCGACTGCTCCGAGAGCCCGGACAGGAACCGCTCCAGCGCCTCGCGGTCATCCGGCCGCGCCGCCCGCATCCGGACGGTCGAGCCATCCCTCAGGACGACGTCCACGTCCTCGAGCACGCGGCTTCGATCCCGCTCGGTTGTCTCCATGCGCCCAAGCTAGGGCCGTGAACGGCGGCTCTCCAGGGCCGGGCGGCCCTGCCATCGGGGGCCGGCGTCCCGGCCGCGCTCGGCCAGCAGGACCGGCCCTCGGGGTCGAGCGCCAGCAGGATCCGCCGGTACACGTCACTCCCCTCCGTGCGCGAAGGGGGGGCCGGCGGCCAGCTCGCCGGACATGGCCGACCGCTCCAGCACGCCGGCGATCCGCCGCACGAACGCCCGGACCGAAGCCACCGCGGCCACGTGCACGACCGCGCGGTCCGCCGCCTCGCCCACCGGGCCCGCAGGCGGCCGGTACCGCGCCCGGAGCGTCAGCTTCGTGCGCCGGGGCGCCGTCCGGGTGAGCTCCAGGGTCCCGACCAGGCGCGGGTAGCGCTCCGGGTGCTCGGCCGCCTGCCACGCGACCGGGAGGCGGCAGCGGCCGTGGCCGGGCCAGTCCGTGAGCTCGCCGGTGCGGACGACGACGCGGCGCGCGATCCGCGACCGGCCCAGGCGCACGTCCAGCTCCGCCGTTGCCCGGTCGTCCCGGGGTGGGCCGGGGAGCCAGCCCACCGGACCGTTCGCCAGCGCGGTCTGGAGGGACGCGAACGGCTTCTCGATCGTTCGCTCGACGCTCACTTCCATGGGCTCAGGCAACGCCGGTGCGGGACCGGTCGCCAGGGGCCGCCGCCCCGGACCGCGAGGGCCGGTCGGCCCGTGCGTTCGCCCCCTCGCCGTCGTCCCCTTCGGACGTGAGACCAGCGGCTCCCGGCCCGCGGACGCGCGTCCTCTACCTGGACACGCTCAAGGTGGCGGTCGTGTACGGCATCCTCCTCTACCACTCGGCGCTGCCCTTCACGCTGACCAGCTGGCTGCTGAGCAACCCGCAGAAGAGCGTCGTCCTGACCGCGCTCACGGCCTTCTGCTTCCCCTGGGGGATCCCGATGATGTTCCTGCTCGCGGGCGCGGACTCCTGGTTCGCGCTGCGGTCGCGGGCGGCCCCGGCGTTCCTGCGCGCGCGGTTCCTCCGCCTGGTGCTGCCGCTCGCCGCCGGCATCGTCCTGCTCTCCCCGCTCCAGTGGTACCTGACCACGGTGGGCACCGGCCGCTCCCTGCCCGGCCTCCTCCACACGTACCCCGCCTACCTCCGCGGCATCCGGCTCTCCTGGACGCCCGAGTGGCTGGGCCGGTACGGCTACCACCTGTGGTTCCTCGGCTACCTGTTCGCGATCGAGACGATCCTGCTGCCCGTCCTCGAGCTGCTCAGGCGGCCGGCGAGCCGGCGAGCGGTGGCGTCGGTGGCCGATCTCTGCCGGCGGCCCTGGGTCCTCTACGTGCTGGCGCTGCCCCTGGTCGCCGCACAGGTCGCGCTGCGCGGGCGCTTCCCCGCCTACCAGGACTGGGCGGATATCGCCACCTACACGCTGGTGTTCCTGGCGGGCTTCCTGCTCGCCTCGGAGCGCAGGTTCGAGGCGGCGATCCGGGGCGGCATCCGGCTCGAGCTGGCGGTCGGCGTGATCAGCACCGCCGGGCTCGGAATCCTGCTCCTGCTGGCGAGCGTCCAGCCGGCCAACCAGGCGGTGCGGGACGTGGTGTTCGCCCTCCTCTGGAGCCTGATGATCTGGTCCTGGCTGCTGGCCGTCCTCACCCTGGGCATGCGGTGGCTCGACTTCGGGAACCGGCTCACCGCGTACCTGTCCGAGTCCATCCTGCCCTTCTACGTGATCCACCACCCGGTGGTGGTCTTCGTCGCCTCGGTCGTGATCGGCCTCCAGCTCGGCGTGTGGCCGAAGTTCGCGCTGATCGCCGGGACCGCGCTGGCCGTGACCCTGCTGCTCTACGAGCTCCTGGTGCGGCGCTGGGCGCCGGCCCGGTTCGTGTTCGGGCTGCGGGCGCGCTCGGCCACACGGGCGGCCAGCCCGCGCCCGCCGTGCTCACCGGCGGAAGCGGCGGCCGCTGACGAAGCTCACCTCGATGCGGATGAAGCGCTCCGCCCCGCCGTCGTCGAACGCCCACGCACGCAGCCGTGCCGTGGCCGGCCCGGCCACGCGCTCGGGGTCGGTGATCTCGGTGCAGACGCCCTGGACGAGCACGCTCCAACCCCACGCGCCGTCCGCCGCGTAGCCGTCGACCTCGAACGCGACCACGGTGCGGTCCATCGCCGCGTCGAGCTTCGTGCCCGGCACGGTCCGGATCACGATGTCGTCCCCGACCAGCGCGAAGTTCACGGGCAGGATGGCGGGAAGCGCCCGGATGCTGACCCCCACTCTCCCCACGGGTACAGCGGCCAGCAGGCGCAGGCATTCGTCGCGGTCGAGGATCTCCAGCATTGGCTGTCGTCCACGGTCATGGCCGGCGCGAGGGCCCGACACGGCCGATCGGCCCGTGTCGGACGGGACCGGGGCCGGCCGCCGGGCCGGCCCCGCCAGGCGCGCGACCGGGCCGGGCGGGCTGTTCCCGGTCCTCGACGGCAGGCTGACAGCGCTCGGCCCTGCCGGATGGACCGCCCCAGCCCGTCAGATCGTCAGGTTCGCCAGCGCCAGACAGCGGGCGGTGACCGCCCGCAGCCGGGCCCGGGCGCCGGGCCGCAGCACCTCGCAGGCCCAGCTCCAGTGCACCGACACGTGGTCGCCCGGACACGCCTCGTCCACGAAGCCGTGGCCGTCCACCTGCCGGGCGACCCGCTCCGGACGCGGCTCGCCGAGGGCGAGCCGGCCGCCCGCCAGGACCAGCGGGGCGCGGCTGACCAGCAGCTGCTCCGGCTCGACGGCGAGCACGGTGGCCCAGCTGACGCGACAGGCGTCCATCGTCTCCAGCAGGACCGGCGCCGCGGGATCGTTCATCAGCCCGGCGCGGGTGTAGACGTCGAACACGTGGAAGTCGTGGTGCGGCACCGCGCCCAGCCGCAGCTTGGCGGCCATCCAGTCGAAGGACCGCCGGTCCATGCGCCGGCTGAAGCGGCTGCGCAGCGAGTCGTGGAACGGCGCCGCCCCGACCCGCGTCAGCAGATGGTTGCCGATCCAGTACGCATCCACCACGAGCTCGTGGAACGGGTCGGGGATGCGGTTGGCCAGCGCGATCAGCGCGAGGTACGGGTACGCGCCCTCGAAGCGGCGCTCGAGCTCGACCAGGCCGCGGTCCGTCCGGCCGCCGGCGACGTACCCGAGCAGCGCGGCGTGGTCCGGGGGGCCGCAGTAGCCGAGCCGGTTCGGCGGGAACGCGTAGCGCCCGAAGCGCAGCGCGCCGGCGGCGCTCACGTCGTGGGCGCGAGCCGGCGAGGCGGCGCCGCGGCTTGCTCGGCCCGGACGCCGGCGGCGATCACCACCAGGACCGCGAGCACCGTCACGGCGAGGGCGCCGAGGTCGGCCGGCGCCGGCCGCACCGCGCGTCCGGCGGCCTCCTGGAGCACCAGCGTGACCGCGGGCGCCGCCATCCCGATGGCGACGACCGACGTCACCTGCGCGTACCGGATCGCAACCAGCGTGGCGGCCGTGAAGGCCACCAGGATCGCCCCGCTCACCAGCACGAAGCTCCACTGCCGCCCGCTGAGGTGGGCGACGGCGCCGAGGCGTCCCGTCGCCGCGCTGTAGGCGACCAGCAGGGCAGAGCCAGCGGTCATCTTCGCGACCATCACGGTGGACGTGGACAGCTCGCGCAGCAGGTGCCGGGCCACGACGAAGCCGGCGCCGAACAGCAGGGTGGAGGCGAGCACCAGCGCGGCTCCGCCGTTCCAGCGCAGGGCGCCGGCGTCGGTCCCCAGCAGCGCGCCGGCGAGCAGCCCGGCCAGTCCGAGCCACATGACGGGCGTCACGCGCTCGCGCAGGAGCGGCACGGCCAGCAGCGCCACGACGGCGAACTGCAGGTGGTTGAGCACCGCGCCAGTCGCGGGCGTGGTCTGGCGCAGGCCCCTCGAAGAAGAGGACGTACGGCACGCTGCCGCCCACCACGGCCAGAACGACCAGCCATGCCCACCGGCTGCGGCGCAGCCCGGCCAGCTCCCGGCGCACGCCGGGCAGCAGCGCCAGCGGGGCCAGGACCAGGATGCCGGCGACGGTGTTCTTGAGCGTCGTGTAGAGGGTGGCGTCGGCGAAGAGCCGGACGCCGGCGCCGTTGTAGAAGACGGCGAAGCCGCTCACGGCCGCGGCCGCGGCCGCCAGACCGTATCCCAGGCGCGCGTCAGCCCTCATGCCCGGCTCCTCCCGCCAGCTCGGCGAGGGTGTCCGCCATCTCCGCCGCCTCGTCCTCGGTCAGGATCGTGAGCACCAGGTTGGCATGGGTGAGCACCCAGTCGCCCGTCCGCACCTCGGGCCGGGCGACCGCGCTGTACCAGCGGACCTGGCCCCCGGTGTCCACCTCGACCATCGTCCCGTCGTGGCGCACCACGCGGCCGGGCCTGCTGAGGCACATCTCAGCGCACCCCGGCGCCGGCGGGCCGAACGTAGGCGAGCTCCTCGCGGTCCAGGCTGAGGACCGAGCCGCCGCAGCGGGGGCAGGCTCCGCCTCCTCGGACCCGGCTGGAGAACTCGAGCATGCAGTCGAAGCACCAGTACCGGCTGGGCTCCAGCGTGAAGCGCAGGGTCACGCCCTCGGCCGGGGTGCCGCGGGCGGCGAGCTCGAAGTGCTGGCGCACCGCCTCGGCGCTCAGGCCTGCCGCGGAGCCCAGGACGATCTCGACGTCGGCCGTGCGGCCGCCTTCGCCCTCCAGGCGCTCGACCGCCTCGGCGACGAGGCGTTTCGCGATCGCCATCTCGTGCATTCGTCGGTACCTCATGCCGTCCCGGCGTCCGGCGCCGGGGTGACGCGGGTGCGCAGCACCTTCAGCTCGCCGAGGCCGGCGTGCCGCGCACAGGATGCGATCAGGACGCGGGCCCGCTCCAGGGCGCTGGTGGCGTCGGGCGCGTCCAGGCCCACGGCCACGGCGAGACCGGTCTCCAGCGGCACCACCGCGGCGGAACGCACCCCCTCGGTGCGGTACAGCACCTCCGCGATGGGCTCCAGGTCGGCGTCGTTCGGCGGGCGCCGGTCCGCGGCGAATCCGACCCGCAACTGCACCATCCAGACGGGAAGCGCGGCGCCCCGAGCGGCCGTGAGCAGGTTCAGCATTTGCACTGCCTCCGCCGTCACGATGCCCTGGCGCTCCGGTCCGGCCCAGGGCCGTCCGGCCCGGCCGGCCCGGGCCTCGCGCCGCCCTGGAAGGCCCCCGGGAGTGGGATCGGGGACGGCGCCTCAGCGCCGTCCCCGATCGTCGACTACGGGCCAGTGGAGAGCGGCGGGCTCGTCGCACCGCCAGCCGGACGTGCCGTCGGGGACGCGCTGCGGCCGCCGCGGTAGTAGTCGCGCCAGATCAGCCGGTGCACCGGGAGCCAGCGCGGGATGCTGCGAACTCCCGGGATGAACGGCACGAGGACGAGCGCCGCGCTGAGAACGGCCATCGCGACGACGACCATCAGGTCCGCGTTGGCGTTCCCGTTGAAGGGCGGGACCTGGTACCAGAGCGTGTACAGCCACAGCCAGGTCTGGCCCGGATAGTTGCCGGTCTCGTTCATCATGCCCCACTGGCTGCCCAGCAGGTGCTGGTCCTCCGCCAGCGAGGACAGGTACGTGCCGTCGCCCATGAACAGCAACGGCCGCGTGTAGTCGGTCTGGTAGAAGCCGCCGCTGCTCAGCAGGTAGCCGTCCAGGGCGCCCGCGCGGGCGATCTGGAGCAGGCTCGACATCATCACCGGCAGCGGCCCATAGTCGCCGGCGGCCACGGCCACGAGGCCGTTGTCCGCCTTCGCGTCCTGGAGCGCCTTCGTGTAGGCATCGAGCCAGGCCGTGCGCTGGCTGTCGCTCGCGTCGTTGTACTGGGACAGCGCGGCGGTCAGGTCCGGGTTGCCCGCCGACGAGGCCTGCAGCGGCTTGAGCACGAAGTCCTGCGCCGAGTCCACGGGAAGGCGCGTGCCCATCCACGCCTGGGGCGAGAAGAAGCCCAGGCTCTGGACCGCGTCGGAGCCGCCGTTGTACGGCGCGCCGTAGCCAGCGCTGAACGTGGTCCCGGCCAGCTCCCCCGTGGCCGTGGTCACCAGGTCGACGGGCTGCTGCTGTGCCCAGCTCCGGATGGTCACCGAGGGCACGTCGGGCGACGACAGCACGGCCGCCAGGACCACTACGAGCGCGAGCGTGCCCACCAGCGCGATCGCGAGCTCCTTGATCAGGTCGTACGGTCTGGTCATTCCGCGCCCTCCCCGGGCGCCTCGATCGGCGCCACCACGCCGCGCATGCGGACCTGGACGACGTGGACCACCACCAGGAACGTGATGGCAACGGGGACCAGCATCACGTGCAGCCCGTACATCTGCCCGAAGTTGAGGACGTTGAAGAAGCCGCCGGCACCGCTCGCGTTGACCGCGTCCTTGGCGTTGGCGGCGATCCACTGCGAGTCCAGGTTCTGCTGCGCCACGTAGCCGGTGAACGCGGCCACGATGCTGACCAGGAAGATGACCGCGCCGATCATCCAGGTCGGCGCCCGCCCCTCGCGCCAGCTCGCCATGAAGAACTGGCCCCACAAGTGCAGGACCATGAACACGAAGAAGAGCTGGACGCTCCAGAAGTGCAGGCTGTTGAAGAAGCGCCCGGTCGAGGTCGTGTGCCACCACTGTGGCCCGAAGAAGGCGAGGACCACGCCGCTGGCGATCACCCAGACGAGCGCCGCGATCGTGATCACGCCGAACGCGTACACCCACGAACCGACGTACACGGGCTGCCGGTCGGGCAGCAGCCGCTCGACGGGCAGGCCCCGGGCGAGGCGCTGCTGGACGGCGCGGGTCCAGCTCGGTACCTGGGAATCCGGCGCCACGTCGTCGCTCATCTCTTGCCTCCTCCTCGTCGGCCGCCCTCGATCGGGAACGGGACGAGGAGCGCGATCACGAAGACCACGACCATGGCGGCGATCAGCGCCAGGTTCGGCAGTGAGATCACGATGAACCCGAGATGCAGGTATGCGGCGGGGTTGTCCACTCGGCTTGCCTCCTGTGCTTGGTTGGCTCCCACCGTGCCCGGCCGAGCGGCCCCCTCCCAGGGCCGTTCGGCGGGGTACGGACGGGCCCGTGGGCCCTGCGCCGCCCGGCTCCGGCCGCGTTAGCGTGCGAGGTGAGATGAACGCCTATGTCATGTCGGGGGACGGCATCCAGGTGGTGGAGTGCGCCGGCTGGCTCGAGGTGCACCCGGACGACATCGTCCTGATCCGCAGCGACGATCCCGAGCGGCGGCCCCTGGCGGCGGTGAAGCTGTCGGACTGGGCCGCTCTCGTGGGGATCGGCGGCGTTCTCGCCGTCCTGCTGGCGATCGCGATCGCCCTGCAGCTCCTGACCGCCCCGCCGCGCCCCCACCACGCCATTCCGTCCGGTCCGACCGACGAGCGGGTCGGTCCGGCCGTCTGAGGTGCGCCATCGTCCGCCGGAGGCCCCGAGCGCTTCGGGAGCCTCCTGCGGTGGGCGCGGAAGGAGATCGACGATGACCAAGCGACGCCTGTTCGCCGCCCTGCGCTGGCTCGCGCTGGCGCCCGCGCCGCTCGCGCTGGCGCCGGTCGCCGCCCAGGCGGCCGACCTCCGCCAGGGCTCGGACGTGACCATCCCCGCGGGCACGACGATCGCCGACGACCTGTACGCCGGCGCCGGGACGGTGCGCGTGGACGGCACCATCGCCGGCAGCCTGATCGCCGCCGGCGGCACCGTCGACGTGACGGGCACGGTGCAGCGGGACGTGCTGGTGACCGGCGGTACGGTGACCATCTCCGGCCCGGTGACGGGCAGCGTCCGCGTGGCCGGCGGCAACGTGCGGCTGTCCGGCTCCGTCGGGGAGGACGTCGTCGCGGCCGGCGGCACGCTGGACGTGGCTCCCGGGACGACCATCGGACGCGACCTGGTCGTCACCAGCGGCGCCGCGACCGTCGCCGGCCAGGTGGGCCGTGACCTGACCGCCGGCGCGGGCACCCTCGACCTGCGCGGTCACGTCGAGCGCAACCTGAAAGCTGACGTGACCAACCTGCACCTGGAGAGCGGCGCCTCGGTGGTCGGCAACGTGGACTACGGCAGCGACAACTCCGCCCAGATCGACTCGGGCGCGACGGTCGGGGGCACGGTCACGCACTCGCCGGCGCGCTTCACGCACCAGCCGAGCGCGGCGCAGCGCGCCGCGGACACCTTCCTGGGGTGGATCCGGCTGCTGGTCGGGCTGTTCGTGCTGGGCCTGCTCGTCCTGCTGCCGTTCGGCGCGTTCGGCCGGCGGGCCGCCGACGCCATCGGCCGTGAGCCGCTGCCCAGCCTGGGGCTCGGCCTCGCGGCGCTGGTCGGGGTCCCGGTCGTGGCCCTCATCGTGTTCGTGCTGGGGCTGCTGGTGGGCGGCTGGCCGCTGGCCGTGGCCGCGCTCGTCCTGCTGACGCTCGCGGCGGCGGTGGGCTACGTGCTGGCCGCGCTGTTCGTGGGCCGGGCCGGCTTCCGGCTCCTCGGCCGGCCCCAGACGCACCCGCTGCTGGCGCTGCTGGTGGGCCTCGTCGCGCTGACGGCGGTCGGGCTCATCCCGTTCCTCGGGGGGCTGATCGGCCTGGCGGCGACCGTGCTCGGATTGGGAGCGCTGGTGCTCACGCTCTACCGGTCGTGGCGGGGCCCGGCGGCTCCTGTCCCGGCCGGGCGGCCCGCCCCGGCGGCGTCCGGCATCGCGCTGCCGGCCTGACGGGCGGGAGGGGACGGCGCGGCGCCGTCCCCTCGCACCGGCCGCTCAGCCGGTGGCCAGGTGCTCCCGGGAGCGCAGGGCGCGCAACGGCCAGGCGGTGGCCTCGGCCGGCCCGCCCGCCGAATCGAGGCCGGTGGGCCCTGGCGCCGCGACGGCCGGCGGCGGAGCGTTGGCCCATGATGGAAGCAGGCGTTTCACTCCAGGTCCTCACCGAACTGGCCGCGCCGCGGTTTCCCGAGCTGGCGCTCTCGGCCTACCTCCGCACCGACGAGGGGGCCGGGCGCGGCTTCTACCGGGTCCAGCTCGACGACCTCGCCAGGGCGGATCTCCACGAGCTGACCGGCGATGAGCGGTCCGCCCTCCGGCGCGAGATCCCGGCCGTGCTCGCGGCGCTCGCGAAGCGCCGGTTCGACTGCCCCATGGTGGCCGTGTTCTCCTGCCGGCCGCGCGCGTTCGTGCGCATCTGGCGTCTGGCCGAGGCGCTCCCCGGCCGCGTGACGGTGGCCGGAGCGCTCGACCTGGCGCCCATCCGGCTGCAGCTCCTCGAGCACCCGCCGGCGCTGGCGGCGATCGTCGACAAGAGCCAGGCCCGGCTCTACGCCCTGGTGCTCGGCGAGCTGAGCGAGATCGGCCACCTCGAGGGGACACCCATCCGGCGGCACCGGCAGGGCGGCTGGTCGGCGACGGCGCTGCAGCGGCGGCAGGACGAGCACGCCCGCGGCAACCTGCACGACGTGGCCGGGACGGTCGCCGGGCTCCTGGAGCGGGACGGCTACCGCCGGCTGATCCTGGCCGGCCCGCCCGAGGCGCGGTGCGCGTTCAAGAGCCTCCTGCCCGCGCCCGCGCTGTCCCTGCTGGCCGCGGAGGGCTCCGTGCCGATGTACGCGAGCGGGAACGAGCTGGCCGGTCGGCTGCGGGCCCTCGACCGGCAGGTGGAGCGGGCCGAACGGCCCTTGGGGGGCGACTCGCCGGGGGCCAGGCTCGAATCAGGAGAACACCATCATGAGCAGCGATCCGACGAACGCTCGGGACCTGGCCATCAAGCGCCTGACGGCCCGCCGTGACTTCGGCATGCACGCCATCACCTACGTGGCTTTCAACGGCGCGATGGTCTTCATCTGGTTCGTGACCGGGCACGGCTACTTCTGGCCGGGCTGGCTCCTCGGCCTGTGGGGTGCCGGCCTGCTGGTGCACGCCTGGGACGTCTGGGGCCGCCGGCCGATCACCGAGGAGCAGATCCGCAGGGAGGTGGACCGGGCGACAGGCAGCCACGCTTGAGCGGGGCGTTGCCCGATTGGACGGGCCCGGTTGCGGCCGGGCCCGCCCACCAGAGAAGGAGGAGCAGAGCGATGGCGGACCTCATCGAGCGGTTGGCCCACCACGGGGAGGACCCCGGGGCGCGAGCGGCCGCTCGGGTGCCCGTGGCAGTGGGTGACGACCGGCCGCGGGAGCGACGCTGGGCGCGGAGGTCGAACTCATGCGAGTGAACGAGCACGACGTGCGGCACCTGCCGGTGGTGGCCGTCGGACAGCCGCCGGGCATGGTCTCGGCGCGCGACCTGCTGGTCGCCGAGGCCTGGGCCCACGAGCTGCGGCCCGCGCGATCGACCTGACGCCGGTGAGCCGCTACATGCGCCTGTCCCTGGCCGACCGCAGCAACC
>Ga0066661_10000317_pt1 | contig 15502 bp, 12 predicted proteins | sample GraSoiAngelo_110_FD_66454 | JGI IMG/M metagenome (GOLD analysis project Ga0066661, IMG submission 66454) | Grasslands soil microbial communities from the Angelo Coastal Reserve, California, USA - 14_0903_12_30cm | ecosystem: Environmental > Terrestrial > Soil > Grasslands | place: USA... | reverse complement strand
CTCGCCGCCCAGTGCAGCGGCGTCTCCCCGCCCGACTCCTCACAGCCCGCGTCGGGGTCGGCGCCGAACTCGACCAGCAGGGCGACCACCGCACGGCCGTTCGGGAAGAAGCCGGGCCAGTCGGCCGCGACGTGGAGCGGCGTGCGGAACCCGCCCGGCTGCCGGCCCGCGATCCGCGCCGACGCCAGGCCCGGGTTGCCGGCGAGGAGCTCGCGCAGCGCCGCCAGGTCGCCGGCGCGGACCGCGGATCCGACGGCGCCGGCGAGCGGATCGTCCTGGCTCAGCCACATGGGGCCGTAGCCTACTCGGCGTGCACCCGCACCCGGGAGAGGTCGCGCATGGACAGCATGCCGACCAACCGGTCGTCGTCCATGACGGGCAGGTGCCGGAAGCCGCCGTCCAGCATGCGCCGGAGCGCCTCCTCCACCGTGGCCTCGGACGAGATCGTCTGGGGACTCCGGGTCATCCAGTGCACGATCGCCTGGTGGATGGCGGACGCGTCCTGCGACAGCGCCTTCACGATGTCCCGCTCGGTGAAGATGCCGATCATCTGGTCGTGCTCCAGGACGAGCGCCGAGCCCACCCGCCGCTGGGCCATCAGGCTGGCGACCTCCGCGATCGTGATCCCCGGTTCCGCCGTCAGGACCACCTGCGTCATCACTTCCCGCACCTTCATGGCCCCGGCATAGCACCGCCGGGCTCCGCTGTCCACTCCCGAAGGTCGAAGGAGCGGAAGCCCGGCAGCAGCAGCGCGGACGCCACGCAGCCGGCCACGCAGAGCAGGCCGCCGGAGACGATCGAGGCCGGCACGCTGAACAGGGCGGCCACCGCGCCGGCCTCGGCGTTGCCCAGCAGCGGGCCGGCCGAGTAGCTGACCAGCTCGATCGAGGCGAGCCGCCCGCGCAGGGAGTCCGGGATCGTCCGGTTCCAGATGGACATGCGGAAGACGCCGCTGATGGCGTCCGCGCCGCCGGCGACCGCCAGGGCCAGGAGCGCGAGCGGCAGGGAGCGCGACAGCCCGAGCCCGACGATGGCGACGCCCCAGACGGTCGCGCCCAGGATCACGCCCCAGCCCTGGCGGTGGACCCGGCCCGTCCAGCCGCTGGTGCCGAACGCGACCAGCGAGCCGGCGGCCGGCGCCGCGTAGAGCAGGCCGAGCACGGCGGGGCCGCCGAGCCCGGCCGCGATCGCCGGGAACAGGGCGTTGGGCATGCCGAAGAACATCGCGTTGAGGTCCACGATGTACGTGCCCAGCAGGTCGGGCCGGCGGATGGCGAAGCGCACGCCCTCGGCCACCCGGCGCAGGCTCGGGCGCTCGGCGTCGAGCGGCGGCGGCACGGCGCGCATCAGGGCGAGCGCGGCGAGCGACGCTGCGAAGCTGACCACGTCCAGCCCGTACGTCACCGGCAGGCCGGCGAGGGCGATCAGCACGCCGGCGAGGGCGGGACCGACCAGCAGGCCGACCGTGCCCCGCAGGCCGGTGAGCGCGCCCGCCGCGACGATCTCCTCGGGCGGAACCAGCCGGGGCAGCAGGGCGTCGAGCGAGGGCCGCTGGAGCGCGAACAGGCCCCCCTGGAGCGCGCCGACGAGGTAGATGGCCCACAGCTGCGGCGAGGGCAGCAGGGAGTTGGCCAGCAGCAGGGCCGAGGTGATCGTGAACACGATCTCGGTGACCAGCACCATCAGCCGCCGGTCGCGCGCGTCGGCCAGAGCGCCACCGAGGAAGGCGAACCCGAGCACCGGGACCAGCTCGACCAGGCCCATCGCGCCGACGGCGAACGAGGAGTGGGTCAGCTGGTAGATCTGGAACGGCACCGCCACCGCGGTGACCTGGGTGCCGAGAAAGGAGACGAGCTGCCCGGCGAAGAGCAGCCTGAAGTCACGGCGGCGGAGCGGCCTCAGGTCGGTGGCGGCCAGGCGCGCGAGCGCCCTGACGAGACTGGACACCGCCGTAGCTTAGGGCAACGTGGCGAATGGCCGGGTGGACAACTCGTTGGCCACGCCTCGATCCGACGTGGCCAACGAGTGAGCGAGTCAGCTCAGTAGCGGTAGTGCTCGGGCTTGTACGGCCCCTCGACCGGGACGCCGACGTACTTCGCCTGCTTCGCCGACAGCTCCGTCAGCTTCGCGCCGAACCGGCCCAGGTGGAGCCGGGCGACCCGCTCGTCCAGGTGCTTCGGCAGGGTCACGACGTCCTTGCCGTACTCTTCCGCGTTCTGGTGCAGCTCCAGCTGCGCCATCACCTGGTTGGTGAACGAGTTGCTCATCACGAAGCTCGGGTGCCCCGTGGCGTTCGCCAGGTTCACCAGCCGGCCCTCGGCGAGGACGATCACGCTGTGGCCGTCCGCGAACCGCCACTCGTGGACCTGCGCCTTGATCTCGACCTTCTCGACCTCGCCCCGGCGCCGCATCGCCTCCAGGCCGGCCATGTCGATCTCGTCGTCGAAGTGGCCGATGTTGCACACGATCGCGTTGTGCCGCATCCGCTTCATGTGGTCGGCGGTGATGACGCCGTAGCACCCGGTCGCGGTCACGAACAGGTCGTACTCCTGCTCCAGGGCGTCCTCGACCGTGATCACGTCGTGGCCCTGCATGCACGCCTGGAGCGCGCAGATCGGGTCGACCTCCGCCACCGCCACCCGCGCCTGCTGCCCGCGCAGCGACTGGGCGCTGCCCTTGCCGACGTCGCCGAACCCGCACACCAGCGCCTTCTTGCCCGAGATCAGCACGTCCGTCGCGCGCATGATCGCGTCCACCAGCGAGTGCCGGCAGCCGTACAGGTTGTCGAACTTGCTCTTGGTGACCGAGTCGTTGACGTTGATCGCCGGGAACAGGAGCCGGCCCTCGCGCCGCATCTCGTACAGCCGGTGCACGCCGGTCGTGGTCTCCTCGGACACGCCCCGGATCGACGGCACCACCCGGCCCCAGAAGCCGGGCCGCGCCCGCGCCATCTCGGCCAGGATCCTGTGCAGCTGCACCTCGTCCTCGGCCGCCTCGGCGCCGGGCTCGGGGACCGCGCCCTCCTGCTCGTACCGCAGGCCCAGGTGCGCCATCAGCGTGGCGTCGCCGCCGTCGTCCACGATCAGCGTCGGCCCCTGGTCGCCCGGGAAGCGCAGCGCCTGGAGCGCGCACCACCAGTACTCGTCCAGCGACTCTCCCTTCCAGGCGTACACCGCCACGCCCGCCGGCCGCTCGACAGTGCCGGTCGGTCCGACCGCGACCGCCGCCGCCGCGTGGTCCTGCGTGGAGAAGATGTTGCAGGACGCCCAGCGGACCTCGGCCCCGAGGATCACCAGCGTCTCGATCAGCACCGCCGTCTGGATGGTCATGTGCAGCGAGCCGGTGATCCGCGCGCCGGCGAGCGGCCGCTGCCCGCGGTACTCCTCGCGCAGGGCCATCAGGCCGGGCATCTCGTGCTCGGCCAGCTCGATCTCCTTGCGCCCGAACGCGACGGTCCTCGGCGACAGGTCCGCGACCTTGAACGGCAGGTCCGAGAACAGCACCTCGCCGCCGAACGTGACCGCGGCGCTTCCTTCGATAGCCACGATGAGACTCCTCCTCAGGGGTAGATTCCGCGGTCGCGGGTGGCCGAGGCCACTCGCTGCACCGCCTGGCAGTACGCCGCCATGCGCATCGGCAGCTTGCGCTCCTGGGCGACCGTCAGCACCTCGCGGAACGCGCGGGTCATGATCGCCTGCAGCTTCTGGTTGACCTCGTGCTCCGACCAGAAGAACGACTGGAGGTCCTGCACCCACTCGAAATAGCTGACCGTGACGCCCCCCGCGTTGGCAAGGATGTCCGGCACGAGGAACACGCCGTTCTTGCGCAGGACGGCGTCGCCCTCCGGGGTCGTCGGCCCGTTGGCGGCCTCGACGACGAGCCGCGCCCGGACCTGGCCGGCGTTGCGCGACGTGATCTGGTTCCCGATCGCCGCCGGCACCACGACGTCGCAGTCGGCGAAGAGCGGGCCCCGGCTGTCCGTCGCCTCGGCGCCCGGGAAGCCCTCCAGCCGCCCGCGCTCCCGCCGGTACTCGATCAGCCTGCGCACCGGCAGCCCGAGCGGGCTGTACAGGCCGCCGTACTCGTCGGACACGGCCACGATCGTGCAGCCCGCCTCCTCCAGCAGCCGCGCCGACACGCTGCCCACGTTGCCGAAGCCCTGCACCGCCACCCGGGTCGCGTGCGGCTTCTGGCCGAGGTGCTCGAGCGCCGCCAGCGTGCAGATCATCACCCCGCGGCCGGTCGCGTCCACGCGGCCCAGCGACCCGCCGACCTCGACCGGCTTCCCGGTGACCGCGGCGGTCACGGAGTAGCCGTAGTGCATCGACAGGGTGTCCATGATCCACGCCATCACCTGCGCGTCCGTGTTCACGTCGGGCGCGGGGATGTCGCGGTCGGGGCCGATCAGGATCGCGATCTCGGTCGCGAACCGGCGCGTCAGGTGCTCCAGCTCGCGGACCGTCAGCTGCCGCGGGTCCACGATCACGCCGCCCTTGGCGCCGCCGTACGGGATGTTGACCACCGCGCACTTCCACGTCATCCACATGGCCAGCGCCTTCACCTCGTCGAGCGAGACGTCGGGGTGGTAGCGGATGCCGCCCTTGGCCGGGCCGCGGTTGATGTTGTGCTGAACGCGGTAGCCGGTGAAGACCTCGATCCTGCCGTCCTCCATCTCGACGGGGAAGTGGCAGGTGAACTCGCGCTGCACCTCGCGCAGGACCTCGCGCAGCTCGGGCTCCAGCCCGATCAGCTCGGCCGCCTCGTCGAACTGGCGCTGCGCGGTGCGCCACTCGTCGGCCTCTTCGTGGATCTCCAGGATGCTCGTCACGTCCTCCCCCTCACATGAGGACCGAGGTGCGGGGGTATTCGGCGGCTGGATCGCAGATGACGTTCACGCACGCCGGCAGTCCCGAGCGGAACGCCCGGTCGAGCGCGGGCCCGATCTCCTCCGGCCGGTCCACCAGCTCTCCGTGGCCGCCGAGCGCCTCGACCACCCGATCGTACCGGGTGCCGGGAGCCAGGTCGGCAAGGATCGACGTGCCCAGAAGCCGCTGCATGGGGTGCTTCTCCAGCGCCCAGATGCCGTTGTTGCCGATCACGCAGACGACCGGCAGCCGGTGCCGAACCATCGTGTCGAACTCCATCGCCGAGAAGCCGAACGCGCCGTCCCCGGACAGGAGGACGACCTGCCGGTCGGGGTGCGCCAGCCTGGCGGCCAGCGCGTAGCCCGGCCCGCTGCCCAGGCAGCCGTACGGGCCGCCGTCGATCCACAGGCCCGCCCGCCGCCGGTGCACGAGGCGGCCGGCGAACGAGACGAAGTCGCCGCCGTCGCCGACGATGATCGCGTCCGGGTCGCAGTAGCGCTCGACCTCGGCCACCAGCCGGGCCGGGTGCACGGGCGAGCCGCCGGCCGCCGCCAGCTCGGCGTCGCGGGCCTGGGCGGCCGCGTTGGCCTCGGCCACGTGCGCCTGCCAGGCGGGGCGGCCGGGCACGTCCCGGGCGGCCTCGGCGAGCGCCGCCAGGGCGGCCCTCACGTCGCCGTACAGGGCCGCGGCCGCCGGCCGGTGCTTGCGGAAGTCGTCCACGTCCACGTAGACGATCCGGGCCGACTCGGGCAGTGCCGGCGGCTTGCCGAAGCCCAGCCGGAAGTCGAGCGGCACCCCGATCACGAGCACCAGGTCCGCTTCGCCCAGCGCGACGCCGCGGGCCCGCGCGGCGAACAGCGGGTGGTCGGGGGGCAGGCTGCCCCGGGCCATGCCGTTCAGCACCACGGGCGTGCCGGCCGCCTCGGCGAAGCGGAGCAGCTCGGTCTCGGCGCACGACCACCACACGCTGCTGCCCGCCACCACCGCGGGCCGCTCGGCCTCGCGGAGCAGCGCCACGATCCGCCGGACCTCGTCCGGGTCCGGACCGGGCCCGCGGTCGGCGACGAGGGCGGCGCCGTCCTCCGGCGGGGCCGCCGCCGCCAGGAAGACGTCGATCGGCACGTCCAGGAACGTCGGCCCCGTGCGCCGCGAGCGCGCGGTGGCGATGGCCCGGGCCGTGGCCTCGTGAGCGGCCTCCGGCGTCTCGATGGTCGCGGCCGACTTGGTCAGGCTGGCGACCAGGGGCAGGTGGTCGAGCTCCTGCAGCGACCCCATGCCCCAGCGGCTGACCGGCGCCCGGCCGCCCAGGAACAGCACGGGGCTGTCGTTCTGGCGCGCGGCGGCGATGGCGGACATGGCGTTCGTGACGCCGGGGCCCGCCGTGACGGCCGCCACGCCGCAGCGCCGCGTCACCTTGGCCCAGCCCTCGGCGGCGAACCCGGCCGTCTGCTCGTGGCGCGTGTCCACCAGCCGGATGCCGCGGTGCTGGGCGCCCAGGTAGATGCCCCAGATGTGCCCGCCGTTGAGCGTGAAGACGGGCTCGCCGCCAGCCTGCTCCAGCGCCAGGGCGATCAGGTCGCCCGTCGGGACGGGGTCGGTCATCGCCCGAAGGGTATCCGCTCAGCCGACCCGGTGGGCCCAGGCCATGAACGGCGTGTCGTGGGCGACGCCGACGCGGCCAGCGGCATCGACCACGATGATGCCGCCCGTTCCCTGGACGTGGCTGGCGAGGTGGCCGATCATCGCCCTGGCCGTCTGCTCGGCGGTCTGGCCGCGGCCCATCATCAGGACGGCCAGGTGGCACAGGGCCAGCCGCATGAAGCCCTCGCCGACGCCGGTGCCGCAGGCGGCGCCGAAGTGGTCGTCCGCGTAGAAGCCGGCGCCCGGCAGCGGCGAGTCGCCGAGCCGGCCGGGCCACTTGCCGGGCATGCCGCCCGTGCTGACCGCCACGGCCGTCCGGCCCTCGTCGTCGCGGGCCACGGCGCCGACCGTGTCGGCGGCGCTGGCGGCCCACCTGGCGCGCTGCCGGTCCGTGACGAACACGGCCGGGGCGCACGTCTCGATGCCCCGCTCGCGAGCGAACCGGGAGGCGCCGGCGCCGACCAGCAGCACGTGGCGGCCGTCGTCCATCACGGCGCGGGCCAGGTCCACCGGGTGCCGGACGTCGCGCACCGCGCCGACCGCGCCCGCGCGCAGCGCCGTCCCCTCCATCAGGCCCGCGTCCAGCTCGACCTCGCCGTCCATGTTCAGCGAGGCGCCGACGCCCGCGTTGACGAGCGGCTCGTCCTCCAGATGGCGCACCGCCGCCTGGACAGCCTCGAGCACGCCCCCGTCCATGGCCGCCCAGCCCGTCTCCAGCGCGCGCTCCACGGCGGCCTGGCGCGCGGCGTGCTCGGCCTCGGGCGGCGCCCCGGCGCCGCCGTGGACGATCAGGACCGCCACGCGCTCCCCGCCGCGTACTGGATGCCGCCCAGCAGGTGGGAGAGGAACACCGGGTCCGTGTACGCCTGGCGGACGTGGCCGAGCCCCGTGTACCAGGCGCGGCCGCCGTCGTACGGGTGGTACCAGGCGATCGGGTGGTCCGCGCCCATGCCGCCGCCCTGGTACGTCGCCTCGTCCACCGTCAGCAGCACGTGGACCGCCGGCCCCGGGTCTGCCCGGAAGTCGTACCACTCGTCGGTCCACATCCACGGGTCGGGCACGTCGCGGGTGGACGGCTGGGAGCGATCCGCGACCCGGATCGTCGCCCGCTGGATCGCCGGGTGCCGGGCGAACCAGGTGCCGACCAGGCCGCCGTACCACGGCCAGTCGTACAGGGTGTCCGCGGCCGAGTGGACCCCCGCGAAGCCGCCGCCAGCGCGCACGAACGCCTGGAGGGCGTCTCGCCCGGGCCCCTGGAGGACGTCGCCGGTCGTGCTCAGGAACAGGACCACGCGGTAGCGGGCCAGGTTGGCCGGCGTGAAGCTGCCGGCGTCCTCGGTGGCGTCCACCGCGAAGCCGTGCGCCCGGCCCAGCGCCTCGACCGCCGCGATCCCGTCCGGGATCGAGTCGTGCCGGTAGCCCAGCGTGCGCGAGAAGACCAGCAGGCGGAACGGGGGCGCGCCGCCGCCCGGCGCGGTGTCCGGGGCGCGGGCGACGGCCGGCCCGCAGCCGGCCAGCCCGACCAGCGAGGCCGCCAGCAGCGCCCTAGCCACCGAGCTCGGCGAGCTTGCGGTCGATCCGCCGCTCCGACGCCCGCCGCGCCAGCTCGTCGCCCGCGCCCAGGTCCACGAACCGAGCGTACGCGGCCAGCCGGGGGTGCACCTCGTGCACTCGCCGGAACATCTCCTGGGCCACGTGACGGTAGTCCGGGTGGCCCTGCGGGGTCGTGCGCAGCTCGCACAGGTGGTACACCTCGCGCAGCGTGGCCCGGAAGTACCACCGGAGCCGGAACGCCAGCGGCACCGCGTACTGCGCCAGCGCCAGGCCCAGCGCCGACTCCATCGCGCGGTGCGTCGAGGCGGCGCGCTCGATCGCCTCCCGGAAGCGGCCGTCCATGCCGTAGCGGGCCAGGTCGGGAGGCTCGTCGTACCCCAGCGCCGTGCCCAGCAGCTGGCGCTCCTGGCTCAGCATGCGGTGGCGCTGGAGGTCGCGGTACGCGCCGAAGTTGGCCGTGATCTCGAACGTGTAGTGGGCGTGCTCCAGCGCCCGCGGAGCGCGGTGGCGGCGGTTGGCCCGGCCCTCCATGAGCGCCCCGAGGACCGCCGCGGTGTCCACGCCGGCGTCGCCCAGGTCGGCCAGCGGCACGTCCGAGTGCGGGAACAGCGCCGCCGCCACGACGCGCCGCTCGGCCTCGGCGTCGTACTCGACCAGGCGCACCTGGGCGCCCGCCGGAGCGGCGGCGCGGCGGCGCGGGGCCAGCGCGGCCACCCGGCGCCGGGCCTCGGCCAGGTACGCGACCGCGGGGCCGCCGTAGCGCTCGTCGAGCGCTCGCCGGACGAAGGCGGGGATGACCTGGGCCAGCTCGGCGTGCAGCTCCCCGGCCAGGGTCCGGCACTCGGGCAGGTCCGAGGCGGCCAGCTTCGTCAGCAGGTACTCGAACGCGCGCCCGTTGCCGTACAGGCCGAGGTTGGTCAGCGTCGCCGCGGGCAGGAGGCCGCGCAGCAGGTCGAGCGCGCGCGCCCGGGTGGCGCTCTTCCACGCGCGCTCGGTCTCGTCCGCCTCCCGGGGGTGCGCCTCGCGCACGCGCTCGGTCAGGGGCATGACGAGCTCGGAGTACGTCCCGAACAGCGCGTCCATGGCCGGCTCGTACCCGGCGTGGTCCAGCTCCGGCCCGCGGTGGTAGGCGTACCGGCCGTCGGGCCCCGGCCGGTCGAACCGGACGTACCGCGTCGACTTCTCGAGCGGCGAGATGCCGACGCGGGAGTCCTCCAGCGCCTTGGCCGCCAGGTTGGACACCCGCTCCACCGCCACGTGGGCGCCGGCCAGCTCCGCGACGGAGTCGTCGCCGTAGCCGACCAGCACTCGCTGGTAGAAGTCCTCGGCCCGCCCGGCGTCGACCAGCTGGTCGGCGCCGCCCGCCGCGGGGTCGAGGCCGGCGTCCGGATCGTGCAGGAACTCGTCCAGCAGCACGCGGCGGAGGCTCTTCTCCGTGCGCGAGTAGCGGCTGAACAGCGCCCCCTTCACGACCTCCGGCAGGTTGCGGAGGGCGAAGGCCCGCCGGTCCACGTTGGTGCAGTACCGGCGCAGCAGATCGCGCTCGGCGTCGCTGAGCTCCGACACGCCCCCAGTCTATGCTCGTCAGGCGCCTTCCAGATCTGGTGGGTCAGGAGTCGTCCGGGCCCACCATCTTGTGCACAGGTGTGGACAACCCTGTGGATGCGCCGTTCTTCGGCGGCGGCGTGCCGCGGCCGTTCAGACCCCGCCGGAGGCCGCGGTCCGGGATGCCCTTGGGGCCCCGGAGGGCGATCGCCATGAGCGCGTCCTCCCGGCCCCAGAGCCAGCCCAGCTGGACCGGCCGCGAGGCCGCCGGCCGCTGCAGGGCCTCCACGATCCGGTCCACGTCCGCCCACGGCTCCTCGGACCGGCCCGGCTCGTCCGACCAGACCCGCTCGGCCACCCACCGCGCCTTGTCGTTCACCGAGCCCTCGAGCGCCGCCAGCTCCGCCTCGCCGAGCGCCGTGCGGAACAGCGGCCGCTGCCAGGCCAGCGCCGGGCCGACCAGCCCCAGCACGAAGAGCGCCGCGGCCAGCACGACCGGCGGCACGAGCAGGTCCGCCGACAGCAGCACCTCGAACGCCAGGAGGACGGCCCCACCGACCGCCAGCGCCGCCGCCACCGTCCAGCGGACCTGGCGCAGCCGGCGCTCCGTGCCCCGGGACACCAGCAGCCGCCGGGCGTACAGGATGCGGCTGACGTCGCGGATCTCCGCCAGGTGGGTGGCGCGCCGCCTGACCTCGCGCGAGGCCGTCGGGGGGCCGCTCGCGACCACGGAGAGCACCGGGATGCCGACCGGGTCCGGGGACGTGACCAGGTCGCCCCGGCCGCCCAGGTGCAGCCGGCCGCTCGGCGTGCTCTCGATCCAGCCCTCGTCCACCAGGGCGGCCAGGGCGGTCTCGGCCACCCGCGCCGCCCCGCCCGCGAGGTACGCCGCCTCGTACGGGAACAGGATGGCGCGCGGCGACGCCACCCTGCCGCCGTGGAACGAGTAGCGCGGGTCCGACTCCGGAGACACGATGGCGGTCCGGTGGACCCGCCGGACGAGAACGATGCCGGCGAGCAGGATGGCGAAGAACAGCACGTGGGGGCCGAACGTCGACGCCACACCCAACGCCGATCCCTGCCAGCCCCCGCCATGCTGGACCAGATTCGCCGTAGATCGGTCGAAGGCCGCTAGCACGGGCGCCAAGGCCAGTGAAGACCGCGGGGAATGCCCTGTCAAGCCCCGAGGGCCCTGGCCGGCAGCCGACCGGGGTCGCTGGCCGGCGGCCGACGCTCACCCGCAGTAGCACGTGTGCTGCCCAAGAAGGGCGCCGCGCGGCGGCTGCCGCGGGCTGACCCGGGGCGGCCTCTCCGCGCCTGGGCGGCGGGGAACTCGCACCCCTGGCGCCGGCGCGACGCCCTGGTGAGCGGTTCGCCGAGGGGAGCCTCCGGTGGGCTAGCACTGTGCCACCACTGGCCGGCATTCATGGCACGAACGTGCTTTTGCCGCGGGTGAGAGTGGTCGATGGCCCGGCATGACCACGCTCACCAGCAGCAACGGCCACTTGTGGCACAGTTGCGGCTTTGCCGTACCGTGGCCACCCCATGGCCCGGTTCATGACGTGGCTCCTGTACGGCAAGACCCGGTCGTGGCACGTGTGCCGCAGTGCTGGCCCACCGGGGGCGCTGGCCGGCGCCCGACCCGGGGGCGCAACATTAGGCATTCGTATGGACGCCGTGCTCGACGTCGACTGGGCGGCCCACTGGCGGGACCTCGTCCGGACCCGCGAGGCGCAGACCGGCCCGCCCGCCACGGACGACTGGTGGGCGCCCCGGGCCAAGCAGTTCGCCCGGCAGATGCGGGCCCAGCCGGGCGACCCCGTCCTGACGTTCCTGGAGCCCTGGCTGCGGGCCTCCGCGACGCTGCTCGACGTGGGCGCGGGGACCGGCCGGCACACCACCCCGCTGGCCGGGCGCCTGGACTGGGTGACGGCCGTCGAGCCGTCGCAGGCGATGCGCGAGCACATCGAGCCGGCCCCGAACGTGACCGTGATCGGCAGCACGTGGGAGGACGCGGACCCGGCCCCGGCCGACCTGGTCATCTGCATCCACGTCCTCTACCCGGTCGCCGAGCCGGTGCCGTTCATCGAGAAGCTCGAGCGCTTCGCCCGCGAGCGGGTGTTCATCTGGATGCGGGACTCGGCCCATCCGCTCCCGCCCGAGGTGATGGCCCGGCCCGAGCGGGGCCGGGAGCCCTGGCTGCGGGACTGCCTCATGCTGCTCCGCCAGCTCGGCGTCGAGCCCGAGATGTGGCTGGGGCGGGGCCCGGCCATGTCGATCCGCTACGAGAGCATGGAGGAGGCCGTGCGGCAGTGCCGCAGCCACCTCGGGCTGGCCTGGGACGAGGCCCGCGGCCGCGCCTGGCTGGAGGCCAACCTGCGGCCCGACGAGGACGGCACGCTCACGTACAACGCCGACCCGGCCACCTCGGGGGTGCTGCACTGGAAACCGAGAGCCTGATCCTGCGGGCGGTCCGCCCGGCCGACCGCGAGCGCATCCTCGAGATCTCGAGCGAGGCGTTCGACGGCAGCGACTACCTGCCCGAGGTGTTCGACGCGTGGGCCGCCGACCCGGGGGCGTCGTTCCAGGCCGCCGAGCTGGACGGCGTGGTGGTCGGCGTCCAGCGGGTGAGCCCGATCGCCAGGGGCGTCATGTACTACGAGGGGCTGCGGGTGGCGGCGAGCCACCGGCGGCGGGGCATCGCCCGCCGGATGCTGCGGGCCGCCGTGGACGAGGCCCGCGGGCTCGGGTTCGAGCGGATGCGGCTGTACACGGACAGCGCGGACGCCGGGCGGCTCTTCACCGCCGAGGGGTTCAAGCTCCTGACCGACTGCGTGACGTGGACCGCGCTGCGCGTCGAGGGCGGCGACCCGCCCCGGCTCGGCTCGCCGGCCGAGGCCGGCAACCTGGCCGAGCGGCTGCGGCAGGACCCGGCGCTGGCCGCGTACGGTGGGATCGTGCCCGACTGGCGGGGGACGCAGGACGTGGACGCGGCCCTGCTCGAGGACCTGGCCAACCAGGGCCTGGTCCGGGTCGGGGCCGGCGGCCGGGGCGTGGCGCTGCTGCGCGCCGGGGCCCGGCGGCGCCTGACGGTGACGTTCCTGGGCGGCTCGGGCGCCGCGCTGCAGGACCTGCTGACGGCGCTCCGGTTCGAGGCCGACTCGGCCGACCTGGCCGGTGTGCGGATCCTCGCCCCGACCCACCACCCCGCCGCCGATGACCTGGGCGACGTCGGCTACCATCTCGCCGAGGATGAAGGGCACGCCTACGTTTATGCCTTGGAGCTCTGAGGGTTGAGCCGCCGCTACGTGGTCATCGGGAACGGGATCGCCGGGCAGACGTGCGCGGAGGAGCTGCGCGCCCGCGACTCCGAGTGCTCGATCGTGATGCTGGCGGCCGAGCGGCATCCCCTGTACAACCGCGTCGCCCTCCCCCGGTTCCTGCGCGGGCAGGTCCGGGAGGAGAAGGTCATGATGCGGACCGTCGAGGACTACCGGAAGCGGGGACTGGAGATCCACTTCGAGACGTGGGCCACCGAGGTGGACACGGCGGCCAAGGTGGTGCGCACGAACCGGGACCAGGAGTTCCCGTACGACGCCCTGCTGATCGCGACCGGGGGCCGGCCCAAGCCGCCGCCGTGGTCGGGGTCGGACGACGTGTCGGAGGTCTACGGCTTCCAGACGCTCGACGACACGAAGGCGATCATGGAGAAGGCCGACCGGTCGCACAGCGTGCTGGTGATGGGCGGCAGCTTCATCGCGTACGAGCTGGCGGAGGGCATCGTGCACCGGGGCAACTCCGAGGTCGCGTGGATCATGCGCGGCCCCTGGTTCCTCCGCTACATCCTCGACGCGGAGGGGGGCCAGCTGTGCCGCCAGCTCGGGGAGCAGGCCGGCGTCCGGTTCCTGTGCGAGGACGAGGTCACGCGCTTCTCCCGCTGCAACGGCCACTACCTGGCGGAGACGGCGGCCGGCGAGCGCGTGGAGTTCGACATGCTCACGTACGGGGTGGGCCTGGACTACTACGTCGAGCCGACCCGGAACACGGAGATCGAGGTGCGCCGGGGCATCGTGACGGACTCGAAGCTGCGGACGGCGGCGCCCGACGTGTACGCGGCGGGCGACGTGGCGGTCTTCTACGACCGGATGATCGGCAAGCACAACCAGATGGGCACGTGGGACAACGCCGAGGCCCACGGCAAGACGGCCGCGCACAACATGGGCGGCGACGACGAGGACTTCTTCGACGTGCCCACGTACACGACGACGATGTTCGGCTCGACGCTGGCGGTCATGGGCATCACGCCGGACGTGAAGCCGGACCTGGAGTCGGTGCGGACCTACTCGTTCGAGGACAGGTTCTTCCGCAAGCTGTTCTTCATGGACGACCGTCTGGTGGGGGCGATCATGATCGGGCCGCCGAAGGGCCGGAAGAAGCTGATCGAGATCATGCGCTCGATGGAGCACGTGGACGGCAACCGCGAGTCCCTGCTCGACCCGACGAACCTGAAGTAACGGCGCTGGCCGGGCTCCGGCCAGCGCCCTCCTCTAGTGCTTCGCGATGAAGGCGTCGTGGTACTGGAGGTCGCCAGGGATGCCCTGGTCGTCCATGGGCGTGACGGTCAGGCCCCTGACGTACGGGCGAATCAGGGTGTACTCCGCGGACTGGTACAGGAAGCCCACGGTGCCGGCGTCGATCACCTGCTTCTGCGCCTTCTGGTACACGGCGTTCCGGGCGGGGTCGGTCTTGCCGCCGTCGGCCTGCGCCACGGTCCTGTCGTAGCCGGGCAGGCTGACGCAGCCCCAGTTGAGGCTGTGGCACGCGGTGCTCGTGAAGATGTCGAACCAGTCCTGCTGGTCCGGGTAGTCGGCGATCCAGCCGTCCGGGCCGTAGATGTCGAACTGGCCCTTGCGGACGTCGCTGGTGACCGTCTTGCTGTCCACGACGTCCACGGCGATGTTCACGCCGAGGTTGTCCTGCCACTGCTGCGAGATGAACTGGTTGACCGTCTTGTTGCCCGTCAGGTCGCGGGTCAGCAGCTTGAACTTCGACAGGTCCGCGGCGGTGACCCCCGCCTTCTGCAGCAGCTGCTTGGCGGCGGCGGGATCGAACTTCTGCGCGTCGCCCAGCGACGGATCGTAGCCGTTCATGCCCTTGGGGATGAACGACTGGATCGGGGTGGCGGTGCCCTTCAGCACGTCCTTGGTCAGCTTGTCCCGGTCGATCGCCTTGGACAGCGCCAGCCGGACGTCCGCGTTGTCGAGCGGCGCTCTCTTGCTGTTGTACGCCACCCAGGTGGTGCCCAGCCTCGGGTACAGCCTGGCCTGCTTGCTGAGCTGCGGATCCTGCCTGACGGTGATCACGTCCGCGACCGGCACCAGGAGCGCGTCCAGCTGGCCCGTGCGGTAGTTCGCGAACGCCGTGTTGCCGTCGGCGATGAAGGAGTACGTGAGCTTCTGCAGCTTCGGCGGCCCGCCCCAGAAGTAGGTGTTCGGGGCCAGCGTCAGGTGGTCCTTCGGTGTGTACTCGGCGATCTTGAACATGCCGTTGCCGACGATCGTCCTGGGATCGTTGGCCCACGCCTCGGCCTTCGTCGTGTCGGTCGACGGGAACGCCCCGCCCGCCGCCTGCTCGACGATGTCCTTGCGGAGCGGTACGGCCATCCACAGCGAGGCCACCCACTTGAAGTACCCGGCCGGCTGCGCCAGCTTGACCACGAAGGTGTGGTCGTCGGGGGCCGACAGGCCGAGGCCGTTCAGGTACGAGTCGATCGCCGGCGCGCTCTTGACGTCGACGTCCGAGTAGCCGGAGCCGCCGGCGATGGTCTGGTCGAAGAACGGGTCGACGTAGCCGGCGGCCAGCGCCGGGTTCAGGAAGTGCTTCCAGCCGTAGACCCA
>Ga0066661_10000316_pt1 | contig 15511 bp, 10 predicted proteins | sample GraSoiAngelo_110_FD_66454 | JGI IMG/M metagenome (GOLD analysis project Ga0066661, IMG submission 66454) | Grasslands soil microbial communities from the Angelo Coastal Reserve, California, USA - 14_0903_12_30cm | ecosystem: Environmental > Terrestrial > Soil > Grasslands | place: USA... | reverse complement strand
CTCCCGGGAGCGAGCGGCGCAGCAGGCGGTTGATGTCGCTGGGCGAGACGATCCCGACCAGCCGGTCGCCCTCCACGACCAGCGTGCGGCCCTCGCTGCACCCCTCGGGCCGGCTGAGCAGGTCCGTGGCCGGGGCGTCGGGAGCGACCGTGGGCACCTGGTCCCGGGCGCACGCGACGTCCCCGACGCGCGTCGAGGCCCGCTCCTCCGCCGGCACGCGTTTCACGGCCGCCATCGTCAGGAGGCCGGCCAGCCGGCCGTCTTGGTCGTGGACCGGGAACGTCGAATGGCGCGACGCCAGGACGTAGCCGTGCAGCGCCTCCTCCACGCTGATGTCGCCGGGGGCCTGCACCGGGTTCGGCGTCATCACGTCGCGCACCCGCACGCCCGACAGCGCCTGCCGGAGCAGGCCGCCCGCCTCCTCGGAGCGGGCGGCGCTGAGCAGGAACCAGCCCAGGAACACCCACCAGATGCCGCCGAACGGGTTGCCGAAGGCCACGAAGCTGGCCAGGCCGTACGCGATCATCAGGAACGCGAAGACCATGCCGACGCGGGCGGCGATCCGGGTGGCGCGCAGGCGGTCGCCGGTGCGCAGCCAGAGCAGCGCCTGGAGGATGCGGCCCCCGTCCAGCGGGAACGCGGGCAGCAGGTTGAACAGCCCGAGCAGGAAGTTGATGTAGCCCAGCCACGACAGCGTCGCCCGGAGCAGGCCGGCGTGCGCGACGCCGCCCAGGGCCGCCGCCACCGCGGTGAACAGGGCGCCCAGGACCAGGCTCGTGAGCGGGCCGACGAACGTGATCACCGCCGACGCGCCGGGCGAGCCGGTCTCGCCGCTGAACTGGGACACGCCGCCGAACAGCCACAGCGTGATCCCCTCGACCCGCACCCCGCGCCGCTCGGCGACGATCGAGTGGGCCAGCTCGTGCGCGAGCAGCGAGAGCAGGAACACGACCGCCGAGATCACGCCGGCCACCCAGTACGCGGTCACCGGCTGGCCCGGGTCGGCCGACGGGAGGATGCTGCCCGCCAGGCTCCAGGCGATCAGGGCGACCACGACGAGCAGGCTCCAGTTCAGGCCGACGTGGATGCCGGCGATCCGGCCCAGGCTGAGGTTCTCGTTCACGTCGCGTCACTCGTGCACGGCATGCCGTGAGTATGCCTGCCGGCCCCCGCGGTGGCCGCCGGCGCGTACGGCGGGGTGCGGGCGTCGCGATCGATGCGCGATCATCAGTCGAGGACGTGTCGTCGATGGGGATCGAAGCGCGAGGGCCAGGCCAGATGGTTCGCCTCGCCGAGCTGCTGGCGGCCGTGTCGCTGGCCACCGACCTCGCCGACGACGCGCCGCTCGAGAGCGCGCTCGGCGACGCCCTGACCTCGCTCCAGCTGGCGTGCCTGGCCGGGTGGACCGGCGACGACCTGCCCGACGTCTACTACCTGGCGTTCCTGTACCACCTGGGCTGCACGGCGGCCGCGGACTCGCAGGCGCGCGTCGCGGCCGGCGACGACGTCAGCTCCCGGCGCTGGTTCTCCGAGGCCGACTACGCGGACCGCGGCCAGCTCCTCCGCCTCGCGGCGACGCGGGTGGCGCGGGACTGGGGCCCGCTGGCCCGGGCGCAGGCCGTGGCCGGGCTGGTCACCGCGCCGAGCGGCTTCGTGGCCGGCGCGTTCGCGGCGATCTGCGAGGTCGGCGCCCGGCTCGGCGAGCGCCTGGGCGTCGGACCGGGGGTGACCGAGGCGCTGCAGCACGCGTACGCGCGCTGGGACGGGCGCGTCTTCTTCCTGCTGCCGAGCGGGGAGGGGATCTCGGCCCTGGCCCGGCTCGTCCACCTGGTGCACGTGGCCCAGGTCCACCACCGGCTGGGCGGGCGTGGGGCGGCGGACGACGTCGTGCGCTCGCGGCGGGCGAGCGAGTTCGATCCGGAGCTGTGCGACCTGTGGCTGGCGCACAGCGCCGAGCTGCTGCGCCCGCTCGGCGGCGAGTCGCTGTGGGAGGCGGTGCTGGACGCGGAGCCGGCGCCGCACCGGCTCGTGCCCCGCTCGCACGTGGACGCCGTCACGGCGGCGTTCGCCGACTTCGTGGACCTGAAGGTCTCCCACACGGTGGGCCACTCGGCGCGCGTGGCCGAGCTGGCCGACGCCGCGGCCGCCGCCCTCGGCGTCGCCGGCGAGGAGCGGGCGGACCTCCGGCGCGCGGCGCAGGTCCACGACCTCGGCTGCGTCAGCGTCCCGAACCGGATCTGGACCAAGCGGGGACCGCTGAACCGCGCCGAGTGGGAGCGGGTGCGGCTGCACGCGTACCACAGCGAGCGGGTCCTGACCGTCGCCGGGCCGCTGCGCCGGGCCGGTGAGCTGGCCGGCCTGCACCACGAGCGGCTCGACGGGTCCGGCTACCACCGGCGGCTGCCGGCCCCGGCGATCCCGCTCCCGGCCCGGGTGCTGGCCGCGGCCGAGGCGTACCAGTCCATGGTGGAGGAGCGGCCGTGGCGTCCCGCCCTCTCGGACGCCGAGGCCGCCCGCGAGCTGGGCCAGGAGGTGCGCGCCCGGCGCCTGGACCGCGCCGCGACGGAGGCGGTGCTGGAGACCGCGGGCGCGCCGCGCGCGGGCCGCCGCCAGGCCAGCGGCTGGCCGGCCGGCCTGACCGACCGGGAGGTGGACGTGCTCCGCCGGCTGGCGCGGGGCCGGTCGAACCGGGAGATCGCGCGCGAGCTCCATGTCTCCGAGGGGACGGTGCACACGCACGTGATCAACGTCTACGGGAAGATCGAGGTGAACACGCGGGCGGGGGCCACGCTGTACGCGCTGGAGCACGACCTGATCCAGCTCTGAGGGCCGCGCTCCTCGACGTTGTACTACCTGGCGTCGGCCGTCCACGTGTTCCCAACCTCCGGCTCAGACGCTCCCCTTCGCCATATGTGACTCAGGCCAGGCCGCTGGCACCCCGGCACCCATCCTGGCCGGGCGCTGGGGCGCCCGGCCAGGATGGGACCCTGCCGGCTGGCGTCGGCCAGAGCGCCGGGGAGCAGGTGCCAGCGACCGGACACGTTGAAGTGTCGGCACTTCAACGTGTCACGCACGCCGGAGGCGTGCAACTGTCGACAATTCAACGTTTCAGACACGTGGACGGCCGACACCCACCCGCGGCGTCGCCGAAATCTACCGAACGGTAGATGTCGGGCCGCTCGGCGCCCTCTACGGTGCGGGCATGGACGACAGCACGACGTCGCGGGAGTTCCTGCAGCGGCTGGCGGCCCGCGACTTCGAGGGCCTGGCCGCCACCCTGGCGGCCGGCGCGAGGGCGCGGATGCTGCTCCCGCGCGGGCTCGAGGAGCACGAGGGCCGGGAGGCGGTCGCCGGCCGCATGCGGGGCTGGTTCGCGCCGGCGTCGGCGTTCGAGGTCCGGGCGACGACCGACGAGCCGGTCGGGTCCCGCCGCCGCCTGAGCTGGCGCCTGGGCGTCGTCCGCGAGGCCGGCGTGCCCGAGGTGGTCGAGCAGGTCGCGTTCGTGGACGTCGGGCCGGACGGCATCGAGCGCCTCGACCTGGTCTGCTCCGGGTTCCAGGCCGAGGCCGAGCAGCTCTTCGATGCCGGCGACATGGGCTGCGGAGACGGCCTGGCCGGCGAGTTCCGGCGCCGCATCGCCGGCGTGCCGGTCGGCGGGTCGCTGCGGGTGGTCGTCGGCGACCCGGCCGCGAAGGAGGACCTGCCGTCGCTGGCGAGGCTGCTCGGGCACCGCGTCGCGGCGACCGAGCATGGGGGCGACGGCCGCCACACCATCACCGTGGAGAGACGGACATGAGCGAGAAGCTGATCTTCAGCTGCACCTGGGGCAGCGACGAGCCGGAGCGGGCAACGCTCCCGTTCGTCGCCGCCAACATCGCCGCCACCGCCGGCAAGGAGGCCGTGGTCCTCTGCACGATCGAGGCGGTCCGCCTCGGCTGCCGGGGCGGCGGCGAGGGGGTCGCGGCGGCCGGCCTGCCGTGCCTCGGCGACCTCATGGCCGAGTTCGTCGCCAACGAGGGCCGGGTCTGGCTCTGCGGCGCCTGCGCCAGGCCGCGCGGGATCACCGAGGACCAGCTCGCCCCGGGCGTGAGCATCGTCGGCGCCGCCCGGGTCGTGGAGGAGGTCGCGGCCGGCGCCCGGACGATCAGCTTCGCCTGACGGAATCCGGCGGGCCGCGGCCACGGCCGAGCGCTACAGTCCAGCTCGGACATGGCCGACATGCCCGCCGGTACCGTCACGTTCCTCTTCACCGACATCGAGGGCTCGACGCGCCTGCTCGACGCGCTGGGCGACGCGTACGTCCAGGTCCGCGACGCGCACCACGCGATCCTCCGCGCCGCCATCGCGGGTGGCGGCGGCACGGAGGTGGACACGGCGGGCGACGCGTTCTTCGCCGTGTTCCCGAGCCCGCGGGGCGCGGTCGAGGCCGCCGTCGCCGCCCAGCGCGGGCTCGCGGCCCACGACTGGCCGGCCGGCGCGTCCGTGCGCGTGCGCATGGGCCTCCACACCGGCGAGGCCGTGCGCAGCGGGTCCGCGTACGTGGGCATGGACGTGCACCGGGCGGCGCGCATCGCCGGCGCGGCCCACGGCGGGCAGGTCATCCTGTCCGGCGCGACGCGCGGCCTCGTCGAGCACGCGCTGCCGGAGGGCACCTCGCTCCGGGACCTGGGGCGGCACCGGCTCAAGGACATCGCCCACCCCGAGCACCTGTCCGACCTGGTCGTCGCCGGGCTGGCCGGGACGTTCCCGCCGCCGCGGACGCTCGACGCCCGGCCCAACAACCTCCCGGCCCAGCTGACCTCGTTCGTCGGCCGGGAGGAGCAGATCGCGGAGATCGAGCGGCTGCTCGGGCGCACCCGGCTGCTGACGCTCACCGGGCCGGGCGGGACGGGCAAGACCCGGCTGGCGCTCCAGGTCGCGGCGGCGACGCTGGCCGACCACCCGGACGGCGCGTTCTTCGCGGACCTGTCCCCGGTCACCGACCCCGCGCTGGTGCCGGCCGTCGTCGCGAGGGCGCTCGGCGTGCCGGAGACCCCGGGCGTGCCGGTCCTCGACGGGCTCCGTGCGCACCTGTCGCACCGGCGGCTCCTCCTCCTGATCGACAACTTCGAGCAGGTCGTCGCGGCGGCGCCCGTGGTGGAGGAGCTCCTGGTGGCCGCCCCGGAGGTGAGGGCGATCGTCACCTCCCGCGTCGTGCTGTCGCTGCGCGGCGAGCAGGAGTACATGGTGCCGCCGCTGCGCCCGCCCGACCCCGCGCAGCGAGCGGACCCAGAGGCCCTGGAGCGGTCCGAGGCCGTCCGGCTGTTCACCGAGCGCGCGCTCGCGGTCCAGCCGCGGTTCCGGCTGACCGCCCAGAACGCCGCCGCCGTGGCCGCGATCACCGCCCGGCTCGACGGGCTGCCGCTCGCCATCGAGCTGGCCGCCACCCGGACGCGGGTCCTGAGCCCGGAGCAGATGCTGCCCCGGCTCGAGCGCAGCCTCAGCCTCCTGACGTCCGGCGCGAGGACGCTTCCCGAGCGCCAGCGGACGCTGCGGGGCGCGATCGCGTGGAGCTACGAGCTGCTGCCCGAGCCCGAGCGGCGCCTGTTCACGCGCCTCTCCGTGTTCAGCGGGAGCTGGACGGTGGTGGCCGCCGAGGGCGTGGCCGAGCCCGACCGGCTCGACCTGGACGCCTTCGACGGCCTCTCGTCGCTGCTGGACAAGTCCCTGATCCGGGCCGCGGAGCCGAACGGCCAGCCGCGGTTCTCGATGCTGGAGACGATCCGGGAGTTCGGGCAGGAGCAGCTGTCCGCCGCCGACGAGCTGGAGCGCATGCGCCGGCGCCACGGCGAGTTCTTCCTCCGCCTCGCCCTGGAGGCCGAGGCCCACCTGACCGGCGACGGCCAGGCGGAGTGGCTGGACGAGCTGGACCGGGAGCGCGGCAACCTGCGGGCCGCCCTGCGCTGGGCGATCGACGCCGGCGAGGCGGACCTGGCGCAGGAGGCGGCCGGCGCGCTCTGGCGGTTCTGGCAGCAGCGCGGGCACCTGGCCGAGGGCCGGCGGTGGCTGGACGAGATCCTGGCGATGCCGGCCGGGCAGCGGCCGACGGCGGCGCGGGCCCGGGCGCTCACGGGGGCCGGAGGCATCGCCTGGTGGCAGATGGACCAGCCGGCCGCCCGTCCGCTCTACGCCGAGGCGCTCGCCATCGAGCGGCAGGTGGGCGAGCCGGCCCGGATCGCGGAGGCGCTCTACAACGACGCGTTCGCGCAGGGCGCCGCCGGCGACGACCGGGCCGCGCACGACCTGTTCGAGGAGAGCCTCGACCTCTTCCGCCAGGCGAACGACCAGCACGGCGCGGCGCGCGCCCTGGTCATGCTGGTGCTCCCGGACGCCCGGGCCGGCGCCTGGGACCGGGTCGTCGCCCGTCTCGAGGAGGCCGTGGCGATCTGGCGCCGGCTGGGCGAGCGCCTGCAGCTCGCCTTCGACCTGGTCTGGCTCGCCTTCGCGTACGGCCGCGCGGGCCGCGGCCAGGACGCGCGGCAGGCGGCCGTCGAGTCGCTGTCGCTCTTCCGCGAGGCGGACAACTCGACCGGGATCGTCCTCGCCCTCCGGGGTCTGGCGTTCCTGGCCGTGTGGGAGGGCCGTCCCCACGACGCGCTCCGGCTCGCGGGGGCCGGGGAGTCGCTGCGCGAGCGCGTCGGGGGCGGCCCGCCCCAGGGCTTCGGCGGCATGCTGGAGGGCGACCCGGCGGCCGAGGCGCGGAGCCGGCTGCCCCCGGCCGAGGCCGAGGGCAGCTGGCGCGAGGGCTGGAGCCTGGACATCGAGGAGACCATCGCCCTCGCCCGCCGCCGGGGCGCCGGCTGAAGCCGGATTCCACCGACGACACGCGGATCAGGCCCGTCTTTCCGCTCGCGCGGTGGAATCCGGCTGAGCGTCAGGCGGCCCGGCCCAGCTCGACCGGGGCCGGCTCGGCGCGCCGACGCACCACCCAGGCCGCGACCGTCGCGGCGAAGGCGAGCGTGACCGACGCCACCGCCAGGACGGCCGCCGCGCGCATCCCCGTGATGCTGTAGCCGGTCAGGGCCCAGGGCACGGTCACCACGGCCGGCCCGAGCGCGAAGGCCAGGCTCCGGGCCAGGCCGGTCGCGGCCCCCGCGGTCCCCAGCAGGTGGCCGGGCGCGTGCCGCATCGCGACCACCATGTTCGGGCCGGCGAACAGGCCCATGCCGATGCCCACCAGGGCCAGGCGCCACGCCAGGTCGGCCGGCTGCCAGCCGCCGGACAGGGGGGAGATGAGCACGAGCCCGGTGGCGATCACCGCCGTTCCGATCGCCGTCATGCCGCGCGGGTTCCAGCGGTCGGCCAGGTAGCCGCCCACGGAGCTGGCGCTGGCCATGCCGAGCGGCAGGGCGAGCGCGGTCAGGCCCGTGACGGCGCTGCCGGCGTGGAGCATCTCCTCCAGGAAGAACGGCGCGATGAAGCCGAGGCCCGCGATGCCCGTCACGTTCAGGAGGAGGGCGGCCATCGGTCCGGCGATGCCCGAGGAGCGGACCAGGTCCACCACCGGCCGGCTGGCCGGCAGGCGGCCCCAGGCCACCACCAGCGGCACCGCCACCAGCGTGCCCAGCAGCCAGGCCAGGCCGTGGACGGGGGCCTGGGTGAGGGCCGCCAGCAGGACGGCCGAGGCCGAGGCCAGGAGCGCCGACTCCAGGAGCCAGGCCCGGTCCGGCAGCGCCAGACGGCCGCCGGCCTCGATCGTGCGCAGGCCGATCCCGATCACGACCAGGCTGACCGGCAGGTTGATGTAGAAGATCGCGGGCCAGCCGACGGCCGCGATCAGGACCCCGCCGAGGGCGGGCCCGGTGACCGCGCCGAGGGGACCCAGGGTGGCGACCAGGCTCATCGCCCGGCCCCGGACCTCGGGCCGGACGGCGGCCGTCACGAGGGCGGGGAAGATGGCGGCGAGCAGGGCGCCGAACGCGCCCTGGAGGACCCGGGCCGCGATCAGCCAGCCGATGCCGGGCGCCGCGCCGGCGATCGCGCTGCTGACGGCGAACCCGGCCACCGCCAGCACGAAGGCCGGCCGGCGACCGCTGCGGTCCAGCCAGCGACCGGCCGGCAGGACCAGCGCGACCGCGGGCAGCAGGTAGCCGAGGATCGCCCACTCCGTCAGGCTGGCCCGGGCGTGGAAGGCCTGGCCGATGCTGGGCAGCGCCACGTTGACGATGCTGGAGTCGAGGGCGACCATGAACACCGCCAGACCGGCGGCGATCACCAGCCACCAGCGGTTCGTTGCTCCTGTCAAAGGGTAGACTCCTTTACAAGACGGCTATCGTTAGCCGGTTAACGGACTCTATAGACGTCTAACGAATTGCGCGTGAAGGGTATTCCCCGTGGCTGAGCAGCCGGACGAAGAAGATTTCCAGGCCGCGTTCTGGAACGCCAAGCGGGCGCTGATGGAAGCCCACGAGGCCGCGTTCCGGAGGCACGGGGTCCGCGCCGGCCAGCAGCACATCCTCCGCGTCCTCTGGAAGGAGGACTGCCTGACGCCGGGCGAGATCGCGCGCCGCCTGGACCTGACCACGGCCACCATCAGCAAGATGACCAGCCGCATGCAGGCCACGGGGCTGGTCGAGCGGCGCCCCCACGCCACGGACGGCCGGCTGGTACGCGTCTGCCTGACCGAGCGGGGGAGGGCCCTGGAGGGCGCCATCGGCGAGGAGATGCGGCGGGTGACCGAGCGGGCGTTGGGCACGCTGGGGCCGCGGCAGCGGCAGCAGCTGGTCCGCTCCCTGACCGAGGTGCGCCGGAACCTGGAGGCGGCCCACCGCGAGCAGCAGCTGGTCGCCGGCTGACGAGGCGCCGGGCTCTGGCTAGCCGAACGTGAACACGAACGCCTCGACGCCCGGGTCGAGGAACTCGATCTCGAACCTCCGGTCGGCGATCGGCGCCGGCTGCCGGACCAGCTGGTACATCCGCTGCACGTCCACCGTGCCGGAGCCGTCCTGGCCCACGTCGGCGCCGTGGGCGGCCGCCGCCGGCTCGCCGTCGAGCAGGACCCGGAACCGCACGCTGGTTCCGGGCGCGGCCGGTCCCATCACGAGGTGGACGTCGCGCGCGTGGAACCGGCAGGCGATCCGCCCGCCGGCCACGTTGAGCGCGATCCGGTCGGCCGAGACCGTCCAGTCACCAGCGAGCGCCCAGTGGTTCAGCCCGAGCCGCGCCGGCGCGGTGTAGCGGTACGGGTCGTCCAGTGCCGCGCCGTCCGGCGCCTCGAAGCCGTCGGTGCGGTCGTAGCCCAGGTAGGTCTCCGGCGACCGCAGGTGCGCCCAATCGGCGGCGACCTCGGAGCCGGTGGGCTCGACCATGACCAGGCCGTCGGGGACGCCCTCGACCCCGGCGTCGGCCAGGAGCTGCTGGATCACCATCTCGGACCGCTCGAAGTCGCCCTCGCCGAACCGGTGGTGCCGGATCCGGCCCCTCGCGTCCGCGAAGTACAGCGCCGGCCAGTAGTGGTTGGCGAACGCGTTCCAGACCCGGTACTCGCTGTCCACCGCGACCGGGTGGTCGATCGCCATCTCCCTGACCGCGCGCCGGACGTTGTCCAGGTCCCGCTCGAACCCGAACTCGGGCGTGTGCACGCCGACCACGACGAGCCCCCGGCCCCGGTACTTCGCGGCCCAGGCGCGGACGTACGGCAGCGTGCGCAGCCAGTTGATGCACGTGTACGTCCAGAACTGGACCAGGACCACGCTGCCCTGGAGCCCGCTCCGCGTCAGCGGCGGCGAGTTGAGCCAGATGGTCGCGCCGTCGAACCCGGGCAGCGAGCCCTCGAACCCGAGGTCGGCCGCGGCCGAGGCGAGGCCCTGGTGCCGGGCCTGGCCTGGTTCCTGCGCGGGCTTCGCTGACATGCTCGCAGTATGCGGCGCCCGGCGCGGCCGTCACGAACGCGCGAGTGAGTGCGTGCCTCCGCGCCACCAGGCGGCCGGCGCTCATCATTGGTGGCGTGACCGGCATGCTCGGTGAGGCGACGGCGTTCCCGCCCCTCGACGCCGCGGACGTCCAGGCGATCGAGGCGCTCGGGACCCGCCGGTCGGTGAGCGTCGGGGACTACCTGTTCCGCCAGGGCGACGCCACGTACGACTTCTACGTCGTCGTCTCGGGCGCGGTGGAGATCATCGTCCACGCCGACGGCGGCGAGCGGGTCGTCGTCCGGCACGGCCCGAGCCGGTTCGTCGGCGAGCTCAGCCTGCTGGCCGGCTCGCGCGTGCTGGTGTCGGCCCGGGTCGCCGAGCCGGGCGAGGTCGTCGTCCTGTCCCGGAACCAGCTCCGGCACCTGATCGCGACCAACCCGCGGCTCGGCGACACGATCCTGGCCGCGTTCATGGCCCGCCACGGGGGGCTGCTGAGCAAGGCGGCGCCGGCGATCCGCGTGATCGGGTCGCGGTTCTCGCCCGACTCGCTGCGGGTCCGGGAGTTCCTGGTCCGCAGCAGCATCCCGCACGAGTGGCTCGATCCCGACCGCGACCCGGCCGTCGAGGACGTCCTCCGCGAGTTCGACGTCGCTGCCTGCGAGCTGCCCGTGGTGATCGCCACCGGCGCGGTCCTGCGCAGCCCGACCCCGGGCGCGCTGGCGGCGTACCTCGGGCTGACCGTGGACAGCCTCCCCGACCGCAGCTTCGACCTGGTGGTCGTGGGCGGCGGGCCGGCGGGCCTGGCGGCGGCCGTCTACGGCGCCTCCGAGGGCCTGCGCACGCTCGGCGTGGACATGACCGCGTTCGGCGGCCAGGCCGGCTCCAGCTCGCGCATCGAGAACTACCTCGGGTTCCCGCTCGGGGTCTCGGGCGGCGACCTGACCGAGCGGGCGGTCGTCCAGGCGGAGAAGTTCGGCGCCCAGCTCACCAGCCCCTGCACGGCGATGTCGCTGAAGGAGGACGCGGGCCACCTCGTCATCCGGCTCAGCGACGGCACCGACCTGGTGGCGGGGGCGGTCATCGCCGCCACCGGCGCCCGCTACCGCCGCCTCGACGCGGCCCGCATCCGGGAGTTCGAGGGCAACGGCGTCTACTACGCGGCCACGGAGATGGAGGCCCGGTTCTGCGCCGGGTCGCCGGTCGTGGTCGCCGGCGGCGGCAACTCGGCCGGCCAGGCCGCGATGTTCCTGGCCGCCGCCGGCTGCCCGGTGACGGTCGTGATCCGGGGCTCCGACCTGGGTCACAGCATGTCCCGCTACCTGGTGGACCGCATCCTGGAGAACGCCCGGATCGACGTGCGCACGGAGACGACGGTCCGCGCCCTCGACGGCGACCGCACGCTGGCGTCGCTCCGGATGGACGGGCCGGACGGCGAGCGCACGCTGGAGTGCGTCGGGCTGTTCTCGTTCATCGGGGCGGACGCGGGCTCCGGCTGGCTCGCGGGCTGCGCGGCCCTCGACGACGCCGGCTTCGTGCGCACCGACCGCTCCCTGACCGACGAGGACCTCGACGGGCGCTGGGCGCTGCTGCAGCGCCGGCCGCTCCCGTTCGAGACGAGCCACCCCGGCCTGTTCGCCGCCGGCGACCTGCGGTCGGGATCGGTCAAGCGGGTGGCCACCGCCGTCGGGGAGGGCTCGGCCGCGGTCCGGTCCGTGCACGAGTACCTCGCCTTCTCGCACTGAGCCGGCGCCGGGCCGCGGCGGCCATGGCAGCGACTGACATCGAATGCTAGGATTGATGTCAGCAACTGACATCGGGCGGTCGGTTCCGCCACCAGGCGAAAGGAGAAGCGGGTGTCCATCACCATCAACGGGTCGGCCGCGGAGCTGCCGGACGACCCCCGCGTGTCGCTGCTCGACTACCTGCGCGAGCACAGGCAGCTGCACGGCACCAAGAAGGGGTGCGACCAGGGCGCCTGCGGCGCCTGCACGGTCCTGGTAGACGGCGAGCGGATCCTGTCCTGCCTCGCGCTGGCCGTCCAGTACGAGGGCCGGTCCGTCACCACGATCGAGGGGCTGAGCGACGGCGGCGACCTGCACCCGGTCCAGCGGGCGTTCATCGAGCACGACGGCTTCCAGTGCGGCTACTGCACGCCCGGGCAGATCTGCTCGGCGGTCGGCATGGCGGCGGAGGCGCGGCGCGGCGTGCCGAGCTCCGTCACCGCGGACCTGTCGGCCGAGACGATCGCCCTCGACCACGACGAGCTGCGCGAGCGGATGAGCGGCAACCTGTGCCGCTGCAGCGCCTACAACGGGATCGTCGCGGCGATCGCGCTGGCGGGCGCGGAGGCGGCGCGGTGAACGCCTTCACGTACGCCCGCGCCGCCGATGTCGCCGACGCGGTCCGCCGGGCCGGCGCCCCGGACGCGAGGTACCTGGGCGGCGGCACCAACCTGGTCGACCTGATGCGCGAGACGATCGAGCGGCCCTCGGCGCTGATCGACGTGACGGGCCTGCCGGCGACGATCGAGGAGCGCGAGGACGGCGGCCTGCTGATCGGCGCGGCGGCGAGGAACACCGCGGTCGCCGAGCACCGCGCCGTGCGGTCGCGGTATCCAATGCTGTCCCGCGCGATCGTCGCGGGCGCGTCGGGGCAGATCCGCAACATGGCCACCACGGGCGGCAACATCCTGCAGCGCTCCCGCTGCGCGTACTTCTATGACCACGCCGGGTCGCGCTGCAACAAGCGGGTGCCCGGCCAGGGCTGCGACGCGATCGAGGGCCTCAGCCGCACGCACGCGATCCTGGGCGCCTCGCCGTCCTGCGTGGCCGTCCACCCGTCCGACATGTGCGTCGCGCTCGCGGCGCTCGGCGCGATCGTGCACCTCGAGGGCGCCAGTGGGGGACGCGTGGTGCCGCTGACGGACCTGCACCGCCTGCCGGGAGACCACCCCGAGATCGAGACGGTGCTGGAGCCGGGCGAGCTGATCACCGCCGTCGAGCTGCCCGCCCTGCCGCTGGCCCGGCGCTCGACATACCGCAAGGTGCGCGACCGGGCCAGCTACGCGTTCGCCCTCGTCTCGGTCGCCGCCGCGCTGGAGGTGCGGGGCGACACCGTCGAGGACGTCCGGATCGCGCTCGGCGGCGTGGCGACCAGGCCATGGCGGGCGTGGAAGGCGGAGGCGGCGCTCCGGGGCGCGCCCGCGACCGAGGCGAGCTTCCGCGCCGTGGCCGAGGCCGAGCTGGCCGAGGCCAGGCCGCTGCGCGACAACGGGTTCAAGGTCGAGCTGGCCGCGCGAACGATCACGGCGGTGCTCGGCGAGCTGCGGGGAGGGGGAGCATGAGCGTGCGGGACGTTGAGCAGCAGGTCGTCGCGGTGGCGCCGGAGGGCGGGCCCGATCCGCTGGGCGACCAGCGGCGTGGACTGATCGGGGCGCCGATCTCGCGTCTCGACGGCCCGCTGAAGGTGCGCGGCGAGGCCCGGTTCGCGGCCGAGTTCCCGATGGACGGCATGGTCTACGCCTCGGTGGCGTACAGCACGGTGGCCAGGGGCCGCATCGCCACGCTCGACACGAGCGAGGCGGAGTCCGCAACGGGGGTCGTGCTGGTGATGACGCACCGGAACGCGCCGCGCATCAACGCGGCGCCGGCCTTCGGGACGACCCCGCTCGCCGCCGCCGGAAGCCCCCTCCCGGTCCTGCAGGACGACCTGGTCCAGTGGAACGGCCAGCCGATCGCGCTGGTGCTCGCCGAGACGCTGGAGCAGGCGAACCACGCCAGGTCGCTGATCCGCGCCACGTACGAGACGGCGCCGGCGGTCACGTCGTTCGAGGAGGCGAAGGCGCACGCGCGCCAGCCGGAGCCGTTCCTGGGTCGGGAGCCAGTGACGAGGATCGGCGACGCAGAGGTCGCGCTCGCCGCCGCGCCGTTCGCTGTGGACGCCGTCTACCGGACGCCCGGCCACAACCACAGCGCGATCGAGCCCCACGCGGTGACGGTGGCGTGGGAAGGCGACGACCTGATCGTCCACGGCGCCGAGCAGGGCGTCACGCACGCCGCCGGGACGCTGGCGGCGGTCTTCGGGCTCGCGCCCGAGCAGGTCCACGTCACGTCGCCGTACGTCGGCGGCGGCTTCGGCGCCAAGGGGGTGTGGGACCACCACGTGCTGGCGGCCGCGGCCGCGAAGATGGCGGGCCGGCCGGTCAGGCTCGCGCTCTCGCGAGAAGGCGTGTCGCGGATCGTCGGCGGGCGCGCCGCCACCGAGCAGCGCGTCGCCATCGGCGCCCAGCCGGACGGCCGCTTCGACGCCCTGATCCACACCGGCGTGGCGGCGATCTCCCGGCACTCCAGCCTGCCGGAGGCGTTCACCGCCGGCACGCCCACCCTCTACCGCTCCGGCAGCTTCGACATCGGCCTGCGGGTGGCGGACGTGGACATGGTCCCGAACACGTTCATGCGCGCGCCGGGCGAGGCGGTCGGCTCGTTCGCGCTGGAGTCCGCGATCGACGAGCTCGCCGAGCGGCTCGGGATGGACCCGATCGAGCTCAGGATCCGCAACGAGCCGGAGCGGGACCCCACCACCGGCCGGGCGTTCTCCTCGCGGCACCTGGTCGAGGCCTGCCGGGCCGGGGCCGAGCGCTTCGGCTGGGAGCGGCGCGGCGCCACGCCGCGAGCGCGCCGCGAGGGCGAGTGGCTGATCGGCATGGGGTTCGCGGCCACGACGTTCCCCTACGTCCGGTTCCCCGGCGGCGCGGCGCGGATCACGCTGTCGAGGGACGGCCACGCGACGATCGAGGTCGCGGCGCACGAGATGGGCATGGGCACCGCCACCGCGCAGACGCAGGTGGCCGCCGCGCGGCTGGGGCTGCCGCTGGACCACGTGCGGTTCGTGTACGGCGCGTCGAACCTCCCCGGGCTGGTCATGGCCGGCGGGTCGCAGCAGACCGCGTCGATCGGGGCGTCCGTGATCGCGGCCCAGCGGGCGCTCGTGACCGAGCTGCTGGAGTTCGCCGGCGAGGACTCGCCGCTCGCCGGGCTGGGCCTGGACGAGATCGGCTGCCGGGCGGCCGGCCTGTGCAAGGTGGACGAGCCGGACCGGTACGAGAGCTACGCGGCGATCCTGGGCCGGGCCCAGCGCGACGCCGTGACCGTCGAGGCCAGCGCGCCCGCGCAGCTCGAGTGGATGCGGTGGTCGATGCACTCGTACGCGGGCCTGTTCTGCGAGGTGCGCGTCAGCGCGGTCACCGGCGAGGCGCGGGTGACCCGCTTCCTCGGCTCGTACGACTGCGGGCGCATCCTCAACGCCAAGACCGCGGCGAGCCAGCTGCGGGGCGGCATCATCATGGGCCTGGGCCTGGCGCTCATGGAGGAGACGGAGTTCGACGGGCGGACCGGGCGGATCATGAACGCGAGCTTCGCCGGGTACCACCTGCCCGTGCACCTGGACGTCCCCGAGATCGACGTGACCTGGACCGACATCCCCGACCCGCGCGCGCCGATGGGCGCGCACGGCATCGGAGAGATCGGCATCACCGGTGTCGGGGCGGCGGTCGCGAACGCGGTCTACAACGCCACCGGCAGGCGCGTGCGCGACCTGCCGATCACCCCGGACAAGCTGCT
>Ga0066661_10000315_pt1 | contig 15530 bp, 12 predicted proteins | sample GraSoiAngelo_110_FD_66454 | JGI IMG/M metagenome (GOLD analysis project Ga0066661, IMG submission 66454) | Grasslands soil microbial communities from the Angelo Coastal Reserve, California, USA - 14_0903_12_30cm | ecosystem: Environmental > Terrestrial > Soil > Grasslands | place: USA... | reverse complement strand
TCACGCGCCGTGGCCAACGCGTGCATTGTCGAGATCGAAGCCGTGTCGTAAACGACGCCCGCGAAATCGTTAGGCAAACAGAGCCACTGTCGTAGCCAATCGAGCACAAGGGTTTCGAGCTCGGTTGCGGCCGGCGCGGTCCGCCAGGTCATCGCGTTCACGTTTAGCGCGCCCGTGATCATCTCGGCAAGAATGCCCGGACTGGTTGTCGTGCAACCGAAGTAGCTCATGAATTGCGGATGGGCCCAATGCGTCACGCCGGGAACAATTACGCGATTGATGTCGGCGAAAATTTTGTCGAGTGATGCGCCCGTTTCCGGCGGAGTTGCATCCAATTGTGCAAGGATATCTCCTGGTTTGGCGTTCGGCGAAATTCGCCGCTCAGCTATTTTCTCCCGATAATCGGCGATCCAATCTGCGATTTGGTGAAGTTGTTTGCGAAAAATCGCCGGCGGCGTGTCGCCGAGCTCGCCCAATTCGCCAGGTAAATGTTCTTCTCGATCTTTCATTCGTTAGGCCGCGAGTTTATCCCTGATGAATGAACCGCCAAACACGCTAAATGACGCTGAAATTAAAAGTAGATCATTTGGGTCGAACAAAAATTCTTTAGCGTTGCTTAGCGTGTTTATCAGACGAATCTCACGGCTCGTCGAGCGTTGAGGGTTGAACGTTTAAAACGCAAAGCCAAAGCTGAAATGAAATGCGCCAATGTCTTCGCCCGGTTGCCGGTCGGGATTAACTCCATAATCGAGCCGAATCGGGCCGATCGGCAGTTTGTAACGCAAGCCGGCGCCGATCGCGTAATGCATGTCATCAACTCCGGGCTCTTCGGATGTGGGCAGGAGATTGCCCGCGTCATAAAACAACGCGCCCTGGAGTTCGCCATAGATCGGAAAAGTGTATTCGAGATTGAAGACGGTGAAAAATTCGCCGCCGATCGGGTTGCCCTTTGGATCGCGTGGGCCGAGGTCGCGCTCGCCATAACTGCGCACAGTGGTGGCGCCGCCATTGAAGAAACGTTCGTCGATCGGTATGGTCGTTGCTTCATCCGGGCCCGAGTTATTGAGCGAGTGGACAAGGCCGGTGCGCGCACCGAAGGCGAGCAACGATTGTTGAAACCACTGTTGCAACGGCGGGATCGTTTGATCTTCCACCACTCCAGGTGTGAGCGCTTTCGGACCGAATGGCAGGAAGTAAGCAAGACGAGCGGTGCCGCGGGCTAATTCGATCTCGCTTCCAAAGGCCTTTGAGGCCAGGTCGAAAGTGGTGTTAACGACAAAGCCGCGCGGCGAGACGAACGGGCTTTCACGCAAATCGAGAGTCTGCGTAAAACCAAGCGAGTTCACGATGTAAGAGGTATCACCCAGAAATCGCTGGTTGATGGAGGCGCTGGTTACCTCGACATGGCGGGCTGCGAAAATCAGACCGGCCTCATATTGCTTCGTGATCTTGCGCGTCAGTTCAACCCTGTCACCGAGCTCAAATTTCGAATAGCCATCGTAATCGAAGGTCAATGCCGCCAGTTGGTTCTTGAAGTTGAAATCGGTATCGAAAAGGAATGGGTCTTCATAAACGATTTCGCCCTTGTAACCGCGTTGTGAAACCTCCGCGGAGATGGTGATCGGGCGTCCGTAGCCGAACAGGTCGCGGTCGCGATATTGCACGCCGAAAATCCCACCTTGGAAAGTGCCATAGCCGATGGAAATACCGAACTCCTTGCTCTTGGCTTCTTCCGCGGAGATGTCGAGCCGCAACAAGTCACCCTCCACCGGCACGGGTTTGATTTGCAAAAGATTGAAGAGACCGGTGCGCATGAGCAGGCGGAATCTTTCGTCAAGCACATCCGGGCTGTAAGTCTGACCGGTCAGTTTGCTGAACCGCTTCGTGACAAAACTCGGCCGCAACCGCTCAAGACCACTCACCGTCACGCCATCAAAGCGGTAAATCGGTCCGGACGAGATCACGATCTCCACCGGCACGCGACCATCGATGGCCTCCTCCGGCGCGCCGGTCGCTTCGACCTTCACATCGTAATAACCGCGCGTTTTGAAATAGGTCTGGAGGCGTCGCGGAATATCGGCGACACGCGCATCGGTGTAAGGTTGCTGCAGGAGATCGAGCATCTGTCCGCGCAACGTTTCCGCTGCGTAAATTGTCTGCCCGGTAAATGAGACGTCGCCAAAAAAATATTGCTGGCCCTCGTGGACCGCGATGATTGCGTCCACCTGGTTCGTCTCGTCGTGGTAGGTATAGCGCGGAGGATCGACTACGGCGTCGAGAAAACCTTCCGCGATGTAAAGCCGATGCACCAGGTCGGCGCCTTCCTCGAGATCGGCCGCGACAAATGGCAGGTTTTTTTGCAATTTCGAATAGCGCTCACGCGTCGGCCCGACCGCAAAATCGAACAGCTTTTGCGTTGGCTCGGCGGCGTTGCCCTCGAAGACGACCGTGCCGAGAGTCATCAACGGACCTTCGTTGATCTCGAGCCGCAGGCGATCGCCAGATTCGATCGCGTAACGCACATTCACTTTTACGTAGCCGTGTTTCCGGTAAAAGACTTCGAGGAAAAAAGCGAGATCATCTCCGCGCGCTGCTGTTAAACCGTAATCGTCGATCGTTGTGATCTGCTCTTTCAATTGCGATCGCAATTCCTTTTCGCTGAAAGCCTGTTCGCCGCGGAACTCAATCGTGCTGGTGTGTTGCGCGCGTTTCTCCTGCTGTTTTGCGACCGCCTGTTGCTCCTTTTGTTTTTCTTCCGGTCGCGTGACCGCGGTTTGGGCGGCGAGCTCAGACGCGAAGGCGAGGCTGCACAGGAAAGGAGGAAGGAAAACAAAACGCATCAGCGAAATCGAATCAAATACTTTAGCATCCCACGATAATCACCGCCGACACCGACGTCGCCAACGAACACAAATTGATCGTTGATCTTGAGCCGCGCGGTGGCCTGTTGTTGCCCTGTCCGGGGATCGACCGTGCCAACGTCCAAATCCAGGCGATCGAAAACGGAATTACTCTGCGTCGCCTGGCCCTTCTTAAAAATTTTTCGGTAAAGCTGTTGCACCAGCAACGTGGCGGCGCGTCCGGCCAGCACGTTGTTGCTTCCCGTCAGCTCGTCCCGTGTCGCGCCGGTTGCGAGAAGGGAAATGATTTCCTCTTGAGGCAAGGGTGGCTCGCTCGTGAAAATAGCCTCCGGCGCAAGCGACGTTCCGTAAATATAAACATGAATGGTGTGATCATGAATCACCGAAGTGCCATGCAGATCGAGTTTCGGATTAAACGAGTCGCTCGGGTCAAAATAAACAAAGCCGGAAGAAACTTCGAGACGGCTGAATGGAAGCGTTGCTTCGACCTTCTCCAGCCGCACCAAACCTTGCAAGGCTGGACGCAAGCCGGTGCCGGTCAAATGCAGATCGCTCACCGCGCCGCCATTGGCGAGACTGCCGCGAATGAGGACCGGGTCCTTTGTTTTAATGGTCATGTCGAATTTCCAATCGCGAAACGGTGGTTGGGGGATGGAAAAATCCGGTCGCGCCGATGGCGGCTGCGGCGCAGGCCTGCCGGGCAGTCCGATCGGAATGAGATCGAGGTTCTTCAAAAATTCACTGTTGGTCATTGCCACCGTCCCCGTCACATTCGCGCTGCTGATCGGGCCGGTCACCTTGATGTCCGCATCCACCCGCGCGGTTAACGTGTCATTACGTGCGACCAGCGCGCTATCGGCTTTTAGTTGCAGATCGAGATTCGCCGCGGTCAGTTTTGGAAAGGTGATGCGGCCGCTCATGGTAAAGTGACCGCCGGAGAGTTCGCCGCCGAATTGCTCGAGCGTGAGCGCGTCATTAGCAAACTTAAGGCGCGCTTTAAAATTTCTCAGCGCGGGAAGAGTCACGTTACTGGCGCGCGCCACATTTACCGTCATATCGCCGGCACCGCTCAAAACGGGTCGCCCGAGCGTTCCGCTTACATCGACATCCAGCGCCAGGTCGCCATCCAGGTTTTGAATTGCCGGCACAAATTGGTGGATAAAATTGACCGAGCTCTTCGGCATCCGAACTTTTGCCGTGACCGGCGTTTCGTCCGCCAACTTCCGCTCGCGCACGATCTTTGCGACGTTGAACGGCAAATTCGCCGTCAATTCCACCGGTTTAATCCTGGCCTGCTGCAATTTGCCTGAAACGGTCAACTGATTGTGTTGGGACTGCGCACTTAGGTCGAAGCTCGCTGGTCCTAGGTTCGGCAGGCGCTCGCTGCGCAGGTCGCGCATCTGCACGTCGAACCGCGCATTCAAATCCGCCAGTGTTCCTTGCGCGTCCAGCTTCACGTTGACGGTTCCCGATGTCGTTGATTGCAGGCCAACGTCTTGAAAAAGCTTTTTGATCTCGATGTTCTCCGATTGAAAATTCGCGATCACTTTCCCGTTCGGCGGACAAACTGGCGCGGCGGTGCCCAGGTTTTTCCAGATAAACGGAATGGAAATATAACCTCCCGCGTACTTCGCTTCGCCCTGGTCGAGTTGAATTTTCGTGATCTCCAGGGTTTCGCCCTTTGCCCGGACGATCGCTTGAAAATCCATCTTGTTACTGCGCAGAAAAATCAAAGGGACATCGAGACCATCCGGCGAGTAAGTCGCGTCCGCATTTGCCTGCAACGATTGCAAATCGCCATAGCGGCCTTTCTCCAGAGTGAGCTTCAGTTTCCCTGAGTTCTTAAATTTCGCCGCGTCGCCGCTTCCCTCCCAGTCGATCGCGAGCGAGCCGGCCAGCTTGCGCTCGTTTCCATAAGCATTGAGCAGCGGCTCGATCGTCGATAAATCTGAAACGTTCGCCGAGAACTTTCCGCTGTAATGATATGGCGCGCGAAGATCGACAATCCCATGCGCGCCGACAAAATCGTGCTCGTTCAAGCTCGCCGTAAAATCATTCAGGTAGATCACGTTGTTCGAAATGGAACATTGCGAGCTCAGCTGTTTAAAGACCAAATCACGCATTTTGAGATGAGACCCGGAGACCGCGACCTGGCCGTTATTGACGCCTCGTTTCCGCTCGATCTGCGCGGTCAGTTGCAATGGCCCGCTGATCTTGTCCGGCGAATCGGCCACCCAGTAATCCGCGACCTCGGTCGCATTTAACGAAACATTCAACTGCGCCGATTGCGACGCGGCCTTGCTCAGCTCTTCCGGCAGCCAGTATCGACCGCGAACACTCAGATCATTTTGCTTTCGCCGGAAATTGAGACGCTCCACGCTTATCAAATCGTCAACTCCGCTAAGCGAGCCGGCCACGGAATCAATCACATAGTCTCGATAACGTATATTAGAAATATCTAAGTCGAGCGCCGAGCGGAGATCGGCAAACCAAGGTTTTCTAAGATTCGACGGCGGCATTGTCTTAAATGCTCTAAGATTCGCAGTGAGCTTGTCGATCGTGCCATTTGCAAATCCGACCGAACCCGCGGACGCGGTCAGATTCACCTTCAGCTTCCCATTCTTGATGTCGATCCTGCCGTTGATCTGAGCCGAGCCTGTCAGCTCCTGCGCGGTTCCGGCGGTCAATCGCTGGAGGTCGACTGCGGCGGCTGACATTTCCAGCGTCGCCGCGCTCCGGCCAAACTGTTTAATATCAGCCGGTAAATCGGCCGAACCGCGCAAGTGAAATTCGTTCCTCCCTTGAACGATGTCCGCGCTTTGCACCGTCGCCTTTCCCTCTTGTGCGGAGACTTCGAAAATACAACGATCGAAAACCATTTGTTGTCGGCGCAGATTGCTCATCTGCGCAGACATCGTCCCGCTCCAGGAGCTCGGGAGATTCAGGACGCCGGCCAGATCGACCTTCACCCGTTCGATTTGTCCGCCGATAAACCCCTCGGGCAAATCGAGGTATTTGTTAAGCGCGGTCGCCGCGATCGTTTCTCCAAGCAAACGCACTTTTGTATTCAGCGAAGAAGAAGTTTGGGTCATGGTGATCGAGCCGGAAAGCGTTCCGCCGCCAATCGCACTATCGACATGGATCATCAGGGTTTTTGCGCCGATCTGCGACGCATCGACATTCAAAACCCGAAAGCGATCTTCGTTATCGAGCAGGAGATCGTGGAGAACGAGGTTCCGATTGGCATAGGACGTTTGCGCCGAAATTTTTGTCCAGCCTTGTCCCGCCGGCAGTTGCAACTTATCGACCCGCAATTCGCCGGGACTGCGCGGGTCCAAATCGAGATCGACATGTTCCAAAATGAAATCGTGAGGTTTATTCCGGACAATCAGAGTGACGTCTGATAAACGCATGCGGTCCGGAAAAACCGAGGGCAGCCTGATTCTCTCGTGAATTTTGGGCGGGCGCGGTTTGAGCGGCCCTTCGACTGGATTCAAAACGATCCGGGCCGAATGCGCTTCCAGGCTTTTCAGAAACTGCGATGGACCATGCAGGAGCAGTGCCAGCAAGCTGTAATCGGCGCGGGCAAGATCGACATCGACTGATTCGACGTCGGTCGATCCCGTCGGGACGACATGAAGATGTCGGATCGAAAGCGTCGTAAAGATGTTTCCTTCGAGAGCAAAATCGATCTTCAAATGTTCGCGCCCGGCATAATGCCGCGCGACCTGCCGGCCGAGACCAAGCAAAAGTGGGCGATGAAAAATCAGGAGAAGCGCAATGCACGCAGCAAGCGCAACCGCCGCGCGACGCCAAAGCCGTCCGTGCGTCTGCGCGCCTGCCTGACCGTCTTCGCCCACGAGGGCGATACTCTATTTCCACGAGGGTAAAGCGCAAACGATACGGCCCCATTCCCTTCGCGGGACTCCTCATTCTCGCTACAATGCACCGGGCCGCTCTACGGAATTTCTTGGGCGAAGTTTTAGAAAAAAATGAATTTGTTTGTGCCGGCCCGAACCGGGCGCGTACCAAACCATCTGCCGGCAGTTCGACGTTGCGCGCGAAGGCGTCCGGCGTCACGCTTTCTCGCAGCGCATGAATCCCGACAAACTCTTCGATTATCTCGATGGCAAGCTTTCCGCGACGGAACGGGCCGCGTTGGAGGAGCGACTGACTTCGGACCAGCAATTGCAACGCGAGATCGCGGTCGCGCGACGAATCCACGCGGGCATGCGCAGCGATTCGCGCGAGGTTTTACTGCCGGAGGAAGCGGACGTTTCCGAGCGCGGGCGGAAAATGGCGCGCCGCGTCGGCGCCGCATTTATCATTCTCATGGCCGTAAACGTAGGCGTCGGCTTGTGGCTGATCGCAAGACATGAAACAAAAAACCAGAATCGCGCGTCGCTCGAAGCGCAAACGCGGCAGCAATTGACGAAATCTCTCGAACAGGCCGCGGCGACTGAGCTAACGCCGGCACCGTTCGGCGTAAGCGACATCACGATTTCTGCGGCGCCGGGGAAATTGGATGAGGTGGCGAACGAAATTGTTTCAATCGCTCACCGGCTCGACGGCACGACCACGAAAGGAATCCCGGAGAAACATCGCCTCGGACTTCTTCTCGATCTTCCCTCCAGTCGGGAGGCCGAATTTCGGGCAGCGATCTCCGCAATTACTGGCGGAAGTCCAAGCTCACCCGCTCCCAGCGAAACAAAGACGCCAACTTCGGCAAAGAAAAGTTTCTCCGTCCAGGTGATCGAATCTGCGCTGCCACAAAACTGATCGCGAAACGAAACCAGATGAAGCGATGATCGCGATCACGTTCGCCTTGTCGGCGGAAAGTTCGGGACTGGTCGGTCTGTTGCGGGAAAAGAAGCGTGCATCATCCAGCGGCGGAAAAATCGTTTACGGCAAGATCGAAAACCAATCCATCGCGATTTTGCACACCGGCGTTGGTCGAAAAAGCTGCCAACTCAAGATCGACAATTTCCTGCGGACTGAGGAGCTTCGCCGTCTAATCAGCTCAGGATTCGCCGGCGCAGCGCGGGAAGACTTCCAAGTTGGCGACTTGATCGTCGCGGAGAACTTCTCGGATCGAGAATTGGTTTCTGAGGCGCAGCAAATCCTGGCGAATGGCAATGTGCGCACCGCGAAGCTTTTTACATCAGCAACGATTGTCGATTCGATTGATGCACGAAACGAGATTGCGCGGACAAACGCCGCCGATGCAGTCGATATGGAAACGGAGGTAATCGCGCAAGCGTGCTCCGTGCGCGGGGTCCCGATGCTTTCGTTGCGCGCGATCAGCGATAGTTTACGCGAGCCCTTTCCAGCACCGCCAAGCATCCTGTTCGACATCGAGCGCCAGCGGACCAATGCGGCGAAATTGTCGCTTTATTTGATCAACCATCCACGTGCCCTTTTCGATCTGTTTCGTTTCGCGCGCCAAATTACACGAGCGCGCAGAATTTTGACCGGTGCGATCGTCGATCTTCTGCGACAGGTCGATCGGTAGGGACAGCGGCGCTGCGCTGTCCGCGGACGTCGCAGCGCGGCGGCCCTACCCTTGCGCGGGTTCGATGTGCACCAGCACATCCGCGATTCGCGCGTCCGTTTGCTGGATGGCTGCTTTCACTTGATGCGCAATGTGGTGACCCTCCCGCACAGAAATGTTGCCGCTCACGCCGACGTGAAGATCGACGTAAAAATCCAGGCCCATTTTGCGCACGAGACATTTATCGATCTCGATAACTCCGGGGACAGATCGGGCCGCATTTCGAACGAAATCGACAAATTCACTCTGCGGCGCCGTGTCCATGATTTCGGACAAAGCAGGCCGCAACAGCCGATAACCGTTGGCGCCGATCAGCGCACAGGCAAAAAGCGCCGCCCAGTTGTCCGCGCTTTGCCACGTCGCGCCACCGATAACTGAAACGGAAATGCCGACGAAGGCGGCGATGGAAGTCAACGCATCGGTGCGATGGTGCCATGCGTCCGTTTGCACGGCGGTGCTTTCAACATTGCGACCAAACCGGATGACATATCGATATAAAACTTCTTTCACAACCACAGCAACAATCAGGACAACGAGTGTGAACGGGGCGGGCGCGTGATGCGGGAGAAAAAGTGCGCGTACGCTTTGAATGGCCAAACCAAGCGCGGCGGCGAGCACGCCCATCGAGACGACGACCGCAGCAATCGGCTCGGCCTTGCCATGACCGTAAGGATGCGTCGCGTCGGGCGGGCGCGCGGCAAACTTTAATCCGCCCCAAATGACAATCGAACCGGCAATATCGAGTGTCGATTCGATTCCGTCGGCAATCAGCACGTAAGCATTGCCTAACAGTCCGGCGATAATTTTCGCCGATGCCAGCAGGACATTGATTGCGAGGCCGAGCAGCGCAACGCGCGCACCAGTTTGCAGATTACTCGCGGAAGCCTGAGGATGCAGCGCCGAAGTCATCGATGAATCAAAATATAAAGGCGGTCGTTTACGAAAGGCACGGAAATCCGGCGGAAGTTTTACGTGTAGAGACTCAGCCGTGGCCAACGCCGGCGGCGGACGAAGCAGTGGTGCAAATGCGCGCGGCGCCAATCAATCCGGCCGACCTCAATGCAATCGAAGGAAAATATCCGGTGCGACCTGGACTTCCGGCGACGCCAGGGTTCGAAGGCGCGGGAGTAGTTGTCGATCTTGGCAGCGACGTCACAGGAATGACAGCCGGGGCGCTCGTTATCCTGCCGCACAGTCTCGGCACTTGGCGCGAAGCCGTTGCCGTAAAAGCGAGCGAACTGGTCGCGGTCCCACCGGAGATCGAGCCGGTGCATGCGGCAATGTTGAAAATCAATTCAATGACCGCCTGGCGTTTGTTGCACGATTATGTCGATCTGAAGAGCGGCGATTGGCTGATTCAAAACGCGGCCAATTCGGCAGCGGGCCGGGCGGTGATTCAGATCGCGAACGATCTTGGCTACAAAACTGTAAATATCGTTCGCCGCGCCGAATTGATCGATGAACTGCGCTCAGAAGGCGGCGATGTCGTGTTTGTGGATGGAGAAAATCTTCGCGAGGAAGTAAAGAATGCGATGAGCGGCGCACCAGTCCGGTTGGGATTGAACGCAGTCGGCGGTGAAAGCGCGCTGCACCTTGCCAACTGCCTCGCGCCGGGCTCAACGATGGTAACCTTCGGCGCGATGAGTTTGCAGCCGCTGAAAATCCCAAACGGCCTGCTCATTTTCAAAGATCTTCGTTTCCGCGGAATATGGATTAACAAGTGGTACGACAACGCGACCATGGCCGAACGGATCGATGCATTTCGGCCACTCTTCGAAATGGCCAAGCGCGGACTGTTGCGCACGAAAGTCGAAAAGAGTTATCCGCTAAGCGAAGTGAAAGCCGCTGTTATGCACGCCGCGCAGGGAAAACGCAGCGGCAAGATTATTTTTGAATTTTGAATTGTAGGGCGCCGATTTTCGCCGCCGCTGGAAAAAGATGGCGGCGAACGTGGCCGATCTGCAACCTTGCGATTTAGACCATGCTCAGGGTAATTGTTGTCGGTGCGGGCATTAATGGTGTCACTGCCGCGATTGAACTAAAAAAACGCGGCCACAAAGTTGTTCTTGTCGATCCAGGGCCGCTGCCGCATCCGCTGGCCGCGTCCACCGATATCAGCAAAGCGGTCCGCACTGCTTACGGCGCTGATGAATATTACACAGCGCTGGCGGAGCGCGCGATTCCATTGTGGCGAAAGTGGAATGAGGAATTCGGCCTCGAGTTGTATCACGAGACCGGCGTTTTGTTCGTTCGGCGCGAGCTCATGCGGCCTGGCGATTTTGAATACGAAAGCTGCAAAATATTTGAGAAGCGCGGACACAAGTTTGAACGACTCAATTCAGCAAAGCTGCGCAAACGTTTCCCCGCATTTAATGCAGAACGTTTCGACGATGGATTCTTCGATCCCGAAGCGGGTTATGTGGAGAGCGGGCGGGTCGTCGTTACGCTCGTTGAGCAAGCACGATCACTCGGCGTTGAGTTAGTCGAAGGGATCAAGTTCATCGCATTGGATGAAAACGATAATTCGGTCAACGGCATTGTCCTGCAAGATCGACAACGAATTGGCGGCGATGCCGTCGTTGTTGCAGTTGGAGCGTGGACGCCGTACGTGCTGCCGTTCACGCGAAAATTCTTTCGCGCAACGGGACATCCGGTATTTCATCTCAAACCTGACAAACCGGAACTTTTCTCGCCGCAGCGTTTTCCCTTCTTCGGTGCCGATATTTCGACGACGGGCTATTATGGTTTTCCGCTTAATCGTGAAGGCGTGGTGAAAATCGCAAATCATGGACCCGGCCGCGAGATGTCGCCGGAATCGCCCGAGCGTACGGTCACTCCGGAAGAGGAAAAAAAGTTGCGCGAATTCTTGACCAAGGCAATTCCCGCGCTGACGGAGGCGCCAATCGTTTACACGCGGATTTGTTTGTACTGCGACACGCACGATGGAGATTTTTGGATCGCGTCCAATCCGGAGCGACGCGGATTGGTTATTGCAACCGGCGATAGTGGTCACGGGTTCAAATTTGCGCCGCTGCTTGGCGAAATCGTCGCAGATGCTGTGGAGGGCAAATCGAATCCGCTTTTGGAAAAATTTCGCTGGCGACCGGAAGTGCGTTCGGGCCTGGCCAAAGAGGCTGCGCGCTTTCAGCCCGAATTGTAGGGCGGCGATTTTCGCCGCCGTATTTTAATTGGCAGCCAAGATGGCTGCCCTGCAAAAATCGTTGGCCCGGCAGAGTCCCGCCTACCGCCACAAATCGACAATTACTCCTTTTGCGCGGGTTCTTTTTTCCGCTGGCGTTTAAGCAAGGTGATTTGTTTTATGCGCGCGGAATCGGACGGGCTCCAGGTCGCGACGTCCGGATCGTCCTTGAAAGCATTGTGCACGAGGCGCCGTTCGTAGGAATTCATCGGCTCGAGCTGTAAGGAACGGCCAGTAATGCGAACGCGCTCCGCCAATTCGCGGACGCGCTGCACAATGCGGTCTTCGCGCATGGAGCGGTAAAGCTCGCAATCGACGATCACTTTCGCCGCGTCCCGGTCCTTCGTTTGTAACAGCCGGTTGAGAAGAAACGTGATGGCTTCGAGTGTTTCGCCGTCGCGCCCGATCAGGCGCCGGCTTTCCTCAGTGTAAATTTGCAGAACCAGGTTGCCCGCCTCGTTCTGCGACTCCTCGATTTGCACGACAAAACCGAGATAGCCGAGGATGGTGTCGAGTAATTCCTTCGGTGTCATCGGTTTTTTCGTTTCGCGGCGACCGAACGCTTTTCGAGCGTTGGCGCGGGTTGCCTTTTGTTCTGATAAAATTGCAAGATGCTGAAAAGATTCTGCGTCGTGTAATACAATGCCAGAGCGGCAGCAAAATTGTAGCAGATAAATAAAAAGATGAGCGGCGTGAACATCATCACCCGGCGCTGGGTGGCATCGCCGGTCTTGGGCGTCATTTGCATCAGCCAAATTTGCGTCGCGGCCATGCAGAGGGGGATAATGTTGATCGGCCAGCCGAGTACGGGCAGATGCGCAACCGTGTCCGGTTGGGAAAGATCGCGCACCCAGAGAAATTTTGCGTTTCGCAATTCCACCGCCTGGCCGAGCATTTTAAACAGGCCGAAAAAGATCGGAATTTGAATCACCATCGGCAAACAGCCGCCGACCGGATTGATGCCGTACTCCTTGTAAAGCTTCATCACCTCCTGGTTCATGCGGGTGGGATCATCTTTGTATTTCTCGCGCAGCTCCTGCATTTTCGGCGAGAGCGCAGACATCTGGCGCATGGAACGGTTCGCTTTGTTTTGGATCGGCCAGAGCACAAGCTTGATGATGGTGGTAAGAGCGAGAATGGCGGCCGCGTAATTTCCGAGCAGGCCGTGCAACGAGTTCATAAAATTAAGCAGAAACTGGCAGACGATCTTGAACATGCCGAAGTCCATGATCTCGGCTTCGTTGTGCTCGAGTTGCGCGAGCCGATGGTAAAGCTTCGGGCCGGTGTAGATCTCAAACCGCGCGCTGTAAGTTTGTCCGGGCTGTAATTGAAAGCCGGGCATGCCCAGCGCGCCTTCGATTCCGAAGCTTTTTTGATCCGGCCAGCGCGCGATTTCGAAACGACGAGCCCAGACGCCGTTCGCCTTGGCCGTGAGCGGCGCGATCAACGTGGTAAAAAACTGATTGCTCACCGCAACCCATTCCGCGCCCGCGACATTTTGCTGGTAAAAGGGTTGCGCGGTACGCTGACCCACACCAAAAAATCCGCTGCCGCCTCCGAACCAGCCGACATCGATGCCTTTTGCCTTTCCATCGATGCACCAGACGAGTCGGGTGTAGGAAGGGTAATCTTTCGGATGAATTGAAGCAGCACCTCCAAGCGCGACAAAGTAGCCGGGGTTCGCGTAGGGCGCGGCGCCGCCATTCTCAAGATCGACATCGAGCTCGGCGACGAAGTTGTCTTTTGCTTCCGCGGACCTTTGGAAGAAAAACTTTTTTCGAATCGTGACGCGCTCGGCCAGCGTGCGCTCGAATCGTATAACATCCCCTTCCCGCGCGATTTTGTATTCCGGCAAGAGCGGAGCGGCGGGATTGTCGATGATTGCGCCGATCGGCAAGCGGTCGGAAGAATTCAAGGTCACGTGCGCATTCTGTTCCGCCTTGTGATTGAGCAAAATCGCCTCGGCGATGCCGCCGCCGCGATTTGTAAGACGGAGCTCAACGTCGGAATTGCGGAGCGTCTCAACCGCTTCTTGAAACGCTGGAATTGTTTCCGCCGCTACTGCCGCCGCCTCAGGCGCCGGAGAGGCAGATGATGGAGGCGCGCTAGGCGCGATTACTGGAGTCGACGAAACTGGCGCGGCAGTTGTTCCGGGCGCGGCGAGCGGTTTTGGCCGGATCTGCTTCGCGAGATAAACTTCCCACAAAACCAGGCCGACCACGCAAAGTATAACGGCAATCCACGCGGTTCGATCCATAAAAATTGTCGCCCTGGCTATTCACAAACGAGCGGATCAGTCGCGTAATTACGGGAAGTGCGAGGCGGCACCGGATCGCACCCGCAACCGCCCCAGGGTTGACATCGTACGATTCGTTTTGATCCCAGCCAGATCCCCTGGCAAAAGCCATGCGTTTTCACTGCTTCCAAAAGATAGGCTGAGCACGTCGGTTCGAATCGACAACCAGAACCGGGCCCGCCGATTAAGGACAAGAGCGGCGAAAGCGTGCATTGATAGATGCGAATAAAAGCGCGAACCAGCCGGAGCATCAGGACGCTAGAATAAAAGCGCGCTTTGCCAGACGCAACCATTCATCTTCTAACTGGCGATAACTTGCGTGCGCTGCGTTCGCTCGCGCAATCGTCACTATCCACTTTGCATCGACAATCTCTTGCTGGTGGTCGCGCACGATCTCGCGCAGGCGACGACGCACCCGGTTGCGCACAACCGCGCTACCAAGCCGACGTCCCGTGACGAAGCCGGCGCGGAAACCGTGAAATTCTTCCGCCGCGAGCACGCCAAGAATCAGCAGCCCGCCATGATGGGCGCGGCCTTCTCGACGGACGCGCTCGAATTCAGACGCGCGGGTCAACCGCCGGCTTTTTGGAAACGAAAGCGAACGGCGCACCGGCATATCAAATTGTCGATCTTGCGATGATGCCGCAGTTACGACAATGCGCGAAGATCGCAGTACAGTAAGAGCCTTCCCGCGATCAGTGCGCAGGAGGACTTTACGAAAGCTAAAACCGCTCCCGGAAAATTATGGACCGGGTGTGGAAGTTGTGGTCGTGGTCGATTCGGTCTTTGTCTCGCTGCTGGGCGAAGAGGTGGTATTGATTGTCGTGTTCGACTCCGTCCTGCTCGAAGTGGCAGGAGATGGATTGACGATCGTGGTGTTGCTTTCCTTCTTCTCCGCAGGCGGGTTCACCGTAGTTTCCTTTTGCTCACAAGCCACAAGCAAAGCCGCGCCCGCCAAAATGCAGATGCATTTTTTCATAGATTGAAAAACCGAATTCTTCACTGAGTGATTCAATTACGGTGTCGGCGAAGGCGATTCCATGGGAGTCGTAGTCGTCGTCGTTTCCGTTGGAGTCGTGGCCGTAGTCGTTTCGGGTGACGCTGTCGGACTTGCGGCCGGCGCAGTGGTTTCGGTTTTCTGTTCACAAGCCGCGAGGAGCGCGGCGCCAGCCAGAATGCAGATGTATTTCTTCATAGGTTTAGATTGCGAGGCCCAATATTGAGTTAATGATGAATCGGAGCAAGCTTCCTTTTCGGCCTTACATCAAATCAAAACGGTGGCTCGAATGGCAATCCATGCGCATCGGCCACCGCGCGACAGGTCAGCTTCCCGTCGCGGGTGTTGATTCCGCCCGCCAAGGCGGGTTGCTCCTTACAGGCTCCCTCTAAACCGAAATCGGCGAGCAACTCCACATACCGATAAGTCACGTTGGTGAGCGCCTGAGTAGCGGTGCGGGCGTAGGCGGCCGGCATATTCGCCACGCAATAATGAGTGACGCCTTCCTCGACATAAACCGGATTGAGATGCGTGGTCGCCCGCGAAGTTTCCGCGCAGCCTCCTTGATCGATGGAAATATCAACCAGCACGCTGCCGCGTTTCATTTTTCGCAACATCGCACGCGT
>Ga0066661_10000313_pt1 | contig 15585 bp, 15 predicted proteins | sample GraSoiAngelo_110_FD_66454 | JGI IMG/M metagenome (GOLD analysis project Ga0066661, IMG submission 66454) | Grasslands soil microbial communities from the Angelo Coastal Reserve, California, USA - 14_0903_12_30cm | ecosystem: Environmental > Terrestrial > Soil > Grasslands | place: USA... | reverse complement strand
ACGTCGAGAATGCGTGCTCGACGGGGCACTCGACCACGAACGACAGGCGCAGCGGCTCGATCATGGCTCCCGCGTATTCTCGGCCAGCAGCCGGAATCGCGCGGCGGCGTCGCCCCACACGCCGGCCAGGTACCGCTGGACGGCCTCCACCCCCTGGTCGTGGAGCTGATAGACGCGCCGGGTGCCGCGCGGCTCGTCGATCACCAGGCCCGCGTTCTTGAGCAGGCGCAGGTGCCGCGACACCGCCGGCCGGCTGATCGGCAGCGCGTCGGCGATCTCGCGCACGGTGCGGCCGCCGGTGCCCAGCAGCTCCACGATCGCGCGCCGGTTGGGATCACCCAGCGCGTCGAACGGGTCCCCCTTGCTCGGCAGCGCCGGCATGGCCGCGATGGTAACATGCCCGCTACCGTAACTATTTAGCTACCGTTATGCGGAGGGAAGGCATGAGGTCGTATGACGCCAGCGCAGCCATCCGGGCCACCCCGGACGCCATCTGGGACGTCCTCACGGACGCTCCTGGCTACACGCGGTGGGACTCGGGCGTCGAGCGGGTGGACGGCCGGATCCGGCCGGGCGAGAAGATCACCGTGGTCTCGAAGGCGAACCCGGGCCGCGCGTTCCCGGTCGAGGTCACGGAGTTCGAGCCCGGCCGCCGGATGGTCTGGTCGGGCGGCATGCCGCTCGGGCTGTTCAAGGGTGTGCGCACGTTCACGCTGACGCCGGAGGCCGGCGGCGTCACGACGTTCACCGTCCGCGAGGAGTACACCGGCCCGCTGCTGCCGCTGATCTGGCCGTCGATCCCCGACCTGGGTCCGTCCTTCGAGCAGTTCGCGACGGGGCTCAAGAGCCGGGCGGAGCGGGCCGGCTGACCCGGTAGCTGCGCAGGTCGAACCGGCGGAGCTGGCGGCGGTAGCGGAACGGGTACGTGGGCCAGTTGTTCGTGTTCCGGCCCCCGGTCGTGTACCAGCTGTGGCACCCGGTCTCCCAGACCGTCCGGTGGCTCTGGGCCTGGACCCAGCGGTTGAACTCGGCCTGGACCTCGTCGCGCACGTCCACCCAGTCCAGGCCCTTGCGGCGCAACGTCGCCAGGGCGCCGGCCACGTAGCCGATCTGCGCCTCCAGCATGAAGATGATCGAGTTGCTGCCCAGGTTCGTGTTCGGGCCGTACAGCATGAAGAAGTTGGGGAACCCGGCCACCGTGACACCCCGATAGGCCTCGGCGCCGTCCCGCCAGACCTCGTGCAGGTCCCGGCCGCCGGCACCGGTCACCCGCATCGGCTGGAGGAAGCCGGTCGCCTGGAAGCCCGTCCCGTACACGATGGCGTCCACCTCGCGGTGGGCGCCGTCCTCCGTGGACACGCCCGTCCCGGTGATCTCCGCGATCGGGTCGGTCACCAGCTCGACCGACGGCAGCAGCAGCGTCGGGTACCAGTCGTTGGAGAAGAGGATCCGCTTGCAGCCGATGACGTAGTCGGGCGTGCAGCGGTCCCGCAGCTCGGGGTCCGCGACCTGCGACTCCATGAACGTCCGCCAGCGCCCCTCCAGGGTCTTCCGCAGGGCCGGCGAACCCACCAGCGCGGTCCCCAGCAGCTCGCCGGTCAGGTAGATGCGGAGGCGGTCGGCCTGCCGGAGCAGCGGCACCGTCTCGTACAGGCGCCGCTCGCGGGCGCCGTACGGCCGGTCGGGCTTGGGGATCACGTACGGCGCGCTGCGCTGGAACACGTGCACCCGCGCCGCCCGCCGGGCGATCTCGGGCACGAACTGGATGACGCTCGCCCCCGTGCCGACCACCGCCACGCGCCGGCCGTCCAGGGGGCAGTCGTGCCGCCACCGGGCCGAGTGCCAGGAGGGCCCGCCGAACCGATCGCGGCCCGGGATGTCGGGCAGCAGCGGCCGGTTGAGCTGGCCGACCGACGACACCACGACGCGGGCGACGACCTCCTCCCCGCCGCCGAGCGTCAGGCGCCAGCGGCCCCGCTCCTCGTCGAACGCCACGGCGGAGACCTCGGCGCCGAGGCGGAGCCGCGGCCGCAGTCCGTAGTGGTCGCACAGCTCCTCCAGGTAGGCCAGGATCTCCGCCTGGCCGGAGTAGCGCCGCGGCCACGACCGCTGGTGGAACGAGAACGAGTACAGGTGGGACGGCACGTCGCAGCCGGCGCCCGGGTACGTGTTCTCGCGCCACGTGCCCCCGATGCGGGCCGCCTTCTCGAAGATCGCGTACGTCAGGCCCGTGCCCCGGAGCCGGGTCGCCATCCCCAGCCCGCCGAAGCCGGCGCCGACGATCGCGACGTCCAGCTCCTCAGGCATCGCCGAGGCCGGCCAGGAACCGCAGCAGCGCGGCGTTGACGGCCTCCGGCCGCTCCTGCTGGACCCAGTGGCCGGCGCCCGGCACCAGCACCACGTCCCGCAGGTCCGCCGTGTGCGCGCGCATCGCGTCGATCGGGGCCATGCCCAGGACCGGGTCGCCCGCGCCGGCCACGAACAGCGCCGGCACCTCGACGCGGGCGCCGGCCAGCCCGGGCGTCAGCGTCCAGTTCCGGTCGAAGTTGCGGTACCAGTTCAGGCCGCCGGTGAACCCGGTCTCCGAGAACACCCGCGCATAGTGGTCGAGATCGGCCTGCGACAGCCAGTCCGGAATCCGCTCCGGCTCGGGCAGGCGCTCGACCATGCCCCGGCCGTCGCGCGGTCCGGTCAGCATGGCCAGGGACGACGAGTCGAGCTCGCCCGCCACCGCGCAGAACAGCCGGCGCAGCGTCGTGACCGCGTCGTGCCCGAGGTCCGCGTCCGCGACGCCCGGCTCCTGGAAGTACAGGATGTAGAACCAGTTGTCGCCGAACGCCTCCTTCCAGATCTCGGTCGGCGGCCGGTGGGACCGCGGCACGTACGGCACGCTCAGGCCGGCCACGCCGCGCACGCGCCCGGGCGCGGTCAGCGCCAGGTTCCACACGACGGGGGCGCCCCAGTCGTGGCCGACCAGGACGGCTCGCGACTCCCCGAGCGCGTCCATCAGGCCGAGCACGTCGCCGGTCAGATGCCGGATGTCGTACTCGTGCACGGCCTCGGGCCGGCCGCTGCCGCCGTAGCCGCGCATGTCCGGCGCGACCGCGTGGTAGCCGGCCGCCGCCAGCGCCGGCAGCTGGTGCCGCCACGAATAGGACAGCTCGGGGAACCCGTGGCAGAGCACGACCAGCGGCCCGGCCCCGTCCTCGACCACGCGGAGGTCGATGCCGTTGACGCGGACCGTGCGCTCGGCCGCCATCAGGACGCGGTCTCCGCCTGCTCGTGCTCCTCGCGGTGGCGCTGGATCGCGCTCTGGACGGCGGCGGTGGCCGCGCCGATGAACGTCTCCCGGTTGGCGGCCGCCCAGTCCCGGCTGGCCACCAGCGTGTGGGCCGAGCGCTGGAGCTCCGGCATCACGTACCGGGCGAACAGGTCGTACGAGTGGAGCGTCTCGCGCTCGTCGGCCCACTCGTGCGCCAGCAGCAGGTACGTGCCGAAGCCGCCCGACTTCTCGGCCAGCCGGCGGATCTGCGCCACGGCGTCGTCCGGCGTGCCGATCACGGCGAAGCCGGACGCGTTCAGCGCCTCGACCATCTCCGGGTGGGTGTTCGCGTCGGGCGCGATGGGCAGGGCCGCGACGCGCTGGAAGTAGTCAACCCACTGCTCCAGCCCGAACGCGGTTTCGCGGGCCGCCTGCTCGCGCGTCTCGGAGAGGTGCATCGGCCCCACCAGGCGCCAGGCGCGCCGGTCCACGGTCGCCCCGAACTGCGCGGCGCGCTCCTCCATGATCCCCCAGTGGTAGCCGAGGGCGTCGAACCCGCCCAGGCTCGTCGCCCCCAGGGAGAGCAGGCCGCAGCCGAACCGCCCGGCGGCGCGCGGGCCGGCAGGCGACACCTGGGCCGCGACCGCCACCTCGAAGTGCGGCCGCTGGTACGGCCGCAGCTGCAGTCGGGCGTCCCGGAGCGTGAACCAGTCCGTCTCCAGCGTCAGCGGCTCCTCGCTCCGGAGCAGGCGGATGATCGCCTCCAGCGCCTCCTCCATCATGTCCCGCTGGCGGGCGACCTCGATGCCCATCATGAACGCGTCCGAGGGCAGCGCCCCCGGGCCCACGCCGAACATCACCCGGCCCTTCGTCAGGTGGTCGAGCAGGCACATCCGGTCGGCCAGCAGCAGCGGGTGGTGGTACGGCAGCGACGACACACCGGTGCCCAGGCGGATATGGCGCGTGCGCTCGGCGGCCGTGGCGATGAACACCTCGGGCGACGGGATGATCTCGTAGCCGGCCGAGTGGTGCTCGCCGATCCAGGCCTCGTGGAACCCGAGCCGGTCCAGGTGCTGGATCAGCGCCAGGTCGCGCTCCAGCGCCACCGTGGGGTTCTGCCCACAGGGGTGGAACGGGGCGAGGAAGATGCCGAACCGCTGGGGCTCCTGCTGCATGCGCTGCCTCCTTTCAGGGCCGGACCAGGACCTTGCCCTGCGCCGCGCCGCCGAGCGCGGCGAACGCCTCGGCGACGCCGTCGAGGCCCACGACGCCCGTCACCAGTGCCTCGACCGGGAGCTCGCGCCGGCCCAGCCGCTCCAGGGTTGCCGCGAACTCCTCGCGCCGGTAGCCGAACGAGAAACGGACCTCCAGCTCCTTCGTGACGGCGAAGAACGGCTCGATCTGGTCGGGGTCCATGCAGACGCCGACCACCACGACGCGGGTCCGCGGCGGCGCCTCGCGGATGATCGTCCGCAGGATGCCCGGGACGCCGACCGCCTCGAAGATCACGGCGTCGCGGACCGGGCCGCCGAGCACCTCCAGGGCGGCGCGGTCCGCCTGGCGGGTGGGCACGCCGAGCTCCTCCCACCTCCCGTACGGCGACGCGATCGCCGGATCGACCACCTCGTCGGCGCCGAGCAGCTCGGCCAGGCGGCGGCGCGGGGCCGAGAAGTCGGCGGCGATGACCGGCCCGTGGCCGCGCGCCTTGAGGGCGGCCACCACGGCGAGCCCGATCGGGCCGCAGCCGATCACGACGCACGCCTCCTGTCCGGTCAGGCGGGCGAGCTGGACCGCGTGCTCGCCGACCGCGAGCGGCTCGGTCAGCGCGGCGACCTCGGCCGTCAGCGCCTCCGGCACGGGCAGCAGCAGCGCCTCCTGCAGGACCATGCGCTCGGCGAGGCCGCCGGGGTAGCGGTTGGAGTAGCCGATCCCCTCCGGCCCCGCGGGACCGACGATCACCGGCATCGAGCAGACCCGGGTGCCCGCCGCGAACGTCCGCTCGGTGCCGGGGCCGTGCTCGACGACCTCGGCGCAGAACTCGTGGCCGAACACGACCCCGCGCTCCGGGTCCATGCCGCCGAGACCGCCCGCCTGGGCGACCAGGCCGGCGAAGCGGCGCATGTCGGCGGCGGCGTGGAGATCCGAGCCGCAGATGCCGCAGGCGAGCGTCCGCACCAGCACCTGGCCGGGACCGGGGACGGGCTCCTCGACCTCTTCCACCACGACACCGCCGATCCTCGTAACCGCCGCACGCATGATTTCGACATGAGTATCACATTCCAGGGCAGAGGGGCCCTGGTGACGGGAGCGGCGCGGCCGCGGGGCATCGGCCGGGCCACCGCGCTGCGCCTGGCGGCGGGCGGCGCCGACGTCGCCTGCCTCGACATCGCGCGGCCGTACGACGAGGCGCCCGGCCACGCGACGGCGTCGGCCGACGACCTGCGGGACGTGGTCGAGCGCGTCGAGGCGCTGGGCCGGCGCGCCGTCGCCGTGCGCGCGGACGTCTCCGACGAGGCCCAGGTGGAGGCGGCGGTGCAGGCCGCCACCGACCACCTGGGCACGATCACGCTCGTCGCCAACGTCGCGGGCGGCAGCGGGCCCGGGTTCGGGCTGGGGCCGCTGGTGGACCTGCCCGAGCCGGAGTTCCGGCGGGTGCTGGACGTGAACGTGGCCGGCACCTGGTTGGTGTCGCGCGCGTGCGCGCGCAGGATGGTCGCGGCCGGAGTGGGCGGGCGCATCTGCAACGTCTCCAGCCAGGCGGGGAAGCGGGCGTTCCCGATGCTGGGCGCGTACAGCACGGCGAAGGCGGCGGTCATCATGCTGACGCAGGCGCTGGCGCTCGAGCTGGGCCCGGCCGGCGTCGCCGTCAACGCGGTGTGCCCGGGCACGGTGGACACCGACCTGGTCAACCCCGACGGCATGCTGGAGCAGATGCTCGGCGGCCCGGAGAAGCTGGCCCGGTTCCTCGAGCGCGAGATCCCGCTGCGGCGCCTGCAGACAGCCGACGAGATCGCCGCCGCGATCTGCTGGCTGCTCTCGGAGGAGGCGGCGGCGGTCACCGGCGAGGCGGTCAACACCAGCGCGGGCCAGACGATGGTGTGACCCGCCAGGCGCTACCGTAGGGCGACGATGCGAGTAGCTGACGGCGACGTCGCGGAGCTGCGCGACTACCTGGTGAAGATCGTGGAGCTGCTGCCCCGGCTGGACCTCGACGCCCGGGTGGGCGGCGGCGCCGGCGTGGGGCAGCTCGCCTTCCACGCGGGCGAGTCGGCCGACCACTGGATCCGGCTGCGGATGCTCGGCGACGACCGGCCGCGGGACCGGAACGCGGAGTTCGCCGGCCGGTTCACGCGTGAGAACGTGGCGGCGTCGCTGCGCCGGGCGCTGGCGGCGTGCGAGGAGCTGGTGGCCCGGGCGCCGGAGCTGGGCGACCGCTGCCCGAACCCGCCGGCCGACGAGCCCGGGTACACGGTGCTGAACTGCCTCGTCCACGTGACCGCGCACACGGCGGAGCACGTCGGCCACCTGGAGGGCACCCTCGGATGACCCGGAGCGCGCTCGGGCTCGCCGCCGCCCTGCGGGCGGGGGAGCTGAGCGCGGCGGAGGTGGCGCGGGATCACCTGGAGCGCCTCGGCGCGCTACGGCCGGTCATCGGCGCGGTGGCCGCGACCGAGCCCGAGCGCACGCTCGCGGCCGCCGCCGAGTCGGACCGGCGGCTGCGGGCCGGCGCGGCGCGCCTGCTGGAGGGCGTCCCGTTCACGGTCAAGGACTGGATCGACGTCGAGGGCTGGCGCGTGCTCGGCGCCACCACCGGCCCCCTGGCGGACCCCGGCCGCCGGCCGGCGGCCGACGCGACGGCGGTAGCCCGGCTGCGCGCCGCCGGCGCCGTTCCCCTGGCGATCAGCTGCGCCCTGGCGGAGACCGCGGCCCACGGCCGCACCCGCAACCCGCGCGACCCGGAGCGGGCGCCGGGGGGATCGTCGTCCGGCGCCGCCGCGCTGGTGGCGGCCGGCGCCTCGCCGCTGGCCCTGGGCAGCGACTCGGGCGGCAGCATCCGGCTGCCGGCCGCCTGGTGCGGCGCGGCCGGCCTGAAGCCGACGTTCGGCCGGGTGCCGCTGACCGGCCACTTCCCGCGCTGCGGCTCCCTGGAGGACGGCCGCACGGTGATCGGGCCGCTGGCCACATCCGTGGACGACCTGGCCGCGGCGCTGGCCCTGATCGCCGGCCCGGACGGGCTGGACGCGGGCGTCGCGCCGGTGCCGCTCGGCGACCCGGACGCCGTGGACATGTCCTCCCTCCGCGTCGGCGTCATGAGCGGCGGGCCGGCTGGCGCGGCGTTGCGCTCGCTGGCGGGGGCCGGCGCGACGGTGGTGGAGGCGCCGATGCCGGACGTCCACGACGAGGCGCTGGACATCACGCTCCGGCACTGGGGCCGGGCGCGGCTCACGGGCGAGGAGAACGTGCGGCTGCTCTGGGACTGGGACCGGTTCCGGCGCCGGCTGCTGCTCCTGACGGCGGAGATCGACGTGCTGGTCACCCCGGCGACCGACGGCCCGGCGCCGCCGTGGCGGGAGTGGGAGGTCGGCGACTACCGGTGGACGCTGCCCTGGAGCCTGACCGGCGCCCCCGCGGTGGTCGTGCCCATGGCTGAGGAGGCCGGCCTGCCGGTGGCCGTCCAGGTGATCGGGCGACCCTGGCAGGACCACGTCGCCCTGGCGGCGGCGCGCATCGTAGAGTCCGCGGCGTGAACGAACGGGATGCGGTGGAGCAGGCGCGGATCCTCGAGCACGGGTGGACCGGTCCGGAGCACGTCCTGCTGGCCGTCCTCGCCGAGCCCGGCCTCGCCGCCGAGACGCTGAACGGGCTCGGCGTGACCTACCAGGCGCTCGCGGAGCGCCTGCGCTCGCGGGAGGACGACCCCGACCTGGCCCGCGCGGGGAGCGGCATCAGCCTGAACCCGGCGGCCCAGCGGGTGGCCGGATGGGCGCGCGGGTTCGCGGCAGCCCAGGGTCCGGGCGATCCGCGGCCGGAGCACTGGCTGGTCGCGCTGCTGTACGCGAACGACCGTGCCGCGATGGCGCTGGACCCGTTCGGCGTGACGGCCCGCGCGCTCGCCGGCGCGCTCGGCCGTCGCGGCGCGCCCGTGCCGGCGGAGGCGCCGGCCGAGTACCGCGCCTGGCGCGGGGTCCGCCACGTGATGGTGGCCGAGGAGGAGCGGCGTCCGGTGGTCCAGGTGCTGCTCCGGCGCCACCCGCCGGGCTCGGAGTGGCGGTGGGGCTTCAACCTGGTCGGCCAGCCGCGCCAGTGCCGGATCACGGCCGAGGCGGGCATCGACCTGGACGCAATCGTCGCGGAGGCGCGGGCGGGCAAGGGCGGCTGACGCCGCCGCCGGGCCGGAGGCCCGGGCCGGGGAGCTACGCGCGGACGACCAGCGTGCCGACGATCAGGTCGTGGATCGCCTGCTTGCGCTGGCCCAACCCGATCATGAACGCGCTGATGATCGCCGGGATCAGGCAGATCGCGAACGAGAGGTAGATCAGCAGGTACCGGATCATGCCGAACAGGAACGTCACCGGCTGTCCGTCCACCCGGACCAGCCGCAGGCCCAGCGCCATGTACCCGATCGTCTGCCCGCTCCGCGACCAGAGGTAGCCGAAGTACAGCAGGCCCAGGATCAGCGTGACCACGCCCCCGCGCACGCTGACGCCGGTCGTGTCCCCGGTCGACGCGTGCGCGATCGCGCCGATGATCGCCCCGACGACGGCGGACGCGATGCCGACGATGATCGCGTCGAGGACGTACGCGACGAACCGGCGCCAGAAGCCCGCCAGCTGCGTCGTCGCCTGCGCTCCGTATCCGTACGGTGTTGCGGCGGACTGTGGCTGTGTCATGGCTCACCTGTAACAGCGCCTCCGGCGGCGCGCTCCCGTCCCGCCTCGCCATTCATAGACGAAGGCTTCGACAGGGACCCTACGCCGGGCCCCGCGACGTGTCCAGCACGGGTACCCCGGCCGAGCGAAGATACGGACGTGCTGGTATTCGCCGCGATCGCGCCCCACGCCACCCACGCCCTTGTCGAGGGCGAGCCCCCGGGCGCCGCGACCCGGGCGGCCATGGCCGAGCTCCAACGCCGCTTCGACGCCGCGCGTCCGGACGCGGTCGTCGTGCTCACGCCGCACACCGTGCACGTCGAGGGCGCGATGGCCGTCGTCACCGCCGCCAGGGCGGCGGGCGACCTGGCCCAGTGGGGCGTCCCCGACGTCGCGCTGCGCGTGCCGGTGGACACCGATCTCGCCGCGACCGTGCGGGACGCGATCCGCGCCGCCGGCATCCCCGTCGTCGGCGTGTCGTACGGCGGCAACAACCAGCACGAGGCGGTGATGCCGCTCGACTGGGCCACGCTGATCCCGCTCTGGTGGATGGGCGGCCGCTCCGACCCGCAGGTGCCCACCGTCATCGTCTCGCCCGCGCGCGACCTCTCACCGGCGGCGCACGTCGAGGCCGGGGCCGCCATCGCCGGGGCGCTGGCCGGCGCCGGCCGGCGGGCCGCGCTCGTCGCCAGCTGCGATCACGGCCACGGTCACCTCGCCGACGGCCCGTACGGCTTCCGGCCCGAGTCCGCCGTGTTCGACGAGCTGGTGTGCCGCCTGGTGCGGGAGGACCGGCTCGCCGCGGTCGCGGACATCGACCCGGCGCTCGTCGCGGCGGCGGCCGCCGACAGCTGGTGGCAGATGCTCATGCTCACCGGCGCGCTGGGCGGCGGCTGGCGGGGCGAGTTCCTGTCGTACGAGCACCCCACGTACGTGGGCCTCCTCTGCGCCGCGTACGCCCCCGCCCCGTAGCCCCTCGCCCGGTCGCGTTCACTAGTGTTAGCGGCCGATGAGCAGCGAGTTCGAGGAGGTCGCGCGGGAGCTGGGCCTGCGCGCGGGACAGGTCGAGCGCACCCTGGCGCTCAGCGAGGACGGCGCGACCGTGCCGTTCATCGCGCGCTACCGCAAGGAGGCGACCGGCGGCCTGGACGAGGTCCAGGTGCAGGCGGTGCTGGACGGCGTCCGGCGCCGGCGCGAGCTGGAGGCCCGCCGGGCGGCCGTGATCGCCTCGATCGAGGAGCAGGGCAAGATGACGCCCGAGCTGGCCCGCGCCCTGGCCGGCGCCGCGACGCGCGCCGAGCTGGAGGACCTGTACCTCCCCTACCGGCCGAAGCGGCGGACGCGGGCCACCATCGCCCGCGAGCGCGGCCTGGAGCCGCTGGCCGACCTGCTCTGGCGGCAGCAGGCCGGCGGCGACGCGGGGACGGCGGTGGCGCCGTTCGTGGACGCGGAGCGCGGCGTCCCCGACGCGGCTGCCGCGCTGGCCGGCGCCCGCGACATCTGCGCCGAGCGGGTGGCCGAGAGCGCGCCGCTGCGCGGCCTGGCGCGGCACCTCGCCGCGCGGAAGGGCCAGCTGCGGTCGGACGTGGTGCCGGCGAAGCGGGGCGAGCGGACGCAGTTCGAGGACCACTACGGCCGCCAGGAGTCGCTGGCCTCGGCCCCCTCGCACCGCGTCCTCGCCACGTTCCGGGGCGAGGCGGAGGGGGTGCTCCGGGTCAAGCTGGCGTTCCCGGACGAGGAGATCGCGGCGGCGCTGGTGGGCCGGGTGGTGCGGCGGCCGTCGGCGCTGCTCGCCGGCGAGCTGGACGCGGCGGTGCGCGACGGCTGGGAGCGCCTGCTGTCGCCCTCGCTGGAGACGGAGCTGCGGGCCGAGCTGAAGGAGCGCGCCGACCGGGCCGCGATCGAGGTCTTCGGCCAGAACCTCCGCCACCTGCTGCTGGCGGCCCCGGCCGGCTCGCGCCGCGTCGTCGCCCTCGACCCCGGGCTGCGGACCGGGGTCAAGCTGGCCGCGCTCGACGAGACGGGCCGGGTCCTGGAGACGGCGACGCTGTACTCCGAGCGCGGCGAGGGCGAGCGGCGTCGGGCCGCCGCCGTCCTGGTGGACCTGGTCGCCCGCCACCGGCCCGACCTGGTCGCGGTCGGCAACGGCACGGGCAGCCGCGAGGCGGAGGGGTTCGTGCGCGCGACCCTGGCGGACCAGCCCAACCCGGTGCCGGTCGTCTCGGTCAGCGAGCAGGGCGCGTCCGTCTACTCGGCGTCGGACGTGGCGCGGGACGAGCTGCCGGCGCTGGACGTGTCGCTGCGCGGCGCGGTCTCGATCGGCCGCCGGCTGCAGGACCCGCTGGCGGAGCTGGTCAAGATCGACCCCCGCAGCATCGGCGTCGGCCAGTACCAGCACGACGTGGACACGGGGGCGCTGCGCAAGAAGCTCGGCGAGGTGGTGGACTCGTGCGTCAACGCGGTCGGCGTGGACGTGAACACGGCGTCGCCGCAGCTGCTGGAGCACGTGTCCGGGGTGGGCCCGACGCTGGCGAAGCGGATCGTCCAGCACCGCGAGCGCGAGGGCGCGTTCGCCAGCCGGTCGGCGCTGAAGCGGGTGAGCGGGCTGGGGGCGAAGACGTTCGAGCAGGCCGCCGGCTTCCTGCGCGTGCGCGGCCGCGAGCCGCTGGACGACAGCGCCGTCCACCCGGAGCGGTACGAGCTGGTGGCCCGGATGGCGCGCGACCTGGGCGCGGACGTGGCCGCGCTGGCCGGGAGCCCGGAGCTGGTCCGCCGCGTGGACTGGCGCCGCTACGCGTCGGCCGACGTCGGCGAGCCCACGCTGCGCGACATCCTGGCCGAGCTGGAGAAGCCGGGCCGGGACCCCAGGGGCGACTTCTCCGCGCCGGCGTTCCGCGACGACCTGCGCTCGCTGGAGGACGTCCGCGAGGGCATGGTGCTGCAGGGCGTGGTCACGAACGTGACCGCGTTCGGCGCGTTCGTGGACGTCGGCGTCCACCAGGACGGCCTGGTCCACGTGTCGGAGCTCGCGAACCGGTTCGTACGCGACCCGGCCGAGGTGGTGCACGTCGGCGACCGGCTGACCGTCAAGGTGCTGGGCGTCGACCTGCCCCGGCGTCGCCTGAGCCTGTCGGCCAGGCAGGCGGGCTAGAACGCGAGGAGCCCGGCCGCCGCGGCGGCCGGGCTCCCCGTGACTTCGCTGCCTCCGGCTACGTGCCGAGCAGCAGCCGGTCCGTCGAGCCGTCGGACCCGACGTCGAAGATCTCGACGCCCGCGGACGTCGCGATCGCGGCCGGGGCGAGCTGCCAGCTGCCCTCCAGCGAGGTCCAGCCGGACCACGTCGTCCCGTTGAAGCTGTCGCGCCAGATCGCGCTGTCGAGGCCGATGGCGAACACCTGCGGCTGGCCCGACGTCGGGGACACCGCGCTCGGGCCGGTGCCGAAGCCGCCGCCCAGCGACTCCCACGCGCCCCACGTCGTGCCGGTCCGGACCCGGTGCCACATGGCGAGGTCGTTGCCGCGGCCGAACACGTCGAGGCGGCCGCTCGTGGCGATCGCCCCGGGGTCGGTGGTGATGATGCCGCCGAGGGACTCCCATGACCCCCAGGTGGAGCCGTTCCACTGGATGTGCCACAGCGCGTTGTCACGCCCGACCGCCACGACGTCGAGGTTGTTGACCTGGATGGACGCCACCGCGGGACCGGAGATCAGGATCCCGCCGAGCGGCTGCCAGCCGCCCCAGCCCGTCGTGTTCGTCCAGGGCCGGTGCCACAGCGCGTTGTCGCTGCCGCGCACGAAGAGGTCGAGGCGGTTCGCGCCCCAGGCGACGGCGCCCGGGCCGTTCGCGGTGAAACCGCCCAGCGAGCTCCAGCCGCTCCAGCGACCGCCCGCGAAGCTCTGCCACCAGACGGCGCCGTCGATGCCGCGGACGAACGCGTCGCGCTGGCTCGCGGTCTGCACCGCGACCGCGGCGTGCGCATTGCTGACGCCGCCGAGGCCCTCCATGGCGCACGTGGCGCCGGCATCCGTCCACGCCGGCTGCACCGGGAAGGTGGCCGCGCCGAACGCCACGTTGCGCGCGGGCCACGTCGTCAGCCCCTGGCACTTGTCGGCGTTCTCCAACCCGGCGGCGTCGACCCAGCCGAAGAAGGGCTGGTTGGTGTTGGACAGGAACGCGCCCACGAGCGGGTCCGTGATGGCCTCCGCGATCTCATGGCCCGTGACGATCGACATGCCGTCCAGCAGGCCCGCCGGGCCCGCGTTCACCGCGTTGGTGGCGCAGGCCGCTCCCTCGTCGGGAGCCCAGGGGATGTACGCGAAGACCGTCTGCAGGGTGCCCGACGTCGTCAGGTCCCAGTCGTGGAAGCCGCACGCCGGGCCGACCTCGGGGACGTCGAAGTTCGACAGCCCGGACGGCGGGAGCACGATGATCAGCGAGTTCTCGTCACCCGCCGTGACGCCGAAGTGCGCGCGCGCCGCGTCCGCCTCGTTCGAGATCGCCAGCTCGTTCGAGGTCGCCGTGGGAGCGGCGTTGGCGGTGTCGTTGAACGACCCCGCGAGCCTGCCGGGGACGCCCGCGCGCGAGTGCCCGCCGCAGGCCGCGATGGTCGAGCCGATGGGGATGTCCCCCGGCTGGTCGCTCCCGCAGTACTGCGTCCCAGTGGTCAGGTAGGCGCTGCCGGCGAGGTCGTCGACGAACGTGGTCACGTAGCTCATGCCCGCAGGCTGGTTGCCGGTGCTCCAGTCGCCCCAGAAGTCCAGGAAGATCCGGGGCGCCGTCTGGACGAAGCCGCCGTTGTACGTCAGCTGGCCGCTGCCGTTCGTCAGCGCGGTCGGGGCCTTCCCGGCCGCCGGCGACGCCGCCCGCGAGGGCGCGCCCGCGCCCTTGAACCCGGCGGGCCGGAGCGGGTGCGCCGTCGACTTGCCAGACGGCTTGACGAACACGTGGGCCGCCCCGGGTCTCGCGGCCGGTGCGGCCGCCTGGGCCGGCACCGCGGTCACGCCCGCCGCGAGGACGGCCACCCCGGCAACCAGCAGTCGCCGCAGGGATACCACCAACATCGCTTTCTCCTTTCCCTCTGCCTTCTCGGCGGACCCGGCCGGGGGACCGGGCCCCGCAATGCTAGAGGAGTAGACACCCATGCCGCATGGGCGTTCTGTCCCATTGCCTCGGGACAGGAAGACGTGGCGGACAGTGCCCGCCGGGCCCGCGAAATCCGCGGCTTGACAACCGGATCGAAGCGGAATACTGTCGCCGTAATCGATTCCGGTATCGGTTCCGGAATGCCGGTTACCAGGGGACCGGAGGGGAGAGAGGAGGGTCCGTTGCAGACGAGGCGACGCGTCACGATCGACGATATCGCTCGCCACGCCGGTGTGACCAAGACGACGGTCTCTCGCGCCCTCAACGCCCGTCCGGACGTCAATCCGGAGACGCGCGACCGCATCTCCGAGATCGCCGAGCGGCTCGGCTACGTGCCCAGCGCCACTGCCAAGGTCCTGCGCACCGGCCGCTCCCACACGATGGGGATGGCGCTGCCCTCGTTCACGTGGCCGGGGATCCTCGAGATCCTGCGCGGCGTGTCCGACGTCCTGGACGCGCTCGGCTACCAGGTCACGCTCTTCCCATTGACCCGGGGCGAGGAAGCGGAGCGCGACCTGGTGTTCCGCGTGATGCCGTCCCTGCAGATGGACGGGCTGATCCTGATCCTGCCCCCCGGCATGCTCCGGTACATCGGCGAGCTGGCCAGCCGCGGCGTCCCGGTCGTGCTGATCGACGACCGCGTCGAGCACCGAGACCGGGACTTCCCGTCGGTCGGCACCACGAACGTCAGCGGCGCCCGGGCGATCACGCGGCACCTGCTCCAGCTCGGCCGGCGCCGGATCGCGATCATCACGGGGCCCGACACGCAGGACGTCAGCAAGAACCGCCTGGCGGGTTACCGCCTGGCCCTGGAGGAGGCCGGGGTGCCGTTCCGGCAGGAGCTCGTCGTCGGGGGCAACTTCGAGCCGCCCAGCGGCCAGGCCGCCGTCGAGTCGCTGCTGGCGTCGGGCCAGCGGTTCGACGCGGTCTTCGCGTCCAACGACCAGATGGCCCTCGGCGCGCTGCGCGGGCTGCACGCGGCCGGGGTCTGTGTGCCCCACGACGTCGCGCTGGCCGGCTTCGACGACGACCACGCCGGCCGGTTCACCATCCCGTCACTGACGACCGTGCACCAGCCGCTCTACGAGATGGGCAGCGCCGCGGCGCGGACGGTCGTCGCAGCCGCCGAGGGCCAGCCCAGCGAGCGTCACATCGAGATCCCCGCCCGCCTCGTGGTCCGCGAGTCGTGCGGGGCAGGCGGAGAGAGGAGTAGTTGAGGCGGCCGGCCCCCCCGGCCGCGGTGCGGAGCCATGGAGAGGAGAGGACATGTCATGAGCGTCTTTAGGCCATCGAGGCGAGACTTCGTAAGAG
>Ga0066661_10000312_pt1 | contig 15590 bp, 16 predicted proteins | sample GraSoiAngelo_110_FD_66454 | JGI IMG/M metagenome (GOLD analysis project Ga0066661, IMG submission 66454) | Grasslands soil microbial communities from the Angelo Coastal Reserve, California, USA - 14_0903_12_30cm | ecosystem: Environmental > Terrestrial > Soil > Grasslands | place: USA... | reverse complement strand
ACTCCGTCGGGAACAGGGCCAGGGAAGGTTGAGCTTCTGAGGAATTTCCGGGAGCACAGTGGTGAGGTTCTAGCCTATTCGGTACGGCAGCAGGACATGCATATTTTCATCCTTAGCGAGACGTCGGCTGTCGCCGCGTACATGAAGGTTTACGAGGCGAACGAAAACAAGGACGTTGCACGCGAGGATACGACGCACGTGTTCACAAAAGATCACGGTACATGGAGATTGAGAATCTCCAGGGTCAGCCACCCATCCCCAGGCAAGTGACACGGCCAAGCAAAACGGTTGCCGTCATGGTGTTGAACAATCGCGGTAGCTCTCATTGACCGGGAGTTGAGTATCATGTGATTAGAATAGCCGTGCTTCTCATATGACCGAAATCCGGGCGAGACCAATTCATTCCTGATCTCAGTAATACGAGGACGTACACTTAGATCGCTAGGAGGCAGATATGCATAGGTTGATTTTTCTGCTTGGTGTCATCGTAATGTCCACTTCCGTCTTGTGTCAGAACAGCCCGACGGATTCACAGAATCTCCGAGGCTTGTTGGAAGAAGTCCGACAGTTGCGGCGCGATTTGCAGACGACCACCGTTGCCGCACAACGTGTCCAGATTGCCCTCTATCGAGCGCAACTTCAGGATGCGGCTGTTGCCCGGATGGCGAAACTCGTCGAGGAAGCCCACTCGAAAGTGATCGATCTGACAGCGCAGCGTAAGCGCGTTGCTACGCAAATTGAACAGAGCGAAGATCAACGGAACCGCACCCAAGATGATAATCAGCGGAGGCAAATCGAGGAAGAAGCGCTTCCGCAACTGAGAGGTCAGCTAGAAGTGGTGACGAATGAAGAGCGGCAGTGGCGCGCAAGGGCAAACGAAGCAGAGGGGCAGCTGAGGGTTGAGCAGCGCAAGCTGGATGGGCTGCATGCCTTGCTCGACCAGCTTGATCAAACACTTCAGAATGTCGGGCGGAAGAGCGACAACACTCCTCTCGTTAGTCATCGATCAGAACCCAGTCGATGAGTCTTCCGTGCACGGGTCATCGGCTATTCGGAAAGTGGATCGTCCTCATTATTGGCGCAACTAATATCATCAATGCGACCCGCATCGCGGAGATGCCAGCGCCCGTTCTCTGGTCGGTCAGATGGAGTTGAATTAAACCAGCTTTCCGCGCTTCCAAGACTTTGTGCGCCGCGTCGGCCTTTCGCGATAACCGCCAATCGCCACAAAGACGCCGACCCCGACATCCCCATCCTGAAGCAAGCCAAGGCCGAGTAGGCGAGGTTGCTGTGAGCCGACCCAAAAGCTGCCGCGCGGTGGAGGTTTTGTTACAGCGTCTAAAGGAAACGCGTTGTGCGCCGCTTGCGCAGGCCACGGCGGCGGATGGTTGGCGTTAATCGGCTTATCACTAATGGTTCAGCGCATGCACTCGGGGAAACAATGAACTGGAAATCTTTTGGCAGAGCGCTCAGATGGCTCGGGCCGATCTCAGTGCTATCGGCAGGCCTGTGGGTGCCGGTGCCGGTTCGGGCCCAGTCCGGTTCCGTAGCACCGTCGCCGCAACGCAAGACCAGCACCCCTTACACTGGCGATCTCTCCATTTTCGATGCTCCGGGGCGCGATGAACGCCTGCAGATCAAACGCGTCATGGATATGCTTGGCATTGAGCCCGGAAAAAACGTTGCCGACATCGGTGCCGGATCGGGCTGGTTCACGGTGCGCGCCGCTCGCCGTGTCACGGGCTCGGGCACGGTTTATGCTGTGGACATCAACCCGGAAGCAATTCAGTACATTGACCGGCGCGCGAAAAAAGAGCAACTCCAGAACATAAAGACGATCCTCAGCAAGCCCGACGATCCACAGGTCCCGGCCGACAGCATCGACGCCGTGCTGCTGCTCAAGACCTACCACGAGGTAGCCCATCCGGTTGTGCTACTCAGGAACCTTCGCTCATCGCTTAAACCAGGAGCCAAGATTGGCATCATTGATCGCAACGGCAATGGAGCAAATCATGGCGTGAGTAAAGACGTGGTCGTTCGCGAAGCCGCCCAAGCCGGATACGAACTGCGTGACTCACAGGATTTCGTGAAGGCCGACGGCATGGATTATTTTCTGATCTTCACTGGGAAGCCGGACTAGGTTCGCCCTTGCCCGTTGGTTTTGCGGCATGCTTTCCATCGGTCGGGTTCTAGTCGCAAAACTGGCTATTTTTGAAGCATCGCGATAACGACAAGAAATGGCTACTGTCCAAGCCAACAGCTATGCTCGTTCGCGTGGCCATCATCGACATCGCACATTCTTCCGTGTGTTCCCGCACTATCCTCAGAGCAATCCTCTACGCGAATTTCTTTCTCTTTGCCTTGTTAGTAATACCGAGAACACAGCGTTGCGTAGACCAAGCATTCCTCGCTTTCAGACGGAAGATGGCCGCAAGTTCACGATCTCCAAAAGGCCAGCGGACTTCACCAGAAACATTCCCTCCACATTCGTCATTCCACCGGGTGAATCCATGGTTTACCCCATCCTTCTAGACGACCAGTGGGACGCAGTTCCCGGTCTTCCGATAGCTGATGAAACGCCTATCCCAATTATGATCAGGGCGATCTATCAACTTGATCCGACGCCGGAAGCATCTGCGCAGAACGTCAGGATCGGTCGCTTGGAATCGAGCATGTACAACTTCACGGTCAGACACTGGTTATCGCGCACGCCCCTCCTGAAAGTTGGCAGTTGTTGATAAATCGCGATTGCACTCGCCGCGGGCTCTGAGCCTTTAGAGAGGCTTTTCCCTTCTTTTCTTCCTGCCGGTGTGGCACACACATCAGAACGCAAGGGGCTTTCATCATTGGATTGGGCGGGCACACGCCTATCCAGTCATAACCCTTTGGGCAGCTGCCATTACGCGCAGGGTCACATCCGTGTACGCCATAGCGCTTCACCGGCTTGCAGTCATTCCGGGGCACGGGTTGTGCCAAACCCAGGCAAACACAACCAACCACGAGCAGCAAATATCTGGGCATAGCGCTTTCCTCCAAGGATAGAACGGGGCTTACAGTGCTTTTTGCGAAGCAATCGCTCTGCCTTTTCCTGACTGGGATTAGCCGTTGGGGCGCAAGCCTGCATCCAGGCATCGAATCAGCCGCACGTAACTCGGGTTCGCAACCACATCCTGCCGTACGGTTGTCGTTGTTGGCGTAGAAATCGCCATCTCACCGGCAATCCCGTTAGGTGGTGTAATCGCGGCTTGGCCATTTTGCGCGGGTTCCACATGGGAGCTATAATTTGCGCGCGGGGGGAAACCTATATGCGAGTGATATCACTCCTTGTGGTCTTCCTGTTTGCTTTGATTTCGCCCTGTCCTGCGCCCGCCTGCGAGAAGCAACGAGCAGTCTGCTGTGCTGCGAGGTCGGCTCCCGAACTATTCCAGAGGCACCCCTCTGTTGGGATTTTCACTGCTCCATCACGGCTATCACACGATGTGCTGGGCTTTTCAATAAAATCCGGTGCAATTCCTGCCCCGTTTCCGTTTTTGCTCCCTTCGCCAGCACCCATTAGGAAAAGGAATCCGGTCTGCTATGTCATCGACACATATACTGTTGCGAAAGAAGATGCGGATTCCGATTCCACGATGATAATTGGCCATTCGATCTGCACCCCCGCCTCCAAGTTTCGGGTGGAACATTCGAGGGAACCTCAAAGGCCACTTCACCCTGAATAGGTCGATGCCAGCGCGTAGGTCTGCCGGCGCTGTCGAATTGCTGCCGGCACGAGAGTTGCGGCTGGTGGCCTTAAACGGACGCGGAACCCCGACATGTCTCCAGACTAAGGAGAAATATGAAGTGCCTTGCAACGCTCCTCTTAGTTCTGAACCAAAGATTCTGTGGCAGTACTTCGCTCAAAACTTTGACGGTAGACCGAGTTGAGCTCGGTGCAGGCGCCCAGCGCGTCGCGCAACTCTGTCGCTATCTGCACCGCTTGGAGTGCTTGGAGCGTAATGGCTGAGATGCCTGGCCAAATGCAGCACACAGAAACTCGGCCTCCGCGCCCGCGAATTGTGCAATCCATCCTCGAGCAGAGGAAAAAAGCCGTCTGGTAGGCGTTTGAGAACTAAAGACAAGAAGGTTTTGCTGATTTGATCACCGATGATTACACCGGTGTGTTTGCTGATGGCAAGGGGAGAACGACCGCGAAAGTGCGTTAGGCTCCATGAGCCAGATCACCATCCGTCGCTACTCGCTCCGCGACTTCAAGCTGAGTCCCCTCGGTGCGGATGCCACGCTGCTCCACTGTACTGCGTCGGCGACTTTTGCCTTGGGCGAGGGCTCGGGGCAAGATTCCAAGCTCGCGGTGGGCGATATATGGGTGAAGCGGGGGCAACACTGGCAGTCGCTGCGCTACCAGGAGACCGAGAAGAAAAAGTTGTGGAAGGCCAGGCTCAGGCTCCGTTTCGCTCGGCGGGTCTGATTTTCTAAGGCTTAACCCGACTTTGACAACTGGACAGCATTTTCCCGAATTTCTAGCGTAACGTTTCGACAACTATGTGGCCAATGCTGAAATGTACAATATCTTTCGATCATGCGGACGGTTTCAGACATTTTCACCCAGATCTTCCGTAACCTGTGGGCGCACAAGCTACGCTCGTTCCTGACCATGTTCGGCATTGCTTGGGGGGTCGGGTCTTTACTGCTGCTGGTGGGCGTGGGAGAAGGCTTCCGATCAGGTAACAAGCGCGAGTTAGCCGAGTTCGGCAGAGACATCATGTTTATCTTCCCCGGGCGTGCGCCCGCGGTAGTCGGCAGTATGAACTCCGCCCGGCCGTATTTGCTGACTTACCAGGACTACCTGGATATCCACCAGGAAGCCCCTCATGTCCGCAATGCCTGCCCTTTGCTTTCTCGAAATGACCTGCACGAGGTCAGCGAATTCGCCAACGCCAGCGGCGAGATTCTGGGCGTAGAGCCGCAACTCAACGAGATCAGTTATCTCCCGCTCAAAGAGGGACGGTGGCTTAATGAAATGGACTTGGCGCAAAGGCGCAATGTGATCGTCCTCGGCAACGAACTGCTGAAAACCCTGTTCCCCGGCCGTCCGGCGGTTGGCTCGTTCGTCCTGCTGAACGGGCTCAGGTTCGAAGTCGTTGGCAGCATGCCGCACCTCGGCCGCGGTGACAACATGTGGCTGAATATGCGTGGCTACATCCCTTTCCCGGTGATGGCGATGTCCTTTCCGATTAAGGGAGAAAACCACCAGAACTCGATTTCCTTTGTCGAATACCAGCCGCGCGTGACCGCCGAGCACGAGCTGGCGCAGAAGGATGTTCATAAAATCATCGGCCGCAACCACGGGTTCGATCCCAACGACCAAAGCGCGTTTGACGAGTGGGATTCCATTCAGGAATCACAAATGGTGGGAACCATTTTCGATGTCATGAACATGTTCCTGGGAGCCGTGGGGATGGTTACGCTGGCTCTGGGCGCCATTGGTGTGATTAATATCATGTTGGTCGCCGTCAGCGAGCGCACGCGTGAGATTGGATTGCGCAAAGCCCTCGGCGCGACCAATCGCAGCATTCTCTTTCATTTTTTCTTAGAAGGATTACTTCTCACATTGGGGAGCGGGCTGATCGGCATGGGTTTAGCGGCAGCTTTGATGGCGGCGCTGGGAACCGTTCGCGGGCCGGGTGGATTCGATCCACCGAAACTGGTACCAATGTCGGCCATGCTGGCAATCGGCAGCCTGACGCTTGCGGGAGTCGCGGCCGGCCTCTATCCCGCACGAAAAGCCGCCATGCTGCAGCCGGTGGAAGCGCTGCGGCAGGAGTGACGGCGATGTTCCGGGATCTCCTTCGCGAAGCCTACGCTGCCATGCGTCACAATGGGCGACGCACTGCACTGACTATGCTGGGCATGGCGTGGGGCATCGCCACCGTGGTCATGCTGCTCGCTTATGGCGACGGCTTTGGCCAAGCCTGCGCCAACATCTTTGCCAACTTCGGAACCAGGCTGGTCATCGTGGTGCCGGGCCGGACGTCGCTGCAGGCCGGCGGTCAGAAATCGGGCGTCCCCATCCGCTTTACTCAGGAGGATGTGGAGACGCTCACCACTAATCTTCCGCAAATCAGCCATATCACGCCCGAGGTCGGCAAGCAGGCAACCGTCCAGTACGACACCAGGGTCTTTACCTTTGTTGTCACCGGCAATGATCCCAGCGTGGAGTCGGTGCGTTCTCTCAAGCTGGAGCAAGGCCGTTTCTACAACCTCGAAGACCAACTGCGGCGGGCCCGGGTCGCGGTGATCGGTTCCGAGGCGAAAGAGAAATTGTTTTCCGGACGCAACGCGCTCGGTGAACACATCCGGGTTGACGGCCTGAGTTTCGAAATCATCGGTGTCCTGAGCGCCAAGATGCAGGAGGGAAATGATGATATCAATCGGGTGGTATACATCCCGTTCACCACAATGAGCGATTTGAAAGACACACATTACCTGGACAGCCTCTGGTTCAACTATCAAACTCCGGAGTACGAGCGCCTGGACCAATCCGTCCGCACTATCTTGGCGCTGCCCCACAAGTTCAACCAGTCCGACCGTCAGGCCGTCCGAGTGTTCAACATCATGAAGCAAGTCCATCAGTTCGAAATCATTACTCTCGGCCTGAAGCTTCTGATGGGTTTTATTGGCACGCTCACGCTCGGCATCGGCGGCGTTGGCCTGATGAACATCATGCTGGTTTCGGTCACTCAGCGTACCCGTGAGATCGGCGTGCAGAAGGCGCTGGGCGCGCGGCGCCGCTACATCCTGTTCCAGTTCCTCGCCGAAGCGCTCACCATCACCTTCGTCGGCGGTGTGCTGGGAGTGGTGCTGGCTTACGTGGTCGCGCTTTCGGTCGGAAGGCTCACCTTGTACAGCGCCTTTGCAAAGAACGGCGAAGCCGGCGACATCCGTCTGGTCATCGCACCGGGGACCCTGATTGCATCCACGCTCATTCTCGGCGCCGTGGGACTGATTAGCGGGATGGTCCCCGCTTACCGCGCTTCCCGCCTGGATCCCATCGAGGCTCTGCGATACGAATAGAAGCGGCGTAAAGGAATGAGCGCCTGATGGTCAACTCCCATTGCGGTAGACTCACCAGCTGCAACCCGCAGCAACTATTAAGCCAGCAGGTTGGTTCGCGACAGCGTTTCTATTCGGCATCCCGGCCTTCCTGGTGGCGCATTTCCATGTGTCACTCATCCTGCCTCTCGCTCCGGTGTTGGTCGCCGCGATTGTCGGCGCCGCTGTTGATGTGAGCTCTCTCTCTCAGGGAGAGACCTTTTGCAACGCTTGCGGCTCTCCGCTCCGAGAGGTACGAGTTGGGTGTGGGCGGCCGCCCTCTCCGGGTTCAGGTATGGCGGCAGTTGGGCAGATCTCGTTGCGGTTGCACTATCATGGGTTGCCCTGTGGAAAGAGAAAACAAGGCGGTGGTTGGTGTTCGTCGATTCTGCGGTCCGTAAGATTCTTTGACGCTTCCGGGTTTCACCGCGAGTTCTTCAGCCACTCTCCGGGATACAGTGCGTATGGCTATCACAGGTGTTGCCCTCTTCTTCGATGCACAACGCACAAGAAGCATATGGCCAGGGATGGTTGGCCGCAGCTTCGGAAATTTGCCTTTCTCTCTGAATCTGGTCAAGGGCATGGTGCCCCGATGAAGTTCTGATTTGCTGCCACAGAGGTTCTCTTGCTGTTCGCAAATCGGATATCGGCCATTTCACTGCATTGACCCGTAGTTGGTGAAATTGATTCCATGATCAACACTTAGGTCGGCCTGCGTCTACAATAGCGGCTTTATGGAGTTCACGTTCAGCCCCAGTCCTAGTCTTGAGGTTGTCGTCAGTCGATACGACTCGGCTTTGTTCCCAAGGTTTCGCGCCATCTTTGAATCGCCCTCGACTGACAGTCCACTTCGATTCCTTGCTCAGCCACCCGAGGAGGCGGACAGAGCCGTCGTGATGGAGAACCGGGCTGACAAGGACGTTACCGCACTCCGGTACCGCTGGATGATGACATTCGAAGACGGGAACGTAAGAAAGCGCACGGTTTCGTCAGACGGCTACATGGTCGATGTCTACCATCCAGTGCTGAAAGCAGAAGACTGCAAGTCGATATGCCCTTCGATGACTGTGGAAGAGAGCTTTGTTGAGCATGTACTCCGAGGTGGCGGCGGCATTGGTGGTGGGAGTGGCAGAGACTCTCTCGTGGGCGTGACCTCGCTTCGGCCCGATATTGACATGCTCCTCTTCGCAGATGGAGAGATTGCACTCTGAGCAATTTGTCGCAGAACTTCAATGCCGCAAGCCAGGGGCGGAGTTCGTCGCCAAACAGATTCGGCTGGCAGAGGCTGAAGGTCGAGACGTTACGCCCGCGCTCTCGGCTTTAGCTGAGGCACCATACCTGCGCGACGACTTCTTGGCGCATTGGGTACGGTTCTATGCCGCCGATTTGTTGCGCCACATAGGCAATGATGGTGTGCGGCAAGCGCTACTGCGCCGCCTTGAGAACCGTCCGACGCTGCCCAAATTTTATCGCCGCGAAGGTGGCGTACGTGGAGGGCAATAGCTGTCCTGCTTGGCTCTGCCTTAGCCTTCGGACAGAAATTCGAAGTGTCAACTTGTCCCTAGCTGACAGTCCGGTCTCTCCGTTCGCGCAACCCGCCCCACTCGATCATGGACCGTCGATCACCTTCTCTTAGATACGCTGGTTCGAGACTTCCAACCGGAGGTAGCGCCAACTTTAACGAGTGGGGTGGTCCTGGAGCACAGGTCCGACCGAGGGCGTGAAGCAACTTGGCAACACCAATGGTTTAGCGGGACTCCTTCACGATCCTCGACAAGCCGGCCCGAAAAAACCGTCTGCGATCAAGCAAGAGGACAGCTGAAGTCACTCATCCTAATACCTCATCATTTGCTTTCTCAGAAAACAATGATTCCCAGGATTCATCGAGTTGGGTCCACTGTGCCGGATCCAGCCAACAGACGTCGGTCTCAGAGACATGAAGCAGGCCGTGCCCTTCAGGACATGCCAGCTCCGTTCCGACCCAGCCCAACAGTAAGCATCCGGAACCACCAATGTGCGCCGGCAACACCAATCTTCGGAGGCACACGCGGCAGCGACTCTGTTGATCCACGAGTGACCACCACAGCGTGAATAGGCAACCAACCGAGAAAATCCATAGTGACACAGATTCCAGAACGAACGTGGTTTTTCCGGGTGGAAACACGTATGGCTCGGGAGTGAACTCGACTACTGCGGCTAGAAGGATCAAGAGAAGAAGAAAAGATTTAATAGCGAAGAAGGTCCACCATCGGCATGCGCGCACGGCCCCCGCGTACCGGGGATACAGGTTGAGCCGCCCTGACCAGATGACCGCGATCATAACCAGCAGCGTGATGCACAAAGCCACCGTGTAAGAGATTAGCGGTTGTCGGATTCTCTCCTGGACGGGCCACACTTGTAGTGAGGAACCCCAAAAGGCTTCGCCGGTCATATTGGAAACGTCACGCTGCAGAGCCCCCTCTGCCCAGCGCTCGGACACTTGAGGCCGCAGCCGCGCAACCACTCCTACGACCTCTCTGGAGAATGACCTCTTGTCTGCTAACCGCCACACACCAACATCGGCCGACGGGAACCAAAATCGTTCCGGCAGGACCCCGATGATCATCGCTTCCTGACCGTCAATTGTTGCCCGCTTCTCTAGAATGTTGGGATCACAGAAGAAGTTGCGCCGCCAAGTCTCGTAGCTTAGTAAGAGACCGATGCGGTAGTCCTGGGCATCGCTCGGTCGGGAGGTGCGGCCTAGGAGGGGCCTCACTCCGAAAACCTGGAACAGGCCATCTTCCACTCGCACAGACGCAACTCCCGCGGGCCGTCCGCTAATCATTAACGCCGCTGCGCGAGGCCTCCAACTGTAGGCTGCGACTCCCTCCACAGCTGGCTCGTGCCTTCTCCAGATGTCCACCCAGAAATACGGGACCACCCACTCTGCGGAACTAGTGACACCGGTTCGGGAAACCGTGACTATGTGCTGTGGATCGCCGTAGGGCGGCCTCAACAGGATCGATCGCAATCTTGGAAAATCGCCGCTGGCGCCGGCAAGCAACAGGAGCACGCCAAACAGCACCGATAGAACGAAGGTCGGCATTTGCGACCAGTGCTTGCTCGTCGAGCGCAGGTCCTCACGAGTACATCGATACCATGCTGCGTCCAGGAATGCGCCGCAGCACCGCCAACGCAGTCGCGTCGCGGCGGACGACTCCCCCTTCGCCTGCGAGATCTGCCACGCGAAGGCAAGCTCGGCCTCCCACTCCTTTCGCCACTCAGCGCGTGCCCGCCGCGGTACGATCCAACTGGCCACGCACAAAATCATCTGGCATTGACCAAGGGTGGTGAGCCGACCTTTCACGACTTGCTCCTTAGCGTCCCCTTGTTTTGGTCTCCGGCGCCAACCGCTCTAGGAGCGGGTAGCGTTTGATGGCACTCATGAGGACCTCATTGCCCAAACGAGTGACCCGATAGTACTTCCTCAGGGGGCGCTCCTGGGCCAGCGCTTCGCTTTCCCATTTGGACTGGATTAACTGATCCCGTTCCAATCGGCGCAACGCGGGGTACACGGTCCCACTCGGCAACCCGGTGACGTCCATGATGTCGAACCCGTAGCGGTACCCATGGCTAATGGTCTGCAGAATCAGCGCGGAAGTGTGCGAAAGCTTGACTGGAATATCCATCAAAACCAAGCCTATGTAGAATTCTACTGCATAACGGGGGACTTGGTGCTAGAGTAGATATCTACATAGGTGGAGTAGGCCAAATCTGGAGGATTCATGAGAAACAAATTGAGCGTGGTCTTATTCATCGCGGCTTCAGCATGCATGGTGGTGGCTAGCCCCGGAATCGATGTGACAGGTACTTGGACCGGAGAAGTGAAAGGCCAAGACGGCGGGACGGGACAAGTTCGCTTCGTGCTGCGGCAGGAGGGAGACCGAATTTCAGGGACGGCAGGCCCAATCGACAAGGACAATCCGGGGCGTGTCTACGACGCCAAACTCGAAGGAGGTCATCTCACCTTTGCTGCTGACGACACCGACGAGGGTACCGGCCTGAAGTTGACTTACCACTTTGACCTAACCGTTGCGAAAGACCGGATGCAAGGAAAGGCGCACGGGCGTTCTGGTGACAGGTCTTGGACTCTGGATATCGCTCTGACGCGCGAAAAATAGCTGACTGCCAGGACACAGTTTTCAGCGGAGAAAGCCAGGTGCTGCAAGCGATCGCACTCACCAAATATTATGCGTCCATCCCAGCCGTACAAAACCTTACGTTCGATCTGAAAGCCGGACAGATCCTGGGATGCCTGGGGCCGAACGGCTCGGGAAAAAGTACGACCGTCAAGATGATCACCGGCCTGCTCGAACCGAGCCGCGGCCGAGTCCTGTTTCGCGGTGAGGACATTCGCAGAGACCTGGTCGGCTTCCGCAAGAACTTGGGGTACGTTCCCGAGGAGCCGAATCTCTATCCTTATCTTAGCGGGCGCGAATACCTGGAAATGGTGGGCATTCTGCGTGGAATCCCGCAGTCGCGGCTCGGGAAGAAAGTCGACAGCCTGTTGGCGCTGCTCTCCCTGCACCCCAGCCGCCATTCCGCAATCGCGTCCTATTCCAAAGGCATGCGCCAGCGTGTGCTTTTGATTGCAGCGCTTCTTGATGACCCTGAGGTGCTTATTCTCGATGAGCCACTTTCCGGACTTGACGTATCTTCCGCGATGGTTCTCAAGAACTTGATCCGGGCCTTGGGTCAGCAAGGCAAAGCGATCTTCTACTGTTCTCACGTGCTGGAAGTGGTCGAGCGAGTCTGCTCCCACCTGCTGATACTCCGCCAAGGCACGGTGCTCGCCTCGGGACCAACTGGCGACATTCAGAAGCGAATCGGCCATGCGTCCTTGGAGGGTACCTTCCACCACCTTGTAGAGGACGTTGATCCTGACAAGGTCACGCGCGAGATCCTTGACATCATAAGGGCAGCATGATCAGACGAACTTCGCTGGTGGCCAAATGGGAGGCTCATGTCCGCGAACCATTCCCTCTGCTCGTCCGGCTCTCGATGAATCGCATCTTCCACGGCACCAACGGCGGCGAGGAAGAGGGTCTGACGATCAGCATGGGACTTCTGCTGGCATTGCTGGCCATTCCCGGTGGCTTCGTTTCGATCTTCCTGTTTGATAAATACGGATCGTTCCTGCAGTGGCTGCGTGGGCAGACGAATTTTGACCCCCTCGCCGCCGCCTTGCCTGACGAGTACTTTTTCATCGTGCTCTCGATGGTCGTGACTGGCGGTATTGCCGTCTGGTGGTGGGACAGCATTTTCCCGGACCGGAGAGACTTTACGAACCTGGCACACCTCCCCATACCAGCGTCGAGGATCTTTCTAGCTAACTCCGTGGCCATACTGATCCTGACCTACGTCTGTGCCCTCGATGTAAACGCCGCCTCATCGATCCTTTTTCCGGTCATTGTCGGAGCCTCGCAACCGAAGTTCAGCTTTATGGCGCAGTTCGCAGGAGTGCACGCGCTGGTTGTGGTGCTCGCTAGCATCTTCAGCTTCTTCGCCGTTTTCGCAACTGCCGGGCTGCTGATGTTACTGCTGCCCTACCCCCTGTTCCGCCGGATCTCGTTCTATGTTCGTACTTTGATTGCCACGGTACTGTTGGCTACACTCTCAACCAGTTTTGCCATTCCCCGCATGATCCGGGACTTGCCCCGGACTTCGCACTCTCCACTCCGGTTTCTGCCTTCAGCTTGGTTCCTCGGATTGTGCCAATTGCTGCGGGGCAGGGCCGATCGAGCCCTGGCGGAACTAGGACACGTGGCCATGGTCGCTCTTCTTTCCGCATGCGCGGTGGCGGCAGCTGCCTACACTCTCGCCTACCGCCGATGTTTCGTTCGCCTTTCCGAGTTGGCGGACACCCCTCCGGGCAACCTCGGAACGCGCACATCCTGGATCTTCCACCTGCTAGATCGCTTGATCTTTCGCACGCCTTTTCAGCGGGCCGGATATCGGTTTGTGCTGAAAACACTGTTCCGAAATGAGGCGCACGCTCTTGCCCTGGGCGGATTCCTCAGTTTGGGTGTAGTTTTCGCCTCGCAGACACTGTTGTCGGCCCTCAACGGCAAAGGCATCTCCCCACTTCCGACGGCAAATGAGCTTTCGATCCCGCTGATCCTCGGTTACTGTCTGCTGCTCGGAGTTCGCTTCGTCTTTGATTTCCCCGCCTACCTGCAGGCTAATTGGATCTTTCGCTTCCTGCTCGACGGGAATATTATCTACGAATCGATCGCTCTAGCCCGCCGCGTAATGCTGTGCTTTGTAGCACCGTGGATCCTCTTGGTCGCGGTTCCGACCTATGTTTACTTTTGGGGTTGGACGATCGGGTTCCTGCATATAGGAGTGCTGACACTCTGGCTATGGCTGCTGACCGAAGTCTTGCTGGTTGACTTTCACAAGCTTCCCTTCGCCTGCGCCTATCCGTCATTTCAGCCTTCAGCGGTGGTCGCCATGATCGCATTTGTGCTCGGGTATTTTGCTTTTACGGCCATGACGGCAGATCTCGAGGCTAAAGCTCTCGTCAGCCCTGGCGTGGGAGGCGTGTTCCTCGTGATAAGTCTCGGCGTATGGTACACAGTTTACGGCATCCGGAGGAGTGTCGTGGGAATCGACAACCACCTCATGTTCGAAGACGCGCCGGCCAGACATTTCGAATTTCTTCACCTCAGCGATGATGGCTAGGGATTTCGGAATACGCTCAGAAACGAGCTTGTTGTGACGGGTAACTACCTGTTCCTCAGAGCGCCGCTCTTGACTTGCCACGCCGCAGCTTCCGGGTGGTAGCCAAACGGAAACTATGCGGTGGTTGGAGAAAAAATCGCCTTTCTGCTGACAACGCATCAATGCGCCTGTTAACAATAGTAATCATTTGCACGAGTGTTCAGATAACCCGCTCTACAAAGCAACCAGACGAACGGCTCTAATTTGACATCGTTGGAGTGACGCGAGGTTCAGACGATTGGCCTATGAATCTACCGCGCCAATATTCTTACAATCCGAAATAGCGGCTGATCATTTTGCTATTTGGTGCAGGCTTTACGTGGATAGCTTTACAGACTTTTTTCTGCGGATGCATACCCCATGGGTTCAACCTTTGGTTCGGTTCTCTTCCGATCATGTTCGGACTACTCTTAGCGGTACGTCGACTCGCGTTCAATCGCTATCTTCGACTTGACAGCGATGGATTAATACTGCCCACAGGCTTTCTTCGCGTGCGAACTACTCGGGTTCCCTACCTCAGTATCGAACGTGTTTGGCAGACCAGCATCGCTTGGATGGGCGTTCTTTGCATTGCCACAAAAGAAGGCAAGTTTGAGGTTATATCAGGAATGCTCCCCGAGCCAGGCAGCTACCTTGCCGTGGAGGAGTCCTTAAACTCGCAAGCAAAAGACAATCTGAACAACCAACGACCGATGCCTTAAGGAATTCAGTCAATCCTCCAACTGTACGTCTTCTGCGGCCGATCGCCTTTTTCGAGGACTGCCGCAAGTCGATCGGCGCTCTGCTCAAGCTGCGCCAGCATGCGTTCGCCGGTCGCACCCGCCGGTCGGATCGTGACCAAAGTCGATTCAGACTTCTCCCCCGCTGGATCGAGGTCATACCGAAACAATGCCGCGACTTCTTGGTCCGTAGCTCCACTCGGACGAGAGACGTTCGATTCTTCCAGGAACAGATGAAAGCTTCTGCTGTCGGAGCGGGATATTAGTGGGGTTCTCGGGGTTGCCGGGCGAATTAGTCTCTGCTTGCCGGTCGCAGCACAGTGTGGACAAACAGTGAAATTTCTTTTCATACCCAGACATTGATGCAGTGTGTCGAATCTTCGTTACTTCACTCCATAGCTCTCCAAGGTTCTGCCACGGGAGGTCGAGGAGCGGCAGGCCTTTGAAATGACCGATCAGTCAACTGTGGCGACGGGGAATCCAAGCGGTCTACCGGGGTTCGGAGGGCGTCCCCGCGTCCCCCAGAAAACTTTGGACTTTGGAGGAATTGGTGAGACTATTTCAGCCAGAACACAACAGGAGCGGTGCCATGAAATTCCGAATTGCCATGTGGGCGGTTGTGGGCTTTCTGGTTGCGGGCGGCTGGGCCCTTTATTCCTCCTCAACGTTCCCAAGTCCGATAACTCGAGCCGAACCGGTTGTGTGGAATCTCGCCCTTCTAACTCAACCAATCGTGCTCGCCAGTTTTCATTTCCACTTCGGCATTGGTGTCTATTGGGTTCTTCTTGCGAATACTGCTACCTATGGATTGGTCGGTCTGATCTCGGAAACAGTGTGGCAGAAGCTACGTCATGCACAATAAAAGGGTAGTCTCTGGGCTGTAGACGCGCAGTGGAAAGCTGGAGCTTCTCAAAGGTTGAACTTGCGACCGGACTAAATTTAGTTGCGTCCTCCATAGTGACCGAATTTATATGCCAATTCCCGCAAGGCGGCAAGGACGGCTTTGAGACAGCTTGTGTT
>Ga0066661_10000304_pt1 | contig 15680 bp, 18 predicted proteins | sample GraSoiAngelo_110_FD_66454 | JGI IMG/M metagenome (GOLD analysis project Ga0066661, IMG submission 66454) | Grasslands soil microbial communities from the Angelo Coastal Reserve, California, USA - 14_0903_12_30cm | ecosystem: Environmental > Terrestrial > Soil > Grasslands | place: USA... | reverse complement strand
GCTCGTTCCGGTCACCGTCAGAGTTGAGTTCCCGGCGGGGGTAGAACTCGTAGTGGTCACCGACAGCGTGGACGAGCCGCCGTTGACGGCGGAGAAATTCCCGCTGGCCCCCGAGGGCAAACCGCTCACGTTTAACGAGACCAAGCCGTTAAAGCCGTTCGTTCCTGTTACCCGAATAGCGTAGGTGGTGGCGGCGCCCGCAGTCGCCGTTTGGGACGCAGGCGTGGCACTGAGACTGAAATCCGGGTTCGCCGGGGACATAACCGTCATTGAGACCGAAGTGCTCGTCGACAGGGATCCGCTGGTGGCGGAAATCGCGGGCGATACCGTACCGGCTGGTGTAGAAGCACTCGTCGCGATGGTCAATGTTGAAGTACCCGTACTCTGAAGCGAACTCGGATTGAATGTCGCAGTGGTCCCAGACGGCATGCCGGTTGCCGCGAGACTAACTGTTCCCGTGAAGTTGTTCGACGAAGTCACGGTCACAACGTATGTTACGGTACTGCCAGCAGTCACTGTCTGCTGCGCTGGCGAGACACTGATCGAGAACGTCCCCGTTCCGCCCGTGGTCTTGGTTAACCCTGTGCTACAACCGTTTGAAACTGCAAGGACCACGCCGATGGCTAGAAACAGAACCACGGAATACAACCGCATATCGTCACCTTCTTTTAAGATTAGTAAATTAACTTGTCCCTATGACTCAGCGTTCGGAGTTTTGCTTTCAGGGAGAACTGCAAGTTTTGGGTTGCCAGAGAAAGGTTGCCCTAGTTTCCTAGTCGGAGACGGGACTCGGGAAGATGCCGAAAGTACATGGCAAGTGCTTCAGTAGTGAGTCAGTTTGACCCACTACTGCTTGCGGTTTCAGTTGCTCCCGGTCGAAGGGCTTCCCTGTCTTCCCGAATTGCCAAAGTGATCCCAGGCCTGAAACAGCGTGCGTACATAGCTGCTGGCCCTTGGTCATCCGGCGCGGTTGGGGTTAAGCGGCACTGTATCGAAAGCAGCCACATGCTGCCCCCCTGCGACCTTGCGGTCCCAACATCACTGGAGCGCCGCTTTGATCTGATCTTGGAGAAGCCCAAGGTCTGTCCGGTCAGCCCAGCCACTGCCGCGTAATAACCCGCCATGTCGTCAACAAGTTCTCGGCCAATGCTTTCGTGAAGCAGCTCCCTCGCACGCCTGATCAGTGATTGATCTCGCAAGCCAACCATCGGCATCGATGAAGGCGTGTATGGTCAGAAAAGCAGTGGTGAAGCTCTGCAGGTCTGATAATAATATCGACCAGCGACTCAAGCAACCGTCAACACAAACCATCTCCCAGATGCCAGTGTTTTGATTGACGCCGGGTTGTTTGGCCTTTAATTGATCTGCGCCGAAGGAGGAACCCATGCAAAAGATAATTCTCCACTTTCGACTTTTCGACTCGTCATGATCACCCTTCTCGCTCTCCTTATTATTATTGCCTCGATTATTATTGCCTCGGCTGCCATGCTCCGGAGGATGCCCTTTGCTAAGCCTGCCAGTAAGACTCCTGCCTTCGGGCGAGAAGTCATTGTTGATCATGAGATGCCCATGTATAGGTAGAGGAGCAGGTCAGAGATAGCCTCGCTTGGATTCGCGGGCCGCAGTCTTGCGCGTGTTAGTCACTACAATTCAAATCCACGCAGGACGTCACATCTAAGAGTACGGGTGTTGTCCCATAGGCAACGAACTCCGGCATCTCCAGATCTCCAGAGGTGTGTTCGGCCCTGAGTGTCTTCCTGAAAAACTCGATAACCTCGGTCAAATCGCACAGCAAGTAGACATCGCCTGATACCTTGGGATGTCGAAACGGTGACCTATAACGGGCACGCGTAGATGGGAATTCCACTGCGCGGGCCAGAAGTTCCGTTGTGTGAAGGTGCAGCTGCAGCGACGTTTGGACCAATTCTGGGTGGATGACGGGCAAACCGCACCTTGGCCGATTCAGGCAAGCATTGCTGACGATCCCGCCGACGATTCCTAGCGCACAATTCGCATCCCATCGCTCGTCGTCTTACGTGGGGACGCGGTTCGTCAAGACGCTGGGGACGATTCCGGGGTAACGCAGAGCTGGCGGCAGTATTCGTCATCGCGTTTGACGGGCTGCACGCCGACCTGCCTACGCCAGAAGTTCTCCTCTGAGTCGCTTTGATCTGCGTCCGCAGGCTCGCTCCCCGCCAACTTTAGTTCCGTTTTCTGAATCATTTGCCTCCACAAGAAATCCGGATCCGAATTGAAAACCGTTCCGGCATCCGCCTGAAAAATAAACCACGCGCCCAGTTCCACTTCCTTCCGCAGTTGATCGTTATTCCATCCGGCGTAGCCGAGATAAACATGAAAAACGCTGGGGTCAGGTCGAGCCGAGATGATCTGTCCGAAGAGGGTCTTCGTGGAAATCAGGTAGATCCCACCGAAAATGTGCTCAGCGCCTTCGAGCTTCGCCGGCGACTGGAGCAACGCAAACAGCGCTCGAGTTTCGACCGGACCTCCGAGATAGACCAGGTCGGAACGATCTTTTGCCGCCTTTGTTCCCTCAAGCACTCGTGAAAGCAGGACATCCGTGCGCCGGTTGAGAATCAGTCCGACCACACCTTCAGCGTCGTAGTGAACCAGCAGGACCACCGTTTTAGCGAAATTCGGATCGGCGAGGTCTCGGCTCGCCACCAGCAACTTTCCGGCACCCAGATCCTTGGCGTTCTTGGATTGGACAGGAAGAAAAACGGCCGGCGGGATTTCGCTTTTGGCGCGGAACGCCTTGACCCAATGCGATCGGCCTAGCTTGCTCGCCGGCTGGCCCATGTACCCGAGCGACCCGTAGGGGGCGTGCGCGTCGTGCGGCCGCGAATCCGGCGTCGGCACATCAAATTTCTTAACCTGAACCCTCAGCCTTCCCACCCCAATGAAGGCAACAATCGCGGCCAGCATGGTGAAAAAACACAGTTTGCGCACAGACATGGCTGCTCTTACCACCGGCTTTCTTGGTTGCGAAATGCCCTCGCGCCCCAGTGAAATTATAGTCGGTAGCCCGCGGGGAGGCGTGGTTCGGTAGGCTGGTCCGGCCTATACGGAACAACTCCCGCAGTCGTCGATATGTCTCAGCACGACGTCCGAAAAACTCGTGAATCGCGTCGCGGAGCACAGCAGCCTCATCGGGTAAACCGGCCTGGCGGCGGAGATCAACCAGCAAAGCCAGAGTTGCGTCACGTGGCAGATCCTTTGCCCAACCGACGATCAACTCCTCAGCCTTCAGGCGCAGATCCTTGTCGCGAAACGGAGACGGATCGATGGCATTGAACTGCTTCAATTCGCCTACATGCCCTTCGATGATAGAGCACTTGGGAGGAATCGGGTCGCCCGCAGAGGGTTTATCCTTGGTCACGGAGGCGTTTGTCATCGGGTCAGAATACGCCATTGTGCCTCGCTCATGCACAAGTTCTCCGTGCAGAGCTGCTCAAATCTTTGTCCGTGACAAACCGCCAGATGTATCGTTGACGATCGGCCGAGCCGATCTTTATTTTCCGGTTTTTAGATCTTTTCGAAGAAGTGCGCGATTTTCTTGCCAGCGTTCTTCGTGGAGTAAACCACGACATTGCTACCTTTCGCCGTGCCCTCCGCCACCGCCTTGCCACCGTCCGCAGCCGCGTGGCCAGTAAGGGCAAACGTTTGCTCGGCGCCGTCGGCAGATTTGATGACCAGCTTCTTTCCACCGCGATCGATCTCCTTGATCGCTCCTTCAGTCTTGGTCAGACCGGCGTCTCCGACCTTGTCGACTTCAACCGCTGTATCCTCCGTTCCCCGTTTCGTGGAGTGCGCCACGACTTCCGATCCCGCCTTCAGCCCGTGCCACGAATCCTTGGCAGCGACATCGGAGGCTCGCACTCCATGAACGGCAGTGCCCTTGGTCCAGTGGAATACGTGCTCGGCGCCGTCGGCAGTCTTGACGGCTACGGTCCTGGCTGCTCTATCGATTTTGGTGATTATGCCATGGGTCGCGGTGACCTCCTCCACGGCAAAAGCGAGCGCGGCAAGCGTCATAACGAGAACTGCCATTCCGATAATTCTCATTGCGGACCTTCTCCTACGTGAAGTTGAAGTAAAGTATCGACGTCTCAGTGGTAAACGAGCGGGAACTCGCTAGCCTGAATCAGAAACCAAGCGGATGGGATTGCTATCTACAATTCCGCACACTTCACACGTCAATCGGACCACGCGGCCCGCCCGAGGAGCGCTCTCATCCCAGGAAGATATCGCATGTCGTCGATAAGCTGTTTAGATGCCTTCATTCCTTGTCCAGATATTCATCAGGAACATCGTCCTCTGGCACCTCGTGCGTGCGAACCTCTTTTTCATCAGCGGCCTCGGCGTTCTCCACGCCCGCCACAACGTCGGCCTCGAAAGCGTTACCCTCCTCGAGCAACTCGTCGACACTCTCTGAATCTGCACTTTCGATTCTGGATATTCCTTGCTGATCCCCCGATTGTTCGCCCGAATGCGCCCCCGGGCCCTCCTGGGGGAATGCTCTACTCGTAGTCAAGTTTCTCTCTCGAGCCGGTGCTTTCTGAGCACCCACCAGCTTTGCCGCGGTTTTCTTCCCGCCGACGTTCTTCGTTTTCGCCGCTGCACTGTTCCGCGCATCATTCTTCTTCGCCAATTTCTTCTTGGCCACCTTCTTGATTGTTGCCATTTTGCCAACGGTCGTTCGCTTCGACTTCATCCGCTTCTTCTTAGGTTTCTTTTTCGTATGCATAGCCGCAGTCTACCACCGGCACCGGTTCGCTTGCTTTCCATACTGCTACCAGTTCAGTTGCTGTCCTGACATCTCTGACCACTACGCCACCAATTCGAGAACCGTGCTCGAGAACGCCAGAGTCTAACTCGGAAAGCCGCTTGCCTTGAAGCAAGTTTTGTTTTCTCCCGGACGCATAGTCGGCCAGGATGAAGCCTGCAACCACAGTTTCTTCAGCGGCGGCTCAGGGTTTCAGAAGTGACTTCCCGTAGACAACCGGAATGGCGAAATTCGATCCGCCGAACTCACGCACCATCGCAAAGTTAATTCCGATAACTTTGCCCTCATTATTGAAAAGCGGACCGCCAGAGCCGCCCGAAGTGGTCTGGGCGTCATAGACAATCTTGTCAGGCAGGACGTCGCCAATGTGCCCCTGGGTGGTGACAGGCCTGATCAGACTGCGATGGGCGAGTTCTTCCATCACCTGCTTAGGATCACCTTTGGACACCGTCGCGATGGACTGGAGCGTCTCTGCGCCGGCCCGAGCCAGAATCGCATCGAGAGCAGTAGGATACCCGAGTAGTACGACGGGGCCCCCGATGACGGCGGAGCGTCGGCCATCGGCAAGGGCGATCTGTTTGATTCGCAGCTCTGAAATATCTCCTTTCACGACAGCAACGTCCGCGGAAGTGGAAATCTTTTCGGTGATGATGGCAACGCCCTGTGGAACGCCTGGAAAATATGCTGTCATCTCCGCGATTACTGGCTGAAGACCTTGATCGAGCATTTCCTTCAAATCATCGTTCTGCCACCAAGGTTCGGCGACATGATGATTGGTGAGGATTTGTCCACTGGCGGAGGCGAGAAACCCAGTACCAAACACATGTAGGTGCACTTCCGGGCCATTCCCCGTAAGGCTCGAGAGTGGATTGTTGTGTTCGTCGGTCGCTGGTTCGCCAGTGCTCGTGATCCCAGCGTAGTGCAATCTTAATCCGGTAGTGTGGTCGCGGAAAGCAAGCACAACATGGATAAGGCAGACGCTCGGCTCATAGGATTGGATAATCGTCTGCGCAACCTTGCCCTCGGTCTCAAGCTTCTGAAGGCGGCTCTCTACCGCCTTTAATTGATTTTGCAAAGCGGAAGCGTCCTCTGTCTTGCTGGTTGCAATTTGCGACCTCAGCTCTTCACTCTTCTTGCGAAGTTGAAGTCCTTGTGGACCGGCCGCCAGGGATGTACCGCGGTCTAGGTCGTCAAGGGCTCGACGCGATCGTTCCAGCAACTGCTGCTCTGTCAGCACGCCAGTCTGCAAGCGAGTGATCGCAGCATAGACCCGGGTATTCTGTTCCTGGGTACGACGGTAGAAGAAGAAAAAGACCAGACCAGCAACAATAAGCACGGCAACACTCACAAGGCCGGCAGCCCGCAGCGTGCGCTGTTCTTCGTCGACCGCTGTCACCACTTGCTGGGTTGCATTTCGATTCTCCTCGGCAAGGCGCAGCCGCTCCCTAACCTCATCCTCGCTGTGTTTGCTCCGCAATTGCGCGCGTAGCCGCGACAACAATTCGTGGGGATCAAAGGGCAGTGACAGCACATCGTCGGCCCCGAGATCCAGCCCGCGAGTCCGCTCGGCTGGTCCTCCCGCGGCGAGCATCACAACACGTATGTTGTGAGTGTGCTCAGAACCCTTGATCTCGGAAAGAAGGTCACAGCAATCGAGGCGGGGCGGATCGGCACCCAGGATAACTGCGTCGGGCCCGAAGGCGAGAACTGACTTCATGCCGTCCCGATCGCCGGTCGAGACCTCATATCCCGCCTCGCTCAGCACAGCGACGATGTGCTCTCTACGAGTATCGTCTGCCTCGACTACCAGCAGTTTGTCGGCCCTGGCGTTCATAGCGTTTGCTTCTTAAGATGTTTTCAGACCCTCGCCGGTTTCAGTTCACTGAGGATTGTGATCAGTGGGACAATCCCCCTGGCATTCTGCATCTGATTGATCACCACCGCCAGTGTTACCCGCTTGCCCATAAATTCATGTAACTGGCGCTCGCTAGAGAGCATCTATTCCTATCACAGAGCTTGACATCGCTGAGAAGGAATACGCTCTGGAATCGTCTACGGAAGGCAAGCCGTGACTGCCTGCTCACATCTCGATCAGATCCGGGACGTCAAGCCCCACACCCAAGGGTGCGAAGAATGTCTAAAGATAGGCGATCGCTGGGTTCATCTGCGCCTATGCCTGACATGCGGACAGGTTGGCTGCTGCGATTCCTCCAAGAACAAACACGCTACGAAACACTTCCATGGGACGCATCATCCCATCATGCGGTCGATCGAACCAGGAGAAAATTGGGGTTGGTGTTACGTCGACGAACTTGAGCTGGATTTCTCCTGAGCTGGAGAACGATTCATGTTTGAGAGCGTTCTCTGTCAAGTCACGGAATACGATGCGGATGTTCTAGAGGCGCTCATCGAACTCGCCGTCGAGATCGCACGCGAGGGCCGCGAAGGCCGGCGCGTCGGCACGCTGTTCACGCTCGGAGACGAGCGAGCCGTCCTGGAGAAGTCACGGCCGCTAATTCTGGACCCTTTGACCGGGCACCCGGAATCCGTGCGTCACGTAAACAGTCCCAATCTCCGGGGGACGGTCAAGGAACTGGCCCAACTGGATGGCGCATTCGTGGTCAGTCGTGAGGGCGTTTTTCTTTCTGCCTGCCGCTATCTGGATGCGGTTACGTCGCAGGTGGAAGTGCCCCTGGGACTTGGCAGCCGACACATCGCAGCAGCCAATATGAGCGCCGTAACCAATGCGGTCGGCATTGTGGTTTCAGAGAGCTCCGTAGTCCGACTCTTCTGCCACGGAAGGCTAGTGGGAGAGATCATTCCGGAGCTGTGGATGATGGATCACACTGCCCAACTACGTGGCTCAGTGAAGAAGGAAACCTTTGGCGACTTGACAGTGCTGACACCAAGTATCGGCCGCGCCTCCACGGCGAACTAAACCGCCTGCCTTGGGATGGACCGCCCTGGAATCTAACCGGAAGATTCGGATTGTTTTCCTTCGCCCTTTTGTCAGAGTTGTCGAAGGCCTCCTCCTGAAGGCGGAGCTAAGCTTGGAGTATAGAGGTGAAAGACCTCTCGGTACGGCTCGACCGGATAGCCCTTCGCCTTCCAAGCCGCCCATCCACCCTTGAGGAACTTGATCCGAATGAGATGCATAGCTAGAGCTCGATGCAGGATTCGTCGGCTCGTTTTATCGTCAGGACAGGTACAGTAAACGACGGTATCTTTTTCTTTGGGGATCAGTGACGGGTTCTCCAGCACCTCCTTTGGCGGAATCCTCTGTGCCCCAGGAATGATCTCAGTATGGGCCAGCAAGTCGAGCGGCTGGCGAACATCGGCGAGAAGTACTTGGTGATTTGAAGCCAACAATGAGTGGAGTGCCTCCGGTGTGATCGTATGCTGCTCCATCTCACGTTGGTCCCTTGTTCGTTTTATCCAAAGCACGGTCAGCACACACAGCATGGTAATGCAAATGAGACCCAAAGCCAGTAACATCTTCCGTCCCTCCGCTACTCCGCTACTCCCCTGCGTCCAGATGCTTATGACAGATAGAAAGATTCATGTCATCGCTGTCCCATAATATTCCCGTGACACTCTTCCCAGCTTCGACGGATCGGACGGTCCGATCCGATCGGTCACAAGCCGTACATGTGATGTGCTGCCCATCATCGAGCGTGCAGCAGAGCCTGTTCAAGCAGGGCTTGATCTTGAAGATCGTGTTGCACGACTGGTGGTCCGTCTGGTCTTCGGAATTCAGGGTCCGGCGGGTTGATCTCGCTCTCTTCACGCAACGCGTTCTTGAACGCTCTGATTATCGTCGACTCTGTGAAGCGCGCCTTACGAGGTGTGAAGCATTAGTAGCGGCCGAGGACCGGGTACTGTTGCCCCTGCTTGGCAACGAATGTAGGTGATGTCGGCCACCCGTCTCCGATCCGGGAGGTGCCGTCCGTCCGATTGCGGACTCGTCCATGGTCCCGCTCCAAGAATCAAGCTCGACACTAGCCCTGAACGCTCTAAGAGTCCGGGGACCCTTGAAATCCGGGTTTTGTCACCGGACGGCTGACCCCACCATGGCGCAGCCGGCGCACCCGGTTTTCGGCTCCCGATAATCGACAAATTGAGCCTTGCTTGTTGGGTTCCGTGCAGTGAGCGCAGCCTTGAACTATGGGTGGAGAGAAGCAAAGGCGGGGTAATCCCTCGGAAGCAAGGAGGCAAAACAGTCAAATCCCGGCCGGAAACGTCAGCGAAACCCGGCTTACCATCACAGTCTTGGGCAAGCACTTTGCCAATCACGACCTAATTCCGGCCGATGTCCAACTTTCCTTTTATGGCCGCCTGCCACTGGTGGCGATACTCATCGATAGCCTGGCGTGATTCCATTAACGGATCGTCTTCCCCCAGTTCCAAGGGGTTAAGAACATCGCCGAGCATAGACGCTCTTAGAATGAGAAATTGTATTCTTACCCCCGGTCTACTCACGGTAACTTAGGAGTCGGAATCGCTAAAGGTCGGTTCTTGGTTGGCACGAATCGCGTCTATCCACGCGTTGAGCTTGGTTGCTTGATGACTCCACACCTGCTGACACTGAGCTAGATAACTGATGGCAGCGTCACGTTCACCCTTATGCGCAAGCTTTTGGACAAGACTGACATTAAAACCTCTCAATCTATTGGGTATACATGGGTACCCATCCTCGCTGATACGCCGCAGGCCGTAAGCATACGTGCGTGTCACTGCTCCGTTGGCCAGTTCATCCATTACTTGCGCGTATCCCGTTGGATTGAGGGTGTCCACGAGGTACTTCGTCGTGACCCCACCTGCCGTTTCCGATACCCGATTGCCGTCGCCGTCGTACACAATCGTCACGGCTCCACGCATCAGCAAACGGTTCTCGAAATCGTAGCCGTAAGAGATTCCCGCGGAAGAAATCGTGTTTCCGTTTGCGTCGAAGGTATCTCCGCCGATTCGGTCGTTGGCATCGTACGAGAACGACCCGCCTGGAACCATTCAGCGTCGAGGTCATCTGCATCCGGTTTCCGACAGGATCGTAGGTGTAACTGACGGTGCCGTTTTTTCCTCCCGGATCGCCCGCGATTGCCTCCGATGTCAGCCGATAGATATTGTCATAGTGGGATTCGAATCCGTGTCGTAAAACGTATATTCAACGACATACAACGCACGGACTGCATTTAAAAGTACATGAAAGTACGTGATGAGGCGCGTTAACTGCAGAGTGATTGCAGCAAGCCTGATGAGACTGGAATTCCCGACACTCTTGTCCCGAAATTCTGGGAATGGGCCATCGTCGGAATATCCCTGTTTGTGATCCTAGCGCACCGGTCGTCTTCATCGCTGGAATCGCGAGCCGCCAAAACAACGGATTTCATTTCCTCGCCGGGTAGCCGCATCTTCCCCTCCATCCACCACGTCAGCAGGCCGAAGGGGCCACCTGGCTGAAATGAACAAGTTTGCCGAAACCCCTGAGGCCTTGAGGCAGGCTGGGAACTAGGCTGGGCGACTATTTTCGTCCGCATTCCGAACGCCGCCCGCACGCCTTCGTCTCAATCCGCTTGCCGCGATAGCCAGGCTGCGGCGACGGAGCTTCTCAAGGATCTTGATTTTCTCGGAGAAGCTAAGCCCGGCAAGGCGTTTTCGTCTTTCCTGCCTAGTCATTGGTATCCGGTCCATACTTCTTTTTGAACTGCTGCCACTTGGCTATCAACCCATGCCCTGCTAAAACACGATTGAGCTTCTCAGTGTCCACAGCGTCCTGTTCGAGGAACTGCAAGATTCTCGCATGATCCTTTGGGCGTCCGGTGCGAACAGCTATGGCAACTAAGTGCTCCGCTGTCATCACCCGAGTCTTGACGCCTTCGATTTCTGTCTCCGTGGCCTCCGCCAATGCTTCGCGCTCCAGGGCGTCGCTCGGCGGCAGGAACTGGAAGGGCCACTCACCAATCACCACATGCTCACCGTCCGCATCGCAGCCATGGGCTTTCAGATATTCATAGATGGGTGCGAGGCTGAGGAGTGAGCTGCTCCCTGCTTTCGGCAGCATCGCGAAGATGGCCACGTCAATGGTGGCCGAAGGCTCCAGATAGAATGTCGCCCCAACTGCCCCCCCAATCGCGTACTCTCCGATAACGCCATCGCCCTGCATCCGGTTAATCATTTCCAGGGTGGTCTTCAAGGCCTCGTATTCCTCTTGCCTGAAATTGTACTCGCACAGGGCCCAATCCAAATATTGGAGGTCAACGCCGGTTTGTCAATAATCAGAACCGATCCGAACAGCTTCGCCGAAAGGGTTCTTCGCGAGTGGGTGAACGACGCGCATGGTTGCCGTCCGTTGCGCCGATTCGCGCCGAGAGGTCAGGCGGGGGAAGTTACCATGGAGATAGGCGAGGAAATGGAACGCGCCGGCGCGATAGCACTTTACAGTTTTGGGCCGGAGGGTGGTGGCGAGGACCTGGATCTGGGTGGCAAAGAGCTTGTCGAGAGCTGGCTGTGTCGGTTGAAGTGGATGGCGTGAGATAGCTCTTAATCCCAGTCGCAGCTGATTCTTGGATGGTAGGATTTGCGAGGTTAGCCACGCTGGGGGTGGTGAAGCCCTCCCGCGTAAGCCATCAGGGGAGTTACTAGCCCCGGAGGGAGATCCCTCATGCAAATGCTACATCCGGTCACGCCTGCAACGACAAAAACGACTGTCTGTATGAACATCCAGGCGACACCCCACCCCGAAAAGCCCAAGGCGTAAAGCTGTCACAACGGCGTCTCGCGAGCGAAGTACTATCACAGCGTACCCAGGAGGTGCAGTGTGAAGCATAGTCATTGTCGTAAGGATTTGCCGGACGGCTCATGCTCGGAATCATCCCATGTCTTTCGAGAACGGCGACATAGTCTTGGCTGGCATATTGCACCCCGCGGTCGGAATGATGAACCAGGCCGGGCGCAGGCTTTCGCGTCGCGATCGCTTGTTCCAATGCACCCAGTGTCAAACCCGTGGCCAGGGTTCGCTCCAGCTGCCAGCATCGACTAAACGCTGCATGAGCTTCGTCCCAGCAGACGGGTTCAATGACCATTTTTCGGCCCCGCGCTGCCCTGCAGACGGAGGTTTCGCTCTGCGTCACCAACTGGGCGTTCTCCAGGCGAACGCGCCGCGTCGTCTGCGCCTCAAGCGCTCCGATCGACGGTTGTGTCACCTAGCGCCTCTGGCCCGCGGAAGCTCATGAAAATGAGTGCGAGTGGGGCGGAATAGGACAAGGTGGGAGCGGCGAGATCGACGGCCCAATAGAGAAGTCGAGACTGTTGTTGTGTCTGATCCGGAGCGTGCGTGTTTGAGCGGATAATTGGGCATTTGTTCGTTCCCCTGGCGGGAGCAGCGATAGCCCGTGGCCTTGGTTAAAGGAATTCGTGGCATGCTCTCCGCTCCCGGCTAGGGGGAACGCTATTGTCTTACAGGATAGCCGGGTTTGACCTTCCGCAGCCGGAGGCGTCGACACCATCGCGTCATGAAACCGTCGAGTGGGAACCATCAACCAGGTTGGTCTTGCCGCTGGAATACGCGGCTCGCCCAAGACGGCCAAGACCAAAACCCCTCCAGGACTAACACGGGGCTGGATGCAAGAGACAACATCCATGTCTCCTCGGAGGGGCGGGGAAGAATTTTTTCCTGGACATCCTTATTATAGGACAACTTGCAAGTCGCGGGAGACTGCCAAAGTGCTTGAAAATACGCAGAAGACGATGCAATTGCTAACCGGAATTTCATACCGTTCCCCTGGGAACAGAAAGCTGTGCCTACAGACTACCTTTGGCCTTCGCTTCCGCGCCTCCGCTCTGGATCGAAAGCAGCTCCACTTCGAAGATAAGCGTAGAGTTCGGCCCGATGTTACGGCCGTTTCCTCGCTCCCCGTACGCGAGTTGTGAAGGAACAAAGATCTGCCACCTAGACCCAACCGGCATCAACTGGAGGGCTTCACTCCAGCCTTTGATAACTCCTCTCATCGGGAAGGTCGAGGGCTCATAGCGCTGGTATGAACTGTCGATCTCGGTTCCATCCACAAGAGTGCCACGGTAATTGCTTCCGGGACCGGCATGCTGGAGGAACTCAAGGGTCGGCGGCAACCAGCTCAGGGTAGTCAGGAGATGTCGCAAGGTAAGGTCGGGCCGATCTTCCACTTGAACTAGAACCAGAATTACTAAGTTCATTACCAAGATGGCCCCCCCTTTTCCGTCGCCTCAGGGCCAACTTCTCGACGCTGCCCGCCACCTCCGGAACTTGCGGCGGTGCTGTCTGCAGCGGCATGCTTCTAGAACCTTTCGCGCCGCAGGTAGATGCATCAGGCGGCGGTCCTTTAGCTTAGTTTAGTTCTCGCCACTAGTTTAATTCTCGCCACGCCATCGTCTCGGCGCACCCCGTGCCTGCACTGGGTTCCCGATGCTCCAAAAAGCAGTGCTGTAATGACCTCGATAATTATCCCTATCTACGGAGAAACGCAAAATGGAAAGAAAAGCTGCATTCCGGTCACTCATCTTTAGCTTGTTCGCCCTCGGCGCGATTTTGCTCGCGTCCCAAGCCAATGCCTCTTCGGGAGGCATTAGCGGTTTCTCAGGAAAGAATGGCTCGACCTGCACAAGCTGTCATGGGGGCGGGATTCAACCGACGGTGACCCTTACCGGCCCGACCTCGGTCAGCACCGGCTCAACCAACACCTACACGCTTACCATCATTGGCGGCTCGGATATCGCCGGTGGGCTGGACGTTGCCGCCAGCGGTGGAGCTTTTGCGGTTCTCGACACCGTCTATACAGAGCTTCTGAACGGCGAGCTGGTGAACAGTCAGTCTAAGAAAGTGGACGCAAACGGTGCTCTCAGTTGGACGTTCAACTGGACCGCACCAACGGTTTCCACTAACACCAGCGTCATGATGTATGCCGCCGGCCTTTCCGTGAACCTAAACGGGAGCACTAGCTAGCGGTGACAATTCCAACACTCAAACCCAGAGCATCACTGTGACGCCTCCGGCTCCAGTCAACCATCCGCCCGTCGCCAACGCCGGTGGACCCTATAGCGGTACCGTGGGACAGGTTGTCCAGTTCGATGGATCCGGCTCCTCCGATCCGGACGGGAACCCTCTCACCTATAGCTGGAATTTCGGGGACGGCACATCCGGCACAGGAGCGAAAACGACTCACACCTACACTGCGGCTGGCGCGTACAACGTGATGCTCGCTGTTTCTGACGGGAGTTTATCGAGCAGCGCACCCACGGTGGCGAACATCTATGCCGGAGCCACCCCGACGATTCTGCGGTTCCGCGCACCTGGACGGGTTGGGATGCGAGCCGGTCAAACCGTCACTAAGACCTTGTACATCACCGCCGATGTCCAAGGCGTAGCTGCTGGAACAGGCCAGATCTGCGGCACGGCATATCTCATGAAGAATGGCGGTGCCTACCAGAACCAGCCGATTTGCATCGTACCCGGAAGTGGAGCGACGGTGCAGTGGGACTACACCTTCTCGGCTTCCGATGCGCCTTCGGTTGCCTGGGAAACATATGTGGTCGTGAATAGCACTGAGTCCCAACGAGTGGATAAGACGACCTTGGTCAAGGTCAGGTAAACTCGCGCAAGCAAGCTCGGAAGATGGGGCTACACTGCTCCATCTTCCGCTCACTCACCGGCTGCGGGAGCCAAAGAGCATTGCCTTCTTGGCTGGCTCGCAAGAGCGAGAAATTTGGGTGGTTGAGGGCTTCGGCTGTCTCATCGCCATGGGCTAAACCTGCGGATTAGAAAGTTAACTTGGGTGTTCAACATTTTTCTCAAGCAACGGCATTTCATAGCGAAACCCGTTCGGGACTAAGAGACCGAGATTCACGGTCTTGGCGGGCGCGCTCGGTTACTAAACAGATCGGTTACTAAACAGAAAAGAGAGCCCGGCGGTTACGCCGAGCTCTCTCTCTCCACTTACCTGTTTGTTACGGATGATCCGAGGTTTCGCCGCCGCGCCGCGCGCAATCCAGCGGCGGTCACGCACGCCGGGCCGCTCTACGGATTGTTGCGGCTCTCCATCACTGCATTGCGAGGGCGCCTTTTCCGATGAGGGCGAGCTCGGATAAGAGCGCCCTTTTCACCCCCTGTGATTGTCGCTCGCCATTTGCAACCCTGCTGACGTAGGAGGGATCAACTCCAAGTTTCTGGGCGACGCGAGCGTACATGCCACAGTGAAGTCGATGGATCCGGAGCAGCGATTCCTCCGTTATTTTTGTGCGCTGGCGCTTATTCGTATGCTTAGTCAAAGGGACCTCCTGCTTCAAGTTAAATAGATCCTGGGGAACATAAAGTGCCATGTGTCCGCATCCGCATTAGCGGTCGTTCATCCCGCGAGCGAGGACCCCCATCTCAGACGCGGGGCGGGTAACGAAACCCGGAGGCGTGCGCATGCGTACCTCCAGGAACTCGCGCAGCGAGAAATTCAGCTTTCTGTCTTTCTTGGTTGCCAGATCAGGGCCGAGTAAACTGACGCCTCAAGGGGTGTGCACTCCGGTTGGAGAGAACTGCTCTTCGGAGAGACAAGTCGGATTGTCCTCCCGGCACGTGCGGGAGTCAACAGGAAAATGAGAGGAAAAGTAACAGGTGCGTCAATAGAGGAGGCGGGAGTCGACACAAATATGAAAACCCCGACGGCGAGCGGTCGGGGCTTTTGGGTTCTTTTAATTCGCTTCGGGCTACTCGCGGCGGCTGCCCGTTTCGGTAACTTCAGAACTCCTTCTATAACAACGTCGGCGTTGTCAAGCAAAAAATAGCAACACTTCTCCCACCGCGCGGCGAGGCTGTCAAGGGCGCCCGAAGGGCGTTCATCGAAGACCCTTGACAGCT
>Ga0066661_10000298_pt1 | contig 15806 bp, 11 predicted proteins | sample GraSoiAngelo_110_FD_66454 | JGI IMG/M metagenome (GOLD analysis project Ga0066661, IMG submission 66454) | Grasslands soil microbial communities from the Angelo Coastal Reserve, California, USA - 14_0903_12_30cm | ecosystem: Environmental > Terrestrial > Soil > Grasslands | place: USA... | reverse complement strand
CACCGGCCTGGCTGATTCGTTCGACCCGAACGCGAACGGTAGTGTCGCTGCAATCGCGGTGCAGGCAGACGGCAAAATTTTAGTGGGCGGCTTTTTCGGCAGCATCGGCGGCCAGACGCGCAGCCTTTTCGCTCGTTTATCGAACGACACAGCCGCGCTTCAAAACCTGGCCGTGACGCAGACAACCGTTACCTGGACACGCGGCGGCTCCAGCGCGCAATTCATCCGCGTTACCTTTGAGTCTTCAATCGATAATGTAACCTACACTGTCCTCGGCAACGGCACGGCGTCCGGCAGCAACTGGACCCTGACAGGTTTGAATCTTTCGACCGGACAGAATCTCTACATTCGTGCGCGCGGTTATTATCGCACCGGCTACGACAACGCCTCGGAGAGCACCCAGGAATCGGTGCGGAATGCTTTTCTGCAGCCCACCGGCAGCGCTACCTGGAAATCAAGCCCCGCCACGGGCGATTGGAACACGGCCAGTAACTGGTCGCCAGCGACGGTGCCTAATGGAGCGTCCGACACAGCAACCTTCGCCTCCTCCAGCATCACTAACATTTCGCTCTCGGCCAACACCGAGGTCAATGGCATTGTCTTCAACTCGGGCGCGAGTGCCTTCACAATTACGACCGGAAATGGCTTCACATTGACCATTAGTGGTGCAGGCATCATGAACAATTCGGGCCTTACAGAGAACTTGTCGGCAACCGGCGGTTCACTGCTTTTTAAACAGAGTGCGACTGCGGCCAACGCCAGGCTGACCAGCACGACCGCCGCTGGTAGCATTCAGTTTCTGGACAACTCCAGTGGCGGTACGGCCAGCCTGGTGGTGAACGGCGGCACATTGGACATCAGTGCTCATGCTGCTCCAGACGTAACGATTGGTTCACTCGAAGGAAGCGGCGGCAGTGTCTCCCTTGGAAGCAACAATCTCACCGTGGGCAGCAATAACTTGAGCAAGACCTTTTCCGGGGTGACCCAGGATGGCGGAATTATCTCGAACACGGGCGGCTCGCTCACGAAAATTGGCAAGGGCAAGCTGACGCTCAGCAATGGTAACACCTACACCGGCGGCACCACCATCAACCAAGGCAGTCTTTTGGCTAAGAACAAGACTGGCTCCGCCACGGGCACCGGCGCAGTGCAGGTCAATGGCGGCACACTCGGCGGCACCGGCACGATCAGCGGGACCGTCACAGTCGCAACGGGCACGGTCACCTCGAGTTTGGCGCCGGGCATCACCCTCAAGCCAGGCACGCTCACTCTTCTCAGCACAGTCGCATTTAACTCGTCGCACGCATTCTTCAAGGTGGACGCGAATAGCACCGCGGCCACTTGCGACAAACTGGTCGCGAACGGCGTGACGATTAACTCCGCCGCCCAGTTTGTCTTTACTGATCATGGCACCGGCACGCTCCCGGCCGGCACCGTCTTCATCCTCATCAGCAATACGGCCGCGACGGCGATCTCGGGCACTTTCAGTAACCTCGCCGATGGCTCGACCTTCACCAACGGAGCCAACACCTATCTGGCAAGCTACCACGGCGGCAACGGCAACGATCTTACTCTGACGGTGCAGTAGCGTCGAAGCAATTTTAATCCAAACAGCAGTATTCCCAATCACTCCGCCACGCTTGGCGCGTGGCGGCTTTTTCTTTTGCGCAGCAAAGATCGACAACCGCACGTACCTGTGCCTGCAACTCCGATTTTTGCCGTACTCCTGTGCGCATCTCGGAACTTTGCGCCCCTCGTTGATGATAGTGAGAGATTTGACTCGCTTCCCTCCCACTCGCTCGGCCTCTCGGCCTGCCCCTCCATGTCGCGACCGCAAAAGATAAGCTTTCGCTGAATTATCGGTACCGCGACGAAGTGGCGACCATTTCCATATCACTGTTTCTGCTCGTTCGCAGTCGCGGCGTCGCTGTCGGATTTGGCCGCATTCATTTCGTTGATCTTTCGATGAAGCGTGCGGCGGCTAATGCCGAGCTTTTTGGCCGCGGCGGTCACGTTTCCACTGGTTGTGGCGAGCGCTTGCATGATCAATTTTTTCTCTGTCTCATGAAGGTCGAGCGGACTGGCTTTTTCGCCGAATGCTTTCGCCGCTGAAATCCCGCGCGGCAAACTGGCGCCGGCCGCCTGTCGCACGGCCGTGGGCAGATCGCGCACGGTGATTTTTGGGCCAGTGGCCATGACGACGCCGTGCTCGATGGCGGTTCGCAACTCGCGCACGTTCCCGGGCCAGTTGTAAGTAAGAAGCGCGTCCATGGCATCGGCCGTTAGATCGACAAGTGGTTTGTTGTTCGCTTTGCAGAAATGCCGCAGGAATCTGCGAACGAGAAGAGGAACATCTTCTTTCCTTTCGCGCAAGGGCGGCATGGTGATGCGCACGACGTTCAGGCGAAAGAAAAGATCGTCGCGGAATTTTCCCTCGCGCACGAGCGTTTCGAGATTCTTGTTGGTGGCGGCGATGAGTCGCACGTCCGCGCGCAAGGTTTGATTGCCGCCGACACGCTCGAAGGCGCGCTCTTCGCTGATGACGCGCAGCAATTTGACCTGTGTGCTGGGACTGATTTCAGCCACTTCGTCGAGAAAAATTGTGCCGCCGTTTGCTTGTTCGAACCGGCCGATCCGGCGTTCGTGCGCGCCGGTGAACGCGCCTTTTTCATGGCCGAATAATTCGCTCTCGAGCAGCGTTGGTGAGAGCGCGGCGCAATGCACGATCACGAATTTTGCCTTGTTGCGCCGGCTCAGATTGTGAATGGCATGCGCCGCCAATTCTTTGCCCGTGCCGCTTTCCCCCCCGAGCAATACATTCGCCGAGGACGGCGCGACTTGGCGGATGGTGTCGAGGACTTCGCGCAACACCGCCGATTCTCCGATGATGTTCTCGAGTCCGTAGCGTTCGTCTACTTGCTGACGCAGCGTGCGGTTTTCCTGCTCCAGCTTCCGGCTTTGCAAGGCGCGCGCGATCAACATTTCAACCTTGTCGAGATTTAGCGGTTTGGTGACAAAATCGTAAGCGCCGCGTTTCATCGCTTCGACCGCGATGTCAACCGAGCCATACGCCGTCATCATGATGCAGATGGGAGGGTGCGGCATTTTCAGCGCGCGATCGATCAAGGTCATCCCGTCTTCATTGCCCAGACGCAGATCGGTGAGAAGGAGATCGATCTGTTCGCGTTCGAGCACGTCGATCGCGCCGGCGATGTCCGCCGCGACATAGACGTCGTACTCGTTCTCGAGCAAACGCCGCAATCCGTCGCGCGTATGCTTCTCGTCATCGACAATGAGGATGGTGGGCTGCATCGAGTCCATTTGGCGAATTACCGAAGTAGCGAGTTGATGACTACGCGATCATTGTCCGCTAATCGTGGCATCCCTCAATTGCTAAATCGCTAATTGCCACGGTGTGCTTTTATCGGCTGGTCGCACTCGCATTGCAGCTGCCCAAAGATTGTCAAAGCGCGACAGGCAGATACCGGATACTGTTGCCGGATGGAGCGCCGAATTCTTTGCGCATTCGTGGCGATCTTTGTTCTTGCCGGAACATCCTCCCTTCGTGCCGAACCTTCCAATTCGGTCAATCCCAGCGAGGGCTGGAAACTGGCGACGCAATCCAAGGGCGTTGCGATCCACACCAGGCCGCATCCCGGTTCGCCGCTGAAAGAATTCAGGGCGGTGGGCGAGATCGATGCGCCCAGCGGCGCCGTCCACGCAGTGATCGACGATCTCGAAAATTATCCCAGCTTCATGCCGTACACAGCCGAATGCCGGCTGATCAAACGGGAAAGCGATTCTATCATCACCTATCAACGTCTCTCGCCGAAAATTTGCGCGGATCGCGATTATACTCTTCGCGTCCAGAAGAAATCCTGGCCCGCCGCGGCAGGTGGGTTGGTTTATCTAAATTGGTGGGAACCCGCGAACGAGCTTGGCCCTGCGGAAAGGCCCGGGGTCGTGCGAGTAAATGTTTGCGATGGCGGATGGCTGCTGGAGCCAAATGGCGCAAATAAAACTCGCGCCACTTATTCCGTTTACACGGACACTGGCGGCCTCATTCCGGCCTTCGTCGCAAATCACGTGAGCCAGATTGGGATTGGCCGACTTTTCGAAGCGGTTCGCAAACAGGTAAAAAAACCCAAATACAGCGCGAACGATCGCTAAGCGCCGTCATTGGTTTGTTGTGCTTTCTGGCGTTCCCGCTTCCAACATTCGCACGCGCCTGTCGATGTAAGGCAATCGAATCGTCAGGGTGAGGCCTTTGCCTTCGCTGCTTGCGATGGAAAGTTCGCCGCCATGTTCGCGCACGATGCGGCGCACAATCAAAAGTCCAAGACCAGTGCCGGACGATTTGGTGGTGAAATAAGGTTCGAACACGCGGCTCAGATTTTCGGCAGACATCCCGATGCCCGTGTCCGTGAAGCTTACCAGCACGTGGGTGTCGTCGCGATCTGTGCGGATGCGCAGGACGCCACGGCGTTTCATTGCTTCGAAGCTGTTCTTAATCACGTTATAGAAAGCCTGCTTCATTTGGTCGCGGTCGAGCTGGAGCAGAGGCAGATCGGAACGAAGTTCCTGCTCGACGACGAGCTCGCGGTCCTGAATTTCCGGAGCGAAAAAGCGCACCGCTTCATCGACAATCGTATTCACGTTTTCGGGATGCAGCTGTGGCTTTGATGGCCGGATGGCGCGGAGAAATTGGCTCACGATCGAATCGAGCCGCGCGATCTCGGCCCGCGCGACGTCAATCGACTCCTGGAGGTCGGCTTGCACCTTTTCATCAAGCTCGCGCACTTTACGCTCCATCAGCTGAAGATGGATGTGAAGCGAGTTCAGCGGATTACCGATTTCGTGCGCCACGCCGGCGGCGAGGAGGGTGAGCACATTTAATCGCTCCGACTCGATTGTCTGCTCGGCCGAGCGGCGGCTCTCGGTGATGTCGCGCAAAATCATGGCATGACCGACCTGCCGGGCGGAGATGTCGATCTTATCGTCGGCCGCGCGATGTTCGATCGTGAGGGGCACGATGTAAAAATTAATGAAACGATTTTGCGGATAAAAAATTTCCATGTCGCGACTGATCGCTCCTTCCGATTGGGAAAGAGCGTCCCAATCCAGGCCGCGCACTCGTTCGTCCAACCGTTTGCCGATCGCATCCTCGCTTTCCAGTCCAAACAATTCGCAGGCTGCCTCATTTACGTAGGTGATGCGCCCGTTCGAATCGGTGACGATGATACCTTCCTGGATGGCGTTGAAAACGGTTTCGAAAAATCCTTTTTCCTCTGCGAGACGGATCAGGTAATTTTGCACCTCCTCGGGACCGATCCGCCCGAGGCGCCCGATCAGTTTTTCAAGAAAACCCGATTTCATTTCGTTACGCTTGAAACGGCGGCTTCGGTTATGGAGGGGGCACGTTGGCCTGGTCCGACACGCATTGCTTGAACCATCGTGTCAAACATCGCAATCTCATCAACGTTTGTAGTAATGAGAAGATGATCATGAGCAGTATGAACGACACACGAACGCACATGCATCACTGAGCCTATGAAGGTTTCGATTGTCATTCCGTGCTATAACGAAAAGAACACGATCGCGAAAATCGTCGAAGCAGTGCGCAGCGCCCCGGTTGAAAACAAAGAGATCATTGTGATTGATGACGGCTCTAATGATGGAACGCAAACTTTACTGCGGGAGAAGCTTTCCGGTGCGATCGACCAGATTATTTACCACCCTGTCAATCGAGGAAAAGGGGCGGCCCTGCGCGCCGGTTTCGAGGCGGCGAGCGGAGACATCATTTTGGTGCAGGATGCCGATCTTGAGTACAGCCCGGAGGAATATCCGGTGCTGCTCGAGCCAATAATCTCCGGAAAAGCGGATGCCGTTTTCGGCTCCCGGTTCATGGGCGGGCGACCACATCGCGTGGTATTTTTTTGGCACATGGTCGGTAACAGGTTTTTAACCCTGCTCTCAAATATGTTCACCAATTTAAATCTGACCGACTTGGAAACCGGCTACAAAGCCTTTCGAGCGCCGCTCATCAAATCGATCCAAATCGAAGAAAACCGTTTTGGATTCGAGCCGGAAATAACGGCCAAGCTCGCGAAAAAGCGCTGCCGAATCTATGAAGTGGGCATTTCTTACTACGGCCGGACGTATGAAGAAGGAAAAAAGATCGGCTGGCGAGACGGGTTGCGGGCATTGTATGTGATCGTTAAGTACAACTGCTGCCGGTAAACGCGATCTATGCGGAAATATTTGCGCCGCAGGCTGCGCGATTATCTCGCACTTTACATCCGGCCGGAAGGTTCCGTCCTGGAAGCTGACTTAACTGCGGAAAACACGTCTGGCAGGATGCAACGCCTTTTCCGCGTTCGGTCACCAGGTCAAACTAGTACGATCGTGCTGGAATTGATTCTTCTGGAACGCGGGCACAACGCTGAAGGCCCTTGGCCCCTTGTCACCTGCAAGCAGCGCGAGACTCTTAGACTTCGCTCAGCATAACACATAAAACACACAGACCTCGCTGTGCGCCAGAATAGGCCCGCGTAAGCTTACCCGGCTGGCACGCGCTCAACTGCTTCGCCGGTTTCGGCTTCGGCGCGTTCTTTCAATGCGGCTTTGCGCGAAAGTTTTACGCGACCTTTGTCGTCGATGCCAATGCATTTGACCCAAATCATGTCGCCGACGTTCGCGACATCTTCGGTGCGCTTTACTCGGAAATCGGCCAGCTCGGAAATATGCACGAGACCGTCTCTGCCCGGGAAAACTTCGACAAACGCGCCGAATTCTTTCACCGAGACAACGCGGCCCTGGTAGGTCTGACCGATCTCGATTTCGCGCGTCATGCCGCCGATAATTTCTTTTGCGCGCGCCATGCTTTCCCCGCTGGTGGCGTAGATGTGCACTGAACCATCGTCCTCGATATTAATTTCAGCGCCGGTTTCCGCGACAATGCCTTTGATGGTTTTGCCGCCCGGACCGATCAGCGCGCCGATTTTCTCCGGATTAATTTTGATCGTTTCGATGCGTGGCGCGTACTTCGACAACTCCGCGCGCGGTTTGTCGATCTTGCCACGCATGATTTCGAGAATTTTCGTGCGCGCTTCTTTCGCGCGCATGATCGCCTCAGCCATAATTTTGTGGCTGACGCCCGGAAGTTTCAGATCGAGCTGGTAACCGGTGACGCCGTTGTCCGTGCCGCAAAGTTTGAAGTCCATGTCGCCGAAATGGTCTTCCGAGCCGATGATGTCGGTGAGCAACTCGTAACGTTTCAATTGTCGATCTTCGCCATGTTCGGTGACGAGGCCGACGGAAATTCCGGCGACCGTTCCCTTCACCGGCACGCCAGCGTCCATGAGCGCCAGCATCCCGCCACAGACGCTCGCCATCGAGGTCGATCCATTCGATTCCATGATCTCGCTCGAGATGCGAATGGCGTAACGAAAGTCGTTTTCGCTCGGCACAACCGGTTCGAGCGAACGCTCCGCCAGAGCGCCGTGGCCGATCTCGCGCCGGCTTGCGCCACCGGTACGACCGGTCTCTCCCACACTGAACGGCGGAAAATTGTAATGCAAAATAAAACGCTTCGAAGTTTCGCCGCCGCCGTAGGCGTCGATGTTTTGCGCTTCTTCGATCGGCGCCAGCGTGGCGAGCGCGAGGGCCTGAGTTTCGCCGCGCTGGAAAATGGCCGAACCATGCGCGCGGGGCAGCACGCCCACTTCGCAACTGATTGAACGCAGATCCTGATAACCCCGGCCATCAACTCGTTTTTCTTTATCGAGAATGCTGATGCGAAACGCCTTCTTCTGCACGTAATCGAACGCTTGCGAAATTGAAAACGCGTCCGTCTCGGGATATTTCTGCAAGATCGACATCTTCACTTCTTCGCGCAATGCGTCGATCGCCTTGGCTCGCGCGACTTTGCCTTCGGTGTAAAGCGCGCTTTCAATCCGGCTGCCCGCCACTTGATAGGCAATTTCGAGCAGATCCTGCTTCACCTGAAGCAGCGGCATCTCGCGTTTCGGTTTGCCCACTTGCGCGGCAAGCTCTTTTTGGATGCGAATCATCTCGCGCGCGTGCCCGTGCGCGAACTCGAGCGCTTTGATGAAATCGGCCTCCGGCACTTCGTTCGCCGCGCCTTCAATCATGATGACGTCGTTTTCGGTGCCGACGTAAATAAGATCGAGATCGCTTTGCGTGCGCTCCGTGTGTGTGGGGTTGGCGACGAACTGGCCATTGACGCGGCCGACGCGCATGGCGCCGATCGGGCCCGCAAACGGAATGTCGGAAACGCAAAGCGCGGCCGAAGCGCCATTAAGCGCGAGAATATCCGGATCATTTTCACCATCCGCGCTGAGAAGGAGGCTGATGACTTGCGTGTCGTAGAAGTATCCCGTCGGAAAGAGTGGCCGCAGCGGCCGATCGATCATGCGTGAAGTAAGCGTTTCCTTTTCCGAAGGACGACCTTCGCGTTTGAAATAACCGCCGGGAAATTTTCCGACCGCCGCCGCTTTTTCCCGATAATCGACTGTGAGCGGAAAATAATCCTGACCTTCCTTGATGGTGGTTGCCGAAACGGCGCTGGCCAGCACCATGGTGTCGCCGCATGAGACGATGACCGCGCCGTCGGCGAGCTTGGCGATTTTACCGGTATCGATGGAGATGTGAGAGGCCCCGATTTGGGCCGTGACCTGATGTTGCATTTTACTTTCCTGGATGTGCGAGTTCCAGGCCGGTCACCCTGACTGTAGGTTTTAATCCCGCGATTGCGGGACTAAAACCTAAAATCCAAGGTGGTTCGTTCGGCCTGGACTGCTGATTGTTGTGTTTCTAATTTACGCTTGGCTTCAAACGGAAAAACGATGAACGCGAACTTCCCTAAAGATGGCTGCGGTTATTTCCGCAGCTTTAACTTGTCGATCAACTTTTTGTAGCGATCGGCTTTCGATTTGCTCAAATAATCGAGCAAACTCCGGCGTTGCGCGACCATCTTGAGCAGGCCGCGCCGCGAGGAATGATCTTTGGCGTTGCTCTTCAAGTGTTCCGTCAGGTGCTCGATCCGGCGGGTGAGAAGTGCAACCTGCACATCCGCGCTGCCGGTATCGTTTTTGTGCAGCTGGAACTCCGTGATGTTCAACGTTTCCGTGTTCTCCGCCATAAACGAAGTCGCTATTGTAGATGAAGACCGCGCTTTGGCAAGCGCTACGGAGGACAGGTGCGGGCGAGAGATTAATTGTAGGGGAAGTAGTCTGCTCCCCATGGGGCGGCCATGTCGTCCTCTGCGGATTCAGCGTGGCGGAGTAAGGATCTATCAGGGATTCATTTGTCCCCAGATAAAGAGCAGAATAAGAGCGCCGATAATCGACATGATGAAACCGGCCGGATGAAACGATGAGCCCGGTGCCGGTTTCGAGAAAAGCCGCGCGATCAATCCCCCAATGATCGATCCGCCGATCCCGAGAAGCGTGGTCATGATAAAGCTGAGATGCTGAATACCCGGCATGATCCCGCGCGCAATCAAACCGACAATGAAACCGAGGATGATGGACCAAATGATGTGTAACATGGGTTTGTCTTGGTTAGGGCGTGAAGGCTATCGCGGAGCGAATTTGGAAAGCCAACCTTTTCCGCGCAAGATCGGCATCTACTTTTTCTGTAGCGGCGGTCTATGACCGCCGTTGGATTTGTCGCGAGGTTCTTTCGGCGCTCACAGAGCGCCGCTACAGGTTCATCCGGTTCGCTTCATCAATAGCGAGGTATTCGTCGCGCGGCGGACTGAAAGTGTCGAGCACGCGCGTGTCTTCGATCGTTTCCACTCCATGGGGCACGTTGTTCGCGAGATAAAATGAATCGCCGGTCGCAAGTTCGTGCGGCGTTCCATCGACAATCAACTTCATTCGGCCTTCGAGGATATGGACAATCTGTTCCTGCGGATGTCGATGATCCGGCATTTTGCTGCCGGCCTCGAGCTTGGCCAGCATTTGGTACATCGTTTTTCCGCTCGTCACCGTCTGGCGCTTGATGCCGGGGCAGATATCGATCCAGGGATTTTCGTTTTTCATGAGATTTTGATTCGGAAATGATAAGACGAAATATTCATCCGCTTGAGCAAGTAGAAACGGTGCGCATCGAAGCGCTGCACACCAGAATCGAGCTCCAGATTTTCGCAATTGTTGGCGCGCGCCTGCTCCACCAGCCAATCGAAAAGTTTGCCGCCGAAACCAAGTGACCGGTCGGCAGCCTGCGTAACAAGATCATCCACATAAAGAAATTTGCCGGAAAAGAGCGATTCGAGAAAGCGGTACCCGGCGACCGCGCGCACCTTGCCTTTCGCTTCCAGAAACGCCAGCACGTAGCCCTCCCTTTGCTGGCGCGCGATGCGCTCAACAAACTTCTCCGCATCATCGAAATGCAGCCGCAACTCGCGCATGACCACGTGGCAGCGCCGATTTTCTTCCGGCTTCGTGGCGATGACGATGCGCGAACTGATCATGTCGATCTTGTCTCGCGTTTGCCGCCGTACCATAGCTCGAGTTTGTCGCGCGAGCGCGCCGCGCGCATGCCTCCAGTTATAACCGCAAATGAGTTTGCGAAAATTTCGGGCGCCGAATACATCCGCAGTTTTCGCCCGGAAGTGACGACCGGTTCACGCAAGAGTTTGAAGCGGCCCAGTTTTCGCAGCGCCAGACTGAAAAAGATTTCTTCGCCAATGAAGAGCTCCTCATTGAATCCGCCAATTGCGTCGAAGTTTTTGCGGGTGGTAAAAAGAAACGCGCCGGCGCCGAGATTGAGCGCAAAATAAATCCCGCAAAAAGCCTTGATGAAGACGCGGCCCCAAAGCGGAATGCTGCCGTCAGCGAATATGCGCGCACTGCCGCCGGAGCAGCCGGAGCCCAATGCAGCAATTGCATCGACAACATGCGCCGGGGAGATACGCGTATCGGCATCGACAAAAAACAAAACTTCACCGCGCGCGGCGCGGGCGCCGGCATTGCGCGCGGCTGCAATTTGGCGGCGGTCGACCGATTCAACCTGCGTACTGGCTTTTGCCGCAATTTCCGCAGTGGCATCGGTGGACGCGTCGTCGACGACGATAATCTCGTAATTGCCGGTCTTTTCCGCCGCCGCGCGAATGGCCGAGATGGTCGATGGCAACTCGAGCTCTTCGTTGTACGCCGGAACGATAAATGAAATCATTTCTTCTTGGGTTTTGAATCGACCGGCGTCGTAAAGTAATCTTTTAACGAGTTCGCGGCTTAGGTCCCCGCCGGGAGGCTGAGACGCGCGTTCGTCCATGGTTCGCCAAAAATAGACTTCACAAATTTACTTCACAACTTGACACGGCGAATCCAGCAGAACCCAATACCCAGCCGGTCCGCCATTGCCCGAGATTGGAAAGTTTCCCGCCAAATATGTTCATCAGTGCGTGAAGAAGGGCTGCCCACCGATTCCTTCGAGATCGCAGGATTGTGGCGGGAAATCCACGCAACCAAGCGCATGCCAACCAACCCGCGGCAAATCGCTAAACAGCTCGCCGAGAGGGAAGATGACGAAGTTCCCAAATCTCAGACCTGCCGACGCAAATTCTTAAAACGCAGGGGTGAAGGAGACGCTTCGCGGAGCGATGAGGCGATGCCCGGTGGTGTTTTTCATGGGTTTTTTCTCTGCTAGTCGGCAAGCGCCAAAACGAGTTTGTTGAGCCGCTTTAATTGACTGTTTTTGCTTCGGTTGGGTGGGCGGGGCGAAATGTTGAACAATCTGGTAATTTTTGCCTGGCTACTTAGAGCGTATCGGTATCGGTCGCGCTGTTGTTGGCGAGATTCGGATCGATGACTCCACTTGGAGCGGTCACTGTCGCTGTGTCGGAAATGCTGCCGGTGGCCGATGCGCTGATTCTGCCGTGGGCCTTGTATGTGATTTTGCTGCCAGCGGGCATCGTTACAGTGTCATTGATATTGCCGCTGCCACTGGGCGTGAACCCTGAAGCTCCGCCGCTCTGCGTCGCTGTAAAGGTTACGCCAGTGAAAGTGCTCGGGAAACTGTCACTTGCCACCGCGCCCGTAACGTCGCTGGGTCCGCCATTGCGCACCACAATTGTGTAGGTGTCCTTCTGACCCGCAACGGCTGCACTCTTTCCGTCAGTTACCGCAATATTGAGGTCGGCCCTGAACTTGATCGTATCGGTATCCGTCGCACTGTTGTTGGCGAGATTCGGATCGCTAACCCCGCTTGGTGCGGTCACCGTCGCGGTGTCGGAAAGTGTGCCGGTTGCTGACGAGCTAACCTTGCCGATGGCCTTATAGGTAATGCTGCTGCCGACCGGCATCGTCACTGTGTCGCTGATATTGCCACTACCATTCGCCGTAAACCCTGAAGCCCCGCCGCTCTGCGTCGCCATATAAGTCACGCCCGTGAAACTGGCGGGAAAACTGTCGCTCACCACTGCGCCGGTGACATCATTCGGCCCGGAGTTAGTCACCACAATTGTGTAGGTGTCCTTCGTACCGGCAATGACCTCAGTCTTACCGTCAGTCACCGTAACGCTAAGGTCGGTAGGCTCGGAGTTTGCATCGTTATCGACGATCGTTACCGTAGCTGTAGATGGTCCGCTGAGCATCGCGCCGCTGGCGTTACTTAGCGCGACCGTAAAGGTCTTGGTTGGCGGTTCGTTGTGTTCGTTCGCCGGATCGGTGTCCTCGATAATTGGCACCTGAATCGTTCTGCTGGTGTCGTTAGCTCCGAAGCTCAGATCGCCTGAAGTAGCTGTATAATCTCCGGGCGCAGTAGCTGTGCCATCGGTGGTCGCGTAATGCACGGTCGCGCTTCCGCTCACATCGCCATTACGGGTGACAGTTAACGTCACGCTGCCATCAGTTTCGTTGACGCTGTAGCTCGGCGTTGAGAACTGGAGACAAGCTGCGGTCGGCGAAAGCAACCGCACTGCCATGAAAAGGGGACTGCTCAATCCGGAGTTGGCAAAGAGTGTCGGATTACCGGCCGAATCGAATTTCTCGATCGTATTGTCGCCGGAGTTGGCCACGTAGAGATTGCCGCTGCTGTCGAAGGCAAGACCTTGAGGGCCGTTCGGGCCGGAGTTGGCAAAGAGCGTCGGGTTACCGGCCGAATCGAATTTCTCGATCGTATTGGTGTAGTAATTGGCCGCGTAGAGATTGCCGCTGCTGTCGAAGGCAAGACCGATAGGGCCGTTCAAGCCGGAGTTGGCAAAGAGTGTCGGATTACCGGCCGAATCGAATTTCTCGATCGTATTGTCGCCCGCGTTGGCCGCGTAGAGATTGCCGCTGCTGTCGAAGGCAAGACCGTGAGGGACGCTCAGGCCGGAGTTTGCAAAAGTTCCAAGGTCCGTGCCATTGGCATCGAATTTTTCGATTGTGTTGTTACCAGCGTTCGAGACATAGAAGCGCACGGTCTTGCATTTACCGGTGCAAGCCGCGTTGTAGATGCTTAAGATCTCAGCTCCGGTCAGCGCGCGGTTGAACACTTCTATTTCATCGAGACGGCCCTTGAAGAACCCGCCGGCGCTGTAACCGGGAATGTTGCCGAACTCCAGGCTCTCATTGTCCGCTGAATCCGCTGTGCCAACGGTGTCAGTAGCCTGAAGCACTCCATCTACGTAAAGCTTAACGGTAGTACCTTGGCGGGTAACTGCCACATGCTGGAAGCCATAGGTGACAGTTGGTCCGTCCAGGAACTTATCATCCACAAAGACTCGCCAGAAATGAGCACCTGCGTTGCCGGCGATAGCAATCAGCGGGACGTAGTAGCCGGCGTGACCTTTGCAAATAATGTAATGGTCACCAACCGGACTGTCGGCATCAGGAGCTATCCACGCATCATAAGTGAAGTCGGTGTAATGAAGCGAATTCGAGTCGGAGACGAGCACAGTGTCATCAGTGCCATCAAAACTGAACGCCTGACCTACTTTGCCTCCTGCAAAAGTGGCGCCATTTATAGTCCCGTCGTTGCCGTCCTGAATGTCGTTGGCATCGCCTTCGGCCGGCCACCAACTGATCATGCCTGAAGGGGCCGTGGCGCAGGGCGGCGTTGCCGGTCCCGGTCCTGAAAAAATAACTGTGATCGTCTGGCTCGGCCCGCTGCAGGTATTAGTGTTCACTCCGCCCCAATTGGGATTGCCGGTGCCGATTTCCGGTCGGACGGTGTAAGCCTGCGAACCGAGGCAGGCGCATATCACGTTGCCGATATTGCTGGCGTTGAATTCTATTCCTGAACCGCAGGTCCCGACGTTCCAAGTGTACCCGCCCGTATTGAAAGACGCTGACGTGCCACTCTGCAAGGCCGCCGCTATCTGCGGAACAACTGTCGCGTCGGTCAAGGTTCGTCCAACTGTGTCGAATGTTCCGCGGATGGTCACCGTGTCGTATCCGGCCGGGGTCAGGCTCTGCCTGAAGTCTTCCCATTGTTGCTTTGCTTCGGGAGAAGCCTCCTGGGCCCCAGTAAACGAAGCGCTGAAAATAGTGTTCGCGGGACACGCTGGCACAGCGATCGTCGTGGCTGTTGTTGTTTGAGCCCTTTGTGGCACAGGCACGCGCGCGGCGAAGAGTGCGCCGAAAATTAGCAGTCCCGACAAGATGATGACACCTGCGGCGCGCGAGCTGCTCGCGCCCGCTTGTCTGACCCGCTCTAGGAGAAGTTTCATTTGGGGAGGGCGCGGGTCTCGATATCCGATCAGCGTGAGCTATTAGCAGGCAAAGTTCGACCAGTCCAGCTTTTTTTACGCAAAAAACAGACGCCGTGAGAGTTTAACTGCGGATTACTCTGATCCGCGGGAAGCTCCAAATTCCAAGCTCCAACTCCGAAAGCATTCGCGAGCAGGCATCCAAAGAAGTTCCAATTCTCAAATTTCAAGCCGCGCCGCCTACACATTTTTGAAATTTGGCGATCGGGATTTCTTTTGGTCCTGGGATCTGGAAACTTGTTCCGCTCATCTGTGGCTCAAATTTCCTGGAGACTACCTCGTTGGACATGTCGACGCTTGGATTTATCCAGCCGTCAATTGTCACTTGGGTGCCGGTTCCTGATTCAGATTCTGAACAGAAGATAACAAAGAGAACAAAGTTCTTGTCCCCTAATTTAATCTTCGTTTCCTTCGTTTTCTTCTGTTCGTAAAACGATAGTCAAGCGGGCAGGAAATTCATGGCGAGGTCGGCATGATGTATGGGGCCAGCGTGCGCTAACGTCGAGCTGTTGCCGCGGAAGCGGCGAGTAAATTACAGAATCAGATTCAGATCGCCGAATTCGTGCCAGAGATATTTTCTCTGAATCGCCTCCTCGTAGGCGGCGCGAATCTGTTCGGCCGGCAAAAATGCGCTCAGTAAATCGAGATGACTCGCTTCCGGTTCGTGCAAGCCAGTGAGCAAACCGTCCACGACTTTCAAACGATGGTGGTTGTCGATCTTTAACCGCGTGTAACCGTGAACTCCAGTCACGCAGCCAGTTTCATCGACAACCGATTCAAGCGCGCGCACGACGGTTGTTCCGACTGCGATGACGCGCCCGTCTTTCGCGCGTGTAAGATTTATTTTCTCCGCTGTGGTCGCGCTGACCAAATATTCTTCTTCCGATGAAGGATGCTGCGCGTCGAGCTCGTCATCCATGTAAGACGAAAGTCCAGCATGCAAAACGATATAGGCTGTATCGATGCTGCGGCGCTTGAGATTGAGCAGCAACTTCCACGTAAACGCGCGTCCCGCGGACGGCATCTCGGCTGAGCCCGGTTCGGTCGCGTAAACGGTTTGGTAATAATCGAGGTCCCACGGCGCAGA
>Ga0066661_10000294_pt1 | contig 15843 bp, 17 predicted proteins | sample GraSoiAngelo_110_FD_66454 | JGI IMG/M metagenome (GOLD analysis project Ga0066661, IMG submission 66454) | Grasslands soil microbial communities from the Angelo Coastal Reserve, California, USA - 14_0903_12_30cm | ecosystem: Environmental > Terrestrial > Soil > Grasslands | place: USA... | reverse complement strand
CGTGACTGTTCCGCTGGCGCGTTCCACTTGCGCGCCGAGATGGATCAAAATTTGCAGCATGTAATGCGTGTCGCTTAGGTCGGGCACGCGATGAACGATGCACGGTTCGCGCGTGAGCAAGGTCGCGGCCAGAATGGGCAGCGAGGAATTTTTCGAACCGCTCACCTTGATCGAACCCGAGAGCGGATGGCCACCGTGAATACGAATCTTATCCATACCTGGCAAACAGAAATCGTGTTCTACCTGAATAATCGTTTCTCGAACAAATGTCGCGGTAATTTTTTTCCGCCAATGTCGAAAAAAGCGCCTCGCTCTGGCCCAGGCCGATTTCCAGGGCCAGCAAGCCGCCCGGTCGAAGATGCGGCGGCGCCTGTTCGATCAGTGCGCAGATTAGTTCGTCACCTCTCGCGCCGCCGAAGAGGGCGACCTCCGGATCGTGCAGGACCTCACGCGAAAGAAGGTGTCGACCTTGCGTGGAGATGTAGGGCAAATTCGCGATCACAAGGTCGAACACTCCATCGACCTGTGCGAGCAGGTTACTTTTCGCGAATTGAATTCGTGCACTCAAACCAAGTCGCTCTGCATTTTTCCGCGCGAGCGCCAGCGCCTCGTCGGAAAGATCGACAGCAACGATTTCCGCTTCCGGAAACTTCGCCGCCAAACTCAGCGCGATAACGCCGGCGCCAGTTCCAACATCGACAACCTTCGAATCCGCAATCTGTAATCCGCAATCCGCAATTAGAAGCTCCACCAGCTCCTCGGTTTCCGGCCGAGGGACCATTGCGCGTTTGTCACAAAGAAAGATGTGTCCGCAAAATTCCACCGTGCCGAGTAAACGCTGGAGCGGCTCGCCCTGGCCGCGCCGCCTGACGAGCTCGCGCAACATTGCCAGCTCCGTTTCGACAAGATTTCGTTCGAACTCGAGATAAAGCTCCATCCGTGTGCGCCCCAGCACCTGCGCAAGCAGGTGCTCAGCGTTCAATCGCGGATTGTCGATCTTGCGCTTCTTAAAATACGTAGTTGTCGATTGCAGCACTTCGAGGACTGTCATCTTTAACATGGAGGGACGCGCGCTGTTGCGTCCCATGAATTACGGCGCTGACGGCGCAGCGCCCTCCATCGCACCGCCGATTCGCTCCGCGACATCGGCAGCCTGCAAGGCTTTGATCAACTCGCCCAGGTCGCCATCCACGACGCGGTCTAAATTATAGAGAGTGAGTCCGATGCGATGATCGGTCACGCGGTTCTGTGGAAAATTATAGGTGCGAATTTTTTCCTCGCGTCCGCCGGTGCCGATCTGGCCGCGGCGTTGTGCGCTGTATTTTTCGGCCTCCTCGCGTTGCTTCCGTTCGAGCAATCGCGCCCGCAAGATCGACAATGCCCTTTCCTTGTTCTTAATCTGGCTGCGCCCATCCTGACAACGCACAATCGTACCCGTTGGAATGTGCAAAACTTGCACGGCGGAGTCGGTCGTATTGACGCCTTGTCCGCCGGGACCGCCCGCGCGCGAAACTTCGATGCGCAACTCTTCCGGCTTCAGTTCAAGATCGACATCTTCCGCCTCGGGCAACACCGCTACTGTTGCTGTCGATGTATGAATGCGGCCCTGCGCTTCCGTCGCCGGCACGCGTTGCACGCGATGCACACCACTTTCGTATCGAAGTTTTCGGAAAACGGATTCGCCCGAGACGCGGAAAATCACTTCCTTCAAGCCACCGAGTTCCGACGGACTCGATTCGAGATCTTCGGTCCTTAATCCGGCCGATTCGGCGTAGCGATTGTACATCCGGTAAAGATCGGCCGCGAAAATGGCCGCTTCGCTGCCGCCAGTCCCCGCGCGAATCTCGACGATCGCATCGCGTTCTTCATTTTCGTCGGGCGGCAGGAGCGCTATCTGGAATTCGCACTCAAGATCGACGACTCGTTTTTGCAGATCTGGAATCTCATCGTCAGCCATGGCCGCGATCTCGACGTCGCGCGACGTAGCCAGCTCGCGGTTGTCGTCGAGTTGTTTGCGCGCTGCTTCGAGTTCATCCCAGCGCGCGAGCAACTGCTTGACGCTGCCATGTTCGCGCATGATTTCGCTGGCACGTTTTCGATTATCGAAGAGACGCGGATCAGCGATTTCACGTTCGAGTTGTTCGAAGCGTTCGCGTTTGCGTTCGATGAGAGAAATGAAATCCATTCGTGGAGAGGCGGCTGTCTCAGCCGCACAAAGCAGGCGCTCGCTGCGGCGAGCGCCTCCACAATTCAGCTAGGCTTTTTTGGCGGTGCGCGTGGCCTTGGTGCTGCCGTAGCGCCGGGCAAATTTTTCCACGCGGCCCGCGGTGTCGACGAATTTCTGTTCGCCAGTGAAAAACGGATGACAAGCGGCGCAAATGCCGATCTTAATATCACGGCGAGTGGACCGCGTGTGATAGACCGCGCCACACGCGCAGGCGATATCGGTCTCGTAATATTCTGGATGAATGCCCGCTTTCATTTTCAAAAACGAGTGCGGAACTTACGCGCGCTGAGCTGTCGACGCAAGCGATGAAATCGAACGATGCACTGCTAACCGCTTGGGAAAACACGCTCACACGCGCGAAGGATTCGCCGGCAATTTTCAATACGCTCGGCGAAATGATCCGGGCATTTGCGCAAATCGAAGAAGATGCGCGCGACTTTGAAGAAAAGATCGACAGGTTCGGCGCGGGCAGCGTCATCGCGGTCCAAATCGGTAACCACGCGGATTGGCCGTCAATCCTGCTGGCTTGTTTGCGCAAGCAATTAGTTGTTTTGCCGCTCGAGCAAACGATGAGCGAGCAGCAGCGGGATAAAGCGCTCGAGATTTGCAAGGCAGTTGGCGTTGTAGCTGCCGCCGTCTCTGGCGGCAGAGATCTTGAAGTCCTGCCGCTGCGGACAGCGGCAGCTACAACTCGCTGGGGCGACAAAGTGCTTTCACTTCTCAAATTAACTTCCGGCACGACCGCCGCGCCGCGCACGATCCGATTTAGCAGCGAACAACTTCTGGCCGATTGCGACCAGATTTGCGAGACAATGGGAATTACCGAGGTCGATCTCAACTTCGGCGTCATTCCGATCTCCCATTCCTACGGCTTCAGCAATTTGCTCACGCCGCTCATCGTTCGCGGCGTGCCGATGGTGTTAAGCAACGACCGATTGCCGCGCGCCGTGCTGGTCGATCTTGCGCGCACGAACGCGACGGTCTTTCCCGGAATGCCGCTGTTCTACCAAGCGTTTTGCGAAATGGAAGCTGTTCCGGCGCTACCAAAGCTTCGGCTTTGCATTTCAGCCGGCGCGCCGCTTTCCGTTGCCGTCGCGAAAAAGTTTGAGAAAAAATTCAAACAGCCGATCCATTCGTTTTACGGCGCCTCCGAGTGTGGCGGGATTTGTTACGACCGCGAAGCGACGAATGAGACGCAGGGTTTCGTCGGTCAACCGATGAAAGATGTCGATCTTGAAATTGTCGATCCAACAGCGGCGGCAAGTCAGGTGCGCGTGCGTAGCCGTGCCGCGGGCGACGGTTATTTTCCCGATACGGATGATGAAAAACTCGGTCGTGGATTTTTTCTTCCGGACGACCTGTTAACGAAAACGGAGAATGGCTTTCGCATTGTTGGCCGTGTTTCCGACCGGATCAATGTCGCCGGGAAAAAAGTGCATCCTGCGGAAGTGGAAGCGCATTTGCTGCGCTTCGCCGGCGTGCGCCAGGCGGTCGTATTTGGCCGTGAGTCGGCATTGCGTCATGAGGAAGTGGCGGCATGTGTGGTGGCGTCCCCGGGCGTGAGCGAACCCGATCTCCTGGAATTTTGCCGGAGGGAGTTGAGCGGGTGGCAGGTGCCAAAGCGGATTTTTATCGTCAATGCCATCCCAGTGAATGAGCGCGGGAAAATCAACCGGCGCGAAGTCGCCCGGCATTTCCGATCGTAAGACCGACAATCTAGCAATGGCGCGGCGGTTTTTTGCGCGAGAAAATTCTTTTGCATTTGGTGAGAAGCGAGCATTGCTAAGGAATAATGTGGCGCGCGGCGGGAAGGGTCGCTGCTGTAACTTTACGGTAACGTGAACAAGAAGACCTCCACGCATCCTGAAAATACAAATAGCGAAGCCGCCTCGGGCGCGGCTCGTTCTCGATCCAGGCGTTCTCCAAAAGGGAAGGTGCTCGTAATCGACGACAGCGTGATGTTGTTAAGCTTTGTCGAAGAAGTTTTAACCGAAGCCGGCTACCAGGTTGTGACCGCGCCCAGCGCGCAGGAAAGCCTGGACGCCAGCATCGCCGATCCGCCGGATTTGATTCTTCTCGATTACGTCCTTCCAGAGATGAAGGGCGACGAAATAAGCCGCAAATTATTTGAGAACCCGGCAACGGCGGACATTCCCGTCGTCTACATGTCCGGCTTCGGCGCGGACCTCCGGCCCGATGGTATCAGCAACCGCAACGTCATTGGATTCTTGAATAAACCCTTCACATCGGATTTGCTTATCCAGACTGTGGAGAAACACATGACGAAATCACCTGGCGAACCAGAACCGATCGAAACCGAGAACGGGCCCGCGTCGAGCGAAGTTTTAAGTGATGCCGAATCCCCACCCGCCTCGCAGGAAGAAACTGTCTCGCCAGATTTGATCACGCCCGCGGAGGCACCGGCTCAATCTCAAGACTCGTGGAATGAGGCGGCAGCGTGGTCGCAACCTGCGGCGGTCGCTCCGATCAGCGCTGTTGAGTCTCCAACTGAATCACTCACAGGCGGAATCTATTTTTGCGGTGACACCGGTTTCTTTTCTCTAAACCGGGTATTGCAGACGATCGCAAAAGAAAAGCTCACCGGATCGCTTCATTTATTTTGGGAGAAGGACCCCGTCGAGCTCCTCGTGCAAAATGGCCAAATCCTCCTGGCCACAACGCGCGATCCGGAACTCTATTGTCCGGATGCGCCGATAACGCTCAGTAATGTCGAAGCCGACAAGATTGCCGAGGCGCGGGCTCAACAAAGCGTAAGCGGCTGTCCGCTTTTTCTCGCCCTTGCACAAGAGGAGCTGATTTTGCGCGAGCCAGCCGGACAACTGGTGCAACAGTACGGCCAAAAACTTTTCGCCCGGCTTTGGACGGCGCGAGGCGTACGCTTCATGTTCGAGCGAAATGTGGAATTGCCGGCTTATGCGAGCGGAGTTTCCGCGGAACCAGATGTCGACCAGTGGTCGCTGGAAAGTTTGCGCTTCATCCAGTTTGACGAACTCAGCGAGCACGCAAATTTCGATCCAGCCTCCATTCCGGCCTACACAAAAAGCGGTTTCGAGCGTGTCCAAAATCTGAAACTGACCGTCGCGGAAGCCCAGTTTGCTTCGCAATTTAACGGGAGCAGGTCGATCCAGCAAATTGCCAAGAATCTGCGGCTCGATTTGAAACTTGCTCGGCTAACCCTGTTCCGCTTCCTTGCGCTTGAGATTGTGGAGTGCTGGTCGCCGAGCACGGCGGCGAAGCCGGAACGCAAAAGCATCCTCCTGCGGTTGAAACGCTTGATCGGCGTCGGCGAATAGCATCACCGTCGATCACGACGACGGTCAGCATGAAAAAAAAAATTCTCGTCGCCGATATCGGCGGCACGCACGTGAAGTTGCTCATGTCGATGCGCGATGAGCGGCAATTTGATTCCGGGCCAGCGCTTAAACCGTATGAGATGGTCGCGCGAATCAAAGAAAACGTGGGCGGCTGGACGTTCGACGCGATCTCGATCGGTTTTCCCGCGCCGGTGCGTCAGGGTCGAATCATAGGGGAGCCGAAGCATCTCGGTAACGGCTGGGTCGGATTCAATTTTTCGAAAGCGCTCGACAAACCGGTTCGCGTGATTAACGACGCGGCCATGCAGGCACTTGGCAGTTATCGCGGCGGACGAATGCTCTTTCTCGGGCTGGGCACGGGCCTTGGTTCCGCGCTCGCTTGGGAAAAAAATCTGCTGCCTCTCGAACTTGGAGATTTGCCGTATCGCGATCGCAAGATCATCGAGGAGTGGCTTGGGATTCCAGGATTGAAACGCCTCGGCGAGAAGGAGTGGAAAGGCGAAGTGCTTTACGCAGTCGCGCAATTGAAGCGCTCTTTCATCGCCGATTACGTGGTGCTCGGGGGCGGCAACGCCAAACGGTTCAAACAATTTCCTAAAGGAATAGAACCGGGACAGAACGAGAACGCGTACCGCGGCGGCATTCGGCTATGGGAAAACGAAGCGGGCTCGCGCAATCCGAAATGGCGGATTCTCTAAGAGTGCCATTCCCTTCGCCACGCTAAGATCGACATCTTGCAGATCGACATGGTGCCAGGGAGGGGATTCGAACCCCTAAGGATTGCTCCACCAGATCCTAAGTCTGGCGCGTCTGCCAATTTCGCCACCCTGGCCAACCGCTTAAGAATAAATCACGCGCCGCGAAGGCTGCAATTTGTCCTTCCACCTCACCGATTTGCGCCTTGAGCTTTTCTTTCTAACGTTCGTCCTCACTTAACGGAAGAATTATGGCGGACGTCGCGAACAAATATCCGGAGAACGTTCCGGGCAAGTACTATGTTGATGAGCAATGCATCGACTGCGATTTGTGCCGCGAAACTGCGCCGGCCAATTTCAAACGCAACGATGATGGCGGCCACTCCTACGTTTACAAGCAAGCCGAATCGCCGGAAGAAGAAGCGCTTTGCAAAGAAGCGATGGAAGGTTGCCCGGTCGAAGCGATCGGTAACGACGGCGGCTAAGATCGATAAGTTTCCGTTAATCGATCCAAGTCCCGCGGCTCGTTGATGCTTCGGTAAAATTCCCGCGACGGACCGGAGATCGACATCGCCCGCAGCAGCTTGAGATCGATTAAACTTCGCACGACCGGCTGCACAGAAAAATTGTCGCCTTGGAGCTTTTCCACAAAGATTGCCCTCGCTTCTTTCGGGTAAATTGCGGCCAACGGCTCCGCCTTCCCATCAATCATCGGAATCACTCCCGTTCCACTCGCGGCGCGGCTGCACAGAAGCTGCAGATGTTCAATAGTCATCAAGGGCATGTCGATCGCCAGGGCAAGCAGATGACCCGTTTCAATCGCGCCGAGTGTCGCCGCCAAGCCGCTGAGCGGTCCTCGCGACGGAGGCATGTCCAGGATTAGCTCAACGTCAGGCGGGCGCCAAAGCGGATCGGATCGTGCCGAAACGAAAATCTTTTCCGGGCGTGCGGCGCGTAATTTTTCGATCTGCCATTTCCACAGGGGGCGGCCGCGCCACTCCACGGTGGCTTTGTCGCATCTCATGCGCCGTGATTCGCCGCCGGCGAGGAGCACCGCGCTGAGACTCATCCAACAAGCTCGGCTACGCGTGTGGTTGAACGCAACGTTCCGTCTGTAAGAACCCGCGCGCGCAAACCGCCGCGGCCTTGGAGAAATTTCTCAGCGCCGACGGCGATCGCACGATCCATCCAGTAACACGGCCTGCATTCCTGCGTTCCGCGAAAACGAACTCCTTGGACTTCAAAATCCTGGTCGATCAGCTTGTTAAGATCGACATCGTGCGTGACAACATTGCGTCGAGTCAGCGCGGGCGAGCAACCCTGCACTTCGAGCGCGCCGCAAAGTTCATCAAAAACTTCCAGCGAAAAAAATGTGATCTGTCCTTTGTAATCATCTTTGAAATCAAAGTAGCGATCACCGCGGATGCCGCGACCGGCCACGCATTCGATCGACCGAACCTCGATCGTCGGAAACTCATCTGGGTCGCGGCCGTGGTGGCCGACAAAATTATGGCCCGATGAAATGTAAAGATGACAGATTTCCACCGGCGTCATGATACCATCGCCATCAATTCAGTGAAAGAAGACGGCATCGGCTCGGGACAAATCATCCGGCGAAAGCAAGACGGCTCGTTCGAATATCATCGGGACGATCTCACCGTCGAAGAACCGCTCGAGATTCGCATCGCGAGTAAAACGGTCGCGACCACGATGCGCACACCCGGTCACGACGAAGAGCTCGCCGCCGGCTTTCTCCTTTCGGAAGGAATCGTGGAAACCCATGACAAGATCAACAAGTTCTCGCGGCCCGCGGCCGCGCGTAATCGCGAAAACATTCTTGCCGTTAAGTTCGCCGGTGGTGTGAAAGTGAAACTCAGCTCAACAAAACGATTCGGAACAATTTCGAGCAGTTGTGGCATTTGCGGCAAAGAAAGCATTGCCGCGATTCGACAAGATTTTCCGCCGATTGTTTCGGCGAAAGATGTGCGGATCGACATCGAAGCCTTGCTTTCGCTCCCGACGCTCTTGCGAAAACTCCAGGGCGAATTCGCGCGCACCGGTGGAATCCACGCCGCCGGCATTTTCGATCTTGGCGGCAAACTGAAAGTTCTGCGCGAAGACATCGGCCGTCACAACGCCGTCGACAAGGTAATTGGCCGCGCATTTCTCGACCAGCAACTCCCGTTAGATCGACATGTTCTTCTTGTCAGCGGCCGGGCTTCTTTCGAAATCATGCAAAAAGCGCTTTCAGCCGGAATTCCCATCGTGGCTTCGGTCTCTGCGCCGTCCACTCTGGCGATGGAGTTTGCCCGCGAAAGCAACCAGACGCTCATCGGTTTTCTTCGCCCGCCGTCGTTCAACATCTATTCGCACATCGAGCGCGTGAATCTTTCCTCTTCTTGAATGGAGGAACACGCTCCGGCGTGTCCCAAATATTTGACCGCCGACCGCGCGGCGCCCTTCACTTAACGAAGTCCTGATCGAATCTCTTGCGCAGCACCGTCCGCATCCGTTGCCGGCGCAATACTGATGACAACAAACTTGCTCGTCGGCGTGTTCGAACGCTCGGCCACGCTATTGATCGGCACTAGGACGTTTCCTTCGGGAAAATAAGTCGCCGTGCAGCCGCGCGCGATCGGATAGGGCGCGACCTGAAAATGTCGCGCATACCGTTTCTCACCCTCTCCGAAGTGACTGGTGAGATCGACAATCTGTCCCTGCATCAAACCCGCCTCCCTCACGTCCTCCGGATTCATGAAGAGCACGCGACGCCCGTTATAAATGCCGCGATAACGATCGTCCAAACCGTAGATGTGCGTATTGAACTGATCGTGCGATCGGATCGTCATGAGGATGAATTTTCCCGGGTCCAGTTCGTTACGCGGAACCGCGTGCACAGTGAAAAGCGCTTTTCCGATTTTGTTATTGAACTTCCGATGATCGCGCGCGGCGTTCGGCAAATAGAAAACATCTTGCGCGATCCGCTCGTTGAAATTTTCGAAGCCGGGAACCACATGCTCGATGTGACTGCGAATCCGATTGTAATCAGCAACCAATCCTTCCCAATCAACTGTGCTGCGATCACCCAAGGTCGCGCGCGCCATGCCGGAGATAATCGCGGGCTCGCTCTTCAATTGCTCGCTCGCCGGCTCGAGCACACCGCGCGACGGATTGATGATTGCCATCGAATCTTCGACCGTGACAAATTGTTCGCCTGTTGATTGTCGATCTTTTTCAGAGCGACCGAGGCATGGCAAAATCAGCGCGATTTCTCCCGTGATCAGATGCGAGCGGTTCAGCTTGATTGAAACGTGCGCCGTTAATCGGCACTTCTGCAGCGATTTCGCGGTAAACTCTGTGTCGGGCGCGGCGACCAGAAAATTGCCGCCCACCGCAATGAACACGCTGATCGCACCGCGATGCATTTGCTTGATCGTTTCAACTGTGTCCGTGCCATGCTCGCGCGGCGGGTCGAAATTAAATTCCTGTCCAAGCTTTTGCATGAACGTCTCGTTCATGCGCTCCGAGATCCCCATCGTCCGATCGCCCTGAACGTTTGAGTGACCGCGCACTGGACACGGGCCCGTTCCCGGACGTCCGATATTTCCGCCAAGAAGCAAAAAATTCATGATCTCCTGAATGGTCGCGACCGCGTTTCGATGCTGGGTCAATCCCATTGCCCAGCAGCAAATGACGCGTTTCGAATTGATTGCGATCTCGGCCGCCTCGCGAATCTGTTCGCGGGTGATGCCGCTGCTGACGAGAATGTCGTCCCAGTTTGTCTTCTCAAGATCGACAATGAAGCGATCGAAACCTCCCGTGAAATTTTTGATGAAATCTAGGTCGAAAACGACGCCTGGCCGTTTCTTTTCCGCGGCCAGCATCTCTTTCATGATCCCTTTCAGCACGGCGATATCGCCGTTGATTCGGATTGGCAGCCAGAGATCGCTCAGCTTCTGGCCCTCGCCGAAAAGCAATCTGGGCACGCGCAATGGATTCTTCAGGTCCTGCGGATTTTTGAACCGAAAGTTGCCGATCTCCGGCATGGGATTGATCGAGACAATCTTTGCTCCCGCCTCTTTTGCCTGCTGCAGACTGTCCAACATTCGCGGATGATTTGTTCCCGGATTCTGGCCGATGATAAAAATGGCGTCGGTCTGTGCGAAGTCGGCCAGTTTCACACAACCTTTTCCGACACCGATCACTTCCTTCAGTGCCGCGCCACTTGATTCGTGGCACATGTTCGAGCAATCCGGCAGATTGTTGGTGCCAAATTGTCGAACAAATAGTTGATAGAGAAACGCGGCCTCGTTACTCGTCCGGCCGCTGGTATAAAACGCGGCCGAGTTCGGTGTTGGAAGCGCGTTGAGTTCCGTCGCAATTAACTTGAACGCATCGTCCCACGAAATCGGCTGATAATAATTCGAGCCGGCCGGTTTGACCAACGGTTGCGTCAAACGTCCCTGTTGTCCGAGCCAGAAATCGCTTCGGCTTCGCAGGTCATCCAGCGAATGCTTCCGAAAAAATTCTTCGGTCAATCGTTTGGTCGTCGCTTCGTCGGCGATCGCTTTCGCACCGTTCTCGCAGAATTCCGCGACTTTTCGATATTCATCCGGACTCGGCCACGCGCAACTCTGGCAAACGAATCCCTTTTTCTTGTTTACCGACAGCAGCGTTTTGAGCGAACGCACCGGTCCCATTTCGCGCAGACCAACGCGCATTGTCTGATAGATCGCCGGCAATCCCGCTGCGACTGTTGGTCGTGACGCGCGCTTTGCCGGTTTTCGCTCGACCGGAGTTTGCGCGCCCAGCGTAGGATTTTCCTGGGCGCGATCCGCATCGACGATCGGCGGACTTTTGGGCGCCCTAGTTCCGACGTCAGGCGGTTTTTGCGCGACCGTGTCCAATTGTTCGTGCTGCGAATCGCGATCTTCATTCGGATTCGGCATAACAAGAACAACTAAACCGAATCGCTCGGTGGCGCAGGTGCTGGCGGCGCCGCACCCGATGCAGATGTCGATCCTGGAACCGAGACGGCAGCTGACGCGCCAGCGCCCGAAGGCGCAGATGCGGCGGCCGCTGCCGCTTTTTTCTTCGCTGCCGCGACCGCTGCGGCACCAGCGAGTTTGGCGTCGACCTCGGCAGCTTCGGTCGGGCAGATGCTGTGATAGTAAGTGTTCGATTTGGAGAGCTCGCTCTTGCGTTGCAGGAGCGCATCGAAACGTTCGCGACGGCTGAGTTCGAAAACCTTATCCATCTTGATCGCTTCGAACGGGCAAACCTCCACGCAGATCTGGCAGCTCATGCAAACGGAAATATCAATGTCGAATACTGCCGGATAAAACTGCGGCTTGCCCATGTAATCGGGCTTTTTGTCTTCGCTCTTAATAATATAAATGCACTGCGGCGGGCATTCCTTCTCGCAAATCTTGCACGCCACGCAGCGCAAGCCGGCGTGCGGATCATCCCCGTCGTAAGGCAGGAAAGGAAAGTTGCGATAATTCTCGGCCAACGGAATGCGCTCTTCCGGATACTGCACCGTGATCAGACGGTCCTTCTCGAAGTAACTTCCGACGAAGTTCCGCGCCGTTACCGCCATTCCCTTAAGTATGCCCGTGCCGATCATGTGTTCATTACAAGGTATTTCCCATTGTAACCTTGTAACTCTTTTAACCTTTTTACCATCGCGTCAGCGATCCACCTCTCCCATCACGATATCCACGCTGCCTAAGATAACCATCACGTCGGCCACGGTGTGACCGAGACAAAGATCTTCCAGGACAGTTAAGTTGATAAAACTCGGCGGGCGCACGCGATATCGATACGGATTCGGTCCGCCGTCACTGATCAAATAAAAGCCGAGCTCTCCTTTTGGGCCCTCGATTCGTCCGTAAGCTTCGCCCGCTGGCGGACGAAAGGCGCGGAGCTTCACTTTCGGATTCATCACCGGACCGGCTGGGATTTGTTCGAAAGCTTGTTTCAAGATTCCGACGCTTTCCCGCATTTCGAGTACGCGCATCATCAATCGGTCGTAGGTATCGCCATGCTCGCCAAGGGGCACGCGGAATTTGAAGCGCGGATAAAACCCGTAGCCGTCCACTTTGCGGATGTCGTAATTCACGCCGCACGCGCGAAGCATTGGGCCAGTGATGCCGGCATTGATCGCCAACTCGGCGGACAGTTTTCCAACTTCCTGTGTGCGCGCGATAAGAATTTCATTTTCGACAATCAGGTTTTCGAATTCGTCGAGAAATCGCGGGAAAAAATCGACGATCTTCTTTGCCCGCTCCATCCAATCCGAGCCGGCATCGACGCGACATCCACCGAAACGCATGTAATCGCACATCATGCGAGAACCGGAGAGCGATTCGAAAAGGTCGAGAATTTTTTCGCGCTCGCGAAACGCATACATGAGCGGCGTGCCCCACGCACCCATGTCGCTGAGCAGAAAGCCGAGGAGCGACGCGTGATTTTGCAGTCGAGTCAACTCGGCGAGGATGACGCGGAGATACTCGGCGCGCTCGGGCACTTCGATCCCGGCCAGCTTCTCCACACTGAGCGCATACGCCCAGTTGTTTGTCATCGAGCAAAAATAATCGAGCCGATCGGTGTACGGCATCGAGCCGAGATAGCTCGTGTTCTCGCCGATCTTTTCGTGATTGCGATGCAGATACCCGAAGACCGGCTTGAGTTTGCGGACGATCTCACCCTCAAGCGCAACGTTCATGCGGAAAACGCCATGCGTTGATGGGTGCTGCGGCCCCATCGACACTTCGAGTAGCTCACCGTCGAGTCGCGAAGTCATTTGTGGCGGCAGCCGTGTCGACTGCTCGGCTACAGGGTCAAGAGTCTGAATGGTCGCGCTCATTGCTGTTGCGCCGTGATATTTTCCGCGCCGTCCAATTGCGGCCGCGAGCTGTAATGTTGCTTCGCCTTCTCGAGCACGTCGTCGTGCGGAGTCGGCTCGTATTCGTAATCGTCCGGTTCGCGATAATCTTTGCGCATCGGGTAATCGACAAATTCGTCCCACATCAAAATCCGTCGCAGATCCGGGTGGCCATCGAAGCGAACACCGTAGAGGTCAAAAATTTCCCGCTCCTGAAATTCCGCGCTCCGATAAATTGAAGTTAGCGACGGCAAACGCGCCCCCTCTACGCGGTCTATTGTTCGCATTCGAATGATGACGGGACCGTGTTTATGCGTCATCGAGTAAAGGTGATAGACCGCTTCGAGAAAGCCGGGGACTTTTTCCTCCGTCGTTTCATCGACATCTTTTTCAACGCCGTCGACCACCTTTTTCACTTTCACCGTCTTCTTCACCGTGCGATCGAGCCAATCGACGCCGGTCGCGTTCGAGCAAAAATCCACTCGCAGTGCGGGATCGTCGCGCAAAAACTTTGCGACGGCCGCCGCGTGTTCATTGTCGATCAGAAGCGACGGCTGATTCGCCGGACCCGGATTCGGAACGATGTCGATCTTGGCGCCCGCCACAGCCGCCTCGGCGCGTGCTTTAATTTGCTCCAACGATTCCACAATTATGTGCGCTCGATTTTTGGCGGCCGAAACACGTCCGGGTTCGCCGGCGGCTCCAGGTCATGCGCACCAAAGGACGGCACTGGAAACTCGCTCGGTTGCGTGGAGTCGAGATGCGCGGCCTTTTCACTACCGGTTAGTTTTTGACTGTCGATCTTGCGCTGCAATTCCATGAACGCGTGCAAAAGCGCTTCGGGCCGAGGCGGACATCCCGGAATATAAACATCGACTGGAATGTAACGGTCGATGCCTTTGAGCACGTTGTAACCGGTTTTGAATGGTCCGCCGGAAATCGCGCATGCGCCCATCGAGATGACGTACTTCGGATCGGGCATTTGGTTGTAGAGCCGCACGATTTGCGGCGCCATTTTCTTCGTCACCGTGCCGGCGACGATCATCAGATCGGCCTGGCGCGGCGACGGCCGGAAAACTTCGCCGCCGAAGCGTGCGATGTCGTAGCGTGAGGCCGCGGTTGCAATCATCTCGATCGCACAACAGGCCAATCCAAATTGGAGCGGCCAGATCGAGTTCTTGCGGCCCCAGTTGTAAAGCTCCTCCATCGAGGTCACCCAAATCCCCTGTCGTTGCAGCTCGCTGCGCAGCCCCTCGTCGATTTCGCTCATGTCCCGTTGTAACAATGTAACGCTTTTAACGGTTTTAACTACCGCGCTAGCGCGCCCAATTTAAACAACCTTTGCTCCAAGCCCAAACGAGACCTTCAATCAGCAGCAGTAAAAAAACCAGGATGGCGATAAACGCGCCGACAGGCAAACCGGTGAACGCGACCGCAAATGGCACCAAAAAAATCGCTTCCACGTCGAAGATCAAAAAGATGATCGCGTAGAGATAATACTGGGACCGAAACTGAATTTGCGCGTCGCCAATCGATTCGACCCCGCACTCGTAAGTTGCATTTTTTTGGGCGCCCGGCTTGGGCGGTTGGAACCCTTTTCTCCACAACCACGCCAGCGCCAGCGGCAGCAATGGAAAAACCAAGGCCACGCCAACGAAAATGACGATGAAGAAATAGGGATTGGGCGCCATGAATTGCGGATCAAATCATTCACCAAATTTGTTAACGGAGCGAGCTTGCCCCGATCCCGTTTCAAAGCCCATCAAAACAGTTCGCTCTTTCAATCTGGACCGCACGAGCCAACTGAGGGGCCAACCGACCCGCCGCGCATGAGTACGCCGTAGCCGCCGGAAATCACACGTCGCACTGCTTCTCCTGTCTTGGGATCAACCTGGAGCGCCTTTTCGTGGATGCTTTGCTGAACCTCGAAACGCCGAAGTGGTTTGCTCGCATCAGTAGTTTCGTAAATGTAAGTCGGCATCGCGTGAATCTACACCATTTCCGCGTCGACGCACTCGCCACCTATAGTCAATCAATAACCTCTTCCAAGCTCCAAACAGACGCACTAGTCTGCCTTAATTAAAGAACCGGACATGATTTTTCTTCGTAGCAGATGAGCGGCGACGTTGTTGACCAGATTTTTATCCGCGCCAAGCAATGGCTGCTCTCCTGGCTGGCGGGCGCGCCCGATTGGATCATCCAGATCACCTCGAGCCTCCTAAATATTTTCGCGCTGCTCGGTGTGTTTCTCACGCTCTTCGCGCTCATTTCGGTGCTGGAGCGGAAAATTCTCGGGCGGATGCAAAACCGTTACGGGCCAAATCGCGTCGGACCGTTCGGACTTTTTCAACCAATCGCCGACGGGATCAAGATGCTCATCAAGGAAGATATCGTGCCGGCGCGCGCGGATAAGATCGTGCATTTTCTCGCCCCGATCCTGATCGCCGCGACCGCGATCCTTGCGCTCGGTATAATTCCATATGGACGCAACATGACACCATTTGCGATTGATGGCGGCATCCTGTTTTTCTTTGCCGTGGGATCGACAACGGAACTCGCCGTCTTCATGGCCGGCTGGGGCAGCAACAACAAGTTCTCGATGCTCGGCGCGATGCGCGCGATCGCCCAGATGGTCAGCTACGAATTGCCGCTGATTATTACGGTGCTTCCGGTCGTGATGATCGTCGGCTCGCTTTCGGC
>Ga0066661_10000292_pt1 | contig 15853 bp, 14 predicted proteins | sample GraSoiAngelo_110_FD_66454 | JGI IMG/M metagenome (GOLD analysis project Ga0066661, IMG submission 66454) | Grasslands soil microbial communities from the Angelo Coastal Reserve, California, USA - 14_0903_12_30cm | ecosystem: Environmental > Terrestrial > Soil > Grasslands | place: USA... | reverse complement strand
ATAGAGCATGGACGGCGCGATTCTCGGGTCGTCGGCGTCGAGGGCCCGCGCGAACGAGTCCGGGTCGCGGTGGACGTCGGCCGGCTGGAGGAAGACCTCCGTCGAGGCGCACCAGATCATGACGAGGCGGTCGCAGGCGTGCGCGTCCTTGAACTCCCGGATGTCCGTGCGAATGGCTTCGACCAGCCGCCGCTTCCCCACCAGCCCCTTGACGTTCGGGCCGTCGAGGCGCCGCACGTACGACTGGTCGAACGCCGCCGGCATCGGCTCCAGCTCGCTGAGCTCGGCCGCGATCGGCTCGAGGTGGGTGAGACGATCCAGCACACCGCTCCTCAGCGCCGCCTGGTAGGCGTTGTCAGCGATGGGGTCCCAGGCCCCGAACACGAGCTGGTCGAGATCGGCCAGGGGCACGAAGTCACGGATCAGGGGCACGCGCTGCTCCGTGCGCTTGCCGAGGCGGACCGTGCCCATCTGGGTGACGGAGCCAAAGGGCCTGGCGTGGCCGCGGCGGATCAGCTCGACACCCGCCACGAACGTCGACGCCACCGCTCCGAGGCCCACCATGAGGACCCCCAGCCGGCCGCCGGCCGGCTCGATCGCGGGCGCCTGACCCTCCACGAAGTCACGCGGTTCGAGGATGATGCCTCGCTCGCGAGCCAGTGACATGAGCGGCTCGTGCCACTGGGCGGGGATCCTGCCGGTCGTCGCCCAGTGCTCGACCGTGCTCTGCCGCCGGCCCAGCAGCCTGGCGAGCGCGGTCTGGCCGCCGAAGCGCTGGATCACTCGTTCCGCGGGACCTGGACTTGTGGGAGGAACCATGGGGGAGATGATAAACGGTTTTTTCGTTTGGATGTCGGTCTGGGTTCCGGCATCGCCCCCGGTGTCGGTCCGACCGCCGGGACGTCCCGGGCGCGAGGCCGCGGCGGCAGATGTGGAGGAGTCCCCCCACCGGACTCGGGTGTGGGCGGGGCGTTGGGGGACGTGGCAGAATGCTCCCGGCCATGTGGCTGCTCAATGGGCACCGGCGTACCGGATGGGGCATTGTCTCGGCAACCGCCACCAAGCCCCTGACCCAGTTCGCGCTGGCGGGCGTCCTGGCCCTCGTGGTGCTCTCGACGATCCTGATCCTGGTCCTCAACCAGACGGGTCTCTCAGAGGCGATAAGCAATGCCCGGCAGTTCACCAGCCTCATGGGCCAGGACGTCATCCAGCCCAGCCTGACGGACGAGCTCCTGGAGGGCGGCGGATCCGCGCGATCGGAGTTCGACCGGACCATCAGGCAGCGCGTGATCCAGGGCCCGGTCGTCCGCGTCAAGCTCTGGTCCACCACCGGGAAGGTCGTGTACTCAGATGAGCCTCGCCTGATCGGCCACTCGTTCGCCCTCGAGCAGGACCAGATCACGGCGCTGGACACGGGACAGGTGGTGGCGAACCCGACAGATCTGAGCCGGCCCGAGAACGTGTACGAGGCGAACCAGCGCGACCGTCAGCTGCTCGAGGTGTACATGCGGCTCCACACCCCGGACGGCACCACCGTGCTGTACGAGAACTACCTGCGGTTCGACGTGGTCCAGGCGACCGGCCGGCAGATAATGCTCAACTTCGTTCCGGCCGTTGTCGGCACGCTCGTCCTGATGCAACTGGTCCAGCTCAGCCTGGCCTGGTCCCTCGCCAACAAGGTTCGCGAGGGACAGCGCGAACGCGAGGGGCTGCTCATGAGAGCGGTGGACGCGGCGGAGATGGAGCGGCGGCGGATCGCCAGGGACCTCCACGACGGCACCGTGCAGGACTTGACCGCGGTGTCTCTGGCGCTCGAGGTGGCGTCGAGGCAGCTGCGGCGCGAGGGGCAGCTCGCCGCCGCCGAGACGCTCGACTACGCCGCCGGCGAGACGCGAACGAGCGTGCGTCAACTGCGCACGCTCTTCGTGGACATCTATCCCAACAGCCTGCGCGACCAGGGCCTCGAGGTGGCGCTGCGGGATCTGCTCGGCCCCTTCGGGGCCCGGGGAATCGCCACCACGCTGACCGTGGAGCCGGACCTGCGACTGCGGGCGGAGGCCGAGCGGCTGCTCTACCGGGTGGCCAGGGAGGCGTTGCGCAACGTCGCGGCGCATGCGCGTGCCCGCACGGTCGACGTTCGTGTGGCGGCCGACAACGGCACGGTATCGCTCAGAGTTCGAGACGACGGTTCCGGCTTCGATACGGCGGCGTTCACCTCGCAGACAACGGGTCATCTCGGTCTGCGGCTCCTGAACGACCTGACGCGGGACGCGGGCGGGACGTTCGAGGTCTCCTCTCGTCCTCGAGCCGGCACGGAGGTTCGAGTGGAGCTGCCACGCCAGTGATCACGGTGGTCCTGGTGGATGATCACCGGCTCGTGAGAGCCGGGTTGGAGCAGCTCCTGGGGCTGACGGACGATATCAGGGTCGTGGGCAGCGCCGAGGACGGCTCCACCGCGATTCCGCTGGTCGCGGAGCGACGCCCCGACCTCGTCCTGATGGACATCTCGATGCCAGGAGTGGACGGCATCGAGGCCACGAGAGCGCTCATGGCCCAGGACCCGTCCACGCGAGTGCTCGTTCTCACCTCGGTCTCCGACCAGGAGCGGATCCTGGAGTCGATCCAGGCCGGTGCGCTGGGCTACGTGATGAAGGACGCCGAGCCCGACGAGCTGTTCGACCGCATCCGGTCGGCGGTCGACGGCTGCGAGTCCTCCGGCCCGGCCTGAGCCTCGACGTCGACCCGAGCTTCGACAGTGCTCCCCCCGGACGCGGCCGGGGCGGAGAGGCCCTCGCGAGCCCCTCCGCCGAGTTCAGATCGCGGTCTACGAATCCGAAGTCCGGCTGATCCGCCAGATCACGCCCGTGTGCGGGATCTGCACCAGGGGCGCGTCCGCCGGGTTCGTGAACCTGGTGGCCGGGTCGCTCTGGCCGAAGTCCCGGACCGCGCCGAAGTCCACGAGGTACAGCGCACCGTCCGGGCCGAACCAGACGCCGATCGGCCGGTTGATGCCGCGGAGCCCGTCGGGGAACGCCTCCTCGCCGCCGACGTCCCTGCTGCCCAGGTCGGCGGGGTTCGCCTTGCAGGCGGGAGACCCGTCGGGATAGTGCGCCTGGTTCGCCTTCGGGCAGTTGAAGGCGAACTTCTGCAGCTGCGTCCGGAGCGGCTGCCCGGGACGGCTGAAGTTGACGAGCTGGATGTCGTGGCCCTCCCCGGGCTGGCCGTTCTCGGCCGAGAAGCCGAAGTCTCCTTCACGTGCCACCAGGGCCGCCCCCCGGTGCACCACGCCGTGCGTGAACGAATCCGGCGCGAAGTCCGGCTGCACGACCGCGACGTCGGCCGGCTCGAGGGCCAGCGGCGCCACCGGCTGTTGGGGCGGGAACGCCAGCACGTGCTGCACCGGCGTGTGGTTCGCCTTCACGACCGGCACGCAGGCCGGGAAGCTGCCCGGCACGGATGGCGCCCCGCACTCGTCGTCGCCGGGGCCGCCCTGGGGGTTGAACACCGCCTGGGTGGAATCGAGGTCGCCGAAGCGGTCGGGCCAGCCGTGATAGTCGGGCGTCCCGTCGGCGTTCATCTGCGCGACCTGCAGGCGGTCGGGCGAGTTGTTCGTCGGCCGGGCGCCGCGTTCGTCCTCGCCGTTCTCGGTCACGAACAGGTTGCCCTGCAGCGCGTGGTCCGCGGGCGGGAAGGCGATCCCGAACGGGTTGCGATAACCCCACGAGAACGGCTGGATCGTCTTCTCCGGGTGCGCGGCGTCGATCCTGGCCCGGAGAACGGCGCCGGTGCACATGCCGGGCTGGGTCGCGTTCTCGAAGGCCGGCACGGTCGCCCCGGGGCGCGCGACGCCGTGGTTGGAGTAGCCGCTGGTCAGGTGTCCGTCGCCCGAGGCGAAGAGGTTGCCACTGAGGGTGACCGGCTGGCACGCGATGTCGTGCTGGTTCCCGCCGGCGCCATTGTCGTGGCCCGTGACGCCGGCGTTCGTGGCCGACCCCTGCGACCAGTAGAGGAAGCCGTTGTGGGCCTGCAGCATCTCCGTCGGGTGGTCGCCCGTCGGCAGGCCGGTGATGAACGGCGACAGCTTGCCGGTCGCCAGATCGACGCTCATGATCCGCGAGGTGTTGTTCCCGCTGCCGGGCGCCCCCCGGGCGCCCTGGTTCGAGTCGCTGGCGAAGAGCCTGCCGCCGGTGCCGTTCGCGAACGCCAGGCCGATGGCCGGACCGTCGGGCTGGTAGCCGGTGTTGGTTGCCGGGTCGGTGGACGTCGGCTTGAACAGCGGCCCGCGGACGGCGTGCCCATTCCGATCGAGGACCAGGAGGTCGGGGGTCAGCGGATTGGTCGCGGAGAGCTTGCCGCCCCAGACCGGCGCCTCGTTGCTGTTGCAGCGGCCCGGCAGCCCGGTGCCGGACTCCACCACCAGGACCCGGAAGTCGTTGCGGCCGGCACCGGTGCGCATGAACGCGAGGCCGGTCGGAAAGTCGAGGTTCGTCGCGAACGCCTCGATCTTGTAGCCGCGCGGCAGGACCACGTCCTGGCCGGCGGCCGGGTTGTACGCGACGTCCTCGCCGGGACAGGCCGCGTTGCCGCGGGTCGTGCCGCCCATGGCGAGGGCGGCGCTGAGCTGGTCCGAGACGGCCGGACCGCTGGACTCCAGCGCCGCCGGCGTGCCGCTCGGCAGCAGGGCGAACACGACCGCCAGGGCGCCGACGGACGCGATGGCGCGGTACCTCGTGAGCTCCATAGAACTCCCCCCTTCGTGAGGCTCGCCCACCGGCGCGCCTCACCCAACGCGTGTGCGGTCTCCTCCCCCTTCTACCCTGGCGCCGGACGGCTGTCAACAGGCGCTGATCCTCCGGGTCCCGCCCGGACCTCCACCTCCACCGGGAGGTCCGTGGCCGCGAACACGAGGACGCGGTGCCGGCCCGTGGGGGAGCGCTCCAGCCGGACGCTCGGTGTCCTGCCATGGCCGCGGCCGACCGGCGTCGCTCCCTCGCCGTCCCACCGGTAGACGAACAGCGCCAGCTCGACGCCGTCCGGTGCGTGGAGGGCCAGCGTGGTCGCTTCAGCGTCCGCCGGCAGGTCGAGTTCGATGACGGCGGGACGGGAGCGGGTGGCCAGCGCCTGCCAGCGTCCAATCGGCTCGATCGCGGGCTGCGACGGCGCCCTGGACACCGACACCTGAAGCTCGACCTCCGAGACCGAGGTCCCATCCCTCCAGACACGAACCTCCCAGACGCCCGGTGCCGGCCTGTCGATCGTGGTCGCCAGCGGGCCGTCCGCGCCCGCACGGCCGAGCCGCCGCTGCCCGTGCATCGAAGGATCGACCAGCCGCACATGCACCTGCTCGCCAGCCACCGGGTGCACGGCGCAGCGCAGCGACCGGGCATCCGCGGGGACGCGGACGAACCACGCGGCGCCCCTGGAGCCGATCGCGCGCCGCTCGGTCAGCGTCCCGCCGCCGAGGTCGAGGGCGGCGACCAGCGTCAGCAGCGTCTGGTGGACGGGCAGCCCGCTCGCCATGTCGACCAGGCGCAGCTCGGCGGAGTGGATGCCGTGGGCTGGCGGGTGCACGTCCACCGCGAGCTCGGCCGGCTCGCCGCCGGGCGGAACCGTGACGTCCGCGGGGACCGAGAACGCGTCCGCCGCCCCCCGCAGCTCCACGCGCAGCGTGAGGGACTCCGCGCCGCCGTCCAGGCGGGCGACCTCGAGCACCCGGCTGGCGCGGTCGCCGGGCCGCCACCCCTCGCGCTCGAAGAGACCGCGGCCTCGCCCCGGCTCCCGGAGCTGGTCCGCGACCGCGTGCGCCACGGGCGCGCGCACCTCCAGCTCGGGGAGCGTCCCGGGCAGCCTGCGGTACGCGTCCCAGGTCGCCGCCACGTCGGCCACGCCGGCTCCCTGCTCGTGCGCCGCGAAGCCCTCGATGTGGCGAGCACCGGCCAGGAGCGCGCGGCGCAGGCGGGCGCCGTCCACGGCCAGTCCCGACTGACGGGCCGCGCTGGCCACGAGGGCGGCCACCCCGGCCAGCGCGGGCGCGGCGAACGAGGTGCCCCGGACCATCCGGTAACCGGCCGGGGTCGAGTAGCTCCTCAGTCCCCTGGCCCCTGGTGGCGCCTCCTCCTCCGGGGCCAACCACAGGCCAGGGGCGAGCAGGTCGGGCTTCATCGCGCCGTCCGCGGCCGGCCCCCGGCTGGAGAAGTCGAGCACCCCCTCGGGATCGGCCAACCGGGCCGGTCGATCCCGCTGGTCGAGGGTGTCCCGATGGACAGAGGCCCCGGCCGCGAGCGTCGCTCGACCATCGCCCAGGTCCGCGCCCAGCGTGGACGACGCCGGGCCCGCGTTGCCGCACGCGGCGACGAGGAGCCTGCCCGATCGAGCGGCGATCCGGTCCAGCATCCGTGCCACGAGGGAGCCCCCGTCCTGGGGATAGCCGATGTGGGGCGACTGCTGGGTGCAGATCACGCTGACGTCGGGCTGGGAGGCGGCCACGCAGAACGCCTCGATCTCGTGATGGTCGCGCCGGTCGAGGATCCAGCCCGCTCGCTGCACGATCACGAGCTGCGCGCCGGGCGCCACGCCGTGCGCATCGCCGCCCAGGAGGTGGCTGCCCGCGGCGACGGCGGCGACCGCCGCGGTGTGTGCCAGCAGCGCCGTGTGGAACGTGATCACCCGCTGCGAGGCGTGCACGCGGACCGCCTGCGTCGGCCCCAGCTGGGTGGCGCCGACCTGGGGCGGGAACTCGAAGACGTCCCAGGCGGCGTTCACGTCTCGCACCGGGCGGTGGGCGGCGAAGTCGCCGTCGCCATCGACGTCCACCCAGACCTGGCCGCTCCGCTCTTCCCAGAGCACCGGGACCTCGACCGTGGTCTCGGCGAACCGCGGGCCGGGGCCGATGGAGTCGACCAGGTGGTACGTCCCGAACCGGTACCGGCCACTGCCCGGGACCCGGTAGCGACGCCCCTCGTGCGCGAACTCGCCGCCCCTGACCTCCACCGCCACGTCCATGCGCGCGCAGCACCGCGGGTCGAAGTCCCCGGCGCCGGGCTCGCAGGCGCTCACGAAGCGCCGCAGCTTGGGGCACGGAGAGCCATCCAGGTCGCGCGCCGGGCCCCGGAACAGCTCGTGCCGCGGGTCGGGCAGGAACTCGATGATGGCGATCGCCGAGCCCCGGCCGTCCCACGCGGGGTGGGCCGCGATGAACTGCGGCGAGCCCACGTCGCGGGACGGCGTGAACGGGTTGTCGGCCGTCAGCCGGTCCGGCGTGAGCGGGGCCCCGGGCGGGGCCGGAGGCGAGGCCGGCGCCGGCACCGGCGGCGCGCCCTGGATCGGCGGCCAGACGGGCAGCGGCCAGCCCAGGTCCTCCTCGAAGCCCATCCGGCCGTCGATCGCGACCTCCTCGACGCTGCCGGCCGCGCGCAGGTGGTCGAGCGCGTCGAGCGGCAGCCGGGCTCGCAGGTAGTCGAACCGCTCGAACGAGCGGATCACCGTGCCCCCGTGCTCGGACACGGCCCGCGCGGCGCGCCCGTGCTCTCCCGGCCGGGAGACGACGAGAACCGTGCTCTCCTCGGCGCCGTTCGCGTACGCGCGGGCGACCGAGCCCAGGTCTGACAACCGGAGGGTCATGTCGCTGCTCCTTCGTCCTCGAGCGCCCTGGCGTCCGCGTCCGCGGTCCAGCCGGCGCTGGCCAGGATCAGCGCGCCCAGCGCGGGGAGCGCCAGTGAGATCAAGCCAGTGGTGACCAGGCCCAGGTGGCCGCTGAGCGTGGTCTCGGCCAGGCCCAGCAGGCCGCCCAGAGCCGCCATCGCACCCAGCGCCGCCAGCGCGTGGGGACGCATGGCGGAGGGCAGGACCGAGAAGAAGGCCGCGGTCCGCGCCGGCACCACCACCACCTCGACCAGCCCCACGACGACCAGCGCGGCGATGGCCAACCAGAGCACCGGGACCAGGAAGAGCAGGGCGACCAGCCCCAGGCCGGCCAGCTCCATCAGCGCCGCCAGGACGAACGGGCGCCCGACCCCGGCGCGCAGCAGCCGCTCGATCAACGGGCCGAGCAGCACCGGCGCCACGATGGGCAGGACCTGACCGCCTACCGGATCATCCAGGAGGCGCTCACCAACGTGCTCAAGCACGTGGGCTCCACGAAGGCCGACGTTCGCCTCGACTACGCGCCCGACCACCTGGTCATCGAGGTCGCCGACCGCGGCCCGGCCAGATACGTGCCCGGCGGGCAGGCGGGCCGCGGCCTGGTGGGCATGCGGGAGCGGGTGGCGGCCTACGGGGGCGAGCTGGATGCGGGTCCCCGGCCGGGCGGCGGGTTCAGGGTGCGGGCGCTGCTCCCGCTCGACCAGGACGGGTGACGGCCGCTCGGGAGCGGCCCGGACTGCGGGTCGTGGTCGCTGACGACGAGGCACTGGTGCGGACCGGACTCCGCATGATCCTGGAGGCCGAGGACGACATCGACGTGGTGGGGGAGGCGGCTGACGGGGAGGCGGCGGTGTCGGCGGTGCGACGCCTGAGGCCAGACCTGGTGCTGATGGACGTCCGCATGCCGCTGATGGGCGGGCTGGCCGCCGCCCGCCGCGTCGCCGAGCTCGGCCTGGGCACCAGGGTCGTGATGCTGACCACGTTCGACCTGGACGAGTACGTGTTGGACGCCCTCGACGCCGGAGCCAGCGGCTTCCTGCTCAAGAACGCCAGCGCCGAGCAACTCGTGGCCTCGATTCGACTGGTGGCGACCGGGGAGGCTCTGCTGGCTCCCACCATCACCCGCCGCCTGATCCGGAGGTACGGCCGTCAGCGGAGCGAGCGGTCGCCCGCGGGCGGTGCGCTCTCCAGCCTGTCGGCGAGGGAGCTGGAGGTGCTGAGGCTGATGGCGAGGGGCCTCAGCAACGCCGAGGTGGCCGAGGCGCTCCATCTGGGCCTGACCACCGTGAAGTCACACGTCGCCGCCATCCTGGAGAAGCTGGGGCTGCGCGACCGGGTCCAGGCAGTGGTGCTCGCCCACCGGCTCGGTCTGGTCGATGACGATGTGTAACCGCGGCTGTTCGAGCTCCTGGCTCAGCTCGCTCGGCTGACCCACGGCCTCTCGACGCCGCCGTCTTCGGACTGGAGATGGGACGCCGTGCCATCTGCGGGCCCGACGCGGACCGTGGACGGCACGGCGTCAGTCTGTGGTTTGGGCTAGCCCATCCTCACGCGCTGGGCGCGCGGGCCCTTCTGGCTGGTCTCGACCTCGAAGGTGACCTTCTCGCCACCGCGGAGACCGTCGAAGCTCACCGAGGACTCCAGGCCGTCCCGATGAAAGAAGTACTCCTTGCCGTCGTCAGCCGCGATGAAGCCGAAGCCCCGGTCGGACACGACCTTCTTGATGGTGCCAGTTGCCATGTCGATTCCTCTTCTCGAAACACTCTCGCAGATCGCGCGGACACTGTTTCGAGAATCCAGAATCTCTGACCGCAGCGACGGTGTCCTGGAAGGACAGCGGCCCTGAACTATACCACGTTCGGCCTTCCGGCCTCGTCCGGCTCAGTCGCGATATCGGTAGACGACTCGACCGCGGTCCAGATCGTAGGGAGACAGCTCGATGCGAACACGGTCACCGGGGGTGATCCGGATCCGGTATCGGCGCATCCGACCTGCGGCATACGCGATGAGCTTGTGAGTGTTCTCCAGCTCCACCTCGAACATGGCATTCGGAAGCGCCTGCGTCACAACTCCATCCAATACGACGACGTCTTCCTTCTGGGGCTCTTCCGGTTTGCTCTGTCCACGGCGGCCCGATCGCCGGGGGCTGCGCCTGGGTGTTGAGGATCTAGCCAAGGGTTTGAGTCTACGAGACCGAGATCACCGGGCGCTCGGGATGGCAGAATGTGGCACGACTCCGGGGGAGATGAAGCTCACCAGCGAACCACTTGCGGTCAGTCGTCGATCGCCTGGTAGGCAGCCGTCCAGAAGTCGAGGTGGATCGGCAGCCTGACTGACGCGTGCGCGTGCTGGATCATGAGGATCGTCGTCATGTCCTCGGCGGGGTCGTTGCACCAGGCGGTGCCGTACAGGCCGGGCCATCCGTAGCTCCCGACCGAGGGTCCGAGGTGCGTGCGCCGGGTGCGGACCGACATCCCGAAACCCCAGCCGAAGTCCTCGAAGTACCCTGGCCGGAACCCGGAGACGGCCTTCTGCGCCGGCGTGAGGTGGTCGCTCGCCATCAGCGTCACGGACGGCCGCGAGAGCACCCGCTCGCCGCGGTGGGTGCCGCCGCCGAGCAGGGCCGAGGCGAAGGCGAGGTAATCCCCGGCGGTCGAGACGAGCCCGCCGCCACCTGATTCGAACGCGGGCGGCCGGCTCCAGTGCCCGTCGGGACCGTCCGCCACGACGAGCTCGCCGGTGGCGTCGTCGCGCTGGTACGCGGTCGCCAGCCGGCCGAGGTTCCCGCCGCCGTCGACGAGACGGCCGAGCACGTCTCGCACGCGGGCCAGCCGCTTCGCCGACAGGCCACCGGTGGTCGCTCGCAAGGCAATGACGATAGCCGATCCGAAGGGCTAGGCTTTCCTTCGCCAATGCGAGCAGGAGTGGTGGTCGCGGTCGAGCACCTGGTGAAGCGGTATCGGGACTTCACCGCGGTCGACGACATCTCCTTCTCCATCGCCGATGGGGAGATCTTCGGGATCATCGGCCCGAATGGCGCCGGCAAGACGACCACCGTCGAATGCATCTCCGGGCTGCGTGTCCCGGATTCCGGGTCGATCACGGTCTTCGGGCTGTCCCCGCAGCATGACCGGGACCGGATCAGAGAACTGGTCGGTGTCCAGCTGCAGCAGAGCGCGCTGCCGCCGCGCCTCGAGGTGGGGGAGGCGGTCGAGCTGTTCGCCTCGTTCTATCCGAATTCGCTCGAGCCTCGCGACCTGCTCGAGTCCCTGGGCATCCGGCAGATCGAGAGGGCGAAGTTCAAGAATCTCTCGGGAGGCCAGAAGCAGCGGCTGTCCATCGCCCTGGCGCTGGTGGGCAACCCCCGGCTCGCCATCCTCGACGAGCTGACCACGGGACTCGACCCCGAGGCGAGACGGGAGACGTGGGCTCTCATCGAGCGCATCCGGAACCGCGGTGTCACCGTGATCCTCGTCACCCACTTCATGGACGAGGCGGAGCGGCTCTGCGATCGGATCGCGCTCATCGACCGCGGGAACCTCAGAGCCCTGGACACGCCCGAAGCCCTCGCCGCCCAGGCGGGAGGCCACCGGGTCAGCTTCGTCCCCTCCTCGCCGGTCGATGACCAGACGCTGCTGGCGGTGCCGGGAGTGAGCCAGATCGAGCGCAAGGAGCGGTACGTCACCGTGACCGGCGCCGGCGATCTGGCGGCGTCGCTGATCGAGGCGCTGGGGAGGATCGGCGTTCGCCTGTCGGACATCGAGGCCAGGCGCGGCAGTCTCGACGACGCGTTCGTGAAGCTGACCAGCAGGGCCCCGGCGGATCCAGTGGGGAGCGATCAGGCCCGATGAGCGCCCTCGGGGCCGCCGGGCGGAGGTCTCGCCGACCGTTTGCCGAGCTTCTCGTGATCGAGGGCAAGCTGGCTCTGAGGGAGCCGTATGGCCTGTTCGGCGGAGTTGCCTTTCCGGCAGTCCTGCTCGGGGTGTTCGGGTTCATCAGCAGGATGGTGCCCGGGAACGTCGGCAACACCGGCCTGACGGTCCTCGACCTCTACATCCCGACCATCATCGTGATCGCCTTCATCTCGATCGCGGTGTCCCTGCCCAACACGCTCGTCAGAGATCGCGAGATCGGCTGGCTGAGGCGGGTCTCCACGACCCCTGTCCATCCCTGGCGGCTGCTCGCCGTCCAGCTGGTCCTCGACCTCGTGTTCGCCGTGCTGGCGATCGCCATCGTCCTCATCGGGAGCGTGACGATCTTCGGCGCCCACCTCGAAGTCGGGATCCCCTACTTCGTGCTCGCGATCCTGCTCTCGATCGCCGAGATCTTCTCGCTCGGGCTGCTCGTGGCGGCCCTGGCGCCGTCGCAGACGTTCGCCAGCGCGGCGGCCGGGGTGCTGTTCTTCGTGCTGCTCTTCCTGTCGGGCCTGTGGGTCCAGCCAGTCCAGATCAGCGGGCCGCTGCAGGCGATCATGTACTACTCGCCCACGGGGGCGGCCTCCAGGGCGCTGCTCGACGCGGTCTTCAACCAGGCCCCACCGCTCGGGACCATCCTGGCGATGGTTGGCTATACGGCCGTCTTCACCGCTGCGGCGATCCGCTTCTTTCGCTGGGAATGACGACCGGCTGACGGCGCCGCGGCTGTTCAGGAGGCCCGCAGGCGCCGGCCGCAGGCCACGAAGCCGGCCCCGCACAGGCAGGCCCAGGCCAGGCAGGCGCCCACGGTCCTGCGCTGCCCCGGCATGGCGGCGAGCGTAACACGCGCTTGACATTCCCGAGAAGGGCGCCTCCTCGTGAAGGAGGAGGCACCCCGTCGCCGCTCGGTTCAGAGCGCCTGCTGGACGGCCGTGTACGCGGGCTTGGTCTGGAGGTTCTGGTCGTACAGGTCCGCCGCGCCCTGGCCGGAGAACGCGCCCGGGACCCAGGAGTACTTGTCGGTGAACTCCCACACCGTGATCGCCCGGCAGCCCGACACGGCCAGGCACGCGTTGACCACGGTCCGGTAGTCGGACGCCTGCTGCGTGAGCTTGGCGCTCGTGGTCGGGAGCGTCATGCGCACGTCGAGCTCGGTGATCTCGACGCTGACCCCGAGCGCGGTGAACCGGGAGATGTTCTGCTGGAGCGACGGCGGCACCTGGCCGAGGATGAAGTGGCTCTCGAAACCGACGCCGTCGATCGGCACGCCCTGGGACTTCAGCGACTTGACCAGGTTGAGCATCGCGGTGCTCTTGGCGTTGACGCCCTCGATGTTGAAGTCGTTCAGGAACAGCTTGGCGTTGGGATCGGCGGTCCGGGCCGCCCGCAGGGCCGTCGCGATGTAGCCGGAGCCGGGGCTGCCGTTGCTGGGTGTGGCCCGGGAGAAGATGTCGCTGCGCAGCGAGCCGTCGTCGTTGAATGGCTCGTTGACGACGTCCCAGACCGCGGCCCGACCCTTGTAGCGACCGACCTCGGTCGCGACGTGCTGCTGCATCAGCGTGAGCACGCTGGAGGCGGTCGGGAAGTTGGTGGAGTTGACCCAGCTGGGCAGCTGCGAGTGCCAGACCAGGTTGTGGCCGCGGACGCGCTCGCTGTGCGACTGGGCGAAGCTGACGACCTGGTCGGCGCCCGACCAGTTGAACTGACCCCGCGTCGGCTCCACGACTCCCCACTTCATCTCGTTCTCGGGTGTCACCGAGTTGAACTGGGCCGCGCCGATGCTCGCGTAGGTGGCGTCGGCGGACAGGTGGTTCGCCGCCAGCGCCGTGCCGATCTTGACCCCGCGGGCATCCGCCACCGACCGCAGCGTCGGTCCCGCCGCGAATGCGACCTGGACGCCGAGCAGTGCCAGTCCCAGCGCCGCCACCAGGGGAACGATCCTGTGTGCGCGCGCCCGCGCGCGAAGGAAGTCGACCGCACCGTGCGTCATGGTTCTCTCTCCCCTTCCTTGCCCGAGGCAAGCACGAACTTCCGGATCTGTTCCGGAAAATCGATGCCATGCTAGGTCGGGCAGGGGTCCTCGTCAAATTCGCCGTGCGCTGGTCCAGGCCGGAAGTTTCGGCCGGGATCGGCGCGGCGCGCCGCGCCGGACGGCGGGCTCCTGCTGGTCGTGGCGGCGCTCGCCGCGCTCACGTAGTCCGAGTTGGGCGGCGTGAACTACGGACTCCTAGAATTGCGCTGCTCCGTGCCGGCACCGCCGCGCGCGACCCCTGAGCCCGCTCGCCGCGTCGGTGGACGAACGCGGGTCCGGCGTCCGATGATGTGTCGCATCGCCTGAGGCGGGTGGATCGCCGGCGGTGCTGCGGAAGAGTTGATCATGAGCGATCGCGGCTGGAGGCTTCGGGCGGCGCGCGCCGAGCGCGGGCTGACCGAGGACGCCCTCGCGATGGAGGTCCGGCGCTGGGCGGACCTCCACGGGACGTCACGGCCCGAGATCACGGCAGCCACCATCGCGGAGTGGGAGGCAGGAGGCCGGCCGATCGACGGCGCCGCTCTGCGCCTGCTCTGGCTGGCGCTCGTGGCCCCGAACCGCCGCTGGGCCGATCCGGACGTCGCCGTGTGGTCGCTGTTCCGGCCCGCCGGCCGGCGGCCGGACCACGCCGCGCGACGCCGGGAGTTCCTCGACTACGCCGCGTCGCTCGGCCAGCCCGTCGCGCTCGACCCCGACCGGCTGGACGCGATGCTCGATGAGGCAATCCGCGTGGACTCCCGGGCCGTGGAGGGCCTCGCGTTCGTGGCCAGCCAGCTTCGGAAGCGTCTTGGGACCGAGCCGCCGCACGCGACCCGGCGCCTGGCGCACGCACACCTGGAGGCCATCCTCGGGCTCCTCGACCACACGATCGCGGGCGACCTGCGGCACCACCTGGAGGCGGCCGCCGCCACGACGGCCGTGTTCGCCGGGATCGTATCGATCTATGTCTGCCGCCTCGAACCGGCCGCCGTCTACCTGGAGCTCGGGCAGCGCCTGGCCAGGGAGGCCGGCGACGTCGAGACGGAGGCGATCGGCCTGCTGGCCGCCAGCCGGCTCCACTCCCACATCTCGCCCGTCGGGCCTACGGGCGACCCGGCCCGGGCCCAGGAGCTGCTGGAGGCAGCGGACCGGCGCCTGGGCCGCAGGACGGCGCCGGCCGCCAATGCCTGGGTGCTGCTGCGCGAGGCCGAGGAGCTGGCCGGCCACGACGAGCGGGCGGCGCTGCGGCTCGCGGACGAGGCGGACCGGCTCACCCTCGGCGCCGGCTCGATCCCAGCCGACGGGCTCTGCTGCCGGTGGAGCATCGACCTGCACGTCGCCTACCGGGGCAACGTCAACGTCCTGGCCGGCCGCCCGGCCCGCGGCATCCCGCTGCTGGAGGCGGCGCTGGCAGCGCTGCCGAGCGAGGCGGTCGCCTCCCGGCCGCTGGCGACCGCCGACCTGGGCGGCGCCTACGCGATGCAGGGCGAGGTCGACCACGCCTGCGCCCTGCTCCGGGAGGCCCTGGCGATGGCGATGGCCGCCGGCCTGCCCGAAGCCGTGACGCGCGTGCGGGCGGCTCGCGAGCTGCGCCTGGCGGCTCACGGGGAGGTCCCGGCGGTCCGCGACCTGGACGAGGAGCTGCGGGCGGCCGCGGCGTTGGCCCCCTGACGAGGAGGACCGCCGCGCCCCCGGCTCGCTCGAGTCACGCACGACGTCGCCGACGGACCTGACGGTGGGCTTCCTCGGCGAATATCAGAGGGCATCGAGAGCGAGGGCACCCGCGAACCCCACGACCACGAGCAGTCCGGTCCAAACGCCGACCACCTCATACGCCTCGGGAAGGAGGGTGTCGGCGACCATGGCCAGGAGCGCACCGGCCGCGAAGGCCTGTACGAGCGCCCCGGTGCGGCGGGTCTGAGGATCCAGGAGGAGGTAGCCCGCCGCCGCGGCGATGGCGGACGCGGCGATCACCGCGAGCCACATCCGCATCACCCTGGCCAGCGGCCACCCGGCCACGCGCAGGCCACTGGAGGACGACATCCCTTCGGGCAGGTTGGACAGGACGATGCCGGCGAACAGCGAGGCGCTGACCGCGCCCTGCAGCACCGTCAGGCCGAGGACGAACGACTCCGGTATCCCGTCGAGGACCGAGCCGAGAACGATCGCGAGCGGTGAGCCCGCCGCCTGCCTGCCGGACGGGTCCTTCCGCTCCGAGGCGCCCCGGCGGTCGAGCAGCCAGTCGCCGATGGCGAAAGTTGCGGCGCCCGCCAGCACGAGGAGCGCG
>Ga0066661_10000291_pt1 | contig 15883 bp, 13 predicted proteins | sample GraSoiAngelo_110_FD_66454 | JGI IMG/M metagenome (GOLD analysis project Ga0066661, IMG submission 66454) | Grasslands soil microbial communities from the Angelo Coastal Reserve, California, USA - 14_0903_12_30cm | ecosystem: Environmental > Terrestrial > Soil > Grasslands | place: USA... | reverse complement strand
TCGTCGGCGTCGCGCGGCCACCGCTCGCCGCGCAGGCCCTGGAGCTCCAGCTCCAGCTCCGCGATCGCCTCGGGGTCGAGCAGCTCGCGCAGCTCCTCGGAGCCCAGCAGCTCCGCCAGCAGCTCGCGGTCGAGCGTCAGCGCCTGGGCCCGGCGCTCGGCCAGCGGGGCGTCGCCCTCGTACAGGTACTGGCCGACGTAGTCGAACAGCAGCGACGCCGCGAACGGCGACGCCCGCTCCGTGTCCACGCACACCACGCGAACCTGCCGCGACCGGACGCCGGCCAGCAGCTCGCGCAGCGCGTCCAGATCGAAGACGTCGGCCACGCACTCGCGATACGTCTCGGCCAGGATCGGGAAGTCGGCGTAGCCGCCGGCCACCTTCAGCAGGTCCGCCGAGCGCTGGCGCTGCTGCCACAGCGGCGTCCGCTGGCCGGGCCGCCGGCGGGGCAGCAGCAGCGCCCGCGCCGCGTTCTCGCGGAAGCGCGACGCGAACAGCGCCGACGCCGGCAGCTGGGTCCCGACCAGCGGCTCCACCTCCTCGGGATCGAGCAGCAGGTCGTCCGGCTCCAGCGGCCGGTCCGCGTCGGGCAGCCGGAGGGCCAGGCCGTCGTCTGTGTACATCGACTGGACCTCCAGGCCGAGCCGCTCCGACAGCTTGGCCTGGAGGGCGAGCGACCAGGGCGCGTGGACCCGGCCGCCGAACGGGGAGAGCAGGCAGACCCGCCAGTCGCCGACCTCGTCGCGGAAGCGCTCGACGACGATCGTCCGGTCGTCCGGCACGGCACCGGTCGCGGCCGCCTGGTCGTCCAGGTACGCGAGCAGGTTGCGCGCCGCCAGCTCGTCGAGGCCGGCCCGCTCCATCAGCCGGCGCTCGGCCGCCTCGGGCTCGGCGGCGCGCAGCTCGCGGGTCAGGCGGCCGAGGGCCCGGCCCAGCTCGGGCGGCCGGGCGAGCAGGTCGCCGTGCCAGAACGCGATCTTGCCGGGCTCGCCCGGCGCCGGCACGACCAGCACCTGGGACGGCGTGATGTCCATGATCTTCCAGCTCGACGCGCCCAGCACGAACGTCTCGCCGGGCCGGCTCTCGAACACCATCTCCTCGTCCAGCTCGCCCACCCGGCGGCCGTCCTCGAAGATGTTGACCGTGTAGAGCCCGCGGTCCGGGATCGTGCCGGGGTTGGTGACGGCCAGCCGCTGGGCGCCGGCCCGGCCCCGCACGGTGCCGTTGACGCGGTCCCAGACGATGCGCGGCCGCAGCTCGGCGAACTCCTCGGACGGGTAGCGCCCGCTCAGCATGTCCAGCACCGCCTCCAGCGAGCGCCGGCCGAGGTCCCGGAACGGGTGGGCGCGGCGGATCAGGGCGGCCAGGTCGGCAACCTTCCACTCGTCCATGGCGGCCATCGCCACGACGTGCTGGGCGACCACGTCCAGCGGGTTGGACGGCACGACCGTCGTCTCGATCTCGCCGGCCAGCATCCGCTCGACCACGGCGGCCGACTCCAGCAGGTCGCCGCGGAACTTGGGCAGGATCACGCCTCGGGAGACCTCGCCCACCGAGTGGCCGGCCCGGCCGATGCGCTGGATCCCCGTCGCCACGCTGGGCGGCGACTCGACCTGGACGACCAGGTCCACGGCGCCCATGTCGATGCCGAGCTCCATCGACGAGGTCGCGATCAGGCCGCGCAGGTCGCCCGACTTGAGCCGGTTCTCGACCACGACCCGCTGCTCGCGGGCGATCGAGCCGTGGTGGGCCAGCACCAGCTCCTCCTCGGCCAGCTCGTTGAGGCGGGCCGCCAGCCGCTCGGCCAGCCGCCGGGAGTTGACGAACACGATCGTCGAGCGGTGCTGCTGGATCAGCTCCAGGAGCCGCGGATAGATCGCCGGCCAGATCGACCGCCGGATGGGGGGCAACTCGGCACGCCATCTTTCTGGGGAGGTGCCCCCCGCCCCCCCAGCCGCGTTGCCGGAGGGCGGCTCGGGCGGCGCCGCCCCCTTGTCCAGGTTCGCCATGTCCTCGACCGGGACCTCGACGCGCACCTCCATCGTCTTGCGGCGGCCGGCGTCCACGATCGCGACCTCGCGGCCGACGCCGCCCAGGAAGCGCCCGACCTCCTCCAGCGGCCGCTGCGTGGCCGAGAGGCCGATGCGCTGCGGCTCCTCGGGGGTCAGCGCGCAGAGCCGCTCCAGGCTGACCATCAGGTGGGCGCCGCGCTTGGTGGCCGCCACCGAGTGGATCTCGTCCACGATCACCCAGCGGACGGTGGACAGGACGCGCCGGGCCGCGCTGGTCAGGAGCAGGTACAGCGACTCGGGGGTCGTGATCAGGATGTCGGGCGGCGTCCGCTCCATGCCCCGGCGGTCCTCGGCCGGGGTGTCGCCGCTGCGGATGGCGACCGCGATCTCCGGGATGGACAGGCCGAGCCGCTCCGCCTGCAGCCGGAGGCCGACCAGCGGGGCCCGGAGGTTGCGCTCGACGTCCACCGCCAGGGCCTTGAGCGGCGACACGTACAGCACGCGGCAGCGCTCCCGGCCCGGCGGCGCCGGCTCCGTGGCGAGGCGGTCGAGGCACCAGAGGAACGCCGCGAGCGTCTTGCCGCTCCCGGTCGGGGCGGTCATCAGCGTGTGGCGACCGGACGCGACCGCCCGCCAGCCCTGCTCCTGCACCTCGGTCGGACCGGCAAACGCGCCGCGGAACCATGCCCGCGCAGCCGGTGAGAAGAGGTCCAGCGCAGTGGTCACGGTCAAACGTTAGTTCTGGACAGGGCGGTTGCGCCAGCGGCGGCCGGGTGGTTACATGCCAGGGATGAGACGCGCGATCCTCGCGGCCGGCGTCGCCCTGCTCGCCGCTGCGTGCGGCGCGTCGGGGGGAGCCAGCCCGGCGCAGCCCGCGCACCCGGCCGCGGCGCCCGCCGTCGCGCCCGCGGACCACGTCGCGGTGCCCGTGCAGGTCCAGCCCGCACAGCCGGCCCAGGCGCCGGCGCCGACCCAGGCACCGCCGGCTCAGCCCGCGCGGCCAGCCCCGGCGCCCACGTCCTCCGGCTCGTCCGGCGGCGGGAGCGGCCCGGCGGTGGACGACGGCACGATCCGGCCCTGCCCGATGGGCACGAACCCGCCGCTCCACAAGATCTGCCCGGTCTGATCGGCTGAGGTCGCGCGGGCCCGCTCCCGCATGACCTCCAGCAGCTCGCGGTCGAGCGTGACCAGGCCGGCCGGGCGCTGCCAGGTGGAGTCGAGCGCCGCCAGGGCGCGGTCGCACGCGGCCGCCGCCTCGGCCCGCCGGCCCGCGGCCAGGTGGAGCGCGGCGCGGGCCCGGTCCACGTCCAGCGCCCGCGCCCGCTGAGGCCGCTCCAGCCCGGTGTCCAGCAGTCGGGCGGCGAGCGTGGCGTTGCCCCGGAAGCACGCCGTGAAGAAGGCGGACTGCAGGGCCAGGGCGGCCTGGCCGCCGGGCGGCAGCACGTGCCGGGCGGCGTACGCGCGGGTCAGCAGCGCGCCCGCCCGGTCGGTCTCGCCGCGGTCCAGCGCGTGGGCGTAGGCCAGGAGGCAGCCCGCGACCTGGCCGGCGTCGGCCGGCTGGCGCGGTCCGCTCGCGGCGAGCCGGGCCCAGCCCTCGTCCCACTCCCGGGGCCGGGAGCTGGTGGCCGCGCGCTGCAGCACGCCCAGGGCCACGCGCTGGGTGGCACGCTCCGGCTGCGCCAGCCAGGCGAGCAGCCAGCGCCCGTCGGTCCAGCGCCCGCTCAGCCGGGGCCGGCTGGGGACCAGGTTGACCAGCGCGCTGAGCAGCAGCGTGGCGGCCGTGAACCACAGCACCAGCGCTCCCGTGGCGGCCGCCCCGGCTACGGCCACCGCGCCGGCCAGCAGGTGGGCGGCCGGACCGGCGGCGATCATCGCGGCGTGGCGCGGCCGGAGGCCCTCGGCCCGGGCCGGGACCGACAGCAGCTCGCCGCCGACCGCCATCTCCCAGACGAACCGGACCCGCCAGCCGCGCGGGGTGGCCAGGGCCAGGATCGGGCCCACGCGGACGCCGGCCACGTCGAAGCCGACGGCGCGGGCGGCGAGCGCGTGGCCGAGCTCGTGCACGGCGGTGCCGGCGAGCAGGACCAGCAGCTGGAGGGCGAGCAGCCCCTCGATCGGGACGAGCGCCGCATGGGGGGTGCCCATCGCCCCCGATTGTGAGGCACGGGCGCGGGGTGAGGCCGGCCCATCACGGGCCGGCCTCGACGAAATCAGCGCCTCAGTTCGCGTCGTCGTCCATGAAGTTGACCGACGGGCAGGGGTTGCTCGACAGCACCTGCCGGAAGTTGTTGATGCGCTGGATGGGCTGGAAGCCCGGACCGGGGTAGGTCGAGGTCAGCAGCGCGCCGAACGCGGTCGTCGAGCTGCCGCCGAACGTGTTGGCCGTGCCCGGGATGTGGGCGCCGCCCTCCTGCCAGTTGCAGGCCACGCCGCCCAGCGACTGGTGCGTCGTGAAGAATGGGTAGAACGCCGCCCCCGGCGGGGGGTTGACGCAGTTGGCGCCGGTGGTCCGGTCGCAGGCCGGGGTCACCGCGTTCTCGATCCGCGGCAGGTCGGCCTCGAACGCGACGCGCTCGAACTGCCGGACGCCGTTCGTCACCGGGCTGGTGAACCGGATCGGCTGCGCGTGGATCTGGCGGTCCTGGGCCGGGTTGGCGAGCGTGCCGGGCCAGTTGTTGAAGTAGGGCACGCCGTCGAAATCGCTGTCCGTCCCCAGGCAGCCCGACACCGGGACCGAGCCGGCCGGGAGCTGGGAGGCGGCGAAGCAGCCGCGGTCGTCGGCGTCCGCCGGCGACCCGGCGTCGCGGCCGCCGGCCACGAGGCAGCGACCGGTCGTCGTGTCCACGCTGGCGCAGTACTGGAAGTGCCCGGTCTCGTCGGAGTAGGCGACGTTGTACGAGTGCGCCGCCCAGGGCACGCGGGTGTGCTCGCTGGACGTCGAGTACATCGAGTGGAACGTGTACGGCGTCTCCGAGCAGGTGGTCGCGTTGGGGTCGAAGTTGACCTGGGCGAACCCGTTGGACGGGTTGGCCGTCATCGAGCCGACCCTGCCCGAGGTCAGGTCCGCCAGCACGACCCGGAAGCCGGCGGCGGTGTCGTTCAGGTCCACGACCACGAGGTCGCCCGACCGCATGAACAGGTCCTTCGCCGGGTCCGGCGTGAAGGTGGCGTTCGTGGCGGCCAGCGGGCTGGCCGGCGCCTGCGACTTGCCGTTCTTCGTGATGAAGGCGAAGTTCACCGGCTCCTGCCCGGCCTGGCTCAGGCAGCTGGCGTTGTTGAGGACGCCGGTGTTCTGGTTCTGCGACAGGCTGTCGATGTTCAGCGCGGCGCACCACTGGGTGGTGTCGCAGCTGTTGCCGGCCGGCCACTGGGCCCAGCCCGGCGGGTAGAACTGCATCTCCATGAAGGCCGTGCCCGGGTGCTTCCCGATGTAGTGGGGGCTGGCCGGGTCGCCGTCGTCGAAGATGTTGGCGTCCGTCGCCGCGTTGCACGTCGTGGTGAACTCGGGCGACGACTGCGAGTCGCAGAGGGCCTGGCCGAAGAAGAACGCGGGATGGAGCTGGAAGTTGAACGTGCCGCCGCTGTCCGTGCCGTTGGGCAGCGTCGGCGGGTCCTTGGGCAGCCGCAGCAGGTACGTCTGGTGGGCGCCGGAGCCCGGCCGGTTCGAGTAGAACAGGGTCGAGGGCTCGTCGTGGCCGACGTAGACGTCCTGCCCGAACACCGCCTCGGAGTCGTAGACCTCCGAGCAGAGCTGGCTCCGGACCGCGCAGTCGATGCTCGCGTGGGTCGCCGCCGCCGCCGCCGCGCCGTGGGCCGGCAGCAGGGCCAGGACCAGCCCGGCTCCCGCTGACAGGCAGGCGCGAATCCTCCACCTGACCATAGGCTTCACTCTCCCTTCGCTTCGCGATACGGCCGCCGTCTCCCTGGGGCCGCCTCCTGGCCACCGTAGCCGCGCTCCGGGGGGCCGTCAAGTGGCTTTACAGGCCGGGCCGTAACGAGATCGGGTCCCCGTCCGTTGGGATGGGCATGGTGGCAGCGATGGTCCTGAGCCTGCTCCGCATTGCACGCGTCCCGCTCGATGCCGCTGGGCCATCGCGGCCACGACTGGCGATCCGGCGGCTCAGCCTGCGTCTCCGAACCTCCGGCTTCCGCGCCAGCCGCTGATCCGCCCGCGCCGGCCCGGCGCCGTCGGAATCAAGCGTTGCCTCTGCCGATATTCCAGTACGTGCAGGCTGGCGCGCGTGACGAGGCCCATGCCCGGCTGATCGAGGTGCTGCCGGCGCTGTTCCGGCGCCTCGTGGTCGGCCTGCCGAACGAGGTTGAGGGCGTCGCCAAGGTCACGACCGAGCAGTACGGCGTCCTGGCCTACGTCCTGGACCGCGGCTCCGTCTCGATGAGTGAGCTGGCGTGCGCGCGGAACGTGGCGCTGAACACGGCCACGTCGCTGATCGACCGGCTGGTCACGGCGGGCCTGGTCGAGCGGCGGGGCGACCCCGGCGACCGCCGCGTCGTGCGCGTGGTGGTCACGCCGCTGGGCGAGACGCTGATGGAGCGGCTGCGGGCCGTGCGCCGGGCCGCCATCCGGGGCGTGCTCGACGAGCTCACCGACGACGAGGTCGACCTGGTCCTGGCCGCGCTGCCCGCCCTGGCGAGGCTGGCCGGCCTCCGCCGGCCGGCCCCGGCCCTGGAGCGGTAGGGCCTCCCAGTCCTACGAGGCGGCGTACTCCGCGTTCTCCGGGTCCTCGGGCAGGGCGGCCAGCAGCCGGGAGCGCAGCGGCTCCAGCAGCGCCGCATCCTCGTCGGCGATCGCCGCCAGCCCGCGGCGGGCCGCCCGGCCGGCCTCCAGCCGCGTCGTGAAGCACACGCTCGAGCTGGCGAAGCCGGAGCTGGCCGCGCCGGCGAGCGGCTCGCCCAGCGCCAGGAAGACGCCAACCAGGGCCAGGAAGTCCGGCCGGTTGCCGTTCTCGACCGCGATCTCGCGCACCGCCGGGTTGAGCCGCGCCCAGGCGTGGCTGGCCCGCAGCGCGTGCTGCACGTCCACGATGCCCAGGTCCACCCGGACCAGGTCGGCCGGCGTCCGTTCGACCAGGAGGTGCAGCTCCTTCACGAGCGGGGCCAGGCCCGTGCCCTTGCGGACCTCTGTGTCCGGCCGCTCGCAGGGCCGCATCCGCTGCAGCGCGCCCGCGTAGGCCGAGAACACCAGGATGCGCAGGCCCGGCGACAGCGAGCGGAGGATCGGGATCACCTCCTCTCCGGACATCACCGGCATCTGGAGGTCCAGGATCATGATCGTCGGTTTCAGCTCGCCGGCCCGGGCGATCGCCTCGGCGCCGTTGGCCCCTTCGCCGACCACCTCGAAGCCCGGCTCGATCCGCAGCCGCGTCGCCACGATGCCGCGAATGTCCGCCTTGTCATCCACGATCAGGACGCGAGCCTTGCCGGTCACCCCCGCCATATTCCATCGTTCATAGGGCCGGCCGGAAATAGAACCCGGATGACTCTGTTAAGGCCTGGCGATAAAAGTCCGTCAAGCCCACTTGATAACGCAAAATCCGCGCAAAAACCAAGCGCCGGAGCACGCTGTAAGAGATGATCCGCGTCGAGGTCCACCACTCCTATCACGACTCGATCGTGCTGATGGCGGCGTCGGCTCGCATGCTGGCGATTCCCGGCACGCACTCGGCGATGGCGGCGATGGCCACGCCCCTGAACCTCGACCTGCTCCGGGAGAGCGGGCTCTGGGACGACGCGGCGCTCGCGGGCGCGGGACCCGACGACCTGGTCCTGGCGGCCCGTGGCGACGACCCGGCCGCCGCGATCGCGGCGGCGTCGGCCGCGCTGGCCGAGCGTGTCCCGGCCGGCCGCCCCGCCGGCGAGGGCGCGCGGCCGCGGACCGTGCGCGCCGCCGCCCGCCAGCTCGCCGGCGCCAACCTGGCGGTCATCTCGGTCCCCGGCGACCACGCCGCCTGGGCCTGCTGGGACGCGCTCCGCTCCGGTCTCCACGTGTTCTGCTTCTCCGACAACATGACGGTAGCCGACGAGGTCCAGCTCAAGGCCGAGGCGCTCCGCCGCGGCCTGCTCCTCATGGGCCCCGACTGCGGCACGGCCATCCTCGACGGCGTCGGGCTGGGCTTCTGGAACGAGGTGCCGCGGGGGCGGGTCGGCATCGTCGGCGCCTCGGGCACCGGCATCCAGCAGCTCTGCTGCCTGCTCGCCCACCAGGGCGCCGGCGTCTCGCACGCGATCGGCGTGGGCGGCAGGGACCTCTCGCCCGAGGTCGGCGGCCGCATGACGCGCGAGGCGATCCGGCGCCTCGACGAGGACCCCGACACCGACGTGATCGTGGTCGTGTCCAAGCCGGCCCGGGCCGAGCTGACCGCCCGCAAGCCGCTCGTGCCGGCGCTGCTGGGGCCGGGCATCGACCTGACCGAGGTGGCGCTGCGGGTGGGCGGCGGCCGCCTGCCCGAGGAGCCGGCGGAGCCGCTGGCGTGGGACGGCCCGGTGGACGGCATCTTCTCCGGCGGCACGCTGCGCGACGAGGCGGCGCTGGTCTGGGCGGCGGACGCCGACCCGGGGCGATTCCGCGCCATCGACTACGGCGCCGACGAGCACACCCGGGGCCGCCCGCACCCGATGATCGACCAGCGGCTGCGGGTGGACGCCATCCGCCGGGCCCGCGGCCTGGTCTACCTGGACGTGGTCCTCGGCCACGGCGCCCACCCCGACCCCGCGGCCGAGCTGGCCCCGGCGCTGGCCGGCCGGCCGGCGGTCGTGGCGCTGATCGGCACCCAGGCCGACCCGCAGGGCCTGGCCCGGCAGCGGGCCGCCTTCGAGGCCGCCGGCGCGCGCGTGCACCTGTCCAACGCGCGGGCGGCGGGGTCGCTGCTGTGCCGCTGATCGGCGAGGTCCGGGCGGTCACGGCCGGGGCCGACCTGCTGGCGGACGGCCTCCGGGCCGAGCAGGCGCGGGTGGACTGGCGGCCGCCGCTGGAGCGCCTGGCGCCCGACCCGGCGGTGGACGCGGCCAACGCGGAGGCGGTGGGCCGGATGCTGGCCGCGCGGCCCCGCTGGGTCGGCGTCGGCGTGGCGGCGGACGTCGTCCCGGGGATGCGCCGCGACCTGCTCCTGCACAGCGGCCCGCCGCTCCGCTGGGACGCGGCGTCGGGCCCGATGCGGGGCGCGCTGGAGGGCGCCCTCCGGCTGGAGGGCCGCGACTCGGCCGACCTGGACCCGTGCCACCACCACGGCGCGGTGGGCCCCATGGCCGGCGTCATCAGCGCTGCGATGCCGGTGGTGATCGTCGAGGACCCGGTCAGCCGCACCCGCGCCTGGTCGAACCTGAACGAGGGGCTGGGCCGCGTGCTCCGCTACGGGGCCAACGACGAGGCGGTGCTGGAGCGGCTGCGCTGGATGGCCACGACGCTGGGGCCCGACCTGGCCCGCGCCCTGGAGGCCGGACCGATCGACCTGGCGGCGATCAACCAGCGCGCGCTGCAGATGGGCGACGAGCTGCACAACCGGCACCGGGCGGCCACGTCGCTGCTGTTCCGGGAGCTGGCGCTGCGCGGCCTCCCGGCGGAGTCGCTGCGGTTCGTGGACGGGAACGACTACTTCTACCTGAACCTGGCGATGGCCGCGGCCAAGGCCGCGTGCGAGGCGGCGGCCGGCGTGCCCGGCAGCACCCTGGTGGTGACGATGGCGCGGAACGGGACCGAGTTCGGCGTCCGGGTCAGCGGCGACCCGGGCCGCTGGTTCACGGCCCCCGCCGCGGTGCCCGTCGGCCTGTTCCTGGGCGCCTACACCCAGGCCGACGCCAACCCGGACATCGGCGACTCGGCCATCACCGAGACGTACGGCCTGGGCGGCTTCGCGATGGCGGCCGCGCCGGCGATCACGCACGTGGTCGGCGGCACCGCCCGCACGGCGCTGGACGCCACGCTGGAGATGTACGAGATCACGCTGGAGGAGCACCCCGGCCACCAGGTGCCGGCCCTGGACTTCCGGGGCACGCCGACCGGCATCGACGTCCGCCGGGTCGTGGAGACGGGCATCCGGCCGCTGATCAACACCGGCATCGCGCATCGCCAGGCGGGCGTGGGCCAGGTCGGGGCGGGGCTGGTCCGGGCCCCGCTGGAGCCGTTCGTGGCGGCGCACCGGCACCTCGCTTCCCATATAGTTGAGCATCGTGAGTATGGCCCCGAAGCACATCTCCTTCCATACTGATTCCGTGCGCAAGACCACAATCGAGATCGACGAACAAAAGGTTGCGCGTGTGGCGGCCACGCTGGGCACGGGCACGCTGCGCGAGACGATCGATCGATCGCTCGACGCGGTCCTCGCTCAGGCCGCCCGGAACAGCCTGATCCGTCGCTTCAGCCAGCCCACCGACCTGGCCGACGGCGACGTCATGCGACGGGCCTGGGGAGACTGACGCCATCGCCCAGATCGGCCGTCCGCGATTCATCGCGGACAAGAGCGCGTTCGGGCGCCAGCACCACGCCGCGGTGGGCGCCGTCCTGGCCCCGCTGATCCGGGCCGGCGAGGTCGCCCGCTGTGGCATCTTCGAGCTCGAGATCCTCTTCAGCGCCCGCGACGCGGAGGACATGGAGCTCACGCGGTGCGACCTCGAACAGGCGCTTCCGCTCGCCGATACGAACCAGGTCGACTTCGATCGAGCCTCCAGTGTCATGGAGCTGCTCTCCCGGAACGGGCTGCACCGCGGCGTGCCGCTGCCAGACCTCATCCTCGCCGCGGTGGCCGAGCGTCACGGACTCACCGTCCTGCACTACGATGCCGATTTCGACCGCGTGGCCGCGGTGACCGGGCAGAGCACGCGGTGGGTGGTGCCGATGGGCAGCGTCCCGTGAGGTACCCCTTCCGGCTGGTGGACGTCTTCAGCGAGCGGCCGCTCGCGGGCAACCAGCTCGCCGTCGTGCTGGACGCAGAGGGCCTGGGCGACGAACGCATGCAGGCCATCGCGCGCGAGTTCAACTTCTCCGAGACGACGTTCGTCACGCCGTCGGCGATCGCCGGCTGCGACTGGCGCGTCCGCATCTTCACGCCGGGCCGGGAGCTGCCGATGGCCGGCCACCCGACCATCGGCACCGGCGTCGTCCTGGAGGCGCTGGGCCGGGTCCGCGAGCGGACCGTGTTCGAGCTGGGCGTCGGGCCCACGCCGGTGCGCCTGCGCCCGGGCTGGGCGGAGATGGACCAGCGGCCGCCGGTCTTCGGGCCGGAGCACCCCGACCCGGCGGCGCTCGCGGCGGCCCTCTCGCTCGAGCCGGACGACATCCTGGGCACCGGGCTGCCGCCGCAGGCGGTGGGCACCGGCTTCACCCACCTGATGGTGCCGGTGCGCTCGATCGACGCCATTCGCCGCCTGCGGCCCCGGCTCGAACGGTGGGAAGCCGCGATGACGGCGTTCCCGGGCCTCGCGGCGTACTGCTTCGCGCGCGAGGGGCAGCTGCCCGGCAGCGACGCCCACTGCCGGATGTTCACGCCCGAGACCGAGGACCCCGGCACGGGCTCGGCGGCCGGCCCGCTGGCGTGCTACCTGGCCACCCGCCTGCCGGAGGGCGACGGCACCCGGACGTTCCGGCTCGAGCAGGGCTTCGAGATGGGCCGCGAGAGCCTGCTGGACGCCACGGTCGACGTCAGCGGCGGCCGGGTGACGGCAGTCCGGGTCGGCGGCCGCGCGTGCATCGTGGGCGAGGGCTGGCTCGACCTGCCCGACTGACCGCGAGGGACGCGGCCCGCGCGAACGCGGGCCGCGCCGTGGCTTCGCTCAGAAGCCGGTGCCGAAGAAGAGGTCCGTGGAGTCGTTGCCGGTCGGGGCGATGCTGGTCGGCGCCACGACCGACGTCAGGGCCCGGCACGTCAGCGCCGCGCCACACGCGCCAGCGACCACCACTGGCTCGAACGTGGCGGACGATCCGGTCCCGGTGGTCAGCAGGCCCTCGTAGTCGCCGGTGAAGTACCCGCCGGCGTAGGGCGCGTCCAGCATGTTGAACGGTCCCAGGACGGTGGTCGCGGGGACGCCCGTGTCGACGCTCGACGAGTCGCCCGCCGCAGCGCCGCTGAGCCGCTTGATGAGCTCGCTGGTCGGCGACGAGCCGGACGAGGAGGCGCCGAGCTGGTAGTACTCGACGCCGACCGTGCCGCCCACGCCCGCCGCGCCGCTGTCGGTGACCGCCACCGCCGGGGTGAAGGCCGGCCCGCCCGGCGTGCTGACGCGCTTGGGCGCGCTCCAGGTGGCGCCGCCGTTCGTCGAACGGGTGATGGCGACCTCGTCCTGACCGCTGAACCGGGAGTCCTCCCATACGGCGTAGAGATCGCCGGTCTCCGGGTCGATCGCCGGCGCGGGGATGCCGTTGCCGACCCGGAAGGGGGCCGGCGCCTTGCCGGACACCGGGTTGAGGTTGTTCGGGTCCGCCACCCCGACGTCGTCCATCGTCGAGATGATCTGCGGGGCCGACCACGTGAGGCCCTGATCGGTCGACTTCTGGAACGCGGCATTGTCGCCGTGGGCGCCGCCAGAGCCGCTGCCGGTGTTGAAGATCTGGTTGAAGAAGTCGTAGAGCGTCCCGGTCCGCGGGTCCACCACGACGATGTTGCCGATCGTCTGGTTCTTGTTCGTCGTCGAGTGGCTGCTGGTGTTGATGATCCGCACCGGCGACCAGGTAGCCCCGAAGTCGGTCGTCCTGGCGAACAGGGTGTCGTCCGTGAACGAGCCCGAGTGGAGGTCGGAGCTCTCGTTGGCGTTGGGGCCGATCAGCATGTCCCAGACGGCGTAGGCCCAGCCGGGCCGCGTCGGATCCGCCGTCACCGACTCCTTGTCGTGGAAGAACCGGAAGTTGGTGTCGTCCACCGGGATCGGCACGCCGCTCTGTTCGTCGGCGTGCAGCGTCTGGGCGTTGGTCCAGGTGGCCCCGCCGTCAGAGGACACCGCGGCGCCGACGGTGTTGCCGTTCCTGCCAGGGCTCTCGTTGAACGAGATCGAGACCGTGTAGGCCGTGGCGCCCTGCGCCGGGTTGGACGCGGTGCCCGGCCCGAACGAGACCCAGGGATCCGACGCCGCCTCGTACTGCAGGTCGGCCGGCGTGCCGGCGGCGCAGGAGCTGAATGGCAGCGGGACGACGGTCCACGACGAGCCGCCGTTCTTGCTGACGCCCGCGGCCAGGCCGTGGGCGCCGCCGTTGCTCCAGCGGTCCTGCTGGAACACGGTCACGATGTTCGTCGGGTCGGACGGGTTGACGGAGCCGAACGGCTCGACCTCCGACCGCGGATAGTTGGTGCCGCCGGCGTTGACGGCGCAGGCGGCGAACGGGTCGTTGCCGGCGTTCGTCACCTGGTGCACCGCCGAGGCCGCCAGCGCCGGGCTCACGGCCACGGCGAGCGTCATGACGGCGGCGAGTGCGAGCGCAGGGGGAATCTTGCGCATGCGTCACCTCCAAGATGAGCGCCGAGCGGACAAACCTCTTCTCTCCTTGGAACGCTTCGGACGCCCCGAGTACGCGGGGTGCGACACTGTTCGACTCAATGGAGCTGATCGATCTCAGCCAGGACTTCTCGGTCCACACGCCCGCCTTCGCGTCGTACGACGGGCCGAGCATCAAGTGGGTCAAGCGGCTCGCGTTCGACAAGGCCGGCGGCCAGGAGATCACCACCACCCTGCACGTCGGCACCCACCTGGACGCGCCGGCGCACTTCTTCTCGGGCGGCAAGTTCATCGGCGACCTCCCGCTCGACTTCCTGGTCGGCCCCGCCTGCGTGGTCGACCTGGAGCGGATGGGCGTCGGCGACTACGGGCTGTACGGCCCGGAGCACTTCGAGCGCTGGGAGCGCGACACCGGGCTGCGGATCGAGACCGGCGACATCCTGGTGATCCACACCGGCTACCACCGCTACTACCCGGAGAACTGGACCGACCGCTCGGAGGTGGACGAGACGCGGTACTTCATCCGCCACCCGGGGCCTACGCGCGCCCTGGCCGAGTGGGTGCTGGAGCGGGGGGTGCGCTGGCTCGCGGTCGACGCCGGCTCGGCCGACCACCCGATGAACACGGTGATCCGGCGGCTGCGTCCGGACGAGGCGGAGGACGCCGAGGCCGCGCTGGGACGGCCGCTGGACGAGGTCTTCCCCAAGCGGGACTACCAGGTCATGCACACGCTCCTGTTCCCGCACGACGTGGTGCACATCGAGAACCTGGGCGGCGAGATCGATCGCGTGCTCGACCGCAAGATCGAGTTCGGCTGCTTCCCCTGGCGGTTCCAGGGCGGCGAGGCCGCGTTCTGCCGCGCGGTCGCCTTCCTGTGATGGAGCAAGAGGGGGCAGGCCCCCCCTTCCGGAACCCCCCCGCTCGTCTGGGACACGCAGGGCGCCTGCGGCGCATCCCTCCGGGCCTGAAGCCGGCGTCCGGGCGATCTCGGGAGGACGGACTCAGACGCAGGGCGAAGCCCCTGCTTCCGACCACCCGGGGATCCGTCCTGTGAAGCCGCCGCCGCTGGAGCACCACGCGCCCGGCACCGTGGCAGACGCGCTGTCCCTCCTGGCCGCCCTGGAGGACGCCAGGGTGCTGGCCGGCGGCCAGTCGCTGGTGCCGCTCCTGAACTTCCGGCTGGCGCGGCCGGCCCACCTGGTGGACGTGAACCGGCTGGACGAGCTGGCCGGTGTGGCGGAGCGGGACGGGGGCGTGGCGGTCGGCGCCACGGTGCGCCAGGCCGACGCCGAGCGGCACCCGCTGCTCCGCGAGCGCTGCCCGCTGGTGCCGCTGGCGCTGCGGCACGTCGCCCACCACGTCGTGCGCAACCGGGGCACGGTCTGCGGCAGCCTGGCCCACGCCGACCCGGCCGCGGAGCTGCCGGCCGTCCTGCTGGCGCTGGGCGGCCATGTGGTGGCGCGCTCGGTACGCGGCGAGCGGGTGATCGAGGCCGCCGACCTGTTCCTGGGCGCGTTCGAGACGGCGCTGGCGCCCGACGAGCTGATCGTCGAGGCGTGGTTTCCCGCTCACGCGGCGGCGGACGCGGCGCTGGTGGAGGAGACGCGGCGGCACGGCGACTTCGCGATGGCCGGGGTGGCGCGGTGGCGCGACCGGCTGGCGCTGTTCGGGGTGGCGCCGACGCCGGTGCTGTGGGACCGGGGCCGCCGGCTGGAGCCGAGCGCCGACCTGGAAGCGTCGGCCGAGTTCAAGCGGCACCTGGTCGAGGTGCTGGTCGAGCGGGCGATGGCCGCGCCGGAGGCAGCGCCCGCCTCGGCCGTGCCGCTGGAGCGTCCGCCCCGGCGCGCCGGCTTCTCGGTCAACGGGGTTGCCCGCGCGGCGCCGGGCAGCGGGCGGCGGCTGCTGTCCGACTACCTGCGCGGCGAGCTGGGGCTGACCGGTACCCACGTCGGCTGCGAGCACGGCGTCTGCGGCTGCTGCACGGTGCTGCTCGACGGCCGCCCGGTGCGCTCCTGCCTGCTGCTGGCCGTCCAGGCCGAAGGCCACGAGGTGACCACGATCGAGGGCCTGGCGCCGGACGGCGCGGCCCTGCACCCGGTCCAGCAGGCGTTCCACGAGTGCCACGGCCTCCAGTGCGGCTTCTGCACCCCGGGCTTCGTGCTGGCCGTGACGGGCCTGCTCGCCGAGCGCCCGGAGCCGTCCGACGCGGAGATCGACGAGGGCATCGCCGGCAACCTGTGCCGCTGCACCGGCTACGCCTCGATCCGCCGCTCGGTCCGCCGCGCCGCGGAGCTGCTGGCGTGACCACCCGCTGGTTCGGGGAGCGCGTCCGGCGCCTGGAGGACGACCGCCTGCTGCGGGGCCGCGGCCGGTACACCGACGACCTGGACGAAGGCGCGCTCCACGGCTGCTTCGTCCGCTCGCCGTTCGCCCAC
>Ga0066661_10000288_pt1 | contig 15928 bp, 12 predicted proteins | sample GraSoiAngelo_110_FD_66454 | JGI IMG/M metagenome (GOLD analysis project Ga0066661, IMG submission 66454) | Grasslands soil microbial communities from the Angelo Coastal Reserve, California, USA - 14_0903_12_30cm | ecosystem: Environmental > Terrestrial > Soil > Grasslands | place: USA... | reverse complement strand
CCGCAACGTGCCGCTGGAGCACACGCGGCCCGAGACCGACGACGAGCTGCTCCATCCCAGCCCGCGCCTGGTCAGCCGCGAGCTGCTGGCGCGGCGGGAGTTCATCCCCGCCACGATCCTCAACCTGCACGCGGCGGCCTGGGTCCAGTTCATGATCCACGACTGGCTGTCGCACGGGAAGAACGAGAAGGACAACCCCTACCGCATCGAGGTCGACCAGGAGGACGACTGGCCGGAGCGGCCCATGCGCATCCTCCGCACGCGCCGCGACCCGACGCGGCCGGACGACCAGGGCGGCCAGGTGACGTTCCAGAACACCGCCAGCTCGTGGTGGGACGCCTCCCAGCTCTACGGCAGCGACCAGCCGACCCAGGAGACGGTGCGGGCCGGCGAGGGCGGCCGGCTGCACATCCAGCAGGACGGCCTGCTCCCGCTCGATCCCGCCCAGGGCGTCCCCGTGACCGGCGTCAGCGGCAACTGGTGGATCGGCCTGGAGCTGATGCACACGCTGTTCACGCTGGAGCACAACGCGATCGCGGACCGCCTGCGCGAGGAGTACCCGGACTGGTCGGACCAGGAGCTGTTCGACCGGGCCCGCCTGGTCAACGCCGCGCTGATGGCCAAGATCCACACCGTCGAGTGGACGCCCGCGATCCTGGCCCACCCCACGATCCGGGTCGCCCTGCGCGCGAACTGGTGGGGCCTGGAGGGCCAGCGCCTGCACGAGGCGGTCGGCCGGATCGGACGCGGCGACCTGCTCGGCGGCATCGTCGGCTCCGATCCAGATCACTTCGGCGTGCCGTACTCGATCACCGAGGAGTTCGTCTCCGTGTACCGGATGCACCCGCTGCTCCGCGACGAGTTCCCGTTCCCGTCGCTGAGCGGCAAGCGCCAGCCCGTGACGTACGAGCTGCCGCAGGTCATCTTCCGGGGCGTCCGGCCGGCGCTCGAGCAGGTCGGCATGGCGGACGCCCTGTACGCGTTCGGCGTGACGAACCCGGGCGCCATCACGCTGCACAACTTCCCGCGCGCGATGCAGCGGCTGAACGAGGACGACGGCTCGCTCAACGACCTGGCGGCCATCGACATCCTGCGCTCGCGCGAGCGCGGCGTGCCCCGCTACAACGAGTTCCGCCGTCTGCTGCACAAGCCGCCGCTGAAGCGGTTCGACCAGCTCTCGGACAAGCCCGAGTGGAACGAGCAGATCCAGAGCGTGTACGGCGGCGACCTGGAGCGGGTGGACCTGATGGTCGGTCTCTACGCCGAGACGCCGCCGCCCGGGTTCGGGTTCAGCGACACCGCGTTCCGCATCTTCATCCTGATGGCGTCGCGCCGCCTGAACAGCGACCGCTTCTTCACGACCGACTTCAAGTCCGAGGTCTACACGCCCGAGGGCCTGCGCTGGATCGAGGAGAACGGGTTCGCCTCGGTGCTCCTGCGCCACTTCCCCGACCTGCGGCCGTCGCTCCAGGCGGGCCGCAACCCGTTCGCGCCCTGGGACGCGGTGTGAGCCGATGAGCTCGCGGGCCACGCACGAGCACGCGGGCCTGGCGGCGCTGTCGACCCGCCCGCTGCTGGAGTCGATCTGGCGGCGCCGCACCCACCGGGTCAGCCGCGGCACCTCGATCACGGCCGGCACGATGAGCTACACGTCGCCCCACCAGCGCGCGCCGCTGTCCGAGCTGGAGGAGGCGATCCTGATCTCGCTCACCGGCTGCACCGGACTGACGATGCCGGACCGCCCGTTCGCCGACCCGCGCGACGGCAAGCCGATCATGGCCAAGCCCAACCTGAACATGGCCGGGCGGACCGCCGGCAGCCCGGACAACGCCCAGGGGACGCACTTCCTGCTGATCAACGACAGCGGGACGTACTACCTGCGCAAGCTGCCGCCGCCGGACGCCGGGCAGTCGCCGTTCGACCCGGACGTGCTGATCGCCCGGGCCAACCAGTCCAAGGTGCGGATCCTCGACCACCGGATCGACGTGCCCGACGGCAACCGCGACTTCCCGGCCTACCTCGACTCCAACCGGTTCCTGTCGAACCTGCCCGGGACGACGATCCTGTTCCCGGTCGTGGACCTGTCCCGCCAGTACATCAACGGGATGATGTACATCCTGACCCAGCCCGAGGGGGCGCGGCCGACGATCGTGGACGACCGCAACTTCTACCGGATGGCCGGCGTCAAGCGCTGGGTCAGGAACGGGTTCCTCAACAAGGACCTCAAGCTGCCGCTCGGGATCATCTGGGCGATGCGCACGCAGATCGAGGCCGATCTCATCCTGCAGAATCTCGTGCTCGCGGCCGACGCCATGGGCCTCGGCGCGTGGGTCCACGGGTCGATGTCGCCTCCGGTCCTGCTCGGCGACCCCAAGTTCCGCGGCCAGTACGGCCCGATGCTCGACTTCGAGTTCGCCACGCCGAAGTGGCGGCTGGGCGACATCTGGCGCTGGCAGGTGCCGCTGCCGATGTTCGCGACGCTGCGGGCGAACGCCGTCGGGCTCCGGCACGACGGCGAGTACCTGATCAAGGCGATGTGCCCGCCCTACTACAGGGACATGAACGAGGCGGTGGACGTGGTCATCGCCGACAAGTTCGGGCCGAACGGCATCTACCGCGACGAGGCCCTGTTCGCGCGCATCTACAAGGGGGAGTTCGGCGCGAAGTACCTCGAGGAGGCCAGCTCCTACGCCGACGACGTCATCGCGTGCACCCGAGACGTCTGCACGTACATCTACGAGACCCATGGGCGGTTCCCGGCGCACTGCGAGGCGCTCCACGTCCCGGGCGTGTGGCTCCAGGCGCACCACGTCGAAGAGGAGTACTACGACGAGTTCTTCCGCGACGGGCTGACCGAGGCGCACCGAGCGCACGACCGCGACTGGCACGCCGGACCGGCGTGACATCGCCTGAACCCTCGTCCCGCACGACAACCGGAGGGAGGACCGTATTGAGCACGAGCGTGCCGAAGCGACGCAGCTCCGCGATCGGGCGCGCGCTGGGCAGCGCCATGATGGCGATCGACCGCAGGCTCGGCTGGGAGCGCCTGCCCCCGCCGCTCGGCCTCCTCGTGATCTTCGGCGTACGCGTCGTCCTGCGCGAACGCAACCTGTACGACCCGGAGCAGCTGCCCGCGGTCAACCGGCCGCCTGTCGGGCCGTCCGACCCCGCCGATCTCGACACCCGCACGATCGACGGCACGTACAACGACCTGACGCTGCCGTCGATGGGGATGGCCGGCTCGCGGTTCGGCCGCAACGTCCCCATCGACCGCAAGTACGAGTCCGCGACGACCCTGATGGACCCGAACCCGCGCGAGGTCAGCCGCGCGCTGATGACCAAGCACGCGTTCCAGCCCGCGACGTCCGCGAACGCCCTGACGGCGGCGTGGCTGCAGTTCATGATCCGCGGCGGGTTCAGTCACGGCACGAGCCCCAAGGACCACCCGTTCGAGGTCGAGCTCGAGGACGACGACCCGTGGCCGCAGCGCCCGATGCTGATCATGCGCACGCCGCCCGACCCGACGCGGCCGGAGGGCCGCGACGACCTGCCGCCGACGTACGTCAACGTGCACGCGCACTGGTGGGACGGCAAGCAGGTCTACGGGACCACGAAGGAGGAGCAGGCGTTCCTGCGCACCGGCGAGGACGGCAAGCTGCGCATCGACGCCGACGGCCTGCTGCCGTTCCCGACCGACCCCGACCACAACCCGACGCTGGTCCCTGGCTTCTGGCTCGGCCTGGGGATGATGCAGGTGCTGTTCGCCCGCGAGCACAACGCGATCTGCGACAAGCTGCGCGCCGAGTACCCGTCGTGGTCGGACGAGCGGGTGTTCACCCGGGCCCGGCTGATCAACGCCGCCCTCATCAACAAGATCCACACGGTGGACTGGTCGCCGAAGGTCATCAACCACCCCACCACGCGGGCCGCGCTGCACGCCGACTTCTGGGGCGCGGCCGGCAAGTGGATCCACAACCACTTCGGGCGCATCAGCGGCAGCAGGGTGATCAGCGGCTCCTTCGGCGCGGCCACGGAGCACTACGGCGTCCCCTTCGCGATCACCGAGGAGTTCGTCGCGATCTACCGGATGCACCAGATGATCCCGGACGACTACGAGTTCCGGTCCGTCGCCGGCGACCAGCCCCTGCAGCAGGCGACGCTGCAGGAGATCTCGGGCCCCGCGGCCATCCCCGTCCTGAGGCAGCTGCGGATGACGGACATCATCTACACGTTCGGCACGATGAACGCCGGGCTGGTCACGCTGCACAACTACCCGCGGCACCTGCAGAACTTCGAGCGGCCGGACGGGAAGATCATGGACCTCGCCTCGGTGGACCTCCTGCGCTGCCGCGAGCTGGGCGTCCCTCGCTACAACGAGATGCGGCGCCTCCTGCACTTGGCCCCGGCGAAGGACTTCGAGTCGCTCACCGACAACCCGGTCTGGGCCGAAGAGATCCGGCGCATCTACAAGGGCGACATCGAGCGGGTGGACCTGCTGGTCGGCATGTACGCCGAGCCGCGACCGCCGGGCTTCGCCTTCAGCAACACGGCCTTCCACCTCTTCGTCCTGACCGCGCCGCGCCGGCTGAGCAGCGACCGCTTCCTGTCGACCGACTTCTCGCCGAAGATCTACACGCAGGTCGGGATCGAGTGGGTCGAGTTCAACAACATGGGCACGATCGTCCTTCGCCACCACCCCGAGCTCCGCCAGGCGATGGGCTCGATCAAGAACGCGTTCGGTCCGTGGAAGCGGTCGCCGGGGAGCCCCGGACAGTGAGCGCGCAGACGGTGCCCGGCCAGGGCTGGCGCGAGGTCTACCTGGGCGGGAGCCAGGCCCGCGAGGACGAGCTCATCCGGGGCTTCGCCGCCGCGATGAACGAGATCCAGTCGCTGGTGCAGGCGCGCCAGCACGCGCCGGTCATCCGCCGCGGCCAGCACGCCAAGATCCTGGCGGGCATCACGAACGCGGAGTTCCAGGTCGCCGAGGACGTCCCGGCCGACCTGCGCAACAGCCTGCTCGAGCCCGGCGCGACGTACCCGGCGACCGTCCGCTTCTCGAACTGCAACGGGCTCGTCGAGCCGGACTCCGCGCGGGACCTGCGAGGGCTGGCGATCCGGGTGCACGCGGGCGAGTCCACCATGCAGGATTTCCTCGGCACCAACGCGCCGGCGTCGCATGCGCGCGACCCGATCCAGTTCATGGTCGTCGCCCGGGCGTTCGCGAGCTCGTCCTTCGCCGGCACCCTCTGGCACCTGCTGGTCGGGCTGGGGCCGTTCGAGATGGTGCGCGTGCTCCGCGTGCTCAACGCCGGGACCTCGCGCCACGTGAGCAGCCTGGCCACGGAGCGGTTCTGGAGCCGCTGCCCCATCGCGTTCGGCACCTGCGCGCTGAAGTACGTGCTGGAACCGCTCGACGCCGCCCCGCCCGCCGGCGGCGCGACCGGCGACGACTACCTCCGCGACGAGCTGGTGGACCGGCTCGGGCGGGGTCCGGTCCGGTTCGGCTTCCGCGTGCAGCGGTTCGTGGACGAGCGCTCGACCCCGATCGAGGACGGCACCGTCCAGTGGCAGTCGAGCGGTCCCCAGGAGACGATCGCCACGCTGGTCATCCCGCGGCAGGACCTGACGACGGACGAGAGCCGGCGGGCGGCGGAGCACGTGGACGGCCTCGACTTCACGCCCTGGAACTGCGTGGAGGGCCTGCGGCCGCTCGGCAGCATGAACCGGGCGCGGCGCTGGGTGTACGAGGCCAGCCAGGCCCTCCGCGGGGGCCGCGACGCCGGGCAGGGGCACTGGACGTGACGGACGGGGCGCGCGGTCTCGAGGAGGCCCTCGACTACCCGTTCTTCTCGGCGCTGCTCAATCGCCGGTCGCGGCGGATCAGCAGGGGCCTCGGTCCCATCCCCGCCGGCGAGCTGAGCTACACCTCGGCCGGGAAGCCGGAGCCGCTGACCCCGCTCGAGGAGGCCGTCCTCATCGCGGTCACCGGCATCACCGGGGTCACGATGCCCGACCTGCCATACGCGACAACGGACGGCAGGAAGCTCGCCGGCACCCCGATGCTGGAGGTGACGGGGCGGTCGGCCAGCAGCCCCGACAACGCCCAGTCGACGCACTTCTTCATGATCAACGACTCGGGCACGTACTTCCTGCGGGAGCCCGGGGACCCCGACCCGGACCGCTGGCGGGACGGGCTGACGCCGGAGGCCCTGATCGCGCTCGCCGAGTCGTGCAAGGTCAAGGTGCTGGACCACCGGCTGGACTTCCCTCGCCAGTACCCGTGCTACCTGGGCCGGAACGGCTTCGTGTCCAACGTGCCGGGCAGCACGATCCTGGTCCCCGTGGTGGACCTGACCCGGCAGTACATCAACGGGCTGATGTTCGTCCTGTCCCACCGCGACGGCCCCCGGCCCACGCCCATCGACGACTGGAACTTCTACCGGGTCGCGGGGGTCAAGAAGTGGGTCAAGTCGGGATTCCTCGACAGGAGCCTGCCCCTGCCCCTCGGGTTCCTGGGCACGTTCCGGATCCACGTCGAGGCGGAGCTGCTGGTCCAGAACCTGCTGCTGACCATCCAGACGATGGGGCTCGGCGGCTGGGTGCACGCCGCGTTCCCCGGTCCCCTCCTGCTCGGCGACCCGGACCCGACGTACTCCCGGTTCGGCAAGGGCCTGGGGTTCCGGTACGAGGAGCCGCGCGCCGGCCTGCTGCGCAAGCTCCTGAAGCCGATCACGCCGCTGCCCGCGTGGCGCCCCAACCCGGTGGGCCTCGACGGCCTACTGGAGGGGTACTGCCCGCCGTACTACCCGAGCATGTCCGCGGCGGTGGACGCGCTGGTCGAGCACAAGTACGGGAAGTCGGGCGTGTACAGCGAGACGTCGGACCTCAAGAAGGTGTTCCATCCCGGGAAGGGCGAGGTGTTCCTGGAGGAGGTCCCGCACTATTCGCCCGAGGTCATCGAGTGCACACGCGACATCTGCAACTACATCTGGGACACGTACGGGCGGTTCCCGGCCCACGTCGACGCGATGTTCGTGCCCGGGATCTGGGTGCAGGCGCACCACACCGACCTCGGCTACTACGACTCCCTGTTCGAGCACGGCTACAGCGGCACCCAGGCTCGCCACGACGAGCTCTGGCACGGCGCGGGCGGAGCGCGGTAGCGCCATGCCAGAGCCGATCCTCCACGACCGGGAGCTCGCGGCGGATCGGCGGCGGGTCGGCATCTCGTACTCGGGCGGCGGCCCCCTGCTGATCGTCGAGCTCGGGGTGGCCCAGGCGTTCGTGGACCTGGGCATCCGGCCGGACGTGATCGTCGGCGTGTCGGCCGGCGCCATCGCCGCCGCCGCGCACGCGATCGACCCGGTCGGCGGCGCCGGCATCAGCGCGGCCGCGCTCGGCACGCAGCAGGTCAGCAACCGCTCGCTGGGCCTGACCGTGCTGCAGGTGCTCGGGCACGCCATCGTCGATCGGACGCACCTGCTCGCCCTGGGCAGCAACGAGTCCATCCGGGGACTGCTGGCGGACGCGTTCCACGACCTGGCGGGGCGGGACCGGCTGACGTTCGACTACTTCGGGCGCGACGGCCGGCCGGAGCTGATCGTGAAGGCGACCGACCGCCTGACGGGCGAGAGCTACCGCTTCCCGGGCGACGCGGACGTGGCCGACGCGCTGGTGGCATCATCCGCGATCCCCGGCGTGTTCCCGCCCAAGGCGATCGGCGGCCGCCTGCTCGTGGACGGCGGCGTGGCGGACAACCAGCCGCTCTCGGAGCTGGCCCTGGCGGGCTGCGGGACGATCTACGCGTGCGCGATCGGCTACGACGGCGAGCTCCTCCATGCGCCGACGAACCTGCTCGACAACATGACCAAGGCGTTTTCGATCGCGATGCACGCCGCCTCCCGGCTGGAGCAGGACTACGTGCAGCTCCGGATGGGCCGGGCGGGCATCATCCACCACATCCATCCGCCGGTGGTCGAGCTGCCGGTCAAGGGCTTCGACTTCACGCCGGACGTCATCGCCCAGGTCATGCGGCGCGCCCGCGACGACACCAAGGCCTGGATCACGGAGCAGCAGCTGCTCCCGGGCCAGTCGGGCACGGCCTGACCCGGCTCGCGACATTCATGCGGGGGAGGTCGGCAGGCATGGGCGGGGTCGAGGTCGGCAACTGGTTCGGCGACGCCGGGTCGCGGCCCGCGGTGATCGTGGAGGCGGAGACGGCCGAGGAGATCGCGGCGATCCTGCGCGACAGGGAGCGCTATCCCAACCCGGTCCGCGCCGCCGGTTCCAACCACGCGGCCACGGCGTGCGGCGCCGCCGCCGGCGGCACGCTGATCGAGATGCGGCGGATGGACCGCGTCCTGGAGATCGGCGCCGACCACGTCACGGCGCAGGCGGGCGCGCGCTCCCGCGACGTGGCGCGCGAGCTGCGCGGGCGCGGCCTCCAGCTCCACGTCAACCCGGAGCTGGGCGACCTGACGATCGGCGCCGCGGCGTGCACCGGGGCCAGGGACTCGTCGATGCCGGGCGAGTCGGGTCAGACCGCCTCGTACGCGACGTCGATCAAGCTGATCACGCCGGCGGGCGACCCGGTCGAGATCACGGAGTCCGACCCCGAGCTGCTGCGGCTGGCGCGCTCCAGCCACGGCCTCCTGGGGACCGTGTACGAGGCCACGTTCCGGGTCCGGCCGCAGGTCCCGATGCGGGTGCGCCACGAGCGGCACCGGCTGGCGGACCTCGAACGCGCGCTGCTCGCGCCGCGGGAGCGGGGCGAGTCCATCACGCTGTACCTCGACCCGTTCACCGACGCCTTGCTGGTCGAGCGGCGCGCGTACCAGGAGGACCTCGCCGGCCACGAGGTCGGGGACGGGCCGTGGCCGCTCCGGAACGCGATCTGGGGCCGCTGGGCGCCGGGCGCCGGCCACCTGGTGCGCCGCGTGGCCCCCGCCGGCCCCGCGCGGCACGTCCTCACCGACGTGGCCAGCCGGCTGACCGTCCGGGCCGCGACCACCGCCGTCCGGGGCGAGCGCACGGCGGCCGCGGCGCAGCAGGCGGCCGGCGGGGCCGCGAGCACGTTCAGCACGTGGGCATTCCCGGAGGAGCGGTACGCCCTGTGCGTGCGCCGGTATGTCGAGTTCGCGCGGCAGCACCAGCGGGAGCACGGCTACCGCCCGGACCTCCTCGCCGCCGGCCGCCGGCTCGAGGCCGACCAGGGCTCGCTGCTCTCGCAGTCCTTCGACGGGCCGGTCGTCACGATCGACCCGGTCTCGACGGGCGGCGCGGGCTGGGACGACTTCCTGCGCGCGTACAACGACCTGGGCGCGGAGCTCGGCGGCGTGCCGCTGCTCGACCAGACGAGCCTGCTGACCCGGGCGCACGTGGACCGGGCGTTCGGGGAGCGGATCGCACGATTTGAAGTCGTGCGGGGTCGGTACGACCCGGCCGACCGCCTCCTCAACCCCTTCTTCGGGGAGCTGCTGGCCGCTGCGCCGCCGCCGGCGATCGCCGTTTAGTACGTGATACGATATATCGTGTGACGATCCAGACGGTCTCCGCTCTGGCGGACCTGCTCATGCTCCTGTCGGCCGCCGGCCTGGTCGCCCTCCTCGTGTCGATCGCCGTGCAGCTCGTCCGCCGCCGCTGGCGCTCCGCGGCGGTGCTCGGCGGCGCCGCCGGCGCCCTGGCCGTCGTGTACGGAAGCGTGCTCGTGGGCGCGGGCCTGGTGAGCGGCACCCGCGAGCTGCGGCCCGGCGACACCAAGTGCTTCGACGACTGGTGCGCCTCGATGGTGGCGGCGCGTCCCGACGCGGCCGGCGACCTGCTCGTGGACGTGCGGGTGGAGAACCGGGGCCGCGGCCGGCCGATGCGCGCGAACCTGGCCCGCGCGTACGTGGAGGTGCCGGGCGGCGGTCAGGTCGCTCCGTTGGACGCCAGCGGCCTGCGGACGCTGCTGCAGCCCGGGGAGCACACGGACGTGCCACTGACGTTCCGCGTGCCGTCGCCGGTGCGCGGGAGCCGCTTCGTGGTCACGGAGGGCGCCGGTCAGCTGGGGCCGGGCACGTTCGAGATCGGCGGCGAGGGCAGCCCGTTCCACGGGATCGCGGGGTGGCCGGTGTGAAGCAGAACGAGGGCATCGGCGGCCTGGGGCGGTTCGCGGAGCCGGCCGTGCTGGTGATGGTCAGCATCGCGGACCGCCCCAAGCACGGCTACGCGATCGCGGCGGACGTCGAGAAGCTGAGTGGCGTGCGGCTCGGCCCGGGCACGCTGTACGGGGCGATCGCCCGGCTGGAGGAGCGCGGGTTGATCGAGCTGGTGCCGTCGGAGGACCGGCGGCGTCCGTACCGGCTCACGCCGCCGGGCGCCGAGGCGCTGCGGGGCCACCTGGGGATGCTGGAGCGGGTCACGGCGGCCGGCCGCAGCCGGCTGGCGCAGGCATGAGGTCGCTGGTCCGCCTCTACCCCCGGCGCTGGCGCGAGCGCTACGGCGACGAGTTCGCGCTCGTCCTGCGGGGCACGCCGCCAGGCCCGGGCACGGTGTTGGACGTCGTGCGGGGCGCGCTGGACGCCCACGCGCGGGAGGCGCGGCGCGGGCCGCTCCTGCGCCTCGGGCTGCTCGCGGTCGCCGCGTTCGTGGTCGGCTGGCTGAACCTCCACACGACGGACGACGTGCAGCCGGTGGCCGCCGCGCTGCTGCTGTTCGGCTTCGGGTTCGGCGCCCACCGGCCCGGCCGCGCCTGGCTGTTCGCGCTGGCGCTGTTCGCGGCGGTGCCGCTGTCGGGCGTGTGGGCGGACGCGGTGTCGTACCGGCCGGAGGTGCTGGGGCATGCGCCGCTGTACGAGTCGATCGTCGCCCTGGTCCCGGCCCTGCTGGGCGCGTACACCGGCGCCGCGGTGGGCTGGGGGGTGCGCCAGGGGCGCATCCCTGCCGATGGAGAACGGCGCCGGCCATGATCGAGGACCGGGCGTCGGCCATCGCGCCGGGGGCAGCGCGGCGCGATTCCGCCGCAGCCCCCGAGGAGGGAAGGGTTGAAGTGTCGATACTTGCACGCCTCAAGAGGTCGGGAGACGTTGAAGTTCCGACACTTCAACCCCTCCCCGGACGTATCCGGGACGGCAGCGGCACACCTGCGACCATCACATGACCCGGTTCACCCTCCTCATGGCGGAGACGCGGCCGGTCGGTTGCCCCTGACGGGCCTTCATCGCGCCGGTCTTCAGGGGGCTGCCCCGATGTGCGGCAGCTTGCTAGAGCTCGCGGCCCTCGTCCAGGCAGAGCAGGCGGACCCGGCCCTCGGCGACCAGGCGGCCCTCCTCGTCGCGGATCGACGCCTCCCAGACCTGCGTCGTCCGGCCCCGCGTCACCGGCCGGGCCACGGCCAGCAGGCGGCCCGACCGGACCGCGCGGATGAACGACGTGCTGTTCTCCAGGCCCACGACCCGCTGGCCGCGGGGCCGGGCCACGATCGCCGCGCCCAGCGACGCCAGCGTCTCGATCACGCCGCAGTGGACCCCGCCGTGGACGATCCCGTAGCCCTGGTGGTGCTTCTCGGTGACCTCCCACTCGCAGCTCACCTCGTCCGGAGTGGCCGCCAGGATCGTGATCCCCATCTCCCGCACCCAGCCGGTCGGCAGGGCGTTCACGTGCGAAGCCAGGTCGTCGATCATTCGAGGCCCCAGCGTACTCGCTGGCCGGACGCGACCGGTGAAAAGCGAAGGGCCCGGCTCGCGCCGGGCCCTTCTGCTTCCGTAAACGGACGGTCTCGTAGAGCCTCCCGCCTCCGACTCCGGGAGCCGGACTAGGGATTTCGGCAGCGTCTAGAGGGAACCCTCCGACACTCCCGGCAGGCAATCAAGGCGGTTGGCTCCACGACTAGGGTGATCCAACTTGCGCCTCACCTCCTTTGCCTCACGGGCTGTGGACTTCGCGATAAGTATAGGGCCTGCAGGGCACTTCTCCTTGGCTCTAGACTCCGGTCCGGTGAAGCGCTCTCGGTACGTCGCCGTGTGCGGCGCTTCGGACCCGGACCCCGAGCAGCGCGAGCTGGCCAGGGAGGTGGGCCGGCGGCTCGCCGAGGCCGGCGCCGTGGTGCTCTGCGGCGGCCTCGGTGGGGTCATGGAGGCGGCGGCTGAAGGCGCCTCCGGCGCCGGCGGCACGGTCGTCGGCATCCTCCCGGGCGCCGACCGGGCGAGCGGCAATGCCCACCTCACCATCGCCATCGCCACCGGGCTGGGCGAGGCCCGCAACGCCGTCCTGGCGAACGCGGCCGACGCGATGGTCGCCGTGGGCGGCGGCTGGGGCACGCTCAGCGAGATCGCGCTGGCCTGCCGCCGCGGCCGGCCTGTCGTCTCGCTGGCCGGCTGGGAGCTCGAGGGGGTGCCGGTCGCGATCTCCGCCGAGGAGGCGGTGCGGGCGGCCCTCGGTGACTAGAGCCAAGGGGGGCAGGCCCCCCCTTCCGGAACCCCCCCGCCATCAGGGACGCCTGGGGCGCCTGCGGCGCATCCCTCCGGGTCTGAAGCCAGCGTCCGGCGGCGCCGGGAAGACCGACTCAGACACAGCGCGGAGCGCGTGCTTCCGGCGGCTCCGTCATTGTCCGGGGCGAATCGGGTGATGGCTGGCCGCAGCGACGACGGCGCCTGGACGGGCCGCGCGCCCGGCCGGGTCAACCTGATCGGCGAGCACGTGGACTACCTGGGCGGCCTGGTGCTGCCCGCGGCCGTGGACCGGTTCACGACGGTGACGGGCGCGCCGGCCGAGCGGTGGTCGCTGGTCAGCGAGGTGCCGGACGGCCTGCCCTACGCGCACGCCATCGGCCACGAGCTGGGGGCGCCGGCCCAGGCCATGCGGGCGACCTCGGACGTGCCCCCTGGCGCCGGCCTGAGCTCCTCCGCCGCGCTGCTGGTCGCCGTGGCGGCGGGGCTCCGGCCCGACCTCGACGGGGCCTCGGCGGCGCTGGCCTGCCAGCGCGCGGAGCAGCGGGCGACGGGCGTCCAGGTCGGCGTGATGGACCAGTTCGCGTCCGCGCTCGGGCGCTGTGGCCACGCCCTGCTCCTCGACTGCGGCACGCTGGAGCACCGGCTGGTCCCGTTCCCGGACGACCTGGTGATCGCGGTGATCGACTCGGGGGTCCACCGCTCGCTGGCCGACACGCCGTACAACCAGCGCCGGCGGGAGGCCGAGCGGGGGATGCCGAAGCGCCTCCGCCACGTCGAGTCCGAGCTGGAGCGCGTGCGCGCGTTCGCCGCGGCGCTGGAGGCCGGCGAGCGGGACCGCCTGGGCGAGCTGCTCAAGGCGTCCCACCGCAGCCTGCGCGACGACTTCGAGGTCTCGACGCCGGCCGTGGACGCGCTGGTCGAGCGGGCGTGGGCCGTGCCCGGCTGCCTGGGCGCCCGGATCATGGGCGCGGGGTTCGGCGGCAGCATCCTGGCGCTGCTGGACGCCGGCACGGAGGCGGGCTTCGCCCGGGCGCTGGAGGACGTGGCCGTGCGCTTCTGCCGCACCGCCGACGGTGCGTACGTGCGATGAACGACTGCCTCAGCCTGCCGCTGCGCCAGGGGGCCGGGGGGATCCGGGCGCTCGGCCAGTGGGAGTGCCTGTGGCTCCCCCTCGGCGAGGGCGAGGGGGAGGGGCTGCCGTCGGGCCGTGGCCAGGGCTGGCGCCCGGTCGCGGTGCCGCACCAGCAGGCGGCGGTCGAGGGCCGCTCCGCGATCTGGTACCGGACCCGCTTCCCGCGGCCGGACCACGACGGCCGGGTCCTGCTCCGCATCGGCGGCGCGTTCCTGGCCACGCACGTCTGGCTGAACGGCCGCATGCTCGGCTCCCACTACGGCTACTTCGCGCCGTTCGGCTTCGACGTCACCTCGCACCTGCGCGAGCAGAACCTGCTGGTCATCTGCTGCGAGTCGCCGATCGAGACCGACCTCTCGCGCAAGCGCCACGTCATGGGCATCTTCAACGACGGCGACAGCCGGCCCTACCCGGGATCGGCCTGGTTCAGCCTGCCCGAGCCGTACCACTGGGAGGTGCCGGTCGGCCTCTGGATGCCGGTCGAGCTCGAGTACATGGGCGCCGTGTCGCTGGACTGGGTTCGGCTGCGGCCCAACCTGGACGCGGGCGACGCCGGCCGGCTCGACGTCGAGGTGCGGCTCCGCAACCTGGACGGCCGCGAGATGCGCGGAGACCTCCAGGTCGAGGTGACGGGCCCCGAGCTGCGGCCGCTGCGGATCAGCCGCCGCTTCCAGATCCCCGGCGGCACCGAGCAGACCAACCACATGACGCTGAGCGTGCCCAACGCCCGCCGCTGGAACCCGTGGCGGGCCGGCGACCCCGTGCTCTACCGCTGCGTGATCGGCACCTCGCTCGGCGGCCGGGAGTCGGTCCGGGTCGAGGACCAGTTCGGCTTCCGCGACGTGACGGTGAACGCCAGCCACGAGGGCTGGCACGTCGCGGTCAACGGCCAGCCCATGTTCGTGCGGGGCGCCAACTACACGCCCGGCCTGCGCCTGGACCAGCTCACCGAAGCCACGTTCCGCTCCGACCTGCGCCTGGCTCGCGAGTGCAACCTGGACGCCCTGCGCGTCCACGGCCACGTGCTGCCGGACCAGTTCTACCGGCTGGCGGACGAGGAGGGCATGCTCGTCATCGCGGACTTCCCGCTGACGCTCTCCTACGCCTACCACGCGACCGCCGAGGAGGGCCGCTTCTTCGAGACGGCGGTCCGCAACCAGGTGCCGGAGATGGTGGAGCTGCTCCAGAACCGGCCGTCGCTCCTGCTCTGGATCGCCCACGACGACCCGCCCTGGGTCGCCGCCAACGCCGAGCTGGCCGACGTGCACGCCGTCCGCCAGAACTACACGATCGACCACGAGATCAAGGCGATGATCGAGGCGCAGGACCCCACCCGGACGGCGCTGGCCGCCTCGGGCGAGCACGACCAGCACCTCTGGCTGGGCTGGCGCCACGGCGACTGGACGCGGTACGCGGACGCGCTGCCCGGCTTCGTCAGCGAGTTCGGCGCCCAGGCCGCGCCCACGGTCGGGTCGGCCGCGTGGGAGGAGCTTGGCGTCCGCTGGCCGCTCGCCTCGGACGACCCGCAGTGGCTGTTCGCGGGCTTCCAGCTCCCGGCCTGGGCCGAGCACGGCGCCGGCCTGCCGGAGGACCACGCCAGCCTGGAGGAGTTCGTGGCGGCCGGACAGGAGTACCAGGCGCAGCTCCTGGGCTACGCGATCGACCAGCTCCGGAAGCGCAAGTTCGAGCCCTGCTGGGGCGCGCTGGTGTACCAGCTCGCCGACCCGTTCGCGGGCATCGGCTTCGGCCTGGTGGACAGCGCCCGCGTGCCGCGCTCGGCGCTGGAGGTGGTGCGCGAGGCGTTCGCGCCCACCCGGGTGATCATCGACCCGGTCGGGTTCACCCCGCTCCAGCCCTGCGGCGCCGGCTGGCGGCCGGGCGAGCCGGTGACGATCCGGCTGGTGGTCGTCAACGACGAGCCGCGCCTGTCCGGGATGGCCGAGGTGCGCTGGACCGTGTGGCGGGAGCGGCCGCTGGAGCGGACCGCCGGCCTGGGCTGGCTGCGCGACGCGATGCGGCGCAAGTCGTACTCCGGCTCCACCAGCCTCAGCCTGCCGACCGCGGCGGAGCCGGCGGTGCAGGTCACCAGCCTGACGCTGCCGCTGGACGCCGAGGGCGACTACGTGCTGGAGGCCGAGCTGCGGCCGCCCGGACTGCCGCCGGTCCGCTCAGCGTTCGGCTTCCGCGTCGCTGAGGCGCTGGCCACCGGACGCCGCCGTCCGCTGCTGCCCGACTACCTGGCGGAGCGGATCGTGCGCCGCGACAGCCTGCGCGCCGACCGCGAGGGCGTCCGCTTCACGCTGCGCAACCTGACGCGGCCGGCCGTGCTCACGCGGGTCGAGGACGTGCGGCTGGACGGCCGCCA
>Ga0066661_10000287_pt1 | contig 15940 bp, 13 predicted proteins | sample GraSoiAngelo_110_FD_66454 | JGI IMG/M metagenome (GOLD analysis project Ga0066661, IMG submission 66454) | Grasslands soil microbial communities from the Angelo Coastal Reserve, California, USA - 14_0903_12_30cm | ecosystem: Environmental > Terrestrial > Soil > Grasslands | place: USA... | reverse complement strand
CTGCCCGAACACCGGTTCCGGAACGGATGGCACTGAGGTCCGCGCTGCTTGTCACCAGGCCCCGCAACTGAATCTGGGCATGTTCCCCTTCCCGCCGCCCAGGGTTTACAAGTTCACCCAGCAGCAGTTTACCACGCGCCAGACCAGCGACCGCAATCTGCCCGTGCAGACTATTTGGGGCTTCAATGACCAAGTTCACGCCGTCACCAGTCCTGGCCCAACCTATGCTGCCAACTACGGCGTGCCCCAAATGACCCGCAACATCAACAGGCTGCCCTCGGTGAACCAGGTCAATAACACCGGTTTTGGATTCCCTTCGGTGACCACGCACTTGCACAACGGACACACGCCTTCGGAAAGTGACGGCAACCCCTGCGACTTCTACACCGCTGGACATTTCTGCGATCAGTACTATCCCGAGGTGCTGGCCGGGTTCAACTCGGACCACCAGCCCACCGGGGACATCAATGAAGCGCTGAGCACGCTGTGGTATCACGATCACCGCGTGGACTTCACCGCGCAGAACACATACAAGGGCCTGCTGGGGTTCCATCTGCTGTTCAACCAGTTCGACACTGGCGACGAGAACACCGGGTTTCATCTCCCTAGCTTCCCCCAGTTCGATATCCCCCTGGCCTTTGCCGATAAGATATACGATCCCACTACCGGCCAGTTGGTCTTCGATCTGTTCAATCTGGATGGCATCCTGGGGGACAAGTTCCTGGTGAACGGCGTGATCCAGCCTTTCCTGCAAGTGCAGCCGCGCCGCTACCGCTTCCGCCTTCTGGACACCGGACCGTCACGCTTCTTTGAGTTCTTCCTCACCGGAAACATCCAGGGGGCCAGTCCCACCACCAACCCGTTCTTTGTGATTGCCAATGACGGAAATCTCTTGCCGAATCCCGTCCAAGTCAACAGCGTCCGTATTGGCGTGGCCGAGCGCGTGGACGTCATCATTGACTTCACCAACTTCGCAGGTCAAACCCTCTACTTGGAGAACCGCCTGCGACAGATTAACGGCATGGGGCCGGTCCCGCCATCGGGCTTTATCCCCGGTCAGATGGAATGCCCCGACGCCAACGGCAACTTCTCCGACATCCTCCCCGCCGGGCAGGGCAACCTTCTGTTGCAGTTCCAGGTGAGCTCGAAGAACGTTAAGGATGGCAGCGTGAATCCGGCGACCAATCCGACCTTCTACCAACTGCCGAGCACCAATGCGACGCCCAGAGTCACTCGCACCTTTAAATTCGACCGCTTGAATGGCCAGTGGTCCATCAACGGCCAGTTCATGGATTGCAGCCATTTCCGCTTCCTGGTGGAGCGGAACAGCGTGGAGAACTGGATCCTGTTCAATGCCACCGGCGATTGGACACACCCTGTCCACATACATCTGGAGGAGCACCAGATCCTCTCCCGCAACCGGGTGGCGCCCTCGCTGGTTGAGAGGTCGCGCAAGGACGTGACCCAGTTGCATCCCAACGAGCGCGTCTTGCTCTTCTTCCGCTTCCGCGACTGGCTGGGCAAGTATCCCATCCACTGCCATAACGTGGTGCACGAAGACCACGCCATGATGGGACTGTGGGATGTCGTTACGCCCGGAAACGCAGACACTAAGCTGGTGCCGTGAGGTACTGCGAGGCAAGAAAGGAGACTGAGCCATGATTGACGCATCGAGAAGAAAGCTACTGGGCCTGCTGGGGATGGCTCCCTTCGCTGGCGGCGTTTTCAGCATGAGCGCCGCCGGCGCCACCGGTATCGACACGCGCACGGGCGGCAGCACCCCTGCCGCTACCTCTGACCACACGGTGTCCGCAATGGCGCGCAAGCGCATCCAAGAGCGGAATTTGCCAAACATCCCTCTGCTCACGCATGAGGGCAAGCAGGTGCGCTTCTACGATGACCTGATCAAAGACAAGGTCGTCACCATCAACTTCTTTTTTTCCCAATGTAAGGAGATCTGTCCCATCGTTATCGCCAATCTGGTTAAAGTGCAGAAGATACTGGGCGACCAGGTGGGCCGGGAAATTTTCATGTATTCCTTCACCCTGAAACCGCAAGAGGACACCGTGGCCGTGCTCAAGCACCACACGGAGATGCACGGGGTGAAGCCGGGTTGGACTTTTCTGACCGGCAAGCCCCAAGACATGGAGTTGCTCCGGCGGAGTGTTGGCTTTACCAATCCCGATCCAAAGTTGGATCAGGACATCAACCAGCATATTGGAAACGTTCGTTACGGCAACGAGCCCCTGATGCTCTGGGGTGTCTGTCCGGGCATGGCCCATGCTGACTGGATCGCCGAATCCATCGGGTGGATGGTTCGGCCCGACAGTATCCGGGTTGGGTCGCCGGCAGCGGCGCTTGACCACTAGGCTGTTGTCGAAGTCCCAGGACTTCACGCCGGCCAGGGGGTTTGTCGTTATCGGATTTTCATTCCGGGGTCGCGGTCATCGTGGTCCCCGGGGGAGGACAAAAGCTGTGAGAAGCCTATTGAAGACTATTTTCGTTTGTGTTTCGGTTTTGGCGTGGGCGGGATTTCTCGCCGCGCAGACTCCCACGACGACTCCCACCACCCCCGACACGCCCCCGCCCCCAGCACCGTTCCCCAACGCGTTTAACGCTCCGCCCTGCGATTTCAGCAATACGTTCTACGAGGAGAACGGCATCTTGGCCCACGTGCCGGGTGACAGTTTGAACCAAAAAAAGGCCGGACGCTTCGGGCTCTTCCGGCTGACTGGCCCCCCGGCGAGTTCGTCTAACGGCGGGACGACCAACTGGGTGAACGACAGCACCTGCCCGGTCAACGATCCCACCCGCACCAATACCCGCATCTTGGCGACCACCGGAGCCTACAAGGATGATGATGGCGCCCCCAATGTATTTTTCTCCCTCATCGCCTTCATCCTCAACCAGGGTTTTTTCAGCACCTCAAATTTCTTCGGCAGCGGAACTCAGGCGTGTCAGAATTGCAACGCACGCGGATTCAACGAGCAGTTTCTCATCGGCAACTTTGAGGCTTACGGTGCGCCCACGCAGAGGATAGCTAACGGCACCTTGGCTCCTACTCCCTGCGGTACCCTGCACGATCCCGCGATTGCTTCCAACGACTGCTTTTCGCTTGGCCAAAATCCCAGTAATGGGTTCCTGGCTGTCGAAACCCCGAACCTCAGGCATGATTGGAGAATCAGCAGCAATCGCAACGCCATTGACGGCAGTTCCAACGGCCCGGCCAGCCCGTTCGGCTATTTCTGCGATGACCTGCTGGGCGCGTGGATCGTCACCTACTTCTGGTGGACCCAGAATACGGTTGGCGGTATCAGCTCGACCGGGCAGACCATAACCCCGACCTCAACCTGTAACACGGTACGGGCGCAAGCGGCTGCGGCGAACGGCAACAGCTTGGACGGAACCCCCATCCTCCACACCGGCGATGAACTTCACTTCATAGAGGGCGTGCCGGGGACTGCACCTCAGTTTGGCTTCACCCAAGACCAGACCACCGCACTTTTGAACGCCATGGCGGCGACTGGTCCTTGCGGGGCTGAAGGCAACCTGGATCCGGGCGGCGCCGACGGCGGAGCGGTATGGCTCAGTTGCCCCACCATCCTCGATCCACGCAACGGGGCCATTGCTCAGGATGCGTTCCCGGATGTGGTCTTCACTCCGAGTGGGGCCGCGCTCGATCCGCGCATCATCAATAACTTCAAGTGCTTGAAGAGCGCGGGACTATTCTGCGACGGGACATAAATAAACTTACCGGGAATCTCACGCTTTCACCCCTGGCTGGCACGTTCCGGCCAGGGGTGCGTTTTCTAAGGCTCAGAATCTATGTTCACCGCGGCCGGGTTTTCCGCGCAGAGACGTTACGGAACATCAGCCTTCAAAAAATAACTCCGTTGGATGATAATCTCTCAACCGCACGGCTGCCAAAATGAGCAGAAACACGGATAACAAGACCTCCCGGCGAGATTTCCTTAGACTGGCAGCCGGCTCAGCCGCGTTTGGACCATTCTTCGTTTTTCCCGAGCGGGCGCTCGCCAGCCAAAAGACGCTGAAGATCGCGAAATGGGCCCATTTTCTGCCCGAGTTTGACTCCTGGTTCGAGGCTTCGGTGGCCAGGGAATGGGGCAAGAAGAATGACACCAAGGTCATCTTGGACTCCATTCCGGTGGAGCAGGTTTACGCCCGCGCATCGGCCGAGGTCAAGGCTGGCAAAGGCCACGATGTTTTTATCTTTCCCTGGCCGCCGGCCGAGTTCCAACAGCATGTGATTGACCACGCGGAGATCGTCCAACAGGTAGCCTCCAAGCACGGAAGCATCGAGTGGATGGCGCACAGATCAAGCGTCAATATGAAGACTAAGAAATACTTCGCCTTCGCTGACTCCTGGATCCCGGCCCCTTTTCTCTTCTTTCAAGACTATTGGAGCGAGGTCAACCTTTCCTTGGGCCCGGTCCATTACGATGGCCTGCGCAGCGGCGGGAAAAGGCTTCGAGAAAAGCTGGGCATCCCTTGCGGCTTAGCGCTCGCGCCCAGCCTGGAGAGCAACATCACTTTGCAGACCCTCCTGTACGGGTTCACGAGCGGCGTCTTTAACGAGGCGGGGAAGGTAATCATCAGGAACGCTCGCACCTTTGTCGCCCTTCAGTACGTCAAAGACCTGTTTCAGGGCGCGGGAACTCCGGAGCAGCTCACCTGGGGTCCCTCGGGCAACGTCAAGGCCATGCTGGCGCGCAAGACCTCGTGCACTATCAATGCCATCAGTCTCTTGCGCGCCGCGGAAAAACAGGACCCCGAAGTTGCCAAGAAGATCATGGTCACGCCGCCACTCAAGGGGTCTAACACCATAGTGGCAGTACCACACGTCACCAATTGCTCTGTGGTCTGGAACTTCGCCGAGAACAGGGAAGGGGCCAAGCAATTCCTGGCCGATCTGATCGACAATTCCAAAAACATCTACGAGCAATCCCAAGGCTGCAATTTCCCCTTTTACCAGAAAACGCTTCCTGACCTCATCGTCCGGCTCTCCAACGACCCGCACGCCGACCCTTCCTGGAAGTACCAGATGCTGAAGGACGCGGGGCATTGGACCCATTATCTCGGCGTTCCGGGATACCCGACGCCGGCGTTTATGGAGGTTTTCAACACCTTTGTCATCCCCCGAATGTTCTTGAGCGTCGTCAAAGGCGAGCGGAGTCCGGCGGACGCCATGGACGCGGCAGCCGCGGAAGTGCAGCGTATCGCCGACAAGTGGAAACAGGTCTGAGTATAGCGTTTTCAGCGCGCTACACTATAAGTATGCAAAAACTCGCTTCCTTCGCCACTGTCCTGACGCTGGCCGGCTCAGCACTGGCCACGACGCTGGTGCCCCGCAAATCGCCCGAATTCACTATCGTCGAGCCCTCCGGCAAGCAGACACTGCTCTCCAGTTTCAAGGGCAAGGTAGTGGTGATCGAGTTTCTTTTCATCCAGTCCCCGCACTGTTTGCGCGTGGCACAGACAATGAACAAACTTCAAAATGAATTGGGACCGCGAGGCTTTCAGCCTGTTGGCATAGCCTTCGGCCCCGACGCCACCGGGCCGATGGTGACGTACTTGGTAGACTACTTGAAACTGACCTATCCGGTTGGCTACGCTTCTTCGGAACAGGTAGATGCGTACCTGGACCGTCATGGCCATGAAATCTTAAATGTTCCCCAGGTGGTGGTGATAGACCGCTCCGGCGTCATTCGTGCCCTGAGCGGAGGCAAGGGCGGCGATCCAAAACTCGAGAACGAGGGCTCGCTCCGCACTTTGATTGATAGCTTGCTCAAAGAAAGCCCGCCGGCAGGCAACACGAAGAAAACCACGTCCCCGCAGAGGAAGACGAGCTAGTGCCGTTCCAACTATTTCGGCCTTTCTCGCAACGAGGGTACGGAAGGAATGCCCGCGTCATCCTCCGCGGGTGTGCATTTCGAGGTGGGGATCCTTGCGGAGTTGCTCGATGGGGACCAGAGTGCCGCGTGCGCCCAGGGCTTTGCGGTCTTCCGCTCCGCGGTCGCTGCGCCCCTGCCACACCGAGACAATCGTAGATCTGATCTCTTCCTTTGCGGCGCCGCCGCGCAGCATTTTACGCAGGTCGTGACCCTGTTGCGCGTAGAGGCACAGGTACCACATGCCATCGGCGGTCAATCGGCTACGGTCGCACCGCCGGCAGAAGGGAGTCGTAGTCGAAGCGATGATGCCGAAAACGGTGCCATCGGGGAGCAGGAACCGCTCCGCCGGAGCTGAGCTATCCTCATAGACCGGCTCGACGCGCCCATATCGCCGGCTGACGTGATCCAGCACCTCGGCGCGTGTAAAAACCTTGTCCATGGACCACTGCGTCGCGCCGCCCACATCCATGTACTCGATGAAGCGTACTTCTGCGCTCACCTGCTTACCGAACTCCAAAATGCCGGCGAGCTCGTCTTCGTTGGTCCCGCGCAGGATCACCGTATCAATCTTGATCCTGCGGAAACCGGCTGCGCGCGCCGCTTCGATGCCGCGCAGCACTTGCGCGTGAGCATCTCTGCGGGTTAGTGCCTTGAAGCGCTCGGGGCGGAGCGTGTCCAGGCTGATGGTGACGCGATGCAGGCCCGCCTCACGCAGGGCCCGCGCCTGTTCGGCCAGCAAGACTCCATTGGTTGTCAGGGCCAAGTCCTTAATTCGCGGATTCCGCGCCAACATCTGGACCAGCAGCGGCAGGTCCTTGCGCAGCAACGGCTCGCCCCCGGTGAGGCGAACATCTTCGACGCCCAGCTCAGTAAACAGGGCCACCACCGCGGTGATCTCCTCAAACGTGAGCAGCTCTTCTCGCGGCAGCCAGACGTACTCTTCCTCGGGCATGCAGTAGCGGCAGCGCAGATTGCAGCGGTCGGTGACGCTGACCCGCAGGCTGCGCAGCGGCCTGCCGAAAACGTCAGCCGGCGGACGCACTTGAGCGCTGTGTGACATGGGATCGAGACAATAGCATAGGCCGCGGTCAGCCGTCAGTCAATTTTGCGTGGCGGGGTGGCGGGCGCGGCTGTCATTTCGAGGCCGGCTTAGCGGGGTGTCAGAGAGATTCCTCGGCTCGACAAACCCGAGCCTGGGAATGACAGACGTTCACTGCCGATGATCCAGCAGGGAGGACTACTTCACGGCGCCGACAGTGAAGCCGGCGATGAACCGGTCGAGGAACAGGTTGTAAACGAGCGCGATGGGGAGGCTGGTGATCAGGCAGGCGGCCATCAGCGAGCCCCAGTAATAGACGTCGCCGCGGACCAGAAAAGTCGGCACGCCCACGCCCACCATCTGGTGCGCTTCCGGAGCGATAAACGTCAGCGCGTACACGAACTCCTGGGTCACCAGCGTGAACGCAAAGATCACCACCGTCAGGATTCCGGAGACCGAAATCGGGATCACCAATTTCACAAAAGCTCCGAAGCGCGTCAGGCCATCCACCATGGCCGCGTCTTCGAGCTCTTTGGGGATGGACTTGAAGAAGCCCATCAGCAACCAGGTGGAAAACGGAATGGTGAAGCTGGGATAGACGACTACCACCGACCAGATGGTGTCTTGCAGGCCCAGCAGCGAAATCACTCGTGAGAGCGGGATGAACAGCAACGTGGGCGGCACCAGGTAGGTGAGGAAAATAGCAATGCCCAGCCGCTGGCCCCAGTTGCCGGTGAGTCGGGCCAGCGCGTAGGCTGCGGGCAAGGCGAGCAGCAACGTGATGAACACCACCAGCGCGCCCGCCAGGGCCGTGTTGCCTACCCAGCGGAGATAGAGGGTTTCGCCAAAGAGCAGCCGCAGGTGTTCAAGCGTGGGCCGGGCGTTAAAGATGAAGGGGTTGTTGGTGATGTCGTAGAGGTCGCTGGTCTGCTTGAAGGTGGTAATCAGCATCCAGTAGAACGGGAAGGCCAACACAACCGAAAAGGCCACGATCACGGACCAGTGCCCGAGCATGGCACCCCACCTCCGATTCCCCGCACGCGCCATCAGGTGACCTCCGCACGATGCGCGACGCGCAGCATCAGGTAAGCCACAATCACCAGGATCGGCACCAGGAAGAGCGAGATGGCCGCGCCCTCGGCCAAGTCACCGCCCAGAATGCCGGTGAAGAACGCCAGCGACGGCACCACCTGCGTGCTGTCGTACGGCCCGCCGCGGGTCAGGATGTACACGACGGTCATGTCGGTAAAGGTGAAGATGATCCCAAACAGCAGGGCGACGTTGAGGATGGGGCGCATCATGGGGATGGTGATGTGAACGAGGGTGCGCCAGAATCCGGCGCCATCCACTGCGGCGGCCTCGGGGATGTCCCGGGGGATGGCGGTGAGTCCGGCCAGCAGGATGACGGTGGAAAAGGGAAGCACGTGCCAAGTGTGGACCAAGATGACGGACATCATGGCCAGCTTGGGTTCGCCCAGCCACTGGGGCGCGTCAAACTGCCGAAATAAATGCATCGCTACCAGCAACCAATTGATCACGCTATAGAGCGAGTCGAGGATCCACTTCCATCCGATGGCGCCCAGCGACACCGGCGCGACCCACGGCAGCATCACCAGGAATCGCACTACGCCGCGGCCTCGGAACTTATCTCGGAGGGCCAGGGCAAGCGTGAAGGCGCCAACGATGACCAGAACCTGCGAGCCGACGGTGAAGATCACGGAGTTGAACAGGGACCGCCGGAACGCCGGGCTGTGCAACACGCTGCGAAAATTCTCCAGCCCGACAAAGTGGTAGCCGACGCTGCCCACCCTGACGTCGCCCACGGCGTAGAGGAACGCCATCAGAAAAGGAACGCCAATGATGGCTACCACGTACAGGATGGCGGGCAGAAACATCGCTGCGCCGAGCCAGCGCCCGCCGGGGCGCCGCGCTACCCGCGGCCTTTCCCGAGGCGACGGAGGAGTGGCCGATGCTCCACCGCACCGCTCGACGTTATGTTCCGCAGGCTTCATTGCCAAGCAATCGCTTTGGGCTGGGTTCGCTTCTCGGACTGGCGGTCGAAGAACCTCAGGCTCTCGCTGGCGACGCCGAAGTCATAGACCGACGCGACCTGGAAAGCCTCCGAGACGGCCGCCGGCAGCCGGGAGAGCACTTCCTTCTCCTCGAACCGGCTGCCCGCAAGCGAGCCGTAGAGGATGCGCTCCGCGCCGAGGAATTCCAGGTAGGTCACCCGGAAGCGCAGCGGGATGCGCGACCCTTCGCGTAAGCGATCAGCGGGGAGGAAGTGCTCGGGCCGGAAGCCCACGACGACGTCGTCGCTCTCGAGCAGATTCATCGGAGGCGAGCCAAGAAAGGTGGCCACAAAGGTGTCGGCCGGGTCGTCGTACACCTCCTTGGGCGTGCCGATCTGGCGGACGAAGCCCTGGTGCAGCACAACGATGCGGTCGCCCATGGCCATGGCTTCGACTTGGTCGTGCGTCACGTAAATCGTGGTTGTGCCGATGCGCTTGTGGAACTGCTCGAGGTCCTCGCGCGCCGAGGCGCGGAGCTTGGCATCGAGGTTCGAGAGCGGCTCGTCCAACAGGAAGACGGTAGGCTCGCGCACAATGGCCCGGGCGAGCGCCACGCGCTGGCGCTCGCCTCCGGAAAGCTCCCGAGGTTTGCGGTCCAGCAGGCCGCCGATCCCAAGCAGCGAGGAGGCCCACTCCACCTTTTCGCGGTGCAGCTCTTTTTTGATCTTCTGCGCCTTCAGCGGGAAGGCAATGTTGTTATAGACCGAGAGGTGCGGGTAGAGCGCATAGCTCTGGAAGACCATGGCAATGCGGCGCTCGCGAGGCGAGAGGTGATTGACGACATTGCCGCCAATGAGGATCTCGCCGGCCGTGGGTTGCTCCAGGCCGGCGATCATGCGCAGCAGGGTGGTTTTGCCGGAACCGGATGGCCCCAGGAAGACGAGGAACTCGCCTTCCCGGGTCACCAAATCAACGTTGTTGACTGCCCCCAGTTGGCCTTCCTTGAAGACTTTCGTCAGACCCCTGGTTTCGACCACCGCCATCGGCGTTCCGGTTAGCCTTCCTTGCGACGCTCAAAGATGCGCTTGATTTCGGTCTCGGCGGCCTTCGCCGCGTCCTCAGCGCTCAGCTCGTCTTTCGCCACCTTGGCGAACATGGTGGGAATCACCCAGGTGTTGAACACCTCGTCGATTCCCGCGGTGGCGTAACCCGGATAGCCGATGTTGGTGGCCCAGTCGAGCACGTCGGCGAGCACATTGTACTTCCCCGGCGGATTGGCCTTGGGATCGCTCGCGAGCTGTTGCTTGATGTCCGGAACGGTGCTGGGGAAGCAGGGGAAGTTGTAAAACTCGCTGGCCTTGAAAGCGGTGGGGAAGTTGTCGATGTAGTCCACCAGGAACTGCTTGGCGCCATCGATGTTTTCGGCGAACTGCCAGATGACATAGCAATCCATCACGTGTTCGGCCGTAATCCGCCGCACCGGGCCTTTCGGCGTCCGGCAGAGCATGATCAACGGGTTGTACTTGGGGTTGTCCTTTTCTGCCTGGCGCGTGATGGAGATAGCGTTGGCCACATAGGAGACCTTTCCGGCCAACATGGCGCGGTTGTTCGAGGACGGGTCCCAGGTGAACACCTCGTCGGTCTCCGACTCCTTGAACAGCGCGCGCATGTACTTCAGGGCCTCGATGGTCTGCTTGGAATTGATCGTGACGTTGCCTTCCTCATCCTGCTCGGAGCCGCCATACGACCACAGGATGGCGCGCATGGCCATGCTGGTGTCCAGCTCCTGCGCCAAACCGAGGCCGCAAGGGTTGCCGAATTTGTCGCGGATCTTCTTCGCGCCGGCGCGCAAGTCGTCGTAGTTATCCGGGCCGTTGGGATAGCCCACTTCGGTCCACAGGTCCTTGCGCCAGTTGCCCGGGTCCGGCACGTAGGAGTCCGAGAACGCGAAGTATTTCTTCGTCTTCGGATTGTAGGTGGACTTGTGCCCCAGCGCGATGGCCTTGCCGTGCTTCTTTTCGACTTGCTGGTAGATCTCCTTGTGGTCGATCACCTGCTTCTCATACGCCGCCGGCGGCGAGAGGAACATGACCAGATCGTGCCCCTTCTTCGCCGAAACTTCCGCGGCGGCCCGCGCCGGGATTTCGTTGAGCGAGATGTGGTCCACCACGACGTTGATGTTGTTTTTCTGGCCCCATTCTTTGGTGAACACGCCGTCGAACCACTTGTCGTACCCCGGCACGAAGTGACTCCACTGGAGGATCTTCAGGGTCTTCTGCTGCGCCGCTGCTCGTTCAGGAAAGAGAAAGAAAGGGCCGGTTCCGACTCCGACTGCCAGCGCGCCGCTGCCAGTAAGTTTGATGAACTCCCGCCGCGAAAGTCCTGGCTTGTTCTTCTTCGCCATGTCGTATTCCTCCTTCTTGCAATCTCGTCTAGAGGGCGCATCCTCTTCGCGCCCGAGCCCCGGATAAAGTGGCCCATTTGGGCGGAATCATCGCCCTGGAGTCAACCTTCTCCCTGCCATCCCATGAGAATCCCCGATAAGGCGCGCAATCTTACACCTGTTCCCGGAGCTAGGCCAGCACCGGAGGTCCCCTAAGACCGTCGGCTGCGTCTGATCAACATTGCCCACCAGCAAGGGATAAAGGTCGCTGCTCACGCCTTCTACACCACTCCCCACACCATAAGCAAGTCGGTCAGTGCGATGCTATCAGTGGAGGGGGAGTGTCCCGGTGGGGAGAAGCGAGCGCCTCACTGCGAACTCGCGCGCTGGCCGATTCTAGCCGCACGCGCTCGGCGCATTGATCAGGCCAGTTCAGCGGGAAGAATACAGGCTGACGACGCTTCTACCCTCCCAGGTTCAGTACCAGGATCTTGCGTTCGGTCATCTCCTCGATTGCGTAGCGAGCGCCTTCGCGTCCTAGCCCCGAATCTTTGACTCCCCCATAGGGCATGTGGTCCACGCGGAAGCTGGGCACATCGTTGACAATCACCCCGCCGACTTTCAGTTCGTCGAAGGCGTGAAAAACGGCTTTCAGGTCGCGGGTGAAAACGCCCGCTTGCAGGCCGTAAGGCGAATCATTCACCTCCGCAAGCGCTTTCTCGAACGAGTCGTAGGGCTCCACTGTCACGACCGGGCCGAATACCTCAGCGCAGTTGACTTGCATCTTGGGATGCGTTCCCGTCAGGACTGTCGGGTAGTAGATGGTTTGTTGGCGCTTGCCGCCGGTAAGCGCCTTTGCGCCGCCAGCGATTGCCTCGTTTACCCAGGACTCGACTCGCTGGACGGCATCCGGGCTAATTAAAGGCCCGATGTCGGTCCCCTCGTCCAGAGGATCACCTAGTTGCAGAGCGCGCACGCGGTCCACGAAGGCTGTCAGGAAGGGGTCCAGCACCGGCCGGTGGACAAAGATCCGCTGCACGGAAATGCAGCTCTGGCCCGAGTAGGAAAATCCACCGCGCACGCAGCGGTCCGCTGCGGAGTCCAGATCGGCGTCACTGTGGACGATCACGCCAGCGTTGCCACCCAGTTCGAGCAGGACGCGCTTCTTGCCGGCTCGGGTCTTCAGTCGCCAGCCAACATCGCCACTGCCCGTGAAGGTGAGCAGCTTGAAGCGCTCATCGGCGACCAGCCGCTCGGCCAGTTGGTTTGAACAGGACACCACATTAACCGCTCCGGCCGGCACACCGGCGTCCAGGGCAATCTCAGCCAGGATCAAAGAACAGATGGGTGTCCTGGGGGAGGGCTTTTGCACCACGGCATTGCCGGCCGCCAGCGCCGGCGCAACCTTGTGCGCGACGAGGTTGAGCGGGAAATTGAAGGGCGTAATCGCCAAGATGGGGCCAATCGGGAATCGCCGGACGATGCCCCAGCGACCTTTGCCGGCAGGCAATAAATCAAGAGCGACGAATTCATGTTCGATGCGCTGCGCTTCCTCAGAGGCGTTTCGCAGATTGAAGATGGCGCGTTCCACTTCAGCGCGGCCGGCCTTGCGCGGCTTGCCGGCCTCCAGCGCCATCATGCGGACCAGCTCTTCCTGTCGAGATTCCACACCCGCGGACATTTTCCGCAAGATTTCGGCGCGACGGTAGGTGGGCAGCGCCGCTAGCTCGGCGAAAGCCGCTTGTGCCAGTTGAATGGCTTCCTCGATATCCTTCTCGGGCGCCCAAAAGGTATTGGCCACCAGCGAATTGTCATACGGGGAGCGTACCTCCAGGAGTTCACCCGAAGTACGGAACTCCCCGCCAATCAAGTTGCCCCATTCCCGCACTTCCACAGACGCAACGCGCTTGTCCATGGTCCCTCCTTACCTATCGAAACTTACACTCGGGATCAGTTATTCTTGGATATGCTCTGCATCGGCTGATCCAGAACCTCATCGTTCGACCCCGCAGTTGGAATCTCCTTAGTGGGCTAGCGGCGTGCGGCGACACCTTTCTCATAGACTCCCAGGTTCGCGATTTCCATGTACGTTTCAGGCTCTTTCAAGGCCGTAAAACCGAATTTCTCATACAGCCGAACATCCCGCGTGACCACGATCCAGCGGCGCAGCCCTCGGAGGTCTGGATGGCTCAGGATACATCCCATCAGCCATTTCCCAAGCCCTTTTCCACGATAGCTCTCCAGGATGTAGTCGTCACAAAGATAGGCGAAGGTAGCGCGGTCCGTAATCACTCGCGCGAATCCAACCTGCCGCTGACCCTCATAGACTCCAAAGCACAGCGACCCTCGAATGGACCGGGCTACGATTTCCTTCGGTATCGCTTTGGTTTCCCAATACGACTGGGAGAGAAAGGCATGGATGCTATTCACATCCAGCCTAGCAGGATCTGTGCTGATCAGAAATTGTTCCTTGTGGTATTCGTGAATTTCCGGCTGAGGCGTTGCAGTTGCTTGACGAACCATGTTGACCTCCAGCAGTCGTGCCCGCCTAATTGTAATACTTCGGAAGCAAAAGATGGCGGCGATCGCCGCATCGGCCCGCTCTTCCTCTAGCGAAATGCGCCAGCACTCGAAGAATATTTGTGAGGCAGCAGCTTAAGACAAAGACCTACAATAACTTAGACATACAGGAGAGCGCGCCGCGCGTTGTCGCAGATCTCTTGATCATCGCCGTGCCTCTCCGAGCTACGTGTCATATTCACAGCGCATGTTCACTTTTGATGGGGTTGCCCACGTCGCCGTCTGCTAAAGTTTTTACAGGGACAAGTATGAGCTTAGGGTTGGTATCGCTATGCAAGTCTCAATCTAGCAGCGAGGCGACTGGTGCAAAAAAGGAGCGGTGTGAAAAAACCTGGGGAAGAGCCACTCTTCCCGATGAAGGCCGTGATAGTAGGTTTAGCACTCTTTCTAATATACGCGCGGATTATCTTCTCGTTGGATCCCGAGTGGGTCATGTGGGCTGGGCCGATGGTCCTGGGCGGCGCCCTTTACGTCTCCAACCCCCCTCCTGCTACCACCTCTTCACCTCAAGAAGTGTTTCAAATGGCTTCGTTTATCAGCCTGGCCAGTCTCTTCACCGTTGGGCTCCTCATCGTCCTCAGGGGCGAACCGCGCCTTGGTTGGCTGTCTTGGCTCAAGGCCGCGATTAAGGGCAGACGCAACGGTCTTGCAAAGGCACAAAACGCCCCGGGGACGACAGGGGTGGTTGACGTTCGAGTCTCGATGCATAGCTGTACGGATGACTGCCTCGACGCCGAGGGGTGGAAGTGTCACTATCCACCAGAGGGAGAAGAACGCCTCTCACCGCCCTGAGATGTTCGCAGAGCTTCTTCGTTCCGAGGAAAACAGCGCCTTTACGAGCATTGCCGCGCTGTTAAAACGTTTAGCGTGGCGCGCTTCGTTTCGCCCAGGCTGCCAGCGAAACTTCCGGTATGTCCTCCCTACGGCGCGTCGCCGTGCTTGCGCCAGTACCGCGCCAGCCCATACCAGCACTGCTTGAGTCCCACGTACCGGGCGTAGCGGTCAGCTTCGGGTTCTTCCAGGTGGCGCGCCAGACTTGCGGTGACCTCTTGAACGAAGCGGTTGGCGCGCTCCGCGTCGTCGCCGCTGTTCTCGAGCGACTTGCGAACGTTGTCGCTCCAGGCTTCCAGTCGCTCAGCGAGCTCTCCAAGGTGCTCGTCGACTCCATCCGCGGAGCCAAAGTGCGTCAGGAACAGCCGCGCGGGGTGTCGCGCCCTGATCTGCTCCAGGCTCTTCTCCCAAGACTCCAGGTCGATATCGGGCGGAGGAGTGACGGGCGAAACGTATCCCCGGTTGGCGATTCGTATGCCGCCCGTATCACCGACGAAGGCAATCCCGTTGGCCGCGTCGAAGTAGCTCACATGATGCCAGGCATGACCCGGCGTGTACACCACCTCCAGAGTGCGGCCTCCGACGCGAATCCGCTCGCTACCGGACAGAGCTTGCACGTTGCCCGCAGGCACGGGCAGGATCTCTCCCCAGAGCCAATTCATCTTTGCTCCGTACAGCCGGGTAGCGCTCTCGATCAACCGCGCCGGATCAATCAAGTGCGGCGCCCCTCGCTCATGCACCCAGACGCGAATTCGGGGATTCTCTCGCACGAGTGTACCGGTGGCGCCAGCGTGATCGAGGTGAATGTGGGTAAGCACCAGGTGATCCACATCCGCAACGGAAAGTCCACGTTGCCCGAGCTTCGCGCGGAGCATGTCGAGAGCCGATGCCGGGCCGGGATCCACCAGCGCCGTGCCCCCTTCACCCTCGAGCAGGCAGGAAGCGATCATCTGCAGTTGCCCCAGATACTCCAGGTCGATCTGCGTTGTATTTGGAGCTACGTTTTCCAATGGTGAGAGGGTCCTCTTCGGCTCTACTGCACTCATGGCGCCGGTCCTACCCGCGGCGGTCGATGGGGACGTAGGACCGCTTGTCGTGGCCCAGATAGATCTGCCGCGGGCGCGCGATCTTCTGCTCCGGATCCAGCAGCATCTCTTCCCACTGCGCGATCCACCCCGACGTC
>Ga0066661_10000285_pt1 | contig 15995 bp, 18 predicted proteins | sample GraSoiAngelo_110_FD_66454 | JGI IMG/M metagenome (GOLD analysis project Ga0066661, IMG submission 66454) | Grasslands soil microbial communities from the Angelo Coastal Reserve, California, USA - 14_0903_12_30cm | ecosystem: Environmental > Terrestrial > Soil > Grasslands | place: USA... | reverse complement strand
CAGGTTGAGACGGGGGAACGCCATGTCCCGGGCCCCGACCATGATCGGCACGAAGTAGTTGGCGATGCCGGTCATGAAGATCGTGACGAAGAAGAAGATCATCGTCGTCCCGTGCGCCGACACGAGCTGGTTGTACGTCTCGGCGGTGATCACCTGGGCGTTGGGCGCGCTCAGCTGCAGGCGCATGACCAGGGCGAAGACGCCGCCGATCACGAACGAGAGCACCCCGGTCGTCATGTACATGATGCCGATCAGCTTGTGGTCCGTCGTGGTCAGCCAGAGGCTGATCGGCTTCCAGAAGCTGTCGTCGTAGCTCCTGGGTCGCGGCGGTGCCAGTGTTGCCATGGGCGCTCCCTTCTACACATACGCCGCGCCCGCGCCGGCGTGGGGACCCAACATGGCCCCGTTGTGCAGAACGTCGGACAGCGGCTGCCCCACGTGGCGCCCGCTGGTGGGCTTGCGCCTCTGCCGACGGTTTGCCGTACCGCGGCCACCTCATGGACGGGTGCATGGGTGGCTCCCGTACGGCATGGGCCACTCGTAGCGTGGTTGCCACCCAAGGGCGGCACAGTGCGCACCGGAGGCCCCCTCGTTGAACTCCCACATCCAAGCCGGTGGCCCGGCAGCCACTCCGCCCCGCCCGAAACAACGATCGGTCGGTCTGACTCACCGGCGGGTCTATTGCACGGGCGCCGGCTCCTCGGCCCACAGCCGGGCCAGCCGCACGCACAGCTCGGTCGAGCTGGCCATGTCCTGCGCGCTGATCCACTCCAGCGGCCCGTGCACCTCCTGCATCCCCGTGAACAGGTTGGGCGTCGGGACGCCGCGCTCGGTCAGCTGGGAGCCGTCGGTGCCGCCCCGGATGGCCTTCGAGAACGGCTCGACGCCGAGCTCGCGGCAGGCCCGCGTGGCCAGCTCGACCGGCCGCATGTCCTGTTCCAGCCAGTAGCGCATGTTCCGGTACTGGGGCATGATCTCGCACGTGATGCGCGCCCGAGGCTCGGTCGCCTGCACGGCCGCGCACACCTGCTCCAGCAGCGCTCCGTGCCGGCGCACGCCCTCGGTCTCGTAGTCGCGCAGGATGAAATGGAGCTCGGCGACCGCCGCGTTGCCGCTCATCCGGTGGACGTGGATGAAGCCCTCGCGGCCGTCGGTGACCTCGGGGGTGAGCGTGACGTGGGGCAGGGTGTCCACGATCTTCGCGGCGAGGTGGAGCGCGTTGACCATCCGGCCCCGGGCGTCGCCGGTGTGGGTGGAGACGCCCCGGACGGTCACGACCGCCCGGTCCGCGGAGAACGTCTCGAAGACGATCTCGCCCACCTCGCCCCCGTCCAGCGTGTACGCGGCCGTCGCCCGCAGGTCGGCCGGCAGGTCGGGGTGGACGCCGTGGCCGATCTCCTCGTCGGGCGTGAAGCAGATGCGGATCTCGCCATGGGCCAGGTCGGGGTTCCGGAGGAGGTGGCGCGCCAGCGTCATCGCGATCGCCACGCCGGCCTTGTCGTCCGCGCCCAGGAGCGTGGTCCCACTGGCCGTGACGATGTCGTCGCCGACCTTGGTGGCCAGGTAGGGCAGCCGCTCGGGGGAGAGGATGATGCCCGGGTCGTCCGGCAGGACGATGTCGCCGCCCGCGTACTCGCGGTGCACGAGCGGCTTCACGCCGGTCCCGTTGAACGCCGGCGCCGTGTCCACGTGGGCCAGGAACGCGATGACGGGGACGCCGGCCGCGACCGTCGCCGGGATCGTGGCCAGCACCGCGCCGTAGCTGGTCTGCGTGACGTCGCGCGCCCCCATCTCCCGCAGCTCGCCGGCGAGGAGATCGAGCAGGTCGCACTGTTTGGCGGTGCTGGGCGTCTCGGCGGACGCCTCGTCGCTCTGGGTGTCGATGCGGACGTAGCGGGTGAGGCGCTCGATGAGCTCGTTGCTGAGGTCTGACCGACTCATCAGCAGAACTGTGCCGCACTCGTGCCGCCCGCTGCCGGGGGCCACGGGCGAGGGGAGCGGGGCCGCCCGCTCGCTCGCCCGTGGCGATGTCGCTGAGCTTTCAGTCGTCCAGCGGCCGCCGGAACGTGCCGATCGTGCTGGTCGCGCCGACGACGTCGGGCGCGATCGCCTGCAGCAGCTGCTCGAACGTCAGGTGGTCGCCCGGCACCTGCGCCACCGACAGCGCGTAGACCGTGAAGATGTAGTGGTGGACCTGCCCGGTCGGCGGCGGGCAGGGACCGAAGAACGCCGTCGTCCCGGCGCTGTTCGTCCCCTCGGTGAACGGGTTCTGGCCGTGGCCGGCGAGCTCGTGCACCGCCGCCGGGATGTTGTAGACGATCCAGTGGTGGAAGCCGCCGGCGACCGGCGCGTCCACGTCGTTCATCGTGAACGCGAAGCTCATCGTGCCGGCGGGCACGTTCTGCCAGCGCAGCGCCGGCGCCTGGTTCTGGCCGTTGCAGCCGAACGCCGGGGCGTTCGCCTCGGCGCTGACGGGCAGCGGCCGGTCCTCCCGGAAGTTGGGGCTGTTGATCGTGAACGGGTGCAGTTTGGCGTCACCGGTGTGGCTGGTCGCGATCGCCGCGGAGCTGAGCCCCGTGGCCGTCAGCGCGGCCAGGCCGAGGCCGAGCGCCAGGAGCAGCCGTCTCGCCGAGCGTGGGGCACCGAACCGTTCGGGCACTGTCCTTCCCTCCTTGCGGTGTCGTCGCCGTGGACGTGTGGCCTTCCCAGGATGCCAAAATCGCCGGCCGGCCGGCCGTAGACTGGCGCGATGACGAGAGGGCTGCTCCTGCTGGCGCTGGCGTTCGCCGCGTGCGCCGGCCCGGGGGCGCCGGCCGCCAGCCAGCCGGCGTCAGCGTCGGCCCGCTCGAACGACCTGACGCCGTTCGTCGGGGTCTGGTCCCGGCACGGCGCCGGCCTGACGATCTCGCCCGACGGGTCGTTCAGCCTGGAGTGGCGGACGTACCGGATGTGCGGCGAGGGGGCGCCGCCCTGCGACCAGATCGTCAACAACCTGATCACGGACGGCGGCCGCGCCATCGGCACGGTGCGCGCGGTGGGCGCGCGCTCGGCCAGCGGCCAGGTCACCGGCACGAACGATCCCACGTTCGCGCCGTCCGGCGGCTTCACGGCGGACGTCACCGACTACGAGCTGCTGACGCTGAAGTTCCCCTCCACGACGCTCGCCATGTGTGGGAAGGACTTCGCCACGCGGGCCCCCGCAAACGTCGTCCAGTCGCAGCCCTGCGGGGGCTGACCAGGCCCGCTCGCCCGTCTCGCCGGGCGCCGTAGCATGTGGGGCAAATGTTCGCGCGGGCGGTGTGACCGCGATGAGCGACGCGGAGCCGTGGCGTCGGGACGAGCCCTCCATCGGCCTCGTCGGCGTGCTCGTGGTGGGCACGCGCGGGGCTGAAGGGCCGGGCGAGGTGCAGCTCAGGATCCGGGGCGGATCGGAGACGTTCCTGGCCTGGTCGGACTATCCGCTCGCCAAGGGCACGACGGTGCTGGTCACGGACTCCCGCGGCGCCAGGACGGTCGACGTCATCGAGTGGACCAATCCGTGGGACACCGGGCCCGTTCAACCCGGCGGAGGAGAGAAGTAGATGCTCGGCTATCGCGTTCCTGCCGCGGACATGGCGATGCTGGTATCCGGCGGGAGGCGCGGCAGTGACCACGCGCCCTTCCGGGTCGTCACCGGCCATGGCGCCTTCGTCCTGCCGTTCTTCCGCAAGGTCGGCTTCCTGACGCTGTCGATGTGCGAGGCCGAGGTCGCGGAGACGTGCGTGACCCGGCAGGGCATCGCGCTGAACGTGCGGGCGGTCATCGCGTTCAAGGTGGGCAACGACGATGAGAGCGTCGTCAACGCGGGCCAGCGGTTCCTGTCGGACCAGGACCAGATGTCCACGCTGACGGGGCGCATCTTCGCCGGCCACCTGCGCTCGATCATCGGCTCGATGACGGTCGAGGAGATCGTCACGGAGCGGCAGAAGCTGGCGACCGAGGTCCTCGACGGCTCCAAGGCCGAGATGGCCAAGATCGGCCTCATCGTGGACTCGCTGCAGATCCAGTCCATCGACGACCTGAAATCCGGCTACATCGACGCGATGGCCGCGCCGCACAGCGCGGCGATCCGCCGGTCGGCCCAGATCGCGCAGGCGCAGGCCACGCAGGAAGCCGCCATGGCGCAGCAGGAGTCGCAGCGCAAGCAGGCCGAGTACGCCCGGCAGACCGCGGTCGTGCAGGCGCAGTACAAGGCCGAGGTGGACCGCGCGCAGGCGGAGGCGGCGCAGGCGGGACCGCTGGCCGAGGCGCAGGCGCAGCTCCAGGTCATCGCGGCGCGGACCGAGCTGGCTCAGCGCGAGGCGGAGCTGCGCCAGCAGCAGCTGGTGGCCGAGGTGGTCAAGCCGGCGGAGGCCGAGGCCGAGCGGGTGCGCATCCTGGCCCGGGCCGAGGCCGAGCGCATGAAGGTCCAGGCCGAGGCGGCCGCGTCCCACAACCGGGTCGCCCTGGACCGCATGCTGATCGACCAGCTGCCGCAGATCGTCAAGGAGGCGGCGGGCGGCCTGGCGGGCGCGAACGTGAACGTGCTGAACGGCGCCGACGGCCTGAGCGAGATCGCGGCCGGCCTGGTCAGCCAGGGGTTGACGATCCTCGACGCGGTGAAGCGGGGCCTGCCCGACGCGCCCGGGGAGGCGCCGAAGCGCGCGGCGGAGGCGGACCGCCTGGCGGCGGCGCCCGCGGACGGCCGCGCCGAGTCCTGAGCAGGTCTCCAGGAGTCCTGTCCGGAATACGTTGAGTCGCGCGATCTGTCTCGAGCTATTGAAGCACGGAGGCACGAAGATCACGGAGACGCACGAAGGGCCTGCCGAGATGGACGCGCCAGTTCGGCACCAGGCGCTTCGTGCGTCTTCGTGTCCTCCGTGGCTTCGTGCTTCACCCCGCTGAGGACAGACCACAGCCGACCCATGGTTCCGGACGTGACTTGTGGCCGCCTGCTTGGGTCGTGGCTATCAGCCCGATGCCGAGCTGACCGGCACCAGCACCGTCGTCACGCTCTGCGCCGGCAGCGTGAGCGTCAGCAGCCCGCCCGCGTCCAGGTCCGGCGCGGCCACCGGCTCGAGGTCCCGCGCCGCGCTGGTCTCGTAGGCGGTCGCGGCGCCCGGCGCCGTGCCCGGCTCCGCGGGCACCCGGACGCGCAGCCTGCACGCGCCCTCGGCGGCGTTGGCGATGGCGACGAGTGCCCAACCGTCAGCGGTCCGGAACGCCAGCAGTCGCACGTCGTCCGGGAGGCCCCGCACCGCGTGGCGGACGGCGCCCGGCCGCACGTACCGGCTGAAGTTCGCCAGCGCCCAGAAGCGCTTGGTGACGTACAGGCGCTCGTTGCCGTTCTCCGCGTGGCGCGGGTCGTAGTAGACGAGACCGTCGTTCCAGCCCAGGTCGTTGGGCCGCGTCGCGGCGGCGGGATCCGCGCTCGGGTCGGCGCCGATCTCGGGCGACAGCGCGAGCCACCAGTGGAAGGCGGCGTGGCCGGCCAGCGCCAGGCTCCGCCAGACCAGGTTGGCCAGCGGCATCGCGCCGGCCATCGTCGGGTCGTACTGCTGGCCGTAGCCCCCGGTCCGGCTGTCGAAGCAGCAGATCTCGCTCATCCACAGGGGCTTGCGGAAGACGGCGCCCACCAGGTGGGCCGCGCGCAGCGGGAGGTCCGACGGGAAGTCGTACAGGTGGTGGACGACGGCCCCGACGCGCGCCGCGCCGCCCAGCCCGAGCCAGACCGGCGCCCGGCGGAGGAACTGCCGGAGGACGCGGCTGGACTCGTCGCCGATGACCATGGCGAACGGAGCGCGCCGGGCCAGCTCGGCCGCGACGGCCCGCACCAGAACGAGGCGCTGGAAGAGCGGCACCGCCATGCCCTCCTGGATGGCGGCGGGGAAGCTGTCGTCCGGCTCGTTCATCGGGCTCACGTACGAGAGCGTCGCCCCCTCCCGCGCCCGGAGCTCGAGCACGACGTCCACCAGGTAGCGCGCGTAGTCGGCCTCGGTCCCGGGCCGCAGCGCGCCTCCGCAGCACCGGCCGTTGGTGGTCCAGGTGGCGGGCGCGCTGTTGACGAAGCCGACCAGCACCGGGACGCCCATCGCGGCCGCCCGGCGCAGGAAGAAGCGCCCGCCCGGGTCGCGAGACCAGTCGTACGCGCCTGGCCCGACCATGAACGTCTCGGGCGCGCGGGAGGGCCGGGTCACCCCGACGCCCCCGCCGCCCAGGTTGTAGCGGTAGACGCTCAGGGCGAGGCCGTCGGGCCCGAACAGCAGGTCCGCCACCCGCTCCCTGGTCTCCGGGGAGAACCGGATCAGGTCGTGCGGCCACCAGGCCCCGGAGGCCCCGAACCCGTGGATCGTCTGGGCGCGGCGAGGGCTGACCACGGCGACCCTCGGCGCCAGAGCTGAGGTCATCTCGCGGCGCCCGCCCCGGCCGAGGGGTGCACCCCGGGCGCGTACCGGGCCCGGATGGCCGCGACCGCCGGCGCCGGCGTCAGCACCGTCACCTCGCCGGCCGGCCGCGGGCGGCGCCCGGCGTAGCCCGAGGGCGTCCACGCCAGCAGCTCGGGGCCCCGCACCAGCCAGGGGCGGCCGTCCACCTCGACGAACGCGCCCTCCGGCAGCGACCCCGCCGGCGCGGCGTACGTCCGCTTCCGCCGCCCCTCGCCGACCCGGGCCTCGTGGAGGGTGCGGTCCATCGCGTCGGCGCCTACAGGGTGGCCCGGGTGGGCGGCCAGAAAGGCGTCCTGGAACCGGCGGTAGTCGGCCCACCGGCACTCCGCGCATGGCCGGTGGCCGGCCGCCAGGGCGGTGGCCTCGTCCAGGAAGAACAGCGCGGTCCACCGGCCGGGCGGCATCACGTACCGCCACCGGCCCCGGAAGGACAGGGCGCACGCGATCCAGCGCCGCACCTGCCAGCGCCGCACGACGCGTTCGTCGTCCGAGTGGATGCAGCCGCGGTTGCCCATCAGGGTCCCCCGCGCCTCGGTGGCGATCAGGTCGCCGTACGGCGTCACCCGGTTCTGGCGGGGCACGGTCAGGCGATTCTGCCACTTACCATGCAGCGATGACGCACCGCACGGAGACCTTCGCGGGGTCGCGCGAGCCGATCGTCGTCCACGTCTGGGACACCGAGAGCCCGCGCCGCATCGCGCTCATCGCGCACGGCTACGCCGAGCACTCGGGCCGCTACGCGCACGTGGCCGCCGCCCTCGTCTCCCGCGGCGCCACCGTCTGGAGCCCGGACCATCACGGGCACGGTCTCTCGGGCGGCGAGCGGGCGGTGATCGTGGACTTCGAGGAGGCCGTTGACGACCTCCACCACGTGGCGTCGATGGCCCGCGACGCCCATCCCAACCTCCCGGTCGTCCTGATCGGCCACTCGATGGGCGGCCTGATCGCCGCCCGCTACGCGCAGCGGTACGGCGACGAGCTCGCCGGCCTGGTGCTGTCCGGGCCGCTGGTCGGCCGCCACGAGTTCGCGGAGGCCCTGCTCTCGCTGCCCGAGCTCCCCGAGATCGAGCTGGACCCCGGCACGCTGTCGCGCGACCCGGCCGTCGGCGAGGCGTACCTCGCCGACCCGCTCGTGTACAACGGCCCCTTCCGGCGCGCGATGCTGGAGGCGATGCGGTCGGGCCTGGCCGCCATCGAGGCCGGCCCCGGGTTCGGCGGCCTGCCCACGCTCTACCTGCACGGAGGCGAGGACGCGCTGGTGCCGCTCGCGATCAGCCGTCCCGCCATCGAGCGGCTGGGCGGCGCCGACTTCACCGCGCGCGTCTACGAGGACGCGAAGCACGAGATCTTCAACGAGACCAACCAGCGGGAGGTGCTGGACGACGTCTGCGCGTTCGCGGACCGCGTCACTCCTCGAGGCGGCTGAGCGCCGCCGGGTCCGTCCACACGTAGCGCAGCTTCCAGGGCGTGCCGGCCAGCCGCGTCGGGTCGCCGCCCGGCGGGTCCACCTGGTCCCGCTCGACGCAGCGGCCGTCGAGCGACTCGTAGAAGGCCTGGGCCGCGCTGTTCTGCTCCAGGACCCACAGGTAGAGGAGGGAGCCCGGTCTCGCCTGCGTCACCGCCGCGCCGGCCCGGACCATCAGCCGGGCGCCGATCCCCTGCCGCTTCCGCTCGAACGTGACGTGCAGGTTGTCCAGCAGCGCGCCCCACGTCGGGTGGTCGTCGAACACGACGTGGACGAAGCCGATCACCCGCCCCGCGCTCTCGGCGACGATCGTGCGGGCGTCGTCGCCAGCGGCCGCCAGGCGGGCGGTCCACACGCGCCGGCGATCGCTCACGACGTCCCCATCGAGGTAGGCGTCGGCGAACGCGCCGCGGTAGTGGCGGCGCCAGCTGTCGGCGTGCAGGGCGGCGACGGCGTCCGCGTCGGCGGCCGTGGCCGCCCGGTAGGCGACCGGGTCCTGTGCTCGCACGTCGCACAGGATGCGGCCCGCGCGACCGAACAGGTATTCTGTTCGCCGCCCCTGGCGGGCCACCCGACGCAGCACTACGAAGGAGAACCAGATGGCTGACACCAAGGCGCTCGAGGAGCTGAACCGCGAGGTCGTGAAGCTGGTGGACGAGCTCAGCGGCATGCAGGCGAAGCAGGAGCGGCTGCGCGACCTGCTCCGGCAGCGCGGCGAGCTGGAGCAGCAGCTCGTGGGCATCGCCCCCGACGCCGGCGGCCGACCCGGCCCCCGGCGCCGGATGAACGGGGCCGAGCCCACCGCCGCGCCCGCGGCCGGCTGAGGCAGCGCCATGCACCCGGTCCTCGCGCTCTACGAGCGCAACGCCTGGGCGACCGGCCAGGTGCTGCGCACCTGCGCCGCCCTCGACCCGGCCGTGCTGGAGCGTGAGGTCCCCGGGACGTTCGGGCCGATCGCGACCACGCTCCACCACGTCGTCCGCGGCGAGCAGGGCTACCTCAAACGGCTGACGGGCGACGACCCCAGCGACTGGGTGCAGCGCGACCAGCTGGGGGGTCTGGACCGGCTCGCGGTCCTGGCCGAGGAGAGCACGGAGCGCCTCCGCGCCGTCCTGGCCGCCGGCCCCGACCCCCGGCGACTGGCCTGGGGGGTCCATGAAGGCCGGCGCGTCGGCGTCACCGACTGGGTCGTCCTGGTCGAGTACGTGCAGCACGGCGACGACCACCGGGCCCAGATCGGCACCGCCCTCGGCGCGGCCGGCATCGAGCCGCCGAACCTGTCCACCCTGGCCTTCGTCGAGTCCGGCCCCACTCCGCCGGCAGGGGTGGTGGCCGGCCCGTGGGCCGACGCCGTCCTGGAACGGTTCCTCGGCCACTCCGGCTGGGCCACCGAGGCCCTCCTGGAGCGGAGCCTGGAGCTGGGCGAGGAGGCGCTGGCGGCGACCACGCCGGGCACGTACGGCACGCTCCACGAGACGCTGACGCACCTGGTCGACGCCGACGCCGACTACCTGGCCCGGCTGACCGGCACCGGTGACGAGCCGCTGGAGGGCGCGGCGCCGCCGGACGTGCTGCGCCGCCGGGCCGAGCGGTCCCGCGACGGCTGGCGCGCCTACCTGGCCAGCGGCCCCGACCCCGAGCGGGAGACGGCGCCGCGCGGCGGCCGTCCGGGCGCACGGGCCTGGATGCTCGTGGTCCAGGCCGTGCACCACGCCAACGAGCACCGCGCGCACGCCTGCAGCATCCTGGGCGCGCACCGGCTGGCGCACCCCGACCTGGACGGCTGGGGCTACGGCTGGGCGGATGGCGCGCTGCCGGACGGAGGCCCCGCCGACCCGGCGTAGCGGCGGTCGGGCGTCCAAGGATTCGTCGAAGCGGCGCCCGGCCGGCCCCGCGGAGCGGTGGCCGCTCGCGGATCAATGGCGGCATGACGATCCGGGAGCGCGCGGAGGCGGACGCCGGCGGAGCGTCTGCACCGGCATTCACCCGGTACGGCGTCGTGCTGCTGCTCCTCACGGCCGCCTTCACGTTCGCGGTGATCGCCCCGACCGGCACCTGGGGCCGGCTGGTCAGCGCGCTGCTGCTGGGCGGCGCCGTCCTCGCCGCGCTCTCCCGGGCGGGCGCCAACCGCGCCCTGTTCGGCCTCGGCCTGGCCGGGGTCGCCATCGCGGTGGGGACGGCGGCGGGCGCGGCGTCCGGCGGGAGGCCGTTCGGCGGCATGGCCGACCTGGCCATCGCCGGCCTCATCGCCCTCGTCCCCGTCGCGATCGTGCTGCAGTACCGCCGCCACCTGGAGATCACGATCGAGTCGGTCACGGCCGCGCTCTGCATCTACGTCGTGCTGGGGATGTTCTTCGCGAGCCTCGCGTCCGCCGTGTCGGGCCTCAGCGGCAGCGCCTACTTCGCCGGCCATCCCGCCGCCAACAGCTCCGATTACACGTACTTCAGCTTCGTCACGCTGGCCACCGTGGGCTACGGCGACTACGTCCCGGCGCTGGGCGTGGGCCGGGCGCTCGCGGTCCTCGAGGGCCTGTCGGGCCAGCTCTACCTGGTCACCGTCGTCGCCCTGGTCGTCGGGCAGGTCCGGCCCCGCGCCGGCCGCTGAGCCCGCGCCGCCTATGCCGGCGCCGGCATCCCCGGCTCCTGGATCAGCCCCAGGGCGACCGCGCGCTCGACCGCCTCGCTCCGGGACGAGACGTCGAGCTTGCGGTACGTCGCCAGCGCCTGGCTCTTCACCGTGCACTGGGAGACGTGCAGCCGCTCGCCGATCTCCCGGTACGAGAGGTGCGTCGGCAGGAACCGCAGCACGCGCAGCTCGGCCCGGGAGAGCGGGGCGGCCGCGACGATGCCGGCCAGGGGGAACGCCTCGGCCCGCAGCAGCGTCTCCTGGAGCCGCCGGCCGAGCGCGCCGGCGTCGGTCATGCCCGCCAGCACCCGGCCGCCGTCCCGGAGGAGGGTCCGCGACGCCGTGACGTCGCCGACCAGCAGGCCGGCGCGGGCGAGCAGGATGCGCGCGTCCACCGCCAGCCACGGCGGCACGTTGGCCCGCGCCTCCAGCAGGCGGAGGCACCGACGAGCGTCGCGGGCGGCGTCGGCGGGCTGCCCGAGCCGGGCCAGGACCAGCGCCGACACGGCGCAGACCTCGATGTCGCCCACGTCGTCCACCAGCCCCTCGCGCTCGGCGGCCGCCCGCGCCCGCGCGATCAGCTCGGCGGCCTCGTCCCAGTCGTCGGACTCGGCGGCGATCGTGGCCAGCTGGGCCAGCGCCCGGACCCGGAACGAGGGCGCCGGCGCGGTGACGGCGCGCCGCTCGGCCGCCGCCACGCCCGCCGCCGCGCCCGCCAGGTCCCCGCTGAGGCGCAGGGCGACGCCGCCGAGCAGGTCGCACAGGGACCGCCAGACCCCGACGGCGTGGTCGCCGGCCTGCCCGAGCGCGGCGTCCGCGGCCATCCGGGTCAGGCCGTCCACCCCCGTCGCGGCCCGCAGGATCGCGACGGCGGCCGCGACGGTCGCCGGGCCGCCCGGCAGCGGGCCGGGCCAGGCGACGCCCTCGGCGGCGGCCGACCAGCGCCGGGCGCCCGCGAGGTCGCCGCGCTCCAGCCGGCACCAGGCCGCGGCCAGCGCCAGCGTGGGCTGCGTGGCGATCTCGTCCTCGCGGAACTCCGCCAGCCAGCCGTCCATCGTGGCGATCTGGCCGCGGCACAGCAGCGGGGCCACGCCTGCCCAGACCAGGTCGCCGGCCCGGCCGCCGTCGCCGGCCGCGCGGGCGTGGGCGATCGCGGCGCGCGGGTCGCCCTCGGTCTCGTGCCAGGCGCTGGCCCGGCGGTGGAGCTCGGCCGCCAGCTCCGCGCCGTGGGTCCGCAGCTCGGCCCGGAGCGCCTCGCGCAGCAGCGGGTGGCAGCGGTACCAGCCGCGGGCGCGGTCCACCGGCCGCACGAACTGGTCGAGGCGCGCGATCTCGCGCAGCGCCGCGGTGGAGCCGGCGCAGCCCAGCACGGCGTCGCAGAGCGGGCCGGACAGACGGTCGAGGATGGACGACCAGACCAGCAGCCGGGCGCGGTCGTCGCCCAGCGGCGCCAGCACCTCGTCGCGCAGGTAGTCGGCGACCAGCCTGTCGTGGCCGCCGAACGCCGCCGCGCCGTCCGGGCGGTGCTCGCGCAGGCGGATGCCGGCCATGCGCAGCCCGGCGACCCAGCCCTCCGTCCGCCGGAGCAGGAGCAGGAGCTCGTCGGGGCGGAGCGCCTGCTCGCCGCCGATCAGCTCCGCCGCCTCCTCCCGCGACATGGCGAGCTGCTCCGGGCCGAGGCGGAGGAGGTCGCCCTGCACCGACCAGCGGGCCAGCGGCAGGGCCGGCTCGCCGCGGCTGGCGATCGCGAGCTGGCAGGCGGGGGGGAGGTTGTCCGCCAGCGTCGCCAGCAGCGCCAGGCAGGCGGGCGACCGCAGCACCTGCGCGCCGTCGATCACGAGCACGAACGGCCGCTCCGGCGACAGCGACCCCGCGGCCAGGGTGCGTTCGACGTCGCCGGCGAGCACCGCCGGATCGTCGTCGGCGGGGTCCAGCGAGACCCATATGAACGGCCGCGGGTCGCGCTCGGCCCACTGCGCGAGCAGCGTGCTCTTCCCCGAGCCCGCGCCGGCCGCCAGCAGCACCACGCGGACGTCGCGGGCGGCCAGCAGGCGCTCGACGAGCCCGGCGCGGACGACGTGGTCGTGCCGTCGGCCGGGCCGGGTCGTCCTGGCCCGGGCCGGAGCCGCGCCGCTCACCGCCCGGCCAGCCGGCGGGCCATCACGACGCCGATCCGCACGTCCGTACCCAGCCCGTCCGCGCCCAGGCTCCCGTGCAGGTCGGGCCGGCGACCGAACGCGGCGCCGCCGACCAGCACCGGGATCCGGACCGCCCGCACGGCGCCGATCAGGCGCTCGACCTGGGGCAGCGGCGGCAGCACGGCCGCCGACAGGCAGAACAGCTGGGGCCGGCGGTCCCGGACCACGTCGGCCAGGTCGGCCAGCGCCCGCGCCGCGCCCACCTGGACGGTGCTCCACCCGTCGTCCTGGAGCGCGAGCGTCAGCATCGTCATGCCCAGGTCGTGCGGGTCGTCGTGGGGGACGGCGATCACGCAGGAGGACCCGCGCCGGACGGGCTTGGGCGCCGGCGTCGGCTCCAGCAGCGCCACGATGCGCCGGATCGCCGCGGCGATCCGGACCTCGTCGGCCGAGGTGGCGTGGCCGCTGTACCAGAGGTTGCCCACCTGGGCCTGGGCCGGGTGGAGCAGGTCGGCGAACACGGACATCCGGGAGCGGCCGGCCGCGACCAGGCCCATCACCAGCCCGTCCGCGGCCTCCTCGTCGCCCTCCAGCAGGGCGCAGACGAGCCCGCGCACCGGCAGCCGTGCCGCGCTTCCGACCCGCCCCGTCGCTACCGCCGTCGTCGTCATGCCGCACCTCCTCGTGAGACTCGACGATGCGGAGGCTAGGGCCAGGGGCGCCCCCGCCGAAGCCGGATTGCTACCTAAACCGGGCCCGCCGCTACCTACGCGCCGGCGGCGGTTTTCATCCCATCGGGATGATGTGCGGCCCGTCGCCGCCCGTGACGATCGGGCCATGGCAGATCTCATCGCAATCGGCTATCCGGACGAGGCCACGGGAGCGCTCGCGGAGCAGGAGGCCCAGCGACTGGCGAAGGAGCTGATCATCCAGTCCGACGCGATCGCCTCGGTGCGCCGCGATCGCGAGGGCAAGTTCCACGTGTCCACCAGCCACAACCCCGTTGGCGCCGGGGCGACCTGGGGCATGTTCTGGGGCCTGCTGTTCGGCCTCCTCTTCTTCGTCCCGATCTTCGGGATGGCGGTCGGCGCCGGGCTCGGCGCGCTGATGGGCCGGATCGAGAAGAGCGGGATCGATCGCCAGTTCCAGGACCAGGTCCGCGCCATGCTGGAGCCGGGCACGTCCGCCCTGTTCCTCGTCATCGAGAAGGTGACGCCGGACAAGGCGGTGGAGGCCCTCAGCAAGTACGGCGGCACCGTGCTCAAGTCCTCCCTCTCGCGGGAGACGGAGCAGCAGCTGCAGGAGGCGCTGCACGGGAACGCGGCGGGGGCCGAGGCCGGCCGCGGCGCCAGCGTCTCGGGGTGAGCGGTTCCTCACCGGCGCGGCTCGACCGTCGGGCGGCGCCGGCGAGCGCTCCGGACGAGCCGCCGCTCGTCGTCGGCGTCTTCGACGACGAGGTGCGAGCGGAGCAGGCCGTCCGGGCGCTCGAGGTGTGGCGCCACGCCAACCGCGGGGGCGGGATCCAGGCGGTCGGCGTGGTGTCCCGGGGCGTGTCGGGCACCGTGACGTGGCGGGCGCGCGGGGTGACGAGGCCGCGCCGCGCCGCGCTGGTCGGCCTGGTGGCGGGCGCGGTGCTGTTCGGCCTGCCCGCCGCGGGCGCGGCCGGGCTGGCCGGCTGGGTCGCGGCCAGCGTCGTTCTCGGGCTGGCGGGTCTGGTCGGCGCCGTCCCCGCGGCCGCCGTCGGCGGGCTGGTCGTCGGGGTCGCGCTCGCGGCGGCGGCGCTCGCCGGGCTGCTGGCGGGCCTGGCCGGGGCGGTGATCGGCTGCCTGGTCGGCCTGCTGGTCGGCTTCATCGACCAGCAGGTCCGCGGCTTCCACCGGCCCGAGGTGGCCTTCGCGGCCGACTCGCTGCCCCCCGGCGGGTGGGCGGCGGTGGCGCGGGCCCAGCCCGTGACCGAGCCGGCGGTCCGGGCGGAGCTGGTCCGCCTGGGCGGCGTGCCGTGCCATCCGGCGCTGCCGCCGGACGCGGAGCCGGCCTGACCATGGCCCCGCGAACCCGCTGGATCGCCCTCGGGCTCCTCGCCGTGCTGGTCGTGGGCGGCCTGTCGATCGCGCTGGCCGTGGCCCTGCTCCGGCCGGCCCCGACGACCGCGGCCGCCGCGCCGGCGCCGCAGGCCTCGGCCCAGCCCTCCGCTTCCCCGAGCCCGGCACCGTCAGCCGGCGACGCCCGCCAGCACCAGCAGTACCGCGCGTACGTGTCCGCGCTCGTCCAGGGGGGCACGGCCGTGATCGCGGACGTCGGCAGCCTGGCCGGCTGCCGGGACGGCCGGCCGGAGTGCATCGCCCGGCTCGGGCAGGCCAGCAACCAGGTCGCCGCGCTCCGGCGCGACCTGACCGCCAACCCCGCGCCGCCGTGCCTGGCGGCGGCCGACGAGCGCCTCCAGGACGCCCTGGCCTTCCAGCAGAACGGCCTCGACATCGCCCAGACCGCGGTGCGGACCCAGAACCGGCTCCGCCTGGTCCAGGGGCTGCTGCTGACCGCCGTCGGTCTCTGGCGCTCCGGCCAGGCCATCGTCGCCGGCCGCCAGTCCGACTGCTGACCCGGTCCCCCGGGGGGACCGCCCGCCGCCGCGGCCGCGGCGGCCGCGGCGGGCAGGTCGGCCCATTGTGGGGGAGAGGGGGAAGGTCGCTACGCGACGGGCGCGCCCTCCGAGCGGTTCCACCGCGCGGTGAGCCCGAAGAGCACCAGGACGTCGACGGCGATCATCACTGCCGACCACCACGGATACGTCGCGAACGAGAGCATGTGGAGCAGCAGGGCCAGCCCCGTCACCACGATGCCGAACCACCGCGCCCACGTCTGCCCGGCCATGATCGCCGACCCGGCCGAGAGCATCAGGACTCCGAACACCAGCCAGGCCAGCGCCCAGATCCAGAGCGATCCGAAGACGGCGCTGCCGATGAACCAGGTGGACCGGAAGAAGGCGAACAGACCCTCGAACGCGATCCAGATGCCGGCGAACAGCAGCATGACCCCAGAGAACAGCACCCAGCCGTTCTGAGGCATCGCCATCGCGCCTGCGGTCGCGTCGTAGCCTCCCCGCACGTCGCCTGTCGTACTCGCCATCTGTTGACTCCCTGGCCCGGCGTGGCGGGCCGATCCTGTCGGGCGGCGCGGGCGTCCGCCAGCCCGCGCCTGTCTCGACCGTAGGGCCGGGAGGCCGGCCCGGCCGCGGGCGCGGGGCGACGGCTGCACAAACCGTTCACATCTGGTCGCGGCGAGTGCCTGTCGAGGTTGTGCGG
>Ga0066661_10000269_pt1 | contig 16160 bp, 18 predicted proteins | sample GraSoiAngelo_110_FD_66454 | JGI IMG/M metagenome (GOLD analysis project Ga0066661, IMG submission 66454) | Grasslands soil microbial communities from the Angelo Coastal Reserve, California, USA - 14_0903_12_30cm | ecosystem: Environmental > Terrestrial > Soil > Grasslands | place: USA... | reverse complement strand
ATGCCGTCCTCAAGACTTGCCGTGGTACGTATAATGCGGGACCAATGAAACCTTGTTCCCTCCAGTTGCCTCGCTGCAGGCAGATCTGCGTACTGCGCTGCGTTGGCTGGCGTGCGCGTTGCTCTGCTCGTTGATGGTCGCTGGCACAGCAGGCTCGGCGCTGGCCGCAGAACAAGCGCTCGTCATCGACCACGCAACAGTCGTCAATGTGAATGACGGTTCCCTGCTTCGCAACATGGCGGTCGTGATCACAGGCGATCGCATCTCGGCTGTGACTGCCAGTGCAAAGGCGAAGCCGCTGAAGGGTGCACAGGTGGTCGATGGTAGCGGCAAGTTTGTGATACCCGGCCCGTGGGACATGCATGTCCACACAATTTTCGGAGACTGGTTGCCGAAGGACGAGAAGATCATGGACCCAACAGTATTGGTTCAAACACATTCTTCAACGCGCGAAACACGGTTTTGACAGCAGACAGCTGCACGCCTCCGGTGATCGCAGCGCGTCCAGCTAGTGCTTCGTCCGTGAATACTTTGTCCGTGGCCAAGTCGCCCAGACCGAGTCCGGCCCGACCCTGAGATCAAGCGGACGCCTTCTCAGACCGGTCGGCTGAAACTTTTGACAGTCTGTGCACCCTTGTAATTGATGCCATACTCTTCTCGAATGGCAGTTGCCCATTTCCCGCGATAAGGTTGGTGTGAATGGTTGACCCAGCAAAGAACCGGTTAGACGCAGGTGGCCTTCCCCTCTTGAATGCGGTTTTCTGCCTTGATTGTGAGGTGATCAGCAGCAGCCGTAGCGACAAATGCCCGGTCTGTAATGGTCGGTCGCTCGTGAGCCTTGCCCGGATTTTTGCCGGCAGTTTGTTCGCGCACCGTGAACACCAGTCTCAAGAAGGCGAACACGCATTGTTCGACATCACGATCACAGTCGAGTTGCAGCAGTTGTACGCCAAGGACTTGACCACTACGCTTGAGAAGTTGAGCAGCGTGATTGCTCCGAAGCTGGCGCGAGAACAAGCCATGCTCCACATCGATGTGAAACCTTCGCTGGATAAAATCAAATCACAGGGTTTGCTTTGTTTCCAGGAACGAGACGCCGCGTAGCACAGCGGCCTCTCATGGCTCTTCGAGCCCACCCTCATGACCATAAGAGCGTCGAGAACACATTGATGAATAAGGATCCTGAACTTCTCTGACCCTCGGCTTTGGGGCCTTCGCTTACTGTGCCAGCGCGATTGTGGCCGATGCAAGAAGGAAAGCTAAGAACTTCGTACCCCGGAGCGGCAAAACCGCTCATCTTGAGGCGATTCATGAGAACCTCCGTGACCTCGAAGACTGCCGAATCATAGGGAGGAAGAAATGATTTCCGGCGCTCACATAGTGGTCTACAGCAAGAACGCTGAGGCGGATCGCGCCTTTTTCCGCGATATTCTCGGGTTCAAATCGGTGGATGCGGGTCACGGCTGGTTGATCTTCGCCCTGCCGCCAACAGAAGCCGCGTTCCATCCTTCTGAGGGGGATGTCCACGAACTCTACTTCATGTGCGACGACCTGAAGACCGAGATGGCTTCGCTCGCGAAGAAGGGTGTTAAGTGCTCCAAAGTTGAGGAGGCGCGATGGGGTTCCGTTACGAAGATGCGGCTTCCCAGTGGTGGGAAGGTTGGCCTTTATCAGCCCAAGCACCCAGCAGCAATAGCTTCGAAATGAAGCGTCTGACAAACGAAGACACCATCGAAACGATGTCTAGCCTAGCAGCGTGACCTCGAACGATCCTGCATTGTCGCGCATCAGACCCTTTGCGCTGAGGATGCGCCCAATCTCCAGGATAGGTCGAAACATCCAGTACTTCCGTCGAATCGCAGTCATGACTCGCTCGTGCTCGGCACGGTCGGTCAGGAAGCGCACCGTACCGCTGAAGCTCTCGTCTCCCATGGACAGCTTGATTTTGGGTGTCTTCTGGACGTTACGCACCCACTGGCGATTGACGTTTGCGGTGCCAATGTAAAGCTTGTCGCCATCCAGAACGAACCAGATGGTAACTTCGTGGGGTTTCCCGGTCTTGCGTCCATAATGGGTAAGCCGTGTCGTCTGCTTTCCGGCTACCCGCCTCAGTCGCGCAAGTTCGGTCGATTCCATAAAGCATGTTGCCTTTAGCACTGATTGTACAATTCGGGTAGCTTGGAGACGCCACGTGGCAGACGAACTTAAGCGTGCTGTTGTCTGGAAAAACCTATTGCTGGATGGCAGGGATTATTGCTGCCTCTGGCATACCGCTGAAGGATGGCTGCTGAAGGGCACAGTCGTCGGAGTCCTCAAAGATCACCGACCGATGCAAGCAAGCTACGAAATCTATTGTGACGAGAATTGGGTGACCCACCGAATCCAAGTCGAGCGCACAATCGGAAGCGATGTTAAGAGCCTCGCACTGAGTGTTGAGAGTCGCGGAACCTGGCGCAGTTCGGGACGATGTTGATCTCGCGTTGACGCCCGCGACCAACACCCTCCCTATCAGGCGTCTCAACCTACAAGTTGGGCGAAGCGAATCCGTTATCGCTGCTTGGGTCAAGTTCCCTGAGCTTACGGTTCAACCGTTGTCACAACACTACACACGGCTTGGGAAAGACACCTATCGCTACGAAAGCAACACTGGATTCTCGGCTGAGATCGTGGTGGACGACCTTGGTTTGGTCACTACCTATCCCGGTGGTTGGGACCGCATCGGTTTGATGTGAAAAACAAGGCTGTTCAGCCTACTTGCAGTTGATGTGATACCACTTCGTAATGGCTGGATTTTGCGTCGTAGTGAGCGAGGTACTTGCGGCGCTCCACTGGAACAACCGTTCTTGAGGGCTCTTAAAGAGGATGCAGTTCGATCGCCATCCAGATGCAGTCCGTATCCGCATAATAACGATGCCACGGATAGCTGAAGGTGCGGTCAATCGCGAGAGTGAAGAACGGGTCATGCGTGAATCCGGGAGGCATGAGGACGTCTTCATAAAGGGTATCGACATTGTTCTGTCGAAACTTCTGCATGTGACCCGTCCCCCACAATTGCGTATGCACTTCTAGGAATTTATGTCCGGTATGGATGCCGCAATCGGTCTCCTCGGGTGTGTACCAGAGGTTCAGCTTGAGCCGATACCTTCGTGGTGAAGCCGAGACCGCGGGCTGGGCGGCGAAGGAGACCAGTGGGTCAAATTCAATGTCGACGATATCGTCCTGCGCCGAGATATAAAGAGGTACGCCGCGGGGAAACTCGGGATTGCGACGACCATACCATTCCCAGTCCAGCGCCAGTGCACCTAAATTAACACGCTTTCGGATGTGAACAAGTGCAGCCATTTCGCCTTTTTCAAGAGTGCAGCGGCGGAGCATGGTGGATTTCCAAGCAGGAATTGTTCCGCGGCTTCCTTCAGCGATGTAGTACAGGGGTGAGGTGGAAACGTTTACGACAATTTCATTCTCAACCGGAACGTCCTTCACCGCTCTGAGCAGGGTGCTCTCAATCCAGTTGTTCGAAAATGCGAGAGAACGACGCTGGTTAGTTTCAGGGACAGCATTGGCCGCGAACACCATTGGAGCTACTCCTGCCGTCAGTAGAAGCCGGCCTGAACGCGAGAGAAAGCCACGCCGATTCATCTTATGGTCTGTTGCCGACAGGCGAGCGGGATTATACAACTATCGGGTCTGAATGGCAGGTTGCTATCGATGTAGCCAGTGTATGCCGTTCCTTTCGGGAGTAGAATGTGCGGCACGATAGAGTCCACGAGGAGGTGGCCTATGAAGCTCACGGTTGGCCAGATCATCGGAAAGGCTCTCAAGGCCTACGGCGTTCCGTATATTACCGGACTTCCGGGACACGGTAACTGGAGCATGATAGACGCCTTCAATGATCCGGTTTCGAAGCTGCCTTTCATCCAAGTGATGCACGAGCAGAGCGCTGTCCATATCGCCGACGCGCACTATCGCGTCACCGGCCAGCCGATCGCCGCTTGCACTTCAATCGGGCCCGGGGCGACAAACACCATCATCGGATTGGCAACGGCGCATTGCGATTCGACAGCCCTGCTCCTCATCAGCGGCAGCGCCGCCACACACATGCGTGGCCACGGCGTCATGCAGGAACTGGATCGCTTTGCCTCTCCGGATTTTCCCCATATCGTTGCGCCCGTCACCAAACGGACCTTCGATGTCATCCGCGCCGACCAGGTGCCCTTTGTTTTGCATCGTGCTTGGAACGCCATGCTGACCGGCCGTCCGGGACCGGTGCACATGGAGGTGCCGCTCGATGTGCAGGTGGAAACGACGGAGACTGAGGTCGCGGAGCTGTCGCAGCGGTTGCCCGTTGGGAGACCTCGCGCGGACGCTCGCGCAATCGAGGCTGCTACCACTCTGCTCCTTTCCGCAAAACGCCCTTGCATCGTCGCTGGCGGAGGCGCGATCAGCGCGAATGCGACCCCGGAGTTGACCAGCCTGGTCGCGAAACTGGGCATTCCGGTCGTCTTCACCTGGAATGGCAAGGGCGCCTTGGCGGAGGACCATCCCATGTGTGCAGGCACGGCCGGCTGGCCAGGATCACTACCGGGCAACAATACTGCCGCGAATGCTGACGTCATCATGTCGCTGGGTTGCCGGTTCACAGATTGGTCCGCTTCTTCTTACCGCAAGGGGGTCACATTCTCAATTCCCGAGGCCAAGCTCATTCAGGTCGATGTCGATCCGCGTGAGATTGGCAAGAATTATCCAGCCGAGGTTGGCATCGCGGCCGATTGCAAGGTTGTTCTTGCTGACATCCTCGCGGGAATCTCGGACGAGCAAGCACTCAAAGCGCGAGAAGCGCGGGCCTCCTATCTCAACAAAATCGAGGGATTAAAGCAGGAATGGGACAAACAGCTGGAACGCCGGCGTTCGTTCAATGGTATGCCCACGACCATGCTGCGCACGTTGCGCGAGTTGCGAAAAGTTCTGCCCCGGAATGGGATCGTGACGGTGGGATCCGGACATCCGCAGAGCACCACGAAGCAGGCTTTTCCGATTTATGAGCCAAGAACTCACATTACATCGGGTTCGTTTTCGTCGATGGGTTTTGCCCTGCCCGCCGCTATCGGCGCGAAGCTGGCCAAGCCCGATGTGCCCGTTGTGTGCATCATCGGGGATGGCGACTTCATGATGTGTGTGCAGGAACTCGCCGTGTGTGCCATGTACGATATTCCAGTCGTATTTTTGATCCTTAATAATTCGGGCTATATCTCGATCCGCGATGGTCAAAACTATCTGATTGGCCGGCAGATCGGGTCCGAGTTCAGCAGGCATGCCGGGGATGGACAGCCCTACTCTGTCGATTTCGCGGCGCTGGCGAAATCTTTCGGGTTCAACGTTGCGACGAAGGTGCAGCGCACGGATGACATCGGCTCAAGCATCCAGCGAGCGCTCGACTCAAACGCACCGGCATTGGTCGAAGTGCCGATCACCAGAGACGTTTCTATAGCAGCGGCAGAAGTTGTGGGCTGGTGGGATTTCCCGGTGCTTCCGACGGCATCAGCCGCGGTCAAGGCGGATTACAAAGCGGGCTATGCCGCCGAGCAGCATCGCTGGCGCGCAAGTGATGATGAACTGAGTGAACCTATGTCGGCTGTGGGATAGCCACGGCCGCACGCTCAGGTTTCCTGAACATCAAGGCCGTTCTTTTTCATTCAAAATTGCGATAGGAGGCCATCATGGTGCGCCATCTGAAGACCGGGCGCATGCCCAAACAGGCCAGGGCCGACGCGAAGAAAGTCCGCGACATCGTGACGGGAATCATCGAAGACATCGAAGCACGTGGCGACGCCGCTTTGCGCGAGATCTCGGAGAAATTTGACAAGTGGAACCCAGCCAGCTTCCGGTTGTCGCCTCATGAAATCGAAGCTTGTTTAGCCCAACTTTCGCAGCGTAACCTTGACGACATCAAGTTTGCGCAAGCTCAGGTGCGTAACTTCGCCCAGGTCCAGCGATCAACAATTAAAGACATCGAGACGGAGACTCTGCCCGGGGTTGTGCTTGGCCACAAGAATATGCCGGTGGATTCCGTGGGCTGTTATGTTCCCGGCGGGAAATACCCGCTGGTTGCCTCGGCCCACATGAGTGTGGTGACCGCGAAGGTCGCCGGGGTTCCGCGAGTGATCGCGGCCTCTCCTCCTTATCATGGAAAACCGAGTCCAGCAGTGGTGGCTGCCATGCACCTCGGAGGAGCGGACGAGATTTACTGCATTGGTGGAGTTCAGGCCATCGCTGCCCTGGCTCTTGGTACCGAGAGCATTGCCCCCGTCTCAATGATCGTAGGACCCGGCAATGCCTTTGTGGCCGAGGCCAAGCGCCAGCTTTTCGGCCGTGTCGGTATTGACCTCATTGCTGGTCCCACTGAGACGCTTATCATCGCCGATGACACAGTGGATGGTGAGATCTGCGCCACCGATCTCCTGGGGCAGGCGGAACACGGCTACAATACGCCTGCGATTCTCCTTACGACGTCGGAAAAGCTTGCCCACGAGAGCATGGCGGAAGTGGAGCGTCTGCTCGCTATTTTGCCGACAGCGGAGCTGGCGTCGGTTTCCTGGCGTGACTTCGGCGAGGTGATCGTGTGCGATTCCGTGGAAGAGATGGTGCGCGAAGCTGATCGTATTGCCTCGGAGCACGTCCAGGTTATGACTCGTGAGCCAGAGTACTTTCTCAAGAACATGAAAAACTATGGCGCGTTGTTCCTAGGTCCGCGAACCAACGTAGCCTATGGCGACAAGGTAATCGGCACCAACCACACGCTGCCAACCGGCAAAGCGGCTCGCTACACCGGTGGCCTCTGGGTGGGCAAGTTCATCAAGACCTGCACGTATCAGAGGGTCCTCACGGATCAAGCATCGGCCGCGATCGGCGAATATTGCTCACGGCTTTGTGTGTTGGAAGGCTTCTATGGTCATGCCGAGCAGGCCAATATACGCGTCCGGCGATACGGTGGCCGCAACGTTGCTTATGCCACTGCAGTCGAAGAGGAGCACAACGCGGGAGCAGCCGACTGAGGGAGCGCGGTTGTGTGCTTCTTCTCCGTGATTTTGGGAACCCGACCGCCAAAGCGCGTCCGGGTCGCAGAGCCACCATTCACTCCCTTGTAGGAGGGATCCCCCTTCCAATTGCGCCGCATTCACATGAATCTCGTGAACTTGTGCGCGGGAGGGATGGGTGGATGTGGTGCCTGCCTATCGAACGCACGCGTGAACCGCCCTTGTGGTATAAGAAGGTCCTCAATTTTTAGGATGGAGTTAACCTCCTATAGCAGTTCCCTGCCTATGCCCAATGAGGGGACCAAACCCACATGAGGGATTTTTCTGGAAAAGTTGCCCTGGTCACGGGCACCACGGGAATTGGCCGAGCAGTGGCGAAGCGATTCGCTGAGGGCGGTGCGTCGGTTATGGCATGCGGCATAGAGACGGCTGGCAATGAGGAGTTGGCAAAAGAAGCGGCCGCTCTTGGCCTGACTTTGCAGTTAGAGAAATGTGACGTTAGCAAACTCGATGACGTGCGCTCAGTGGTTCAGAAGGCCGTGAGCGCACTTGGTGGACTCGACATTATTGTTAATGCGGCTGGCATTCATCCCTTCGGAACTGTTCTCGAAACAGACTTCGACACCTGGAATCAATGCATGCTGGTGAATGTCGCGAGCATCTATCTTCTAGCCAAGTGGGGCATTCCGGAAATGAGGAAGCGGGGTGGTGGGTCGATCATCAATATCGCTTCCGTGCAGGGATACGCGTGCCAGCGAGGTGTGGCGGCCTATGCCACATCGAAGGGAGCGGTTCACAGTCTGACTCGAGCCCTGGCTCTCGACCACGCTTCTGACAAAATTCGTGTCAACTCGATCAGTCCTGGTTCAATTCGAACGCCGATGCTCGAACGATCCGCAGCGCACTTCGGTCAAGGTCTGCCTCTCGGACAGGTACTCGAACGCTTTGCCGCGGCTCATCCACTGCGGAGAAACGGTGCCCCGGAAGAGGTCGCTGAACTCGCAGCGTTCCTGGCTTCCGATCGAGCTGGATTCTGCACGGGTGGCGACTACCTCATTGACGGCGGCCTGCTTGCCGGCATCGGTGTCCAATGACTTCCGAGCCAATTTGCGTTGCACCGACGGGGGACGTTTGTGGCGAAGGAGTTGTGTGGCACGCGGCGCACTCCGCTGCCTACTGGACCGACATTAACCGCTTTCTGATTCATCGCTATACGCCCATCGACCGATGCGTCCGGACCTGGTTCTTTGACGAACCGGTCACAGCTTTGACACTGACGGACCGGGACGACACACTGGCCGTAGTCCTCGGCTCTCAGGTGATTTTGTGGGAGCCTCACTCGGATCATCGCAGCCAGCCCCTTTACCAGCTCGAACAGTGGCCGAGAGTTCGCTTCAACGATGCGCGAACTGATAAGCATGGATCACTCTGGATCGGCTCGATGCACAACAACGTGAATCCTGACGGCTCCGCCGGGACCGTGGAGGGCTATGACGGCATGCTCTATCGTCTGGACCCCGACAATACCATCACCGAGTGGTGCTGCGATCTTCGCATTGCCAACACGCTTGCCTGGAGCCCGGATGACCGACATTTCTACTTCGGTGACACACTGGAGAACACCGTCTGGGTTTACGATTACGATCCTGCCAGCGGGGCCATCGCTAATCGTAGGCCGTTTCTGCAAGGCTTCTCCAAGGGATTTCCTGACGGTTCCTGTGTCGATGCTGAAGGATATCTTTGGAATTGTCGCTTCTATGGTGGATGTATCGTCCGGGTAGCGCCCGACGGGCATATTGATCGCATTGTAGACATGCCGGTACAGAACGTAACAACTTGCACTTTCGGCGGTGCAGACCGCAAAACACTTTACGTGACGACTGCCTCGGTCCAAGCACCGCCCGGTGACCGTTTGGCTGGCGGACTATTCACGATCCAGACCGAGACTGAGGGGCAGCCGGAAAATCGGTTCGCTATTTTTGCGCAGCGAGATGCGGCTATTGGCAACCGCTGAACGTTGTATTCCAGCTGCGAAATGCGCAATGCATTCAGACAACGCGAGTGCCCATGCCGCTCTCTTGTTCTCTAGTCGAAACCTCCCCGCTCTAATGTATTGTTGTCTGAAAGGCATCCATCAACGAAGTAATCTTCATCGCGGCCTTCAGCTCATCTAGCGTGCTTGCAGTTCGCGCCGTGAGTTCGACAGTCTCTCCCGGCAGCAGGTCTACGTAATTATCTGACATCTCGACTTCCAAATCGCCGAAGGAGACCCGCACATTCCTCGCTAAAACCGGCGCACGCAAGGAAAGGGTATAGTTTCCGTCCGCCTTGTTCAGGGTGCTCTCAATCTCTGGAGCCGACGGCAGTTCCAGGTTATGCATGGCATTGAAGAACACCAGATTGCGTGACACCCGCTGTCCGCCGACTTCCAGATCGGTCACTACGAACGATCGATGGAGATCCGCTTTCGCTGCGAGTTGATCCTGCCAGAACTTCAGATACGAAGCGCTCGAGGCCGCTGGAATTTGTACTGCCTGCACCTGATCCAGCAACACGTTCCCTGAAAAATCAAGCAACCGCACCCGAATTTTGCCCGCAAGCGCTTGCTGCTTGTCAGAGACAATATAAACGTCGAGCTGGTTATCGTGCAGAGATGGCGAGATCAACACATCGTCATAGAACCGGCGCGCATAATAGTGTAGGGCCTTCCATTTTCCGTAGTAATCGATGCTCGCCCACGAAGCTACGGGCCAGCAGTCATTCAATTGCCAGTACAGCGAACCCATGGTCCGCGGCCGCAAACGACGGAGATGCTCGGCGCCGAGCTTAATGATTTCCGCTTGCTGCACTTGGCTCAGGTATACGAAAGCCTCGAAATTCTTCGGCTCCCAGTACTCGCGCAGCATGTAGGTCAGGATACGTTCATTGCCTCCCTTGTTCTTTTGATGGGCTTGCATCACCTTCGACCTGATATCGAGGTCCTCGGGCTTGGCAAATGAACGAATCGTCCGCATATCCGGGAAGGATTGAAATCCATACTCCGTCATGAATCGCGGAAATTGTTTGAGGTAATCCTGCGCCGGCGCCAAGGCATGCCAAACTGCCCAATAATGCATGTCTCCGTTGTCGGGTAGGTCGGGCACCTCCTCGAAATTGGCGCTCGGCGAACTCGGGGAATACGGTGCGGGATCTCCAAAATCGTGAACGGCACTCTTCAATATGTCGGCAAACAAAATTATGTAATCCTGCCAAACCCGCTCCCGCACCTCAGGGGAAACCGATTCCTTGAAATTCTGGCGGTCCGCCCAGTGATGCCAGCCAGTTTCCACTTCATTATTTCCGCACCAGATCGCGATACTCGGGTGATCTCGAAGCCGCTTGATCTGCTGGATCGCTTCCTGGCGCACGTTTTCCTGGAAGGCAACGTCCCCCGGCACCATGTCCCCGCCGAAACTGAACTCCTGCCATACCAGCATTCCCAGCTCATCGCAGATGTCATAGAAATCGTCGGACTCGTAGTACCCGCCACCCCATTCGCGCAGAATGTTCATATGTGCATCGTGCGCGGCCTGGATGACTCTGCGGTGAATCTCGGGCGTCACGCGGTTCGGGAAGCTGTCAAACGGAATCACATTCGCTCCCTTGGCGAAGATAGGCACGCCATTCACGACGAACTCGAAACTCTTGCCCCACTGATCCGGCACGCGCCGTAGTTCGACAGAGCGCAACCCCGTTTTCGCCTCGGTCTCCGCAGCCACATCCTTTCCCAAGCGGACGGCTGCGGAAAAGAGGTAGCGACTTTGCTCTCCGTATCCAGCCGGATGCCACAATTTAGGTTTGGGGATCACAATCGGAAACACACAATGATTCACGCCCGTAGTTAGTAGTACCGTTTGCTTCCCTACATTGCCGTGTCCTCCGGACAGTTCACGATACGTGTAAGTGATAACCGCGGTTCCCGGGGTTGCCGCCTGCATTTCTAGTTCTGCATCGACGCGGGCTTCATCTGGGCTGATCTTGATCTGGTGAATGTGCAGGTTGTTAATCCGCACCGCATCCCACGTCTCAAGGCGGACGGGCCGCCAGATGCCCGCTGTGACAAATCTCGGTCCCCAGTCCCAGCCGTATTGGTACGGCGCTTTTCGGGTATAAGGAGCAGTGGGAATACCTTGCTCGTTTCCGCCGTTTATGGTCGAGATAGCCGGCAAAACGTACGGAAGTGACTTAACATATGGCAGCATCCTCGTCACTGCGGAGTGAAAGACTACGCGCAGGCTGTTATTCCCGGGTCTGAGCAGCGTCTTCGCCGGCACGCTCCAGCGCCGGAACATGTTGTCGGTATGAAGCAGCGCTGTGTCGTTCAGGTAGACGTCGGCAAATGTGTCGAGCCCATCAAAGACAAGGTCGACATGACCGTGTCCCAAGGTGGCCGCGTCTATTGGGAACTGGGTCCGGTATTCCCAGTTTGTGAGCCCAACCCACTGCACCTGAAACTCATTGTCCTGATAGAAAGGATCCGGGATGAGCTTGTTATTCAGTAGGTCGGTTTGCACCACACCCGGAACCTGTGCCGGATGCCACTCGTTCAGATCGGCTCGATCCGTGCTGCTGACCGCGCGGAATTCCCAGCCCGCCTCGATCACCCGACTGGTTGACTGTGCTGCTTCAAGGCGCTCAGTAAAAAGAACTGAGCTTATGAGGCAAGGAACAAGAATAAGGACATAGTCGAAGATCCGGGCAATGAAGTGCGAAGCGCTCTCTTTCATACCCTGCCCTCCCTATAAACAAATACTCTCGCGTCGGAGATGAGTTCCGGCCCGAGTGTGGGCAGGGCCCAATCTTCTGCGGAGGAGAGCCCGCTTAGTCCAATTGCGCCCACAACCTCTCCATCTCGCCAGATGGGAATCCCGCCTCGGTCGCGTCATAGGCCGCCTTGGTGGACGACGGCCGCCTCTGGAGCGGCGGCATTTCGATCCGAAGTCCAGAATCCGGTGATCTCTTCAAGAGAATGTCCCCTGGTTTCTGGAACAAGGCGCAGAACGCACAGAAAATTCACCAGTGCGGCAAGACTGAACCACCAGAAAGTGCCGTCGTTGCCCAGATATTTCTGCATCAAGGGAAAGGTTTGGTTGCCGAAGTATCCAACGAGCCACAGAGCTGTCGTGGCGATCGACATGGCACGGCCGCGCACTTTCGTCGGATAAATCTCGGAAATGATCACCCAACACGCGACTCCATTGCCAAACGCGTGCCCGGCGACAAATGTCATCACGAAAAGCAGAACGGCCAGGCCGTTCCCGCGAACGTGGTACAACCAGCCCACGCATGCGAATGACAAGCATTGCAGCATTGTCCCGGTAAGGATCAGCGTCTTGCGACCCACGCGATCGACTAGCCAGAGTGCGAAAAGGGTCGACACCAGGTTCACGAGGCTTACCAGCACAGATTGGAAGAAAGCATCGGTGGTCGCCGCCCCCGCTGCGCGAAAGACCTCGGGAAGAAATGAGAACAAGGGTGTGATTCCGCTAAGCTGGGAAAGAGCGGCTAGCATGATCCCCAGCAGGAGCGGCCGCAGAAACATATTGAAAAGTTCTGAAATTCGGCCTTCCTCTGTCGCTAGGGACAATTCAATAGCGCTGATTTCCCGCTGTGCCAAACTGCCCCCGCTCACGCGAACCAGGACGCGATACGCCGCGTCCCTCTTTCCGCTCTTCATCAACCATCGCGGGCTTTCCAGCGCGGGGACTATCATCATTGCGAAGAGAATGGCGGGAACAATACCAGCAAAGAACATCCACCGCCAGCCTGTTACCGTGTTCCAGGCGCTGTTGCCTATCCGCTGGATCAGCATGTTGGCAAACACCGCCCCCAGGATGCCCAGCACAATCCCAAGCTGATAGAGAGTGACCAGCCGCCCTCGCAGACGCGTGGGAGCAATCTCGGCGATATACATGGGAGAGATGATTGACGCCCCACCAATCCCCAACCCGCCAAGCACCCTCCAGAATACGAATTGGGTGAAAGTCCGAGCGAAGAGTATTCCCGCGGACGAAGCTATGAAACATCCGGCACATAGGAACAGGCCTTTCTTCAGGCCTACACGATCTACGATCGAACCCGCGAACGCGGACCCTGCAATGCACCCGATGAGGGCACATCCGGCGGCCCAACCGACCTGCACCGTGCCAAGGTGGAAGCAGCGGCTGAGATAGCCAATAGCCCCGCTGATAACAATATTGTCGTAGCCGAACAGCAGTCCACCGAGTCCCGCAACGCTGGCCGAAACGATGAGGTGCCACTTGTCGGAAAGATTCGAATCGGCTTCGGAATTCTTCAAGGGCGGTTTCCTGAGGGCCGTACGTTTGTCTCAGCGTTCTGTAACGTTTGGAGAAGAAGATTCAAGCATGGCTTTGGCGGCCAATATGAAACCCAACGTATGCGCCATGCCCGCATGCCACGGAGCCGGACAGGTCATCTGTGGACTGTGATCCGGAATAATCACGCCATCAAAGTTGTTACGCTTCAGGATGGACAAGATGCGGATCATGTCCACGTCTCCTTCGTCGATGAAGGTCTCCCGGTAATGTGGGACTTTTCCCACGACGTTTCGAAGGTGAAGATAAGCGATATTTCCGCGACGGCTGTACTGGTCGACCGCATCGTAGACATTGCCTTCCGTCATCTCCGCGATGGTTCCCACGCAGAGCTCCAGCGCATTGCTGCGGCTGGGAGCGATGTCCAGCAAGCGCTGATACATACGCGGCTGATAGACGAGTCGTGGTTGCCCGCGCATAGTCGGCATGGGAGGATCGTCGGGATGCGCGGCCAATCGTACTCCAGCCTGCTCCGCCACTGGGATGACATCTTCAAGGAACCGATGCAGCCTGCGCCAGAGTTCGTCGTGACTGATCGAAGGCAATATACCGGCGGAAGCCTTGGGGTCGTAGATCATATTCCACACGGTTCCGTTGGGAACGGGTACGTCGTCGGCAGGGCCGTCCATTCCGAGGGTAAGTGCTCGTCCGCGACCCGCTGGCACGGTTACCCGGCCACATACACCTGCAATGCTGAAGTTGTAACCGAGGACGGGAATTCCTGCCTCTCCCAGATTACGAATAATCGTCTTAACCTTTTCGACTTGCTGCGTTCTTTGCGGGCCATCGAGCAAAATGTCGTGCCAGTAAGCAGGGTCGAGATTTTCGATCGCTGCCAATACTAGTCCTGCCGCCTCAATTTCTTTGCGGAGGGCAATTAACTCCGTGGCTGTCCATAGCTTGTCCGGGTTACCCGCTACACCCCAGGTGTCGTACTTTGCGCCCGTGGGCTGGTTGTTCCGCGGGTTCGTCGCGGCCTGGTGAAAATAATCGACTAGATGGACAACAACGTGTGTGCATCCTGCCTGGCAGGCGAAAGCGTAGTGCTCCGGAGTCAGCATGTGGCGATACAATCCAAGTCCGACTTTCATAAGCGATTCCCGATGCCGCTGCCGTAATCAGCGCTGAGTATTTGTCCGTTGATTTCCGATGCCAGCGGCGAACACAGGAACACGAACGCACCTGCGATGGATTCCGGGCTGTTCCTCTTCCCGAGGGAAACCCGCAACACGAACTCGCGGTACGCTGGGTCCTCCTCGAACACTTTGAGCGAACTGCCAGCCGCGACGTTTCCGGGCGATATCACGTTCACGCGAATTCCGGATGACACGTATTCGAGCGCCATGCAGCGCGCAAAATTCTCGAGCGCCGCTTTGGCCGATGCATAGGAAGGAATCAGTGTGTGTGGTACGCGGGCCACATACGAGGACGTGAAGATCAAGTGCCCGGGGATCTTCCGTGCAATCCACTGGGCGAATACCGCACGCGCCAGGTATGTCTGGGCAAAGAAATTGAAGCGAAAAATTCGTTCGAATTCGGCCTCTGTGGTGCTCGCGAAAGGATGCAGCCCACATCCGCCCGCGTGCCCCAGCACCGTATCCATCATCGGACACCGGTCGAATGCCGTGTCCACCACACGAGTGAGAGTTGCGGAGTCCGTCACATCCAGCGAGTAGTACACATATGACTCAGCCGGAACTTTCCATTCCTCTAATTTAGAAGCCGCTTCGCGTGCCGGTTTTAGATCCAGTAAAACCAGCTTCGCGCCCGCAGCGGCCAGCCTTACCACCATGTGCTCAGCAATTGCCCCCATGGCGCCCGTGATCAGGATTGTCTTACCTGACAGATCAATGCTTATCACTGCGGCTTCCCCTGCCTGCTATGGTGCACGTTCTACATGATCCGGTGCTTCTCAAAAGCAGCCACGGCACTCGTTCCCAACATCAACGCTTTCTTGACCCGTTTTTCGCCGCGAGCCTTCTCGAGAGCTTTGGTGAATACTTCGGTTTCGGCTTCCACCGGAATCATACATACACCGTCGATGTCGCCAAAGAGCAAATCGCCTGGACGAAAGCGAACCACACCAATCTCGACGGGAACACGAAAGTCGACCACCTTGTAACGGGGGGCCGAATCCTGTCCATAGGAACCGAAGGAGAAGGTCGGAAACCGGGTTTTCAGAATTGCTTTGGTATCGCGCACATATCCGTTCAGCACCGCTCCGGTAGCGCCTAGCTTTTTTGCCCGCACGGTCATCAGCTCTCCCCACAGCGCATTGCGTGGCGAGGAACCCGTATTTACGTACACCTCATTCGGGAGGAGACCGTCAAGCGCCTCCAGCATCAACCCGAAAGGCTTCGCCATCAATTTGTTCGCTGTGCCTGTAATCTTCTCTTCGAAAACATCGACCGAGAGTACCGGCATCCCCCGGCCGATGAGCACCATGTCGGGGTTCAGGGGCCGTATTTGCGGCGGCAGGAATTGGTGCTGCAGACGCATCCTGTCCATCACGTCTCCGACAACACACGTAAACAGCTCCTTCTTCACGATCCGGAAAAGCTCTTCATCGCTCTGCCAAAGCATTTCCCCACCCTGTTCTTGTCCCTTTCCAAAAGTTCCGCTCTTGTTTCCGGATGCGCAGCGCTTAACCGAGCCGTTTGAAAATCCTCGTGCATCATTGAAAAAACGGCTCACCCTGGCGGACCGAAGAGACGGCTAGGTCGGACCGAGTTCCTGACCGAAACGATTACAA
>Ga0066661_10000262_pt1 | contig 16260 bp, 17 predicted proteins | sample GraSoiAngelo_110_FD_66454 | JGI IMG/M metagenome (GOLD analysis project Ga0066661, IMG submission 66454) | Grasslands soil microbial communities from the Angelo Coastal Reserve, California, USA - 14_0903_12_30cm | ecosystem: Environmental > Terrestrial > Soil > Grasslands | place: USA... | reverse complement strand
CGCGCTGCTTGTTCATCACGTCGTCGTACTCGACGACGTGCTTGCGGGTGTCGAAGTTCATGCCTTCGACCTTCTTCTGCGCGTTCTCGATCGAGCCGGCCACCCACTTGTGCTCGATGGGCTCGACCTCGAGCCGGTCCATCAGCGACCCGATGCGCTCGGCCGCGGGGCCGAAGATCCGCATCAGGTCGTCCTCGAGCGAGATGTAGAACCGGCTGGAGCCGGGGTCGCCCTGCCGGCCCGCTCGGCCGCGCAGCTGGTTGTCGATGCGGCGGCTCTCGTGGCGCTCGGTTCCGATGATGTGGAGGCCGCCGCGATCGGCCACGCCGTCGCCCAGCACGATGTCGGTGCCGCGGCCGGCCATGTTGGTCGCGATCGTGACCGCGCCCTCCCCGCCCGCCTCGGCGACGATCGCCGCCTCGCGCTCGTGCTGCTTGGCGTTCAGGACGTTGTGCGGGACGCCGCGCTTCTCCAGCAGCCGGGCCAGCCGCTCCGACTTGTCGACGGAGACCGTGCCGACGAGCACCGGGCGCCCCGCCTTGTGCATCTCCACGATCTCGTCGATCACCGCGGTGAACTTGGACTGCTCGCTCTTGTAGATGACGTCCGGAGAGTCGTCGCGGCGCATCGGCCGGTGGGTCGGGATCTCCACGACGTCGAGGCCGTAGATCTTGTGGAACTCCTCGGCCTCGGTCAGCGCGGTGCCGGTCATGCCTGCCAGCTTCTCGTACAGGCGGAAATAGTTCTGGAGGGTGATCGTGGCCAGCGTCTTGGTCTCCTGCTGGACCTTGAGGCCCTCCTTGGCCTCCACGGCCTGGTGCAGGCCGTCGGACCACCGGCGGCCGGGCATCGTGCGGCCGGTGAACTCGTCGATGATGATCGCCTCGCCGTTGCGGACGAGGTAGTGGGTGTCGCGGTGGAAGAGCGCCCTGGCCTTCAGCGCCTGGTTGATCTGGTGCGCCTCGACGACGTGCTCCAGGTCGTAGATGTTGCGGATGCCGGCCATCCGCTGCATCTTGGCGATGCCCTCCTCCGTCAGCGACGCGGACTTGTACTTCTCCTCGACGATGTAGTCCACGTCCTTCTCGAGCCGCGCGGCGTAGCGCGAGTACTCCACGTACTTCTCGGTCGACTCCTGGGCGGGTCCCGAGATGATGTGCGGCGTCCGGGCCTCGTCGATCAGGATCGAGTCCACCTCGTCCACGATCGCGAAGTACAGGTCGCGCTGGACCTGCTGGCTCTGGTCCTTGGCCATGTTGTCGCGCAGGTAGTCGAAGCCGAACTGCGCGTTGGTGCCGTACGTGATGTCGCACTGGTAGGCTTCGGCGCGCGGCACCGGCCGCAGGTGCTGGAGCCGCGAGTCGGGGTGCGTCTCGTCCAGGTACTCCGGGTCGACCACGAACGAGCCGTCCGGCTGCGTGGGGTCGCCCACGACCACGCCGGTGGTCAGGCCGAGCGCGTGATAGAGCGGGGCCATCCAGCCCGCGTCGCGGCGGGCCAGGTAGTCGTTCACCGTGACCAGGTGCGCGCCGCGTCCGAGCAGCGCGTTGAGGACCAGCGGCAGGCTGGCGACGAGCGTCTTGCCCTCGCCGGTCTTCATCTCGGAGATCTTGCCCTGGTGGAGCACGATGCCCCCGACCAGCTGGACGTCGAAGTGCCGCATCCCGGTCGTCCGCCGGCCCGCCTCGCGGGTGAGCGCGAACGACTCCGGCAGCAGGTCGTCCAGCTCCTCGCCCGCGGCGGCCCGCTCCCGCAGGTCGTCGACGCGGCGGCGCAGGTCCTCGTCGGAGAGCGCCTCGAGCTCCGGCTCCATCTCGCCGATGCTGGCCGCCACCTTGAGGTGGTGGCGGACGTCCCGGGCGTTCGGGTCGATCAGACGGGAGACGAGCGCCTTCACGGGACCACCGGCTCGATCACCGTCAGGCCGCCGTCGGCCCTCCGGTAGCACACGTTCACCATGCCCGTGCCCTCGTCCAGGAAGACGTAGAACGGATGGTCGGCGGTCGCGAGCGCCTCGGCGGCGTCCTCGACCGACTCCGGCCGCAGCTTCATGCGCACGCGCTCCAGCTCGCCCGAGCCAGTCTCGACGCCGTCGTCGTCGTCGCCGCCCGCGACCGCGTGCGAGGCGCGCTTGCGCTCGATCTTGATCTTCTCCTTCAGCTTGACCACCTGGCGGTCCACCTTGTCCAGCGCCAGGTCCAGCGCCGTCCGCGCCTCCGTCGCCCGCTCGGTCACGTGCGCGACCGGGTGGCGCCGGCCGTCGGTCCGGACGGTGATGTGCACCATGCAGCTCGCGGCCGAGCCACGGTGCGACTCGTCGGCGAACTCGACCTCCACTTCCTGCACAAGGTCGAAGTGGCGGCCTACTCGCAGCAGCCGCTGCTCGGCGTAGTCGACCAGGCGGCTGGGAACGCCCTCTGTTCGGTCGTGCACCAGCACCCTCACGCGACGATGATACCCAGGCGTCGCGCCGGCCCAACCACGGTTCCTCATACGGAGACCCGGGCGACGGTGTACCCGTGGACCGGCCCCGAGCCAGCCGCCCGCAGTGCCGCCGCGCACGCCTCCAGCGTCGCCCCGGTCGTGGCCACGTCGTCCACGACGACCGCGTGGCGGCCGGCCAGCGGCGGCCCGTCCCAGGCGAAGGCGTCGGCCACGTTGGCCAGGCGGGAGGGGCGGTCCAGGCCGACCTGGGGCGGAGTGTCGCGGCGCCGGACCAGGCGTCCCGGCGGCCGCGGGAGCTCCAGGCGGGCCCGCAGCCGGGCCGCCAGCAGCTCCGACTGGTTGTAGCCGCGCGCCCGCTGCCGGCGCCGGTGCAGGGGGACGGCGACCAGCAGCAGGTCCCGGTCCGGGTCGGCGGCGATCCGGTCTGCCAGCAGGTCCGCGAGCTCGGGCGCGAGAGCCCGCCAGCCCTCGTACTTGAATCGGTGGATGGCCTGCTCCAGCGGTCCCTCGTACGCGGCCGCCGCGCTGGCCCGGGCCAGGTGGCGCAGGCGGACCCGGCAGCCGCAGCCGGAGGCGGAGCCGGCGAACTCCAGCTCGCGCCCGCAGCGCGGGCAGAGGGGCTCGCGCAGGAGCCGGACGCGGGCCCGGCAGGAGGCGCACAGCCAGGCCCCGAGCGAGCGGCAGCCGCCGCACCGCGGCGGCAGCAGCCAGTCGAGCAGGCGTTGAACTGTCGACATTTCAACGTCTCAGACCGAGCGGAGGCGTGCTGGTGTCGACATTTCAACCTTTCCTGGCCCGAGTGCGGCGCGCACGTGGTCGACCAGCGCCTCCGCGGCGAACCGAGACTTCCGCCCGCGCCGAGAGGCTGTGCCCGGGAGGCACGGTGGCCTGGGCCGGCTGGCACGGCTCCAGGTCGAGCCCGTGCAGCCAGCGGGCAGTCCGCTCGGAGAACACCGCCTCCGCCGGGAGGCGGAGGTGGAGCGCCGCGAGCACGCAGAGAGGATCCTGGGCGATCTCCACCCAGACGTACAGGCCCGAAGCGATGCGCTTCCAGCACGCGCTCTGCAGCTGCCGCCGGCTGAGCCCGGCGCGCTGCGCGTCGTCCACGGTGAACGGTCCGCGGGTCAGGTCTTCAGGTACGCGAGGGCGGCGCGGCATGGCCTCACGGTGCGGCAGGGCGGCCGGTACGTCCACCCAACCCGTTAAGCGAGGTAGACGGGTTAGGCGCGCAAGACCATGACGTTGAAGTGTCGATACTTCAACGTCTCCCAACCCCCGGAGACGTGCAAGTATCGGCAGTTCGACGCATCACCGCGGGGCCGGTTCGATCGACAGCGGCTCCCCGCGGGCCAGGGGGAGGCCGTCCACCGCGCCCGCCGGCAGCTCCACCACGCTGTGGGCCCGGAACACGAACGGGACCACCCGCCAGGGGCGGAGGCCCGGGTAGGTCCGCACCACGCGCAGGCGCTTGTCCAGGAACACCGCGTCGATCGCGAACCGCATGAAGAACATGTGGATGCTGTTGCAGGGCGTGATCCACATGCCCTCGCCGGCCGGGAGGTCCTGACGGAACATCAGGCCCAGGCCACGGCCGAACGACGTCCGGGGGACCTCCAGCCGCTCGACCAGCACGTGGCCGCTGCGCGGGTGGACCAGGCGGAGGGGTCGGTCGGACATCGGCTTCCCCTACCCTACGGGCGGATGCCCGAGTTCGATTCCGACGGCGTTCGCCTCCACTACGCGCTCGCCGGCCCCGACGAAGGTCCCCCCATCGTGCTCGTGCACGGCTACTGCAGCGACTACGAGCTGAACTGGGTCGGCAGCCGCTGGCAGGAGACCCTGTCGCGCGCCGGCCGCCTGGTGCTGGGCCTCGACTGCCGCGGTCACGGCCACTCCGAGAAGCCGCACGACCCCGCCGCCTACGACCGCCGGATCATGGCCGCCGACATCGTGCGCCTGCTCGACCACCTGGACATCGCCGACGCAGACTACCTGGGCTACTCGATGGGCGCCCGGATCGGCCTCGACACGGTCGTCGGACACCCCGACCGCATCCGCCGGGCCGTCCTCGGCGGCCTCGGCAACTGGACCGCCGGCAGCCGCGCCGACCTGATCGCGCGGCGCATGCGGGGCGACGAGAGCGTCCACGACCCCGCCGCCGAGATGTTCTACCGCTTCGCCGCCGCCCGCCCGATCAACGACCTGGAGGCGCTGGCCTGCTGCATCCTCGGCCCGCAGCCGGCCCTGACCGGCGCCGAGCTGGCCGCCGTCCCGGTGCCCATCGAGATCGTCGTCGGCGAGCGGGACCAGATCGCGCGCGGCGCGCCCGAGCTGGCCGCGAGCGTCCCCGGCGCCCGGTTCGTCGCCATCCCCGGGCGCGACCACATGACGGCGGTGCCGGCCCGGCAGTTCAAGGACGCCGCGCTGGAGTTCCTGGCCGGCGACTGAGGCCGCCGGACCTACGGTCCCTGGAGCGTGTTCACGACGTCCTGGAACGAGTTCTTGATCTGCTGGCCCATCAGCGCCAGGACGACCACGACGACGATGACGACCAGGGCCAGGATCAGCGCGTACTCGACCAGGCCCTGGCCCCGCTGACGCGATGGCATGCCGGCTCAGCTCACCCGCCGAGCTTGTTGACGATGTCCTGGAACGCCGCCTGGATCTTGGTACCCATGGTGGTCAGCACGCCGATGACGACGATCGCGACCAGCACCAGGATCAGCGCGTACTCGACCAGTCCCTGACCGCGCTGGCGCGTCCGCCGCGCGGCGAACCAGAACCACAGGGACCACGCGCGCTCGCGCACGGCGTCAACCACCCAGGTGGCCCACGATGTCGTTGAACGCCGCCTGGATCTTCTGTCCCATGGTCGTCAACACGCCGATGACCACGATGGCGACCAGGACTAGGATCAGGGCGTATTCGACCAGGCCCTGCCCGTCCTTCCGGGCCAGCAGCCCTCGGAGTCGCACGTAGATGCTGAGCACGCCTCGTTCAACCTCCTCCCTGATGTCGGGCACGGAAAAGCGGTGATCGGGTACCCGGCGCCCGTACGCGCTCGTGCGGGAGCGGTACACCGGGCGCTCGACCGGACCTCCTTCGGGCCTCGAACGATACTCCTTGGCTCGGTGCTCGTGACGAGCATCGCGCTCGTCGTCCGCCCGGTCACCGACACGGACCTCTGGCTGCACGTCGCCACGGGCCGCTGGATCGTCGAACACGGCCGCCTGCCCGTGCACGACCTGTTCACGTACACCGTCCCCTCTCACCACTGGGTAGATCACGAGTATCTCAGCGAACTGTTCCTCTGGTTCGTCCAGTCGCACCTCGGGCTGGCCGGCGTCAGCGTCGCCGGCGGGGTGGTCACGTGGCTCGGCCTGCTGCTGGTCCTGGCCGCCTGCCGGCCGCGGAGCCAGCCGTACGTCGTCACCGGACTGGCCCTGGCGCTGGGCGCCCTGGCCGGCGCGCCGATCTGGGGCGCCCGCCCCCAGACGGTCACGTTCACGCTGGTCGCCCTCGAGCTGCTGTGGCTCCGGCGCTGCCTGGACGACGGCGACCGGGCGATCCTGTGGCTCCCCGCGGTGATGGTGCTGTGGAGCAACCTGCACGGCGGCTGGCCGCTGGCCTTCCTGTTCCTCGGGCTCGCGATGGCGGCGACCCCCTGGCTGGCGCCCGATAGACGCCTGTCCACGCTCCGCCGCCTGGCGCTGGTGGCGGTGCTCTCGGCCATCGCCGTCGGGATCAACCCCAACGGCCTCGCGATCTACGCGTACCCGTTCCAGACGCTGGGCAGCGCCGTCCAGCAGAGCGTGATCGCCGAGTGGGCGTCGCCCAACTTCCACCTGGTGGACCTGCGGGCGTTCGAGGTGATGGTCCTGCTGCTGGTGGTGGGCCTCGCCCTCCACCGGCCGCCGGCGTTCGACGTGCTCGTGGCGCTGGCCGGCCTGGCGCTGGCGCTGGAGTCGGTGCGGAACGTCGCCATCTTCGTCGCCGCCGCCACGCCGGTCCTGGCCGCCTCCTGGTCCGGCGTCTGGCGCCGCCTGCCCGCCCGGCCGCGGCCCGCCCCGCCCCGCTGGGCGCCCGTGCTCGGCGCCGTCACGCTGCTCGCGGTGGCGGCCGTGATCGTCACGCGGACCGCCGGCGAGCTGGCCCGGCAGCCGGCCCTGACCGCCCAGGCGGTGCCGGTCGGCGCCGCGAACTGGCTGGCCGCCCACCCGGATACCGGGACGCGGATGTTCAACGAGTACGCGTGGGGCGGCTACCTGGCCGACCGGTTCTTCCCCGATCCCGAACGGCGCGTCTACATCCTGAGCGAGGGCGTCCTGATGGGCGACGCGCAGCTCCTGCGCTACCGCGAGGTGGCCACGCTGGGCCCCGACTGGCGGCGGATCCTCGACGAGGACCGCGTGGACTACGTGGTGTTCGACCGCGGCTCGGCGCTGGACGTCGTGCTCGCGACGGACCCCGGGTGGCGGCTCGCGTACCGGGACGCGACCGCCGTCGTGTACGTGCGCGCGGGGGGCGGCTAAACGCCCCGGAGGCGGAGCATCAGCACCGCCAGCAGCGCCTTGCGGACCTCGCCCTCGGAGACCTTCGAGCGGCCCGCGACCCGGTCCTCGAAGTGGATCGGCACCTCGTGCACCACGAAGCCCTGGCGGACGCAGCGGTACACCATCTCGATCTGGAACGAGTAGCCCTGGGACATGATCCGGTCCAGCCCGATCGCCTCCAGCACGCTCCGCGGGTAGCACCGGTAGCCGGTCGTGGCGTCGCGCACGTGGAGGCCGAGCAGGGCCCGGCAGTACACGTTGGCGCAGGCCGACAGCAGCTTGCGGTTCCAGCCCCAGCCCGACACGGACCCGCCCCGGATGTACCGGGAGCCGAGCACCAGCGCCCGGGTCCGCTGGGCGGTCTCGACGATGTCCGCCAGGTACTCGGGACGGTGCGACCCGTCGGCGTCCATCTCGACCAGGTACTCGTAGCCCTGCGCCAGCCCGCAGCGGAAGCCCTCGACGTACGCTGAGCCGAGGCCGAGCTTGCCCGGCCGCACCATCAGGTGGACGCCGGGGTCCGTCTCGGCCATGCGGACGGCCAGGTCCGCCGTGCCGTCGGGCGAGCTGTCGTCAACCACCAGCACGTCGTAGCCGACCTCGCGCACGGCCCGCACGGCCCGCTCCAGGTTCTCCCGCTCGTTGTAGGTCGGCAGCACGACGAGCGTGCTCGACGAACCCTGCTCCGGCACCCAGGTCGCGTCCGGCAAGATCGCGGCCTGGCTCACCGGCTCCACCGGATGCGCACCACGTCCCTCAGCATCTCACTGGAGTGCCGCACGGCGTGCACACGGCTGCTGGCGGAGTTGATCCATCGAACCGGCACCTCGCTCACCTCCCAACCCGAACGCCGGGCCAGGTACAGCACCTCGACGTCGTACGCGAACCCGTCGGTGCGCATCCGCCCGAAGAGGTCTCGGGCGACCTGGCCACGGAAGAGCTTGAACCCACACTGCGTGTCCCAGAGGCCGGGCAGCAGCAGCGCCTGGACGACCAGGTTGAACCCCTTGCCCATCGCGCGCCGGTGCAGCGGCTGGTCCACCTCGCGCGCGCCGCGCTTGGCCCGCGAGCCGATCGCCACCGCGGCGCCCGCGGCGATCGCGGCCTCCAGCTTCGGCAGCTCCTCGATCGGGGCCGAGAAGTCGGCGTCGCTGAGCAGGACCAGCTCCCCGCGGCTCGCCAGCACGCCCGCGGCCAGCGCCCGGCCCTTGCCCCGGTTCTCCGGCAGGGAGATCCCGCAGACCTGGGGGTTGGCGCGCTCCGCGTCGTGGATCAGCCGGGGCGTGCAGTCGCGGCTGCCGTCGTCGACCAGGATCAGCTCGTACGCGCGCCCGGTCCCCTCCAGGTACGCCTGGGCCGCGGCCAGCGAGCTCGGCAGCCTGGACTCCTCGTTGAAGCAGGGCACGACAACGCTGAGGTCCACGCGGGGCAATCCTAAGCCGATCGGCTGAGACGACGCTGAGAGAGCGCCTCAGTGGTTCATCCCGCGGAGCACCGCGAGCGCGTAGAGCGGCAGCACCGCCATCCGCCGGGCGCGGGCCGGCTGCAGCGCCAGGCGCCACAGCCACTCCAGGTGCGAGCGGCGCATCCAGAGCGGGGCGCGCCGGACGCGGCCCGCCAGGAAGTCGAACGTCCCCCCCACGCCCATCGCCACCGGCACGTCCAGGCGGCCGCGGTTGCGCGCGATCCACAGCTCCTGGTGAGGCGCGCCGTACGCGACCAGCAGGACGTCCGGCCGCGCGGCCGCGATGCGGCACAGCGCCTCCTCGTCGTCCTCCGGCCGGGGCGAGCCCGAATACGTGCCGGCCACCACCAGGCCCGGGTTGTCCGCCTCCAGCCGCTGGGCCGCCTCCTCGGCGACGCCGGGCCGCGACCCGAGCAGGAACGGCCGCCAGCCCCGCCTCGCGCACAGGGCGGCCAGGCGCGGCACGAGGTCGCTCCCCGGCACCCGTTCGTACTGCGGGCACCCCTGGCGCCGCATCGCCCAGACGACGCCGATGCCGTCCGCCAGGCAGAGGGTCGCGCTCTCCAGCACCTCGCCGAACCGCTGGTCGGCTCGCGCGCGCATCACGAACTCGGGGTTGACCGTCGCGACCAGGCGCGCGGGGCCGCCGCCCTCGGCGATCAGGTCCGCGACCACGTCTACCGCGCCCGCCATGTCGACGCAGTCGACGCGAACGCCCAGGATGCGCATGGTGCCTCCGTGGATATCATCGGCCGGTGCCGCGACCGTTCGTGCTCTCGTGTGACCTGTCACGTCTGAACGTGGAACGGCCGATCGGCGCGGCAGTTTACGCCGCCTTCGTCCTCGACGTCGTGCGGCGAGGCGGCGAGGCGGGTGTGGTCGGCGCCGCAGGCGCCCGTGACGCCGACGTGATCCTGTCCCTGGACGGCCGGTTCCGGGCCGGAAGCGGCCAGCGCACGGTGACCGCGATCCTCGACCTCGGCCACCTGGTCGAGCGCTCCGGCTACGGCCTCGGCCAGTGGCTGGCCCAGAACTGGCGGGTGGCCTCGGCGGCCCGGCGCTCGGATCACCTGCTGGCCCCGTCGGAGGCGGTCGCCTTCGGCCTGGGCCGGTACCTCGGCACGCCGGCCGAGCGGGTCACCGTGCTCGCGCCCCTGCCCCGGCCCTGCTTCCGGCGGCCCCGCCGCGAGGAGGTGGCGGAGCTGCGCCACGAGCTGGGCCTGCCCGAGCGGTACTTCCTGTTCCTCGGCTCCCGGGTGCGGCGCAAGAACCTGCGCCTGCTGGCCGCCGCGTGGGGGCGGGCGGCGTCCCAGCTGGGGCCGGACGTCGAGCTGGTCCTGGCCGGCCCGGGCGCCGGCGGCGTGCCCGGAGCGCGCGACCTCGGCCTGGTGGCGGAGGACCGCCTGCCGGCGCTCCTGGCGGGCGCGATCGCCTGGCTGAACCCGAGCCTGTACGAGGGTGCCGGGATCGGCGCCATGGAGGCGATGGCGTGCGGCACGCCGCCGATCGTGGCCGGGACCGGCGCCCAGGCCCGCACGGCCGGCGGCGCCGGGCTGGTGCTCGACCCGCACGACGCCGGCCAGTGGGCGGAGGCGCTGCTCGCGATCGCCACTCACGCGCAGCTGCGGGCGCGCCTGGCCTCCAGCTCGCTGAAGGCGGCGGCCGAGCTCCGGGCCTCGCCCCCGGCGTGGGAGCCGCTGCGCGCGGCGCTGCTGGGCGCGTGAGCCGGGTCGCGGTCGACGCCAGCCCCGCCGCCCGGGACGCCCGGACGGGCACCGAGACGTACGCCGGCGAAGTGTCGCGCCGGCTGCCCGCCGCCGCGCCGGACGTCCAGTTCGTCTTCTACGCGTCGCGGCCGGGGGACGTCGACGGCATCGACCTCACCGTGCTGCCAGGCCACCGCGTCTGGTCCCAGGGCCGCCTGTGCCGCGAGCTGTGGCGCCGCCGCCCGGACCTGTTCTTCGCGCCGTCGCACGTGGTCCCGTTCCTGGCCCCCGGCCGCACGCTGACGGTGGTCCACGACCTGGCGTTCGAGCGGTTCCCGGACGCGTACGGGGCGGCGGCCCGCTCCTACCTGCGCCTGACCACACGGTGGGCGGAGCGCCGCTGCCCCCTGCTGCTGACCGTGTCGCAGGCGACGGCGGACGACCTCCACAGCCTGCACGGGGTGGACCCCGCCCGCGTGCGCGTGGTGCCGCTGGGCGGCGGCGAGGCGCCGGCGCGCCCGCCCGACCCGGAGGCCGCCCGGGCCCGGACCGCGGCGCTGGGGATCGACCGGCCGTTCGTGCTCCACGTGGGCCGCGTCGAGCCGCGGAAGAACCAGGTCGCGGCGCTGCGGGCGGTCGAGCGCCTGCCCGACCTGCTGCTGGTCTCCGTGGGCGCCGTGATGGACGGGGGCATGGGCGCCGCCCTGGCCGGGTCGTCCCGCTGCCGGCAGCTCGGCCGCCTGCCCCAGGCGGACGTCGAGGCGCTGTACGCGTGCGCGGAGGCGCTGGTGTTCCCGAGCCTGTACGAGGGCTTCGGCCTGCCGGTGCTGCAGGCGATGCGGCGCGGGGTGCCGGTCGTGACGGCGGCGGTGTCCTCGCTGCCCGAGGTGGGCGGCGAGGCGGCGGTCTACGTGGACGACCCGCGCGACGAGGCGGCGCTGGCGGCCGCGATCTCGCGCGCCCTGGCCGACCGGGAGCGGCTGCGCCGCCTCGGCCTGGAGCGGGCGGGCCAGTTCACCTGGGACCGGACGGCGGCCGGCGTCGCGGCGGCGATCCGGGAGCTGCTCTGAGCACCCGGTCCATCACCTCCCACGTCCGCCGCGCCGCCCGGCTCCAGGTGAACTGGCTCGCCCGCTCCAGGCCCCGGCGCCGCAGCTCCGCCGCCTCGTCGGGGTCGCCGCAGACCCGCTCCAGCGCCGCCGTCCAGCCCTCGACGTCCGCCGGGTCCACCAGCAGGCCGGCGTCGCCCACCACCTCCGGCAGCGACGAGACGGCCGAGGCGACGACCGGGGCGCCGCACGCCATCGCCTCCAGCGGCGTGAGGCCGAACCCCTCGTACCAGGCCGGGTGGGCCAGGCACGAGGCGAGGTTGTACAGGCCGGGCAGGTCGTCCGCCTCCACGCCGCCCAGCACCCGGGCCCCGGGCGCCAGCCGCTCCAGCCGCTCCCGGACGTCGTCGCAGCGCCAGCCCCACGCGCCGGCCACCACCAGCGGCGGCCGCTCCCGCATCCGGCTCCACGCGTCCAGCAGCGTGGGCAGGTTCTTGCGCGGCTCGATCGTGCCCACGAACAGCACGAAGCGCGGCGGCAGGTCCAGCCGCCGGCGCACCTCGTCGAGCCGCTCCCCCGGCAGCGGCCGGAAGCGGTCGCTCACGCCCTCCGGCACCACCTCCAGGCGCGCCTGGCCCACGCCGAACAGCTCCGCCACGTCCCGCGCGGTGGACGCTGACACGGCCACGATCGCGGCCGCCCGCCGCATCGACCGGGGCACGACCAGCCGCGTCGAGAGCGCCTGGCCGCCCGGGAACCAGTCGGGGTTGCGGTAGATCGCCATGTCGTGGGCCGTGAGCACGGCGGGCAGGCCGATGTCCCCCAGCGGCAGCTGCCCGGCCGGCCCGAAGTACAGGTCCGCGCCGAGGCGGCGGAGCCGGGCCGGCCAGAGCAGGTGGCGGCCGACCAGCCGGGCGGACGGCGGCGCCTGGAACTCGGCCGACGGCAGGCCGGCGTCCGGCGGCGCGTGCGTGTACACGGTGAAGCGGCTGCCCGGCCGCTCCACCGCGAGCGCCCCCAGGATCTCCCGCGTATAGACGCCGACGCCGGCCCGGGGCCGGGCCAGGCCCGACCCGTCCACGGCGAGATGCGCCGCCGTCACCGCAGGTAGAGCTGGCGGCGCTGCAGCAGCTCGAACTCGCCCAGGGCGCGGCGCGTGCCCCGCACGGCGCACGTGCGCGGGTCCTCGGCCACGCGGACCGGGACGCCCGTCTCGCGGGCCAGGAACCCGTCCAGGCCGCGGAGCAGCGCGCCGCCGCCGGTCAGGTACAGCCCGCGCTCGGCCACGCCCGACTCCAGCCGGGCCGGCAGCTGGCCCAGCACGTCGCGCACGGCCTCCGCCAGCGCCCGCAGCGGCGCCTGGATCGCCTCCCGCACGTCGCTGGACGAGACCGCCACCGTGGCGGCGGCGCTCGCCGCGTCGGGGCCCGTCACCTCTACGCTCCGCGGCCGGTCCAGCGGCACCGCGCAGCCCAGGGCCAGCTTCAGCGACTCCGCCGCCCGCCGCTCCAGGCGCACCCCGTGGCGCTGGCGCACCCAGTCGGCGATCGCCTCGTCCAGGTGGTCGCCGCCGGCCCGGGCCGTCTGCGCCACCACCACCCCGGAGAGCGAGATCACGGCGACCTGCATGCCGCCGGCACCCACGTCGCAGACCGCGCAGCCGTCCGGCGCCGACACCGGCAGGTCCAGGCCCATCGCGGCGGCCAGCGGCGCCTCGATCAGCCACGCCAGCCGGGCTCCGGCCGCGATCGCGGCGCTGGTCAGCGCGTGCCGGTGCTCGCTGGTCGCGTTCGCCGGCACGCACATCATCACCTCGGGGCGGAACAGGCGCTGCCGGCCCTGGGCCCGGGCCACGAGCAGCCGCAGCGCCTGGTCCACCGCGCTCCGGTCCGCGATCGCGCCCTCCCGCACCGGGTGCACCAGGCGGACGGCGTCGGGCGTGCGCTCGGCCAGCTCCGCCGCCTGCCGGCCGATCGCCAGCACCCGGGGGCCCTCCAACTCAACCGCCGCCAGGGACGGCTCGTCCAGGACGATGCCCTCGCCCCGCACGTACACGCGCGTGCTCGCCGTGCCCAGGTCGATGCCGATCTTCTTGGCGAACACCGGCCAGGTCCGGGCGAACGCCCCAGCTCCCTAGCGGTCGGGCAGCACGGGCTCGGCCGCCGTCCGCAGCTCGACGTCGGCCCCCAGCGCTCGGAGCTTGCCCGGCATGTCCTCGTAGCCGCGCTCGATGTGCCAGGCGTCCGCGATCTCGGTCGTGCCCTTCGCGCACAGGGCCGCGATCACCAGCGCCGCGCCGGAGCGGATGTCGGGCACCAGCACGTCCGTGCCATGCAGCCGGGCCGGCCCCCGGACGACGGCGTCGCGGCCGTTCACCGCGATGCGGGCGCCCATGCGGCTGAGCTCGGGCACGTGCTGGAAGCGGCTGTCGTACAGGGGCTCGGTGATGAGGGCCGTGCCGTGCGCCTGCGTCATGAACGCGACGTACTGGGGCTGGAGGTCCGTCGGGAAGCCGGGATGGGCCCACGTCCACAGGTCCACCGGGCGCAGGGGCCGGGTCGGGTCGCGGCGCACCCGGATCCCGTCGCCGTCCGTCTCGACCTCGACGCCGGCCTCCTGGAGCTTCACGAGCACCGACGGCAGGTCGTGTGCCGGGCCCTCCTCCAGGAAGGCGTCGCCGCCGGCGGCGGCCACCGCCATCGCGTACGTGCCCGCCTCCAGGTAGTCCGCGATGACGCGGTGCTCGGCGCCGCGCAGGCTGCGCACGCCCTCGACGACGATCTCGTCGGTCCCCGCCCCGTGGATGCGGGCGCCCATCGCGATCAGGCACCGGCACAGGTCCTGCACGTGGGGCTCGCGGGCCGCGTTGAAGATCTCGGTGCGGCCGTCCGCCAGCACCGCGGCCATGATGATGTTCTCGGTCCCGGTCACGGTCGGCATGTCGAGGACCACGCGGGCGCCGCGCAGCCCGTCCGGGGCGCGCGCGATGAACTCGCCGGCCGTCTCGACCACCTCGGCCCCCATGGCCCGCAGGCCGCGGACGTGCATCTCGACGCGGCGGGCGCCGATCTGGTCGCCCCCCGGCTTCGGCAGCCGCGCCATGCCGACGCGCGAGATGAGCGACCCGAGCAGCACGATCGAGGCGCGCATCCGCCGGCCCAGGTCGTCGGCCACGACCCCGGAGACGTCGGCCGCGTTCAGCGTGACCCGGCCGCACTCGGGCCGGTCCACGACCACCCCGAGGCCGCCCAGGATCTCGCCCATCAGCGCGGTGTCCGCGACGCCGGCCACGTTGTCGAGCACCAGGGGCTCGCGCGTCAGCATCGACGCCGCCATCAGCGGCAGTGTGGCGTTCTTGGAGCCTCCGACCCGGATGCGCCCGCACAGCGGGCGCCCGCCCGTGATGAGCAGGACGTGGTCAGGTATGCCAGACGGCATGGCGGAAAGCTTAGGGGAGCGTGCAGGCCTCGCGCCGATCGGGGATCAGCGGTTATGCGAAGCGGGGCCTGCCCCCTCTTGCATTATCCGCGGCCCCTCCGGATCCGGGCCAGCCGCAGCCGCGCCTCCGCGACCTCCAGCACGGACGCCATCTCGGCCTCCTCACGGGGCGTCAGCTCGCCGGCCAGCCGCTCCTGGGCCGCGCGCCGGGCCTCCTCGGCCGCCTCCTCGCTGATCTCCTCGGCCCGCTCGGCCACGTCGGCCAGCACGGTCACGCGCTCGGGCAGGATCTCGAGGAAGCCGCCGCCCACGAACAGCTCCGTCTTCTCGGCGCCGTTGCGGATGAGCAGGGGCCCGGGCCGGAGCGTCGTCAGGAGCGGCGCGTGGTGGGGCAGGATGCCCAGCTCGCCCTCGACGCCCTCGCAGACGAGGAACGGACGGCCCTCGCCGTCCACCTCGCCCTCGAACAGCGAGCGCTCGACGCTGACGACGCGCAGCTGGACGCCCACGCTAGATGCAAGAGGGGGCAAGCCCCCTCTTCCAGAACTCCCCCGCTTGTCCGGGACGCTGCGGGCGCCTGCGGCGCATCCCTTCGGGCCTGAACACCACGTCCGGCACACCAGGGAAGACCGACTCACACGCTCGGGCAAAGCCCTTGCTCACGTCGGCCATGGGATCTCCCGAACTGGTCACAGCTCGGAGATTGGCGGGCAGCTGCACTCCCACGCTCACCCCTCGCCCTCCGCCTTCATGCGCTCGCCCTGCTCGCGCGCCTCGTCGATCGTGCCGACCATGTAGAACGCCTGCTCGGGCAGGTCGTCGTGCTTGCCGGCCAGGATCTCGCCGAAGCCGCGGACGGTCTCCTTGATCGACACGTCGCGGCCCTCGCGGCCCGTGAAGCGCTCGGCCACGTAGTTCGGCTGCGACAGGAAGCGCTGGATCTTGCGCGCCCGCGTCACGGTGAGCTTGTCGTCCTCGGACAGCTCCTCCATGCCGAGGATGGCGATGATGTCCTGCAGCTCCTTGTAGCGCTGCATGGTCCGCTTCACGCCCTGGGCGGCCTCGTAGTGCTCCTGGCCGACCACACGGGGTTCCAGGAAGCGCGAGGTGGACTCCAGTGGGTCCACGGCCGGGTAGATGCCGATCTCCGTCAGCGGCCGGCTGAGCGTCACGATCGCGCCCAGGTGGGCGAACGTGGTCTGGATGGCCGGGTCCGTCATGTCGTCGGCGGGCACGAACACCGCCTGCACCGACGTGACCGAGCCCTTCTTCGTGGACGTGATCCGCTCCTGGAGCACGCCCATCTCGGTCGCCAGCGTGGGCTGGTAGCCGACGTTGGAGGGCAGCCGGCCCAGCAGCGCAGACAGCTCGGCGCCGGCCAGCATGTACCGGAAGATGTTGTCGATGAACATGAGCACGTCCGCGCCCTCGGTGTCGCGGAAGTACTCGGCCATCGTGAGACCGGTGAGGGCGATCCGGGCCCGCGCCCCGGGCGGCTCGTTCATCTGCCCGAACACCATCGTCGTCTTGTCGAGCACACCGGCGTCGCGCATCTCGACGTAGAGGTCGTTGCCCTCGCGGGTCCGCTCGCCGACCCCGGCGAA